>BBPD01000903.1_pt1 | contig 18392 bp, 18 predicted proteins | sample 1344911 | NCBI WGS metagenome assembly BBPD01 (sample SAMD00019088, study PRJDB2971) | groundwater metagenome | biome: freshwater biome; feature: mineral spring; material: ground water | place: USA: CA, Sonoma | collected 2011-09 | depth surface m
GCCGCCCAGCACCGTGCCGGTATTGGGGCCGACGCCCTGGCGTGCCCGGCTGATGTAGCGCACCGGCTCCTGCCAGCACTGTTGCATAAAGCGCGGCTCGGACGGCGCGAAGATCGGATCGACACTCAGTACTCGTGCTGTGTCCCAGCGCGAACTGGAGTCCGCATAGCGATTATCAACGCCGTTCCAATGCTGGGCCGAGACGAGGCCCGAAGCGACAAGGGCAAGGGGAAAGATGACGAGGGTTCGGCGGATCATGGACGTTCTCCGTGCCGCAGACTGCGGTTGGCCTAGGTTTTCTCTCATCGGCCCAATGCAGGCTTAATTCGCCTCCTTCCATCGAAGGCGTTCAGCGAAGCGTGTGTTGACGCGGCGATGCCATCCCTTGGCGCTATGCTGCGGCTACGCTGAGGGAGCCTGCCGCCATGCGTCACCTATGCCCACGTTTTCCTGTGCTCGCTCTCACCGTTGTCGCACTGTTCTCCGGAATTGCCTCCGCGCAGACACCGAAACCGAGCAAGCTCGTCGTGCCGCTACCCGACGGCAACTGACGCAAGCACGCCTCGCTTCGGAGACCCGCCATGCTGTCCATCGACCCCTCGATCGCACTGTTTCTCGCTGATTTTCTCGTTGGCCTGCACATGGCTATCGTCATCTTCAATCTACTGATGCCGCCAGCCATCATCCTGGGAGCCTGGCGCGGCTACGCATGGGTACGCCTGCGCTGGCTGCGCCTGCTGCATCTGGGCAGCATGGCGGTCGTCGCACTGCAAGCCGCCCTCGGCGATCTTTGCTTTCTTACGGTGTGGGAGTTCGAGCTGCGGCGGATCGCCGGTCAGGAGGGCTACCGCGAGAGCTTCATCGGCGCGTGGCTCGGCGAACTGCTTTACATCGATGCGCCGCTGTCGAAGCTGGTTCCCATTTATCTCGCTTGGGCTGCGCTGTCATTGGCACTGTGGTGGCTGGTGCGACCGACCGTGCCACGCGGTCGCGGCTTCGATCCGGCAGCTGCGAAACCTGCGCCATGAGGGTCAGTAGCACGCCCAAGGCGAGGAGTTTCCTCACGAACTAGGCGGCTTTCGGCGCTTTCTTAGGCTTCTTGGGCTGCAACATCGTCCCGGTACATTTGGCCGAGCCGCAACGGCACTCCCAAAGTTTCTTAAGCGCCGCAGTGTGAGGCTCTTCGAGGACGATGCCATAGTTGTAGCTGAGTTCCTCGCCCGCGACGATGTCGCGCAGGGCGTGGATGTGGACCTTGTCCCGATGCTTCTTGCCTTTGGCGTTCTCTTCTTGCACGGCCTCGCAGTTTGGTGCGCAACTGTGATTGATCCAACGCGCCATATTGCCGTCGATGTTGGCGTCGATCACCCATTCGTCGTTGAGGCTGAAGAGAAACGTGTGTCCGGTTTCGTCGTCACCCGCGTATGCGGCATCGACGTCCTCGTGCCGTCGCACCTCGCCCTTGTAGCGGATGACGCGCTCGCCCTTGCTGATGGCTGCGGTGGCGAATACTCCGTTGCCATGGATGGACGACTGGCGACGCTCGATCTTCTTTGGCATGGGCTGGTGGACTTGTGCAGTAAAGGCCGCATTCTGCCCGCCCACACCCCTTGAGCGCACCTGCAACACTCGGACGGCATCACCAGTCGGTAGGCGCGTAGTCCTTCAAGAATTGACCCCAAACATGCTGGCCGGTATTGATGCCAGCGATGATGGGATCGACAATCCGCGCCGCGCCATCGACGATGTCGAGCGGTGGATGGAAACGCTCCTCGACGGTCTTGCGTGCCGCGATTTCAATGGGATCTTCGTCGGTCACCCAACCCGTATCCACGGCATTCATGTGGATGCCATCGCCGTGATAATCGGCGGCCGAGGTGCGCGTCATCATGTTCAGCGCCGCCTTCGCCATATTGGTGTGCGGGTGCTTGGTGGTCTTGAAGTTGCGGTAAAACTGCCCCTCCACCGCCGACACATTGACAATGTGCTTGTCGCGCTCCGGTGTGCGCAGCATCAAGGTTTTGAGGCGTGCGTTGATGATGAAGGGTGCCACGGCATTGACCAACTGCGTCTCAAGCAATTCCACCGCCGGAACTTCATCCATCTGCAAACGCCACGAATTCCGCCCGCGCAAGTCGACTTGCTGCAGGTCTTTGTCGACGCGGCCCTCGGGGAACAGATGCGCTTGGCCCAACAGTTCGTCGGCCAGCAGTGGCACTTGCGAAAGCTCGGCCGCACGCGCAATGCCGGCCTGCGTGGCGAGGTTCGGGCCATCGACTAGCGACTGACTGCCGCCCGGAAGCAAGTCCGCAGCACGCAAGCCTTCGTAGCCGCCCACTAGCCGGCGAATGTGATTGGGCAGCTCGTGCAGTGCTTGCGTCTCGCCGGCCATCATGTGGGCATAGAACGCGGGTGGACGTCGAACGGTTTGGCAGGCGTTGTTGATGATGAAATCCAGTCGCGGCCGGGTCGCCACCAACTCAGCGCAGAAAGCCTCGACACTGGGCGTGTGCCGAAGGTCGAGGCCGAACACTTCAAGCCGATGGCCCCACTCCGGAAAATCCGGCTCCTGCGCGTAACGCTGCGCGGAATCGCGCGGAAAGCGCGTAGTGACGATCAGCTCGGCACCGGCGCGCAGCAGTTTCAAGCCAGCCTGATAGCCAATCTTTACGCGACCGCCGGTGAGCAGGGCCACCCGCCCACGCAAATCGGTGGTTTCCGTGCGCTTGAAGAAATTAAGCTCCGCGCACGATGTGCAGAGCTGGTCGTAAAAATGATGCACCTGGGTGTACTTCTGCTTGCAGACATAGCAATGCAGACGTTCGGGTGCTTCGCCAAGCGACACCGGCTCGCAGGCATGGTTGTGCGAATCGTGCTGGCCGGGCGGTTGCGGCGGGAAGTAGTTCGGCGTGGTGAACACCGGTTTGCGACGCAGGGTGCGGATGCCGGTCTGATCCAACAAAGCCTCGGTGTGGCGGGCTTTCTCACGCGCCACCTCGCGCAGCGCTTCCTTGTTTTTCTTGCGGCGCTCGCGTGGCGCGGGATGGTGCACCAGTGCTACCGCTTGCAGCAGGCGAATCCGCTCGGCCTCGGGCAAAGTTTCGAGCAGGGCGCGGTCATCACGAATGGCCTCAAGCAGGTCGATCGCATCGCGTGCTCGGTCGGACAAAGGCGCGGGAAGGTTGGATGTCGGCGTTCGAGGCATGGGCTTCCAGTTTCTGGGTGGCGAATAGCGAGTGCGTCAAAGGTGGCGGCGCTGGCGCGAGTCGAGTGCGTGATGGATCAGCAGCACACACTGCGAGGCGAACAGCATGGTCTGGCCCAGTGAGATTTTTCTTGCACCCAGTCGTTCGAGACCACTCAGGCTGTTCTTCGGCATCGGGATGTGGTCGGTAAGGATGAAGCATGGCCGCGTGCCGAAAACGGACTTTTCGTTGGATTCGCCATCCGCTGCCAGCTCGGCGATCGATGCACCCTTGCGATCCAACACGAACAGCGTGTGATCCTTGGCAAGCTCAGCGACAAGCCGCTCGAAACTCTGCGTGCGCACCTCGATGCCGGGTTCGACAACGCGCTGTTCATCCTTGACCATGCCGCGCGAGGCCTCCAGCGCGCGGGCGATTTTCGCCAGCCAGACCTGCTCGTGGAAGCCCTGAAGTTGGCTCATCGCGGCGATCTCGAAGCGGATCGTCCGCGAAAAATCGACTGTGCTCTCCAGCACCAGGTAGACAACCACGCCCTCGCGATGCGCTTGCGCGACGAAGAACGCGTTCATCAAAGTATGGGCAAGGATCTCGGTATGCGCCTCGCCGCCGACGCCGGCCAGTAGCTTCCGGGCATCGGTGGGCGCAGCCCGGGCACGAAGGACGAAAGTGCGCATGCGGTGGCTCGTCGGACGGGGTCGCGATTGTCGCCGCAAATGCCTCTGGTTCGCGGCATCGCGCGGGCACGATCATTGGCCACGAACATCTTCACCCCGCAGCGATTGAGCCGAACGCCTGTAATCAGTACAATTTCGGTACTGATTCGGTTCGGAGTACCCGGACCCAAGGCCAGCCCTCCCGCCCGCCCGCCACCTCCGAGCGCCGCCATGCTCCGCGTCACCAAGCTCACCGACTACGCGACTGTCTTACTGACCGTACTGGCCTTTGATGCCACGCGCGTGTACAGCGCCGCCGAACTGGCCGAGCACTCGCATGTCGAGCCCACCACGGTGGCCAAGGTGCTGAAACTGCTGGCGCAGGCCGGACTGGTCGAAAGCTTTCGCGGCGCTGCCGGTGGCTACCGACTGGCGCGCCCCGCAGCACGGATTCCGCTGATCGCCATCGTCGAAGCGCTGGAAGGCCCGCTCGGCATGACCGCATGCAGCGTTCACGACGGCGAATGCGACATCGAAACGCACTGCGGCATCCGCGCGGGCTGGCAACGCATCAACGATGTGCTGCTCGATACGCTGAAGCACACCACATTGGCCGACATGCTGGCACCGGCATCAAACAACGTTAGCCCAAACCCCAAAGCCATCCCGGCCGCTCTCGTCCACAGCGACTGAGCCGTCATCGGAGAGCCAACATGAGCGCCACCCCAACCGCCGATATGGCGGCCACGAAGCAGCCCGCCAAGGTGATTGAAGCCGGTGTGGAAGCTGCATTGAACCGCCGCTACGACGCCGGTTTCATCACCGATATCGAAACCGAATCCTTCGCTGCCGGTTTGAACGAGGACGTTGTTCGCGCCATCTCGGCGAAGAAGAATGAACCTGAGTGGATGACCGAATGGCGTCTGAAAGCCTACCGCCACTGGCTGACGATGATGCCGCCCAACTGGGCGAAGCTGGCCATTGCGCCGATCGACTACCAGGGCATGAGCTACTTCGCCGCACCGAAGAACGCCCCGAAATCGCTCGCCGAGGTCGACCCCAAGCTACTCGAGGCCTACGACAAGCTTGGCGTGCCCCTGCACGAGCGCGCGCGGCTGGCCGGCGTCGCCGTCGACGCGGTGTTCGATTCGGTGTCGGTCGGCACCACCTACAAGGACGAACTGAAGAAAGCTGGCGTGATCTTCTGCTCGATCAGCGAGGCCTTGCACGAGCATCCCGAGCTGGTGAAGCAATATCTCGGCTCGGTCGTACCCATCGGCGACAACTACTTCGCTGCGCTGAACTCGGCCGTGTTCTCGGACGGTAGCTTCGTTTTCATCCCCAAGGGCACGCGCTGCCCGATGGAGTTGAGCACCTACTTCCGCATCAACGCTGGCCACACCGGGCAGTTCGAACGCACGCTGATCATCTGCGAGGAGAAAGCGTATGTGTCCTACCTCGAAGGCTGCACGGCACCGATGCGCGACGAAAACCAACTGCACGCGGCTGTGGTGGAACTCATCGCGCTGGACGATGCCGAGATCAAATACAGCACCGTGCAGAACTGGTATCCCGGCGACGAGAACGGCGTCGGCGGCATCTACAATTTCGTGACCAAGCGCGGCGAGTGCCGCGGTGCGCGGTCGAAGATCAGCTGGACGCAGGTCGAGACGGGCTCTGCGATCACTTGGAAGTACCCGAGCTGCGTGCTTCTGGGTGACGACTCGGTGGGCGAGTTCTACTCGGTGGCGCTCACCCACCACCGCCAGCAGGCCGATACCGGCACCAAGATGGTGCACATCGGCAAGAACACCAAGAGCACCATCATCTCGAAGGGCATCAGCGCCGGCCGCGGCCAGAACAGCTACCGCGGACTCGTCAAGGTGGAAAAAACCGCCGCCAACGCCCGCAACTACACACAGTGCGACTCACTTTTAATCGGCAAGCGCTGCGGCGCGCATACCTTCCCCTACATCGAGGTGAAGAACGCCAGCGCCACGGTTGAACACGAGGCCACCACCTCGAAGATCAGCGACGATCAACTGTTCTACTGCCGCGCTCGAGGCATCGGCGAGGAAGACGCCGTGAGTTTGATTGTCGATGGATTCTGCAAGCAAGTCTTCAAGGAGTTGCCGATGGAGTTCGCCGTTGAAGCCAAGAAGTTGTTGGAAGTTTCGCTTGAAGGCGCCGTCGGTTGACGCGCTGCAAAATTATGGGATTACGAACATGCTGAAAATCGACAACCTCCACGCGCGAATCGGCGGCAAAGCCATCCTGAAGGGGCTTTCACTCGATATCGCGCCCGGTCAAGTCCACGCCATCATGGGGCCAAATGGTGCCGGAAAAAGCACGCTCGGCAACATCCTTGCGGGCCGCGACGGCTATGAGGTCACCGAAGGCTCGGTCACCTACCAGGGCAAAGATCTGTTGGCGCTGAAACCGGAGGAAAGAGCCGCTGAAGGCGTGTTCCTCGCCTTTCAGTATCCGGTCGAGATCCCGGGCGTGAACAACACCTATTTCCTGCGCGCCGCCTTGAACGCGCAGCGCAAGCACCGGGGCGAAGCAGAAGTCGATTCCATGAGCTTTCTCAAGCTGGTTCGGCAGAAGCTCTCGGTGTTGCACATCAAAGACGAACTGTTAAACCGTGCCGTCAATGTCGGTTTTTCCGGCGGCGAGAAGAAGCGCAACGAGATTTTCCAGTTGGCCGTGCTGGAGCCGACACTCGCGATTCTCGACGAGACCGATTCCGGCCTTGATATCGATGCACTGAAACTCGTCGCCGAAGGCGTGAACCTGATGCGCTCACCCGAGCGTAGCTTTCTCGTGATAACGCACTACCAGCGCTTGCTCGACTACATCCAACCCGATGCTGTGCATGTGCTGGACGACGGTCGCATCGTCGAGAGTGGCGGCCCAGAGCTCGCCCTCGAACTCGAACAGCACGGTTATGCGTGGGTCAAGGACCGTATCGCGCCAGAGGCCTCGGCGTGAACGCAAGCCCGACGAGCCCGCTGGTCGAAGCGCTGGATCAACAAGCAGCCGCGCTGGCGCAAGCGAACATCGCGAACAAATCGAACCCCGACAGCGCCGCTCGCATCAGCACTCTTCGTGCAAGCGCACACGAAACCGCACGCGCGCATGGCCTACCAACGACGCGAAGCGAGCGTTGGAAGTACACCAACCTGCGCGCGCTCGCCGCACGCCGCTTCGAAGCAGCAAGCGGTTATTCCACCGTCGATCCGAACCTCGTTCGCAACATCCCCGCACCGCGACTCGTCATCGCCAATGGCCGCTACGCCCCGGCACTCTCCGATCTACATGGATTCGAGGAGGGTCTGCGCGTTCGCTTGCTGTCCGAGGTGCTTCGCGATGACCCCGACAAGGCCGCCCAGTGGCTCAGCGGCAATGCGCAAGGCGCAGATGCCGTCTTCCAGCATTGGAATGGCGCGCTCGCCGATGAAGGTTTTGTGCTCGAGGTCGATGCCGGCGTGAAGGCCTCGACGGTGCTGCATCTCGTGGTGCTTGGGGTCGAAGACGGTCACGAACGCGCCTTCCATCTGCGCCACCGCATCGAGCTTGGCGCAGGGGCCGCGCTCACCGTCGTCAAGCATCATCTCGGCATCGGTGTGCATCGACACCTGCTGAATACCGTGCTTCAAGTCCAGCTCGACACGGGCGCAGCACTCACCCAAGTCCGCGTGCAACGCGAATCGGACGGCGCAACCTTGTTGCAGCGCACACAAGTAAGTGTAGGTGCCAAGGCCAGTTACCGCCGCCTCGATCTCGAGCTTGGTGCAGCACTTTCGCGGCACGAGCTCGACGTCGTTTTGAATGGCGAAAGCGCCGTACTCGAAGCAAATGGCGTACTTCTGGCCGACGGCCGCCGTCACCTCGATACCCGGCTTGGCATTGAGCATCGAGCGCGCGATACCCGCTGCGAACTCACCTGGCGCGGCCTGGGCGCGGATCGTGGGCGGGCGGTATTCCATGGCGGCATTCTGATTGCCGAAGGTGCCGATGGCACCGATGCGAAACTCTCGAACAAGAACTTATTACTCTCCGATACGGCCGAGATCGATACCCAGCCAGTGCTGGTGATCCACGCCGAAGACGTGCAGGCCGCACATGGCGCAACGGTTGGTCGGCTCGACGAGGCCGCATTGTTCTACCTGCGCGCGCGCGGTGTGCCGAAGGTCGAGGCTACGGCAATGCTGACCGTCGCTTTTCTGCGCGGCCCATTGGCCGTGCTTCACAATGACGCGCTGGAAATCTTGCTGGGCGATGCACTTGATGCTCGCCTCGCTGCGGTCGGAATGCCATGAACCGACTGCCTGCAACGACCATCGACTGGGCAAGCGTTCGTGCGCAGTTTCCACTGCTCACGCGCAAGGTGTATGGCAAGCCACTGGTCTACCTCGACTCAGCCAACACCGGGCAAAAGCCGCAGGCAGTCATCGATGCAGTGAGCGTGTTCACCGCGCAACACAACGCCAATGTCAGTCGCGCGATGCACGCGCTCGGCTCTGAGGCCACGGAGGCCTACGAGGGCGCGCGCAGCAGACTCGCGAACTTCCTCAACGTGCGCCGCGACGAGCTGGTGTTAACGAGTGGCACCACCTTCGCGCTGAATCTCGTCGCTCATAGCTGGGCTCTGCCGCGACTGCAGCCCGGCGACGCCATCGTACTGACGCGGATGGAGCACCACGCCAACATCGTGCCGTGGCAGCTCGTCGCCGAACGCAGCGGCGCTACGATCAAAGTGGCCGAACTCACACCCGAAGGCGATCTCGATCTCGACGGACTGTGGAAGCTGCTCACGCCGGAAGTGAGGCTGCTCGCCTTCGCGCATGTCTCCAACGTGCTGGGTACGGTGAATCCCGTGCGGGAGATTTGTCGCGAGGCCGCGAGGCGCAGCATTATCACCGTGGTTGATGGTTCGCAGGCCGTGCCGCATCGCCCAGTCGACATCGCTGCGCTGGGCTGCGATTTCTACGCTTTCACTGGTCACAAGATGTGCGGGCCAACCGGAACTGGCGGGCTCTGGGGCCGCCGTGAACTGCTGGCGCAAATGCCGCCCTTCCTCGGTGGTGGCGAGATGATCCAAGAAGTCCGCTTCGAGGGCAGTGTGTTCAACGACCCACCGATGCGTTTTGAGGCCGGCACACCCAATATTTCTGGGCAGGTGGGCTTGGGTGCGGCCGCCGAATGGCTCTCGGCCTTGAGCATGGCCGCCATCGAGAGCCGCGAGCAGGCACTGCTCGAATACGCAACGGCGGCGCTGTCGGCGCTGCCCGGTCTGCGCATTTTTGGCACGGCGCGCGAGAAAGCGGCCGTCATCTCTTTCGCCATCGAAGGCACCCACGCGCACGATCTCGCAACCCTACTCGATCTCGAAGGCATCGCCGTGCGTTCGGGCCAGCACTGCGCGCACCCGCTGCTGGCATGGTTTGGTGTCTCGGCCACCTGCCGCGCTTCGCTGGCTTTCTACAACACCGAAGCGGAAGTCGATGCTCTGGTGACGGCGTTGTGCAAGGTGCGCAAACTTCTGCTTTGATCCGCACCTGTCCACACGCGCCAAACGGAAATCGCAAGCCACGACCATGCCCGAGCGCCTCTACTTCCGCGCCGCTACGCTGTCCGACCGTGACGCGCTGATTGCGCTCGTCACCTCAGCCTATCGCGGCGACGCCAGCCGGGCCGGCTGGACCACCGAGGCCGACCTTCTCGACGGGCCACGCATCACCGTCGAGGTGCTTTCACATGATTTGACGCGGCCGCACAGCATCGTCGTCGTCGCCGAAGGCGATACGCCGACCGCACTCGCTGCGGCCACCGAGCCCAGTGCAGGCTCTGCGATCACTCGAATGCTGGCCTGCGCTCACGTCTGCGACGATGAGGGCGCGGGGTATTTCGGTATGTTCGCCGTCGACCCACTGCGGCAGGGAAGCGGCATCGGTGATGCGATGCTGCGCGAGTGCGAGCGCATCGCTGGTGAGGAATGGCGGCTTCCGATGATGCGCATGACGGTGATCGATGTCCGCGATGAACTGATTGCGTGGTACGAACGCCGCGGCTACCGCCGCACCGGTGTTCTCAAGCCCTTTCCCTATGGCGATGCGCGCTTCGGCCAGCCAAAGCGCGACGATCTGCGCTTCGAGGTGCTCGAAAAAACACTCGCTTTGCCGGACGAATCGGCATCACTCGATAGAAAAACCCCGCGATGACATGGATTCGCGTTTGCGCCGAAAACGAACTCGCCCCCGGCGAATCCCGTGTGGTCTGGGACGCCGACACCCCGATCCTCGTCCTCAATTTTAGAGGCGAGCTCTACGCCATCGAAGACCGCTGTACGCACGAGGACTACGAACTTTCGACGGGGCCTTTTGATGCCGAAAACGGCGTGCTTGAGTGTCTGCTGCACTCGGCGCGATTCGACCTCCGTAGCGGCATGGCCCTGTGCGCACCGGCCTACCTGCCACTGGTGAAGTTTCCCATCAAAATCGAGGGCGGCGCCGTCTGGACGCGGGACGACCGCTGAAGTCGCCCATTGCCGAGGCCGCCACAACGCCCTACGCTGCCGCCGTTCTCTAATCGGTCATCCTGATGTCACAGATCCTATTTGGCCTGTTTGGCCTGTCCGTCCTCATAGGCATCACTTGGCTGTTCTCCAGCCACAAGCGCCAAGTGGACTGGCAGTTGGTGGGTATTGGTGTGGTCATCCAGGTCTTGTTCGCGGCATTTGTGTTGCTGACGCCCTTCGGCGCAGCCATCTTTGACACGCTCGCGCACGGCTTTGTGAAACTCGCGGCCTTCACCACCGAGGGCGCGAAGATGGTTTTCGGCGATCTCGCGACCGCGGATAACTTCGGCTTCATCTTCGTTTTTCAGGTGTTGCCAACGGTGATTTTCTTCGCCGCGCTCACCGCCATCCTCTACCACGTTGGCGTCATGCAGGTGATCGTCAAGAACATGGCTTGGGCCATCACCAAAGTCATGCGGCTCTCGGGGGCCGAAACCACCTCGGTTTGCGCCAGCGTGTTCATCGGTCAGACCGAAGCCCCACTGACCGTACGTCCCTACATCGCCAAGATGACCGACTCCGAGCTGCTGACGATGATGATCGGCGGCATGGCGCACATCGCTGGCGGCGTCATGGCCACCTACATTTTGATGATGGGCGGCAGCGATCCCGAGCTGCAGGCCTTCTATGCCAAGCACTTCCTCGCCGCCAGCATCATGGCCGCACCAGCGACCTTCATCATTGCCAAAATCCTGATCCCCGAGACCCAGGAACCACTCACGCGCGGCAGCGTCAAGATGGAAATCGAGAAGACATCGGTCAATGTCATCGACGCCGCCGCTGGTGGTGCCGGTGACGGCGTCAAGCTGGCCATCAACATCGCCGCGATGCTGCTGGCCTTCGTTGCATTGATCGCGATGATCAACGCACTGGTGGGCGGAGCGGCCAGCTTGACCGGCCTCACCGCATGGCTCAACGAGGGCAATGATCCGCGCTGTCTGAGCGATGCGGCTTTCGCTGCCACGCTAGAAAGTGGCTGTGTGCATGTGAGCATGAGCTCGATCCTCGGCGTGGTGCTGGCACCCATTGCTTGGGTCATCGGCATCCAGTGGGATGACGCGATGATTGCTGGTGGGTTGATCGGCCAGAAGGTCGTGCTCAATGAATTCATCGCCTACATGCAGCTCTCGCAGATCTCGGTCGGCACCGGCATTGGCGAGATCAGCAAGGAATCGCGGGTGATCCTCACCTACGCCCTATGCGGTTTCGCCAACTTCGCTTCGATCGCCATTCAAATCGGCGGCATCGGCTCACTGGCACCCGAACGGCGCGCCGATCTCGCACGCTTTGGTATGCGCGCGGTGCTGGGCGGCTCGATCGCCACACTGATGACGGCAACCATCGCGGGCGTGATGCTCAACTGGCACTGAGTCCTGCGATGAGCGGCTCCAAACCTTCGCCAAGCGCAAACTCGCCGGCGATGCGTTCAACGGCGCATTGGCCATGCCAGAACGGGGCAAGATGTTGGAACGCTGCCACGGCCTTTGAGCTGCCGCACGTTTTGGCTTGGTGACACCCGCAAGAGACGCACGCATCGGCTAGCATGGGTGCCGCAAAAACCAAGGACCCTGGAGGGCATCCGTGTTCGTTCTGCTCGGCTATATCATCGTCTTCGGGGCGGTTTTCGGCGGTTTCATGCTCGCTGGCGGCAACATCATGGTCATCGCGAGAGCAGCGCCGATCGAGATGCTGATCATCGCCGGCGGCGCCTTCGGCGCTTTCGTTGCCGGAAACACCATGAAGAGCATGAAAGCCAGCTTCGGCGGCCTGCTGGGGCTTCTGAAAAGCCCGAAGTTCGGCAAGGACGATTACGTCGAGCTGCTGAAGCTGCTCTACGAACTGTTGATGAAGATCCGCAAAGAAGGCTTAATGGCGGTGGAAGCCCATGTCGAGAGCCCCGATTCGAGCGCCATCTTTCAGAAGTATCCGAAGGTACTCGCCGACCACCACTTGCTCGACTTTATCACCGACTGCCTGCGCTTGATGATTGGCGGCAACATGAATGCGCACGAGCTCGAGGCCGTTCTGGAAGCCGAGTTGGAAACCCATCACAAAGAAGCCCACACGCCTTCGCACGCCATCCAAGTGGTAGCCGACGGCCTGCCCGCCTTCGGCATCGTTGCCGCCGTGCTCGGTATCGTGAAAGTGATGGAGTACGTCGGCAACTCGCCGCCGGAAGTCATCGGCCAAAAAGTGGCAGCGGCGCTCGTCGGCACCTTTCTCGGCATTCTGCTCGGCTACGGTTTCGTCGGCCCCGTCGCCTCGGCCATGGGTGCGCGCGCCGAACAGGATGCCAAGCCGTTTGAATTGGTCAAGGTGGCCCTGCTCGCTTCGGTGCGCGGCTACCCGCCGCCAGTGGCCATCGAATTCGCGCGCAAGCAACTGTTCTCCGACCTCCGCCCGAGCTTCTCGGATCTCGAAACCGAACTGAAGGGCGCGAAGTAAGCGCCCCGGCGGAGTACGGACATGGCCGGCAAAGACCAGCAGCCGATCATCATCGTCAAGAAGAAGATCTACGCGGGCGGCCACCACGGCGGCGCGTGGAAGGTGGCCTATGCCGACTTCGTGACGGCGATGATGGCCTTCTTCTTGGTGATGTGGCTCGTGGCAACCATGCCGCAAGAGCAATTGGGTGGGATCTCCGAATACTTCAAAAACCCCTCCATCGTCGAGGGGCGCTCGGTGTCGATGGCACCGGGCGCGATGGGGCCTGGCGGTGCCGGCGACGCACCGATACAGATCTTCGACGCAGTTGCGCCACCGGAGGGTGATCCCGGCGAAGGCACTACGCCCGACCCTGAGCAAGGCGGTGCGGCACCGATGACCGACGAACAGATCGAAGCTGAAGCGCGCGAAATCGAGAAACGCCGGCTCGAAGACCTGATGGAAGAACTGAAAGACGCCATCGAGGTCAGCGCCTCGCTCTCGGCTTTCAAAGAGCAACTCCTGCTCGACATCACGCCGGAAGGCCTGCGCATCCAGATCGTCGATCAGCGGAATCGTCCGATGTTCGACGTCGGCAGCTTCCGCTTGCAGAGTTACACCATAGGCATCCTCAACGAGCTTGCGCCCTACCTCGAAAGCGTGCCGAACCGGATCAGTATCACCGGCCATACCGATGCCACGCCGTTCGCCGGTGGCGATACCGGTTACACCAACTGGGAGCTCTCCGCCGACCGCGCCAATGCCGCGCGAAGGGCGCTGGTTAACGGAGGCGTGTCGGCCGACAAGATCGCCCGCGTCGTTGGTGTCTCGTCGTCGGTATTGTTCGACAAGGAAGACCCCACCAATCCGATCAACCGCCGCATCAGCATCATCGTGATGAACAAAGCCACCGAGGACGCGGCGATGGGGCGCGACGAGGCGGCCGGCGAGGCGGCCGGCGAAGCACCCGCAGACGCGACGCCAGCGGCTCCGACCGAGGTCGTCGCAACCGACGCGCCTGCAGCCGGTTGATGTCGCTCGTGCACATCGGCCCCTACCGCATCGACCCACCCGTGCTGCTGGCACCGATGGCGGGCGTCACCGACAAGCCCTTCCGGATGCTCTGCAAGCGACTGGGTGCGGGCCTGTGCGTCTCCGAGATGACCAGCAGTGACCCGCGTTTCTGGAACACAGCGAAATCGCTGCGACGCATGGATCACCGCGGCGAGCCCGAGCCGGTGTCGGTGCAGATCGCCGGCACTGAGCCCGCCCAACTGGCCGAGGCCGCGCGCTACAACGCCGCAAACGGTGCCGAGATCATCGACATCAACATGGGCTGCCCGGCGAAGAAAGTCTGCAACGTCGCGGCTGGCTCGGCCCTGCTGCGCGACGAGACGCGGGTGGCGCGCATTTTGGAAGCGGTGGTCGGTGCGGTCGATGTACCGGTGACGCTGAAGATTCGCACCGGCTGGTGCCGCGAGACGCGCAACGCATTGACGATCGCCCGCATCGCGCAAGACTGTGGCATTGCCGCACTCACGATCCACGGCCGCACCCGAAACGATTTTTACCAAGGCGAGGCGGAGTACGCGACGATTGCTGCGGTGAAGGCCGCAGTGCTTATTCCGGTCATCGCCAATGGCGACATTCACTCGGCGCGGAAGGCCAAGGCCGTGCTCGATGCCACCGGTGCCGACGCGGTGATGGTGGGCCGCGCCGCGCAGGGTCGGCCGTGGATCTTTGGCGAGATCGCGCATTTCCTCGCCACCGGTCACGAGCTTGCGCCGCCGAGTTTGGTCGACGTACGTGATCTGCTGATCGGTCACCTCGCGCACCTGCACATTTTTTACGGCGAACCACAGGGTGTCCGCATCGCCCGCAAGCATCTGGCTTGGTATGCGCAAGGGCAGCCGGATCACGCCGCCTTCCGAAGCTTGGTCAACGCTGCGAATACGGGCGAGCAACAGATCGAGTTAACCCGCGACTACTTCGAAGCGCTCATCGATGGCGTCACGCCAAGCTTCGCAACGGCCGCCTGAACATATCGAAGCCCTGCGGATTCACGCAGCCTCGTGCAGAGGCGTCGGAGCAGAAACCGCAACCAGCCGTCGCTCGTCGATCCAGGACACTCTCGGCCCGATGCGCTGCAGTGTTTCGCCGTGATGATCGACCAAGCGCAGCGTGCCGTCGCGGTCTTCCACCAGCGCCGTCAGGCTCTCCACCCAATCACCGTCGTTGGCATAGATCAAGCCGTCGCGCTCCAGCAGCGCAGGACGATGGATGTGCCCGCAGACGATACCGTCCAGCCCGCGCCGACGCACGTCGTCGAGCCCGGCCTCGATGAAGCGCTGGATATAGCGCTCGGCAGCACCGCTCTGGCGCTTCACGAAATCGGCGAGCGACCAGTAACGCAGGCCGAGACGGCGACGCGCAGCATTCGCCAGTTGGTTGCCAGTAAGAATGCGTTCGTAAAGCCAGTCGCCGAGTTTCTCGTGGAATCCGCCGAACTGGGTGACGCTGTCGTAGTCGTCGCCGTGAGTCACCAACAAGCGACGGCCGTCGACGGTGTTGTGAATCACGCGCCGACGCACGCTCATGCGTGGCAGCATCAGGCCGCATAACTGGCGGATCGAGCGGTCGTGGTTGCCCGGCACGTAGATGATCTCGGTGCCAGCGGCGCGCAGCCGGTGCAGGGCCTCGACCACATGGTTTTGCGCATGTCCCCAGACCGCCCGCTTGGCCGACATCCACCACAGGTCGACGATATCGCCAACCAAATACAGACGCTCGACATCAAGCGCTCCGAGGAAGGTCGCCAGCTCATCGGCGTGGCAGTGTTTTGAACCCAGATGGACATCGGAGACGAAGGCCGCGCGGCGGCGGTTGGATACCTTCGACAGCTTGCTGCGAGCATTCGTCATTCGGCAATTTCTCCGGCGATATAGCGTTGAAATTTCTTGGGCTTGATGCGCTGTAAGTCGATCTCGATCAAGCCGTCGACGCAGTTGGCGAAATCGGGGTCGACACCGAAAGCGAGAAAGCGCGCGCCGCCCGGCTCGCATAGCTCGGTGTACTGCTTGTAGAGCATCGGCACCTTGGCACCGAGCGTGTCGAGGTTGGCGCGTAGCACCCGAAAACTGCGTTCGGCGTCAAGGCCGTGATAGCAGGGCGGATCGGCTAGAAAACGAAAAGGTCGACGCGCCTGAGCCGGAGCGACGGCACGCGCATCGCTCTCTCCGCCCGAGACGGGCCGAGCCGACGTGTCCAAGACGCCCGGCGCACCGTAATGCTGACCGTAGTACGCCACCAGTTGCTCGCGCGCGGCGGTGGGCAGTTCGGCGCTGATCGAAACCGGCCCGAACAGATAGCGCACGTCCGGGTGGGCACGCAGGTAGGCACCGATTCCGATCCACAGATAGTCGAGGCTGCGCGAGCCCCAATAGGCGGGGGCAACGAAGCTACGACCAAGCTCCATGCCCTCGGCGGCGTGGGCGATGGTCTCGGGGCCGAAGTCAAACAGGCTGGTGGTATACAAGCCTTTCAAACCGCGCGTGGGCAGCACCTCGGCACCGCGGCAGACGCGATAGGCACCTGCAACTTGCAGCTCATCGGCGTCCCACAGCACGATGTGCTCGTACCACGTATCAAACGCATCGACGTCGAACGCGCGGCCGGTGCCCTCGCCCACCGCACGAAAACTCATTTCGCGCAACCGGCCCAATTCGCGCAGCAACAGGCTGTCGGCGCGCAGCTTCCCAACACGGATTTCCTTCCCGTCCGGCGTCTGGCCCAGCTCGCGCATCGCCAGCACTTCGGCGCGTAACGCACCGCGATCAACCGCATGCGCAAGCGGTGCGGGATCGGGTGGTGCCGCTTCTTTGCGCGTACCAATCGCCTGCAGGGCCTGCCGAATGGAGATCAGTGCGTTCGGTGCATGATGGGCAGCCCCGTCCATCGCATCAATACGCCGCGGAAGGCCGATGCGGAACTCGATACGAAGCCCTTTGGCCTTGAAAATCTCACGCGGCAAGAGAACCGTGCCCATCGGCTTGTAGAGGCTGGAAAGCCCGTAAAACAAGGCCGAATTCTTCGCTTTGATCCGCACCGGCAGCACTGGCGCAGCGCTTTCACCGGCGAACTTCACGAAACCCGCGCGCCACGGGCTGTCTTGCACGCCGCGCCAACTGAAGCGCGAGACCTCGCCGGCCGGAAACACAATCACCGCCTGCTCCGCCTTTAAAGCCTCCGAAACCGCACGCAGGCTTTCGGCGCTTGGCTTGCCGCCGATGATGCGTAGCGGGAGCAGCAGCTCCTTGATGCCATCGAACTCAAGCAATAGGTCGTTGGCGAGGATTCGCACATCACGCCGCACACTGCCGACGAGATGCAGCAGAGCCAATGAATCCAAGGCACCCAGGGGATGATTGGCGACGATGATCAATCGACCCTGCTGCGGGATACGGCAACGCTCGACTTGATCGACGGTGTAGCGCGTGCCGAGGAAGTTGAGCGCTGCTTCAACAAAATCAAAGCCGGTCCGATGCGCGTTTTCCGTCAGCCATTCGTTGATTTCGTCGAGCTTTCCGAACTTCGCAATGGAGCGCAGGAACCCCTTCCCGAGAACAGCCCTCGGACCTTCGAACCACGCAGGAAATTGCTCTGCCAGACGCCGTTCAAGCTGGATCACCTTGAAACCTCCGCGTAGGTTGTTACCACGTTAGCGAAATCTCACGACGAAGACGTGGTACTGAGGCTTCAATCGTGTGACGAGAACAACAGACTCCAAGTGCCCAACGCGAGGTGCGCGCGGGATCGATGGGGTGTATCATCCGCCACCCATCTTTCCATCCGAATCAAGGGATATAAGACGAAATGAGCAGCTACCTCTTTACCTCGGAGTCGGTTTCGGAAGGCCACCCGGACAAGCTCGCCGACCAAATATCCGACGCCGTACTTGACGCGATCATCGCGCAAGACCCGCGTGCCCGCGTTGCCTGCGAAACGATGGTGAAGACCGGTGCGGCCATTGTCGCCGGTGAAGTCACCACCTCCGCCTGGGTCGACATCGAAGCGCTAGCGCGCGATGTCATCAACGGTGTCGGCTACAACAACTCCCAAGTCGGCTTCGACGGCCACACCTGCGCCATCATCAATATGCTGGGCAAGCAGTCGATTGACATCAATCAAGGCGTTGATCGTAAGAATCCGGAAGAACAGGGCGCTGGCGACCAAGGCCTGATGTTCGGCTACGCCTGCGACGAAGCGCCGGAGTTCATGCCGGCACCGATCTACTACGCGCACCGTCTGGTCGAGCAGCAGGCGCGTGTGCGCAAGAACGGCAAGCTGAAATGGCTGCGCCCGGACGCCAAGAGCCAAGTCACCCTGCGCTACGACGGCAATAGCATCCTCGGCCTCGACGCCGTGGTGCTGTCGACCCAGCACGACGAGGGCGTGAAGCAGAAAGACATCATCGAAGGTGTTGTCGAAGAAATCTTCGAGCCAGTACTGCCGAAGGAGTGGCTGGCCAAG
>BBPD01000197.1_pt1 | contig 18376 bp, 17 predicted proteins | sample 1344911 | NCBI WGS metagenome assembly BBPD01 (sample SAMD00019088, study PRJDB2971) | groundwater metagenome | biome: freshwater biome; feature: mineral spring; material: ground water | place: USA: CA, Sonoma | collected 2011-09 | depth surface m
GCCTACAAGATCATCGAACACCAGTACGACATGGTCGTGGTTGGCGCCGGCGGTGCCGGCCTCCGCGCCACTTTCGGCCTCGCGGCCAAGGGCCTGCAGACGGCCTGCATCTCGAAGGTATTCCCGACCCGCTCGCACACGGTGGCGGCACAGGGCGGCATCTCGGCTGCGCTCGCCAACATGGGCGAGGACGACTGGCGCTACCACTTCTTCGACACCGTGAAGGGCTCGGACTGGCTGGGCGACCAGGACGCCATCGAGTACATGTGCCGCGAGGCCATCCCGGCGATCATCGAACTTGAGCATTACGGCGTGCCGTTCTCGCGCACCGAGGAGGGCAAGATCTACCAGCGCCCGTTCGGCGGCATGACGACGCGCTACGGCGAAGGCCCGCCGGCGCAGCGCACCTGCGCCGCCGCCGACCGCACCGGCCACGCCATCCTGCACACGCTCTACCAGCAGTCGCTGGCGCACGACGCGCGCTTCTTCATCGAATACTTCGCCCTCGACCTCATCATGGACGAGGAGGGTGTCTGCCGCGGCGTCATCGCGTTGGACATGGCCGAAGGAACCATCCATGTCTTCCGCGGTCACGGCGTTGTTCTCGCTACCGGCGGCTACGGGCGTGCTTATTTTTCGGCGACCTCGGCGCACACCTGCACCGGCGATGGCGGCGGCATGGCGCTGCGTGCCGGCCTGCCGCTGCAAGACATGGAGTTCGTGCAGTTCCACCCGACCGGCATCTATGGCGCGGGCTGCCTGATCACCGAAGGCGTGCGCGGCGAAGGCGGCATCCTGCGCAACGCGCAGGGCGAGCGCTTCATGGAACGCTACGCCCCGAGCGTCAAGGACCTCGCCCCGCGCGACATGGTGAGCCGTGCGATGACGCTCGAGATCCGCGAAGGTCGTGGCGTCGGCACCCATGGCGATCACATCCACCTTGATCTGACCCACCTCGACCCGAAGGTGATCCACGAGCGCCTGCCGGGCATCGCCGAGACGGCCAAGATCTTCGCCGGCGTCGACGTCGAGAAGCAACCGATCCCGGTGCTGCCCACCGTCCACTACAACATGGGCGGCCTGCAGACCAACTACCACGGCGAAGTGGTGACACTGAAAGACGGCGAGCCGGACACGATCGTGCCGGGGCTCTACTCGATCGGCGAAGCGGCCTGCGTGTCGGTGCACGGGGCGAATCGCCTCGGCTCCAACTCGCTGCTCGATCTCGTGGTGTTCGGTCGCGCGGTGGCCAACCGCTGCGCCGAGACCATCAAGCCCGGCCAGCCGCACAAGCGCCTCGCTTCCGATGCGCTCGACAAGTCGCTAGCCAACCTCGACACGCTGCGCTACGCCAAGGGCGGCACGCCCACGGCCGACATCCGCCTCAACATGCAGCGCATCATGCAGATCGACGCCGCGGTGTTCCGCACCGGCGAGACGCTGCAGCAGGGTGTGAGCAAGATCAACGCCGCGTTCAAGAGCTTCGAGGACGTCAAGGTCAGTGATCGCTCGCTGGTCTGGAACTCCGACCTCATCGAGACCCTCGAGCTGCAGAACCTGCTCGCGCAGGCGGTGGTCACGCTGGTGTCGGCCGAGAACCGCAAAGAGTCGCGCGGTGCCCACGCCCGCGAAGACTTCACCGAGCGCAACGATGCCGAGTGGATGAAGCACACCCTGTGCTGGATCGACGAGAAGGGCGAAACGCGCATCGACTATCGCCCGGTGCACCTCAACACCCAAACCGATGCCGTGCAGAGCATCCCGCCCAAGGCGCGCAAGTACTGACATGAGCACGACGCGCGAAGGCGGCTTGCTCGCTTGGCAATACCGAAATTACGCGGAGTGCCATCGCGACAAGCTGAACCTGTGGCTGCATCTGTACACGGCACCGGTTTTCATCGCAGGTGTACTCGCGGCGGCTTTTCACCTCACGGCGTTCGACCTGATTCCGGTGGCGGTCTCGCTGGTCTTCGCGGTTGTCGCTTTTGGGGCGCAGACCTTGGGCCACCGGCGCGAGGCGATGCCCCCGCAGCCCTTCGACGGGCCGGTCGACTTCATCCAGCGCGTGTTCGCCGAGCAATTTGTCACTTTCCCCCGCTTTCTCCTTTCTGGTGGCTGGATGCGCAACGTCACGCGCCGCGCCGGACACCACTGACCCGAGGTCACACGATGGCTGAGTTCACCCTTCCGAAGAACTCCAAGATTGGAAAGGGGCGGCATTTCCCCTTGCCGGGCGGGGCAAAGAATGTCCGGAGCTTCAAGGTGTATCGCTGGAATCCAGACGACGGCAACAACCCCAGCATCGACACTTACGACATCGACCTCGACCGCTGCGGGCCGATGGTTCTTGACGCGCTGATCAAGATCAAAAACGAGATTGACCCGACGCTGACGTTTCGGCGCTCGTGCCGGGAAGGTATCTGCGGTTCCTGCGCAATGAATATCGATGGCACCAACACCTTGGCGTGCACCAAAGCCATTAGTGAGTGTTCAGCGAAAGAGGTGCCGATCTACCCGCTCCCGCACCTGCCGGTCGTCAAAGATCTCGTGCCCGACCTGACCCACTTCTACGCGCAGTACGCGTCGATCCGCCCGTGGCTGCGTACCCAGAGCGCCGCACCCGCCAGTGGCGAGCGCCTGCAGGCACCAGAGGATCGCAAGAAGCTCGATGGCCTCTACGAGTGCATTCTCTGCGCCTGCTGCAGCACCAGTTGCCCGTCCTATTGGTGGAACGGCGACCGCTATCTCGGGCCGGCCGTCCTTCTTCAGGCCTATCGTTGGATCATTGACTCGCGCGACGAAGACACCGGCGCACGACTCGATGACCTCGAAGACCCCTTCAAGCTCTACCGCTGTCACACCATCATGAATTGCGCCCGTACCTGCCCGAAGGGCCTCAACCCCGCCAAGGCAATCGCCGAAATCAAAAAACTGATGCTCGCCCGGCGGGGCGCTTGACGACTGCGTTTTCCGACGAGCGTAAGCGCCTGAAGTGGCGCTGCCGTCGCGGCATGCGCGAACTCGACTTGCTGATGGAGCGCTTTCTCGATCATGCCTATGCGACGTCCTCTGACGATGATCGCGCGCTTTTCCTCAGGCTTCTGGACACCGAAGACGACATCCTGTGGCGATGGTGCATGGGCCGTGAGCGCCCGGAGGAGCCCGCCCTTGCCACGTTCGTCGACCAACTTCTCGCCCTGCCGCCTTGACTGGCGACCGTCGCGCATCGCTGCCGGCAGTCTTGCTGTTTTGAGCCTGCTCGCCGGATTGACTGTACTCGGCACCCGTTGGGCCGGGGAACTACCCCTGCTGTTCCAAGCACTGCTTGGTGCATGTGCGCTGCCGGCCGCAATCGGATCGTGGCGCTTCACCGTCCGCCATCCCCGCGTGCACCTCGAGCTACTCGCCGCGCGCCGCGCACGCTGGACGACGGCACGCGGTGTTGTCGTTGAGGCTGCGGCGGTGTTGCATGAACAATGGCCACTAACGACCGTGCGCCTACTGCCGCGAGGGCCCACTGTCGTCTTCTGGCCGGATACCCTGTGCGACTCTGGCCGCCGCCGTCTGCGGCGCTGGGCCGCTGCGGTGCCGGACGCGACGCCGCTCACGCAGTTTTGGATAGGCTAACCATGTTCCAACCGCTTTCGCTGGCCATTGGCCTGCGCTACCTCCGCGCACGGCGTCGCGACCGGCGCTTGAGTTTCACCTCGGCGCTTTCGATCCTCGGCATCGTCGTCGGAGTGATGGCGCTGATCACCGTTATCGCGGTGATGAGCGGTTTTCAGCGCGAGATCCGCGACCGCTTGCTGGGTTCGGTCGCCCATGTGACCTTGGTCGGCCACGGCGAGCCGTTGCGCGATTGGCCGCAGCTACTCGACATCGTACGCGCCGATGCCCGCGTGCTCGGTGCCGCGCCCTATGTGCAGCGCGAGGGGCTGCTTAGCGGTGTGCGGACAAGGGCGGTACTGGTGATGGGTATCCAGCCAGAGCACGAAGCTGGCGTTTCCGAACTCGCAGAGCGGATGCGCGAAGGCCGTATCGAGGATCTCGTCGATGGCGGTTTCGGCGTGCTGCTCGGCGACCAACTGGCGCTTGCGCTCGGCGCGCGCGTCGGTGATCGCGTCAATTTGACGCTCAACGAGTTCACCAGCACGCCAATCGGTGCCATTCCGCGTTCCAAGCGATTCACCGTCATCGGTACGTTTTCGATGGGCGAGCACACGGCAGACAGCAGCTTCGCGTTCATCGCCCTTGGCGACGCGCAGCGGATGCTGAGGCTTGGCGAAAGCGTCAGTGGTATCCGCATCAAAATCAATGATCTATGGAGCGCAGGTGCCGTCGCCGACGACCTCGCTGCGCGCATCGGTCCGCCAGTCCTCGCCAGCGACTGGATGCGTGACAATCGCAACTTCTTCAGCGCCTTGGCCTTGGAACGCACCGTTATGTTCCTGCTGTTGTCGCTGGTGGTGACTATCGCATCGGTCAACCTCGTGTCCTCCTTGGTGATGCTGGTGCAAGAGAAGCAAGCCGACATCGCCATCCTGCGCACGCTGGGGCTGACGCCGCGTCAGGTGATGGCGGTGTTCATCGTGCAAGGCAGCGTGATCGGTCTGGTGGGGACGGCCTTGGGCGTCCTCGGCGGTGTCCTGCTGGCGCTGAATCTCGGTGTGATCGTCCGCAGCATCGAGTCGATACTCGGCACAACCCTGATGCCCGCCGATGTGTACTACATCACCGGCGTACCAACGGCGGTATACCCGGGTGATGTCGCCCTCGTCGCCGGGCTCACCCTGGCCTTGAGCTTCCTCGCCACTCTGTATCCGGCTTGGCGCGCTTCGCGCACCGATCCGGCCGCGGCCCTGCGCTATGAATAAGCCAATGAATGCCGTTTTAGAGGCCCGCGGACTGGGCAAATGCTATCGGGAGGGCCGGCTGGAGACGCCGGTATTCGATGGTCTTGAGTTGATGGTAAGGCGCGGCGAGACGGTCGCGATCATCGGCGCGTCGGGTGCCGGCAAGAGCACGCTGCTGCATTTGCTCGGTGGGCTCGACACGCCAACGGCGGGTGAGGTGATCGTCGATGGGCAGCCGATGGCGCGGCTCGGAGATGCCGAACGCGGACGCCTGCGTAACCGCGCCCTGGGCTTCATCTACCAGTTTCATCACTTGCTGCCGGAGTTCACCGCGCTCGAAAACGTGATGTTGCCCTTGCTGGTGCGCGGTCTGGCGGTTCGCGACGCGCAAGCGCCCGCGCGCGAGCTGCTGGAAGCGGTGGGCATTGGGCATCGCTTGAAGCACAAGCCCGGCGAGCTCTCGGGCGGCGAACGGCAGCGCTGCGCCGTGGCGCGGGCGCTGGTGACGCAACCGGCCTGCGTGCTGGGCGACGAGCCCACCGGCAACCTCGACGAACATTCGGCGGCCTTGGTCTTCGATCAGTTGCTCGCGCTGAATCGTTTGCGCGGTACGGCCTTGGTTCTGGTCACCCACGACCATCGACTTGCTCGACGCCTCGATCGCGTCCTCGAATTGAAGGGCGGACGCCTTCAGCCTTGGGTGCCCGACTGACATGGACGCCGGGCATGGACGCCCAACTCGCCTCGATGTAGCCACGACCGCCGCGCTTTGCGCCGGCATCCTCGTCGTTCTGACGCTGCCGTGGCTGCCGCCGCTGTCGATCACCCTAGTGGCCTTGATGCTGGCCCTCGTTGCCATGTGGTGCTGGCCGCAACGGCGGATCATCGCGTGGATCACGGCCTTCGCACTGGGTGTGTCCCTCTGCACGGCGCAGGGTCATCGCGCGATGAGCGAGCGGCTGCCCGAGGCGCTCTCCGGTGCCCTCGTCAGCGTGGATCTGCGTCTGCGCGACCTGCCTCGGATCGACGCGGACGGTGCTCGTTTCATTGGCCGCGTCGAGCGCGTCCTCGATGCGCCCGGTGGCGACGCTGGGCTTGATCTCGCGCGTCGCGCCTTGGAAGGCCGATCCCTAGCGGTTCGCGCCTATGGCGGTGGCCACTCGTTGCGGCCCGGTGAGACCTGGCGCTGGACGCTACGGCTGCGCGCCTTCCGTCCGCCTGCGGGCCCCGGTCAAGCGGATCGTGGCCGTCGCGCCTTGCTCGATGGCACCATCGCCGAAGCGGCGGTACAAACGCCGGTGCGCCCCTTGCGACTTGCGCCGCCAAGCGGCATCGACGCGGTTCGCGACAGCATCAGCCAGCGCGTCGCCGAGCTGATCGGTGGCGCGCGCGGTCGTTTTGTCGCCGCGCTGGCGGTCGGCGACACCCGTGGACTCGATGACAGCGACTGGGCGCGCCTGCGCCAGTTCGGATTGACGCACCTGATCGCGATATCGGGCTTTCATGTCGGCATCGTCGCTGGCCTCGGCGTGCTCGCGGTGCGCGTTGCATGGTGGATCTGGCCGTCCTTGGCCCTTATTTGGCGTCGTCCGCAGGCTGCCGCACTGGCAGCGACCGTGGTAGCGGTGGCCTACGCCGGACTGGCGGGTTTCAGTCTGCCCACGGTGCGAACCGTACTCATGGTGGCGGTCGTGGCGGCCGTGCAGGTGTTGAGGCGACGAACCCCAACGGCGCAGCCTTTGCTGCTGGCTGTTGCGTTGATCGCCGTTGTTGATCCATTCGCTTTGTTGACGCCGGGATTCTGGTTGTCTTGTGGTGGCGTAGCTTGGCTTTTGTGGTGTATGCCGGGTGCATCCAAAGTATTCGACTTTCGTAATTTCCTGACCGCGCAATGGGTCGCGACGCTCGGCCTGATGCCGATCGCCGCGGCGTTCTTTCTGCAAGTGCCGATGGCCGGGCCTTTGGCCAACCTCGTCGCCATCCCATGGATCAGCCTTGTGGTCGTGCCCTTGAGCCTGCTTGGCACATTGCTGCTTCCGTTTTCGGATTGGGCTGCGGACGCGGCTTGGACGATGGCTGCGGGCGCGATGGAGGTTTTTTGGCGGATGCTGGAAGCCGTGCCGCCGCCGCTTGCGGCCAGCCACTGGATTCCCACGCCTTCGCCGTTCGCGGTGGCGCTGGCTGTGTTGGGCATCGCCATCGTGCTGCTACCGCGCGGTGTGACTTGGCGTTTCAGTGGGTTGCTGCTGGTTCTGCCGCTGTTGGCACCGCGCGTGCTGGATCCGATCGGCGCAGGTGTCGAGGCCATTGCGTTTTCCTTCCCGCGCGGCGATGCCGTGCTGCTCCGTAGTGCCGGCTCGTCGGTACTGGTGGACGCCGGGCCAGCCCGGGCGGGGCTGGTCGATGCGCTGCGCGCTCTGGGTGTTCGGCGCATCGATCTTCGTATCGAAACCCGCGCCAGCCCCGGGCGCGTGGGTGGCGTATTGGCCGTCGATGACGCATTTCCGCCAGCACAGGTGTGGCAAGCCCCTTCCGTTGCGCCATTCGCTGTCGCGGGTTCTGGCGCGATGGTCTGTGCGCGAGGCGCGCGGCAACGTTTTGCCGGATTCGAGATCGAAGCGCTGCATCCCGCACCGGGATTCATCAGCCGTGAGCCTGATGCCGCCTGCGTGCTGCGCGTGCGTAGCGCCAGTGCCGAGCTATGGCTGGTGTCCGATGCCGGACGCTGGGTAGCGCATCGCCTTGTCGATGGCCGCGACAAAGCCAGTATCCGCACCGTTTGGGGGGCTCCGGCTGCTTTGGCGGAGTGGCAGGCCGTGCTGGGTGCCGAAACGGCACTCGCGACACGCGCTCCGGGTCCGGTGCTCGCAAACGCTTGGCCCCAAGCATGGCCGCGTGTCGATCGCGAGGGCGCGCTGGCGATGCGGTTCGGCGATGCTACGGAGGCGGAATCCGCGGTGCGGCCTTTGCGCCATGGTGTCCGCCGCTGGTGGGACGAGCCACTGCCCTGAGCGGCTATGCTTGTGACCCCCGAACAAGGTCACGCTATGTTGGAGTTAGTCATTGCTGGAGGTTGGGTCATGGTGCCGATCCTGCTGCTCGCCGTGGCGGCCATCGGCATTGCCATCGAGCGTGCGTGGACCCTGCGCCGCTTCGAGGTGCTTCCGGTGGGGCTCGGTGAAGAGGTGCGACAGTGGGCGCGAGGCCGCCAACTCGATCCCAAGCACATCGACGTGCTGCGTGCCAATTCGCCGCTCGGCACGTTGTTGGCCGCCGCGCTGGAGGTGCGTCACCGCTCGCGCGAGCTAATTAAAGAACGCGTCGAGGATGTCGCCCGGCATGTTCTCCACGACCTCGAACGTTTCCTGCCGACACTAGGCACGATAGCCGCTGTGACACCGCTTCTCGGTTTGCTGGGCACGGTATTCGGCATGATCGCGATGTTCCTAGGCATTCTCGAAGCGGGCGTGGGCGATGCCAACCGTCTTGCGGGCGGTATCGGCCAGGCTTTGATTTCGACCGCTGCTGGTCTCCTCGTTGCCATCCCGGCTTTGGTGCTGCATCGCTACTTTCGTGCTCGGGTGGCGGGCTACGTCGTCGAGATGGAAAAGGAAGTGATGGCCCTCATCGACGCCATCGACGAACACGCCGTTGCTGGTCGCGCCGCTGGCAAGGGTGCCGCGTGAGATTGCGGCGCAGCAGCGAGATCGACGAGCCGGAGATCAACCTGATCTCCCTGATCGACGTGATCTTCTGCATCATCATTTTTCTCGTCGTTACCACGACGTTTGATGTCCGTACCTCGCTGCGCCTGCAACTTCCGACCGCCGAGAACTCGGCCGTCGAGGTTGCGGACGATCCGCTCACTGTCGTGGTCGACGCCGAAGGTCGAATCTACCTCGGAAACCGCGAGCTGCCGCAGAATGACCGCGCTGCGAAGGTGGCGGTACTCTCGGCCATCGAGGGTGATCGCGCGGCGATGCGTGTGGTGCTGCGAGCCGATGCTCGTGCCCCGCATCAGGCTGTGGTCGCCGCGATGGATGCGTTGGGGCAGGCTGGATTCGTGCGCCTTTCGATTGCGACGATGCCTGAGGCTGGCGAGTGAGCGAGGTGCCGGTGCCGGGTGTTTCCCCTTGGGCCACCTACCGGCGACTGTTGGCTTGGACTCGGCCCTATCGCATGCTGCTGGTGCTCGCCTTCGTCGGCATGGTCATCGAAGCGGCCGCAGCGGGTGCCTTCACGGCGATGATGCAGCCGATGATCGACGACAGCATCGTCGCCGCCGGTGGTACACCCGACTGGACGCTGCCCTTTCTGATCGTCGGCATTTTCGTGCTTCGCGGCGCTGCCACTTTCGTTACCGACTACGGCATGGCGCGCGCCGGCCGTGGTGTGGTGCGCGATCTGCGGGTCGCTGTGCTCGACAAGATGCTGCGCCTACCCAGTGCGCGCTTTGATCGCGAACCGGTGGCTTCATTGGTGTCGCGGCTGAACTTCGATACCGAGCAGGTGGCGCAGGCCAGCAGCGATGCGCTGAAGGTGTTGGTCACCGACACACTGACGGTTGTCGCGCTGGTCAGTGTGATGCTCTGGTACAGCCCCACCGTCACCGCAGCGATTGCGGTCATCGTGCCCTTGATCGCTGTCATTGCCGCTTACGTCAGCGGCCGCTATCGCCGCCTCAATCGACGCATCCAGGAAGGCGTTGGCGACCTTGCCAGCGGTGCCGAAGAAATCCTTTCAGGCCAGCAGGACATCAAAGTCTACGGCCGCCAGCCGGCCGAGGTGGAGCGTTATCGGCACCTGGCCAACGCCAATCTTCGGCTGAACTTGAAGGTGGAAACGACGCGCGCCGCAGCTTCATCGGTGATCCAGTTACTGGGCGCTGTCGCGTTGGCGGTGTTATTCGCGGTCGCCAGCTTGGAGGCAGCCGATGGGCGATTGTCGGCGGGTGCCTTCGTGGCGATCATGACGTCGATGATGGCCTTGATCCCGTCTCTGAAGCGCTTGGCCAACGTGCAGGCCCATGTGCAGCGCGGCATCGCCGCGTCGATTCGGCTGTTTGGTCTGCTCGACGAGCCAGAGGAGTGCGATGACGGCCACTACGCGCCCGAGCGCGCGCAAGGCTTGGTACAGTTCCGGCGTGTTGGTTTGAGCTATGCCGATGCCGAAGTGCCGGCCTTGGTGGCGATCGAGTTTGAAGCTCGTCCCGGTACGGTGACCGCCATCGTCGGTCGCTCCGGCAGTGGCAAAACGACGCTGGCGCGGTTGTTGCCACGCTTCTACGAGCCGAACGACGGCGAGGTGTTGCTCGACGGCGTGCCGCTACGCGAATGGTCGCTTTCGGCGTTGCGCCGGCAAATCGCGATGGTGGGTCAGAAGGTGATGCTGTTCGACGATAGCGTGGCCGCGAACATCGCCTACGGCGCGCCCGCCGAAACATCCCCCACGGCCATCCGCGAGGCCGCCGATGCCGCCAATGCCAGCGAGTTCGTCGAGCGCCTTCCCGAAGGGATGGACACCCGTATCGGCGAGAACGGCAATCGACTCTCGGGCGGGCAACGGCAGCGTATCGCCATCGCTCGCGCGGTTTTGAAAGACGCACCGGTGTTGATTCTCGATGAAGCCACCGCGGCTCTCGACAACGAATCGGAGCGCTTGGTGCAGGCCGCGCTGGAGCGGCTGATACCGAACCGCACGACCTTGATCATCGCGCATCGGCTCTCGACCATCATGCGCGCCGATCAAGTGCTGGTGCTCGACGGCGGTCGCATTGTCGAAGTGGGTACTCACGCTGCGCTGCTCGCGCGGGACGGCGTCTACGCGCAGTTGCACCGCGCTCAATTCCGCGACTCCCCGGCCTAGGCGATGTTCAGTGGCTTCGAACGCAGCTTGCAGCGACGCTGGTACGGCGAGCATCCACCTGGCGCTGTGTTGCGTGCTTTGGCCGCGCTTTACGGCGCTGCGATGCGCCTGCGTCGCTTCGCTTATCGCATCGGATTCTGTCCCCAGCAGCACCTTGATGTGCCGGTGGTGGTGGTGGGCAACCGAACGCTAGGGGGTGCCGGTAAGACGCCGACAGTGATCGCTCTCGTCGAGGCACTTTGCGCACGAGGTTGGCGGCCGGGCGTGGCCAGCCGTGGCTATGGCCGTCGTGAGAAGGCACCACGCGGTGTTTCAGCGACCAGTCTCCCGACGGATGTTGGCGACGAGCCGCTGTTGATTCACCTGCTCACCGGCGTTCCAGTTGAGGTCGACCGTCGGCGCACCGCCGCCGCGCGACGACTCGCTGCGGCGGGTTGCGATGTCGTAATTGCCGACGACGGATTGCAGCATCTTCGGCTCGGACGACGCATCGAGATCGAGGTGCAGGATGGCCGAGGCCTCGGCAATGGTCGTGTATTGCCAGCCGGGCCACTGCGCGAGCCGCTACCGCGCCGCGCCGCGGATCTGCGCGTTGTCCACGGGCGGCCGCCGCGCGATGGTGAGGTTCCGATGCAGCTTGTACTCGGCGTGGCACGACGGCTCGATAACACCGAAACTCGCGCGCTGGCGTCCTTCGTAGCGGGGCAGGTACATGCCGTCGCGGGCATCGGGCATCCACCGCGTTTCTTCGCCGCGCTGCGCGCGTTCGGCATTACGGTTATCGAGCATCCATTTCCCGATCACCATGCTTTCATCGCCGACGATTTCGCCGCGATGATCGACGCCCCCGTGCTGATGACGTCCAAGGACGCAGTGAAATGCCGTGGCTTCGCCCTTGCCGACGCTTGGGAGATCCCGGTATCCGCTCGCCTTTCGGAGGTCGTCCTCGACGCCCTAGACCACCAACTGCGAACCGTCACCACCGATGTCACACCCTGAGTTTCTCGTTGCCATCCCCGCACGCTTGGGCGCTTCCCGTCTGCCCGGCAAGCCGCTGCGTCTTTTGGGCGGCGAACCGATCATTCGCCATGTGGTGCGGCGAGCACTGGCTGCTGGTGCTTCGCAGGTGGTGCTCGCCACCGACGAAGCGCGTATTGCTGCGGCCGTGGATGACCTCGACGTGCGCGTTTGCATGACCCGCGCCGATCACCCGTCCGGCACCGATCGCCTCGCCGAATGTGCCGCGCAGTGCGCTTGGCCGGATGACACACTGGTGGTCAACTTGCAGGGTGACGAACCCTTTGCTCCGGTAGCGGCCCTGCGGGCGGTTGCTCGCCGACTGGCCGAAAGCCAAGCGCCTATGGCCACGCTGGCCGCACCCATCCTCGATGCAGCGACACTGTTCGATCCGAACACGGTCAAACTCGTGATCGACGCTGCCGGCCATGCCCTGTATTTCAGCCGCGCTCCCATCCCATGGCACCGCGACCGCTACAACGCTGATCGCATTTCGGTGCCAGCCGCGCCCTGCCTCCGCCATATCGGGTTGTACGCTTACCGTGCCGGCTTTCTGCGAAAGTTCGAGGCGCTTCCCATCGGTCGCCTCGAACAGCTTGAAGCGCTCGAACAACTGCGCGTGCTCGAAGCCGGCTACCGCATCGCGGTGCAAGAGACGCCCGAACATTTCCCGCCGGGTATCGATACCGCAGACGACCTCGTTCGCGCCGAAGCAGCGTTCAGCGCCGCATAATCACCTCACTACTCGAAGGTCGCCCGCTATGGCTTTGAACGTCGCCCGAGGCATTGCTCCCGAGTTCGACGCCAGCATCGCCTGGCTCAATACCGTGCCGATGCCTTTGGCGTCTCTGCGCGGCCATCCGTTGCTGCTGCTGTTCTGGAATGCGGGTTCCACGCAGTGCCATAACGCTTTGCAGGCTGTAGCCCTTCTGGCGAGTCGCTTTCGCGGCGATGCGACTTTTGTCGCTGTGCATGTGCCGAAGTTTCCCTTTGAGCGCGACGGCTCGCTAGCCCTTGAGGTGATGCAGCGCGAGGGCGTCGCGTTGCCCCTCGCCAACGACACGGAGTGGGCGGTCTGGCAGCATTACGGCCTCTCCGCATGGCCGGCCGCCGTACTTATCGACGCGGACGGCCTCCTGAATGAACGCTTCATCGGCGACCGTGCCATCGAGGCGATGGCCCCTGTGCTCGAAGCCCTCATCGACGCCAATTTCGAGCATTCGCCGGGGCAGGCCGATTCCCGCCGGATCGGGTCTGTCCGTAGCAACCAAGCACTTTGCGCGCCGGCTGGATTGTTGGCGACGCCAACCCGTCTGTATGTCGCTGACACCGGCAATCATCGCATCCTCGAATGTACCCACGAGGGTCGAATTTTGCGGCGCATCGGTAATGGCAATCGCGACTCCATCGATGGCCTTGCCGACGCGGCGGGTTTCAGTTCGCCACGCGGGCTCGTGTTGCTGCAGGATCGCCTTTACGTTGCCGATACCGGCAACCACGCCATTCGTCGCATCAACACCCGTACCGGCGAGGTCGATACTTTGGTGGGTAGCGGCCGTAGCGGCGACCCGGTTGCGGGTGCCTTGCGCCTGCCCAGCGACTCGCCATTGGATCGTCCTTGGGGTCTCGCCGCTGCCGAGAGCGCATTGCTCGTCACCCAAGCATCCGGTCATCAGCTCTGGCGACTGGAGCTGGGCACGCGCGTGCTGAGCCGCGTGGCTGGCAGCGGCGCATTCGGCTGCGACGACGGCGATGCGGCCAGCGCCAGCTTCGCCCAACCCAGTGGTGTCGCCGTCCTCGGCGATTCCGCCTATGTTCTGGATGCAGCATCCTCCGCACTCCGTCAGGTCAGGCTCTCGGATGGCCATGTACGTACCGTTTTCGGACGCGGCATGTTTGAATTCGGCTTGCGCGATGGTGGGCAGCGCAGTGCGTTGATGCAGTTCCCGACAGCATTGGCACCGATGGATCAGGTGTCCGGACTCTGGATTGCCGATACCGGAAACGGCGCGCTACGCCGTTGGGTTGCGCGCAATCAGGCGCTCTCCACCTACGATCTTCCGGCTAAGGTGCAGCTTCCGACCGCCGTCGCGACTTGGCAGAACGGGCTGTGGCTCGCCGATGGTGGCAGTCATTTGGTCTGGCGCCTTAATGTCGATACGGGCGAAATGCGGCGTCTGCCCATTGGCGAATGAGCGTTGTTCCGCCGATCGCAGCGCGTGATGTGACCTTCGACGCCAAGGCTTTCGTCCGCGCCTTGACCACCGCACCCGGCGTCTACCGCATGTATGCCGCTGACGACAGCGTGCTTTACGTTGGTAAGGCAGCCTCGCTGAGAAAGCGCGTTGGCAGCTATTTCAGCAAGCAGCATGCGGCGCGCATCGCGATGATGGTTTCGCGCATTGCCCGCATCGAAACCACGGTGACGCGCACCGCCAGCGAAGCCTTGATCCTGGAGAATCAGCTCATCAAGGCGTTGAAGCCGCGCTTCAACATTTTGATGCGTGACGGCAAGAGCTACCCCTGCCTGCTTTTGACCCAGGAAACATGGCCGCGCTTGGTCTACCACCGCGGCGCGCGTGCGCGGGCAGGGCGTTATTTCGGGCCCTATACCGGCCCCTTGGCCGTGCGCGAAACGATGGATCTGATGTTCAAGCTGTTCCGTTTGCGTAGCTGCGAGGACAGCGTGTTCCGCAATCGCACGCGACCTTGCTTGCAGTACCAGATCGGTCGCTGCAGCGCGCCCTGCGTGGGCATGATTGCCGAGGCCGATTACGCCGATGCGGTACGCCGCGTCGGGTTGTTCCTCGATGGCCGCAGCAAAGAAGTGGACGGTGAGTTGGCTGCGGCGATGGAGCACGCCAGTGCCGCGTTGGACTTCGAGCGTGCCGCCGAGCTACGCGACCAGATCGCTACCATCCGCCGTTTGCAGGCACGTCAGTATGTCGACGGCGACCGCGCCGATCTCGACGTCATTGCCTGCGTGCAGCAGGCCGGTGTGGCTGTGGTGATGGTCTTGAGCTTCCGTGCGGGGGTTAACCTTGGCACCGGCGCGCACCCGCTGCGCATCGACCGCGACGTGACCGAAGGCGAGATTCTGGGGGCTTTCCTCACCCAGTACTACATCGAGCGCAAGCCACCGCGCGAGCTGGTGCTGAGCCACGTCATCGACGACGCCGAGACGCTGGAAATCGCATTCGCCGAACACGCCGGGCACGCGGTGGAGATCAAAACCAGCGTGCGCGGTGATCGTGCGCGCTATCTCGACATGGCGCTGCGCAATGCCGTGCTTTCGTTGGCTACCGAGCAGGCCACACGCGCCAGTCAGCAAGCGCGGCTCGACGACCTGCAACGCCTGTTGGGTCTGGCCGCCGCGCCGCAGCGCATCGAATGCTTCGACATCAGCCACACGATGGGCGAGGCCACGGTGGCGAGTAATGTGGTGTTCGGCCCGGAAGGTGCCGAGACGGCGAACTACCGTCGCTTCAACATCAGTGGCATCGAGCCCGGTGACGACTACGCCGCGATGCGCCAGGCTCTGCTGCGGCGCTTCAAGCGCGGAGTGGAGGAGGGGGGCGTGCTGCCCGATCTGCTGTTGATCGACGGCGGTATCGGCCAGCTCCGCCAGGCGCTTAGCGTGCTCGAGGAATTGGCTGTGCAGGGCGTCACCGTGCTTGGTGTGGCAAAAGGCGAGGCCCGCAAGGCTGGCGAAGAGTGTCTGGTGTTCCCCGATGGTCGCGAACTTCGGCCGGGCGCTGCTTCTCCCGGCTTGCAGTTGGTGCAACAGGCTCGCGACGAGGCGCACCGTTTTGCCATCACCGGGCACCGCAAGCGCCGAGCGAAAGCGCGCGACAGCAGTCGCCTCGAAGACATCCCCGGCATCGGACCACGCCGCCGTCAGGCTTTGCTGAAGCACTTCGGCGGACTCAAAGGCTTGAAGGATGCCGGCATCGAAGAAATTGCCCGCGCTGAAGGCGTCAGTGCGGCACTGGCCTCGCGCATCTATGCTTTCCTGCACGGACTGCCCGACGAGAGCGGCACAGGAGCTTCGATTTGACCCTCACCATCCCCACCGCACTGACCTTGTTTCGCATTGTTCTGATCCCGGTGATGGTGCTGGTTTTCTATTTGCCGATCGAGGATGCGCGCTTCTGGGCCGCGCTGATCTTCGCCGTTGGAGCGCTCACCGATTGGCTCGACGGCTGGATTGCACGACGCTTCAACATGGTTTCGGCGTTCGGCGCTTTTCTCGACCCAGTAGCGGACAAATTGGCTGTTGCAGCGGCTTTGTTCATCGTCGTGCAGGCACATCCAACACCGCTATTGGCCGTCCTCGCGGCGATCATTGTGGGTCGCGAGATCACCATTTCCGCGCTCCGCGAATGGATGGCCGGCATTGGCGCGCGCGGTGCCGTGGCGGTGGTGTGGATCGGCAAACTCAAGACCATCGTGCAGATGGTTGCCATCGTTGCGCTGTTGCTCGGCCCGTCCCTGCCGCCACTGCCGGCGCAGGCCATCGGTGAATGGCTGTTGGCATTCGCTGCCGCGTTGACCCTGTGGTCGGGTTTCGCCTACCTGCAGGCGGCGTGGCCATCGCTTTCGCGCCAAGCGCGCTGAGCCATTTCGGTCGCCGCTTGGGTGTCGCTGTGTTGACATCGGCGTCGGGATCACCATAATGCGCGTCTCCGGTGCGGGAATAGCTCAGTTGGTAGAGCACGACCTTGCCAAGGTCGGGGTCGCGAGTTCGAGTCTCGTTTCCCGCTCCACGTTTTCAAAGACCCCGGCTCGCCGGGGTCTTGTTTTTTTCGACGAGGCCTGGTGGCAGAGTGGTCATGCAGCGGACTGCAAATCCGCGTACGCCGGTTCAATTCCGACCCAGGCCTCCATCGATTCATCGTCCGCGCAACGCGCGGTTTTTTTTGGCGCAGCGTCGTGGTTCGCCTTGATGGTCAGGAGCCAAGCAGGAGCCAACAGAAAGTGGTGTAGGCTCCAAAGCATCATGTAATGCCCGAGTGGTGAAATCGGTAGACACAAGGGACTTAAACAATTTGAGCCTTCGGGGGGAAACGCCCGAAGTGAAGCCCGTCAAAGTCGGCGAAAGCCCTGGATGCCTCGCATCCGAGTCAACGCCGAGCCAAGTCCAACCCCCAGGTTGGGAAGGTGTAGAGAGCAGACGGCGGGCACCTACGGCCGCAAGGCTATGGTGAAGGCGTGCTCCAGACCACGAACAGCGAATGCGCTGGCGGCGAAAGCCGAAGTGGTAAGAAAATCCCTCGACCTCGCGGTCGTGCCGGTTCGATTCCGGCCTCGGGCACCAATTCAGGCTGCTACTTTGTGGGGAAGGTTACGAATTCGCGTCGCCAATGCCTGTCTCCTTCGTCAGGCATCAGATGATGGCCTGCAGGCCCTTGTCAGCGATGACGTTGAGCAGCTTGAGGGCCGGTCCCGTGGGATGGGTTTCGCCTTGCTCCCACTTGCGCACGGTCGAGGCCGACGTGTGCAAATGAAGCGCGAACACCGGCTGGCTGAACTTCAAGGCTTCGCGCAGGCGTTTGATGTCGGCAGCGCTGAGTTCCCGCACTGGCGGCGGGCAGATCGCGTCGAACTCGCGCATCGTCACCTTGCTGATCGCACCCGCTTCATGGAGCGCGGCTAGGTCGCCACGCAGGGATTCAATGATCTTGCTCACAATGCACCTCCAACAACACGCCTGACTGCAACGCTTTCGACAAAGCCTCGGCGGACAGTTCCAGAAACACCTTGCCGGCGAATTGCAGCGCCTTCTTCTCGTCTTGCGTAATGTTCGCCTTGTCGCTCTTGGGGAACCCATGCAGGAACACATAGCGGCTACCGTTTCGGGCCGACAGCAGCGTGCGATAGCCGCCACTTTTGCCGCCGCCGTGCCGGGCTACCCGCTTCTTGTAGAGGAAGCCACCCAAGTCCGCGTCAATCAGACCGCTTTCCATCTCCTGAACCGCCTTGCACAAGGCGACATCGGGCAGCTTTTCGCTTGCCTGCCACCGCGCAAAGTCCTTTCGCTTGAGGACGCGCTTCATCTTGACCTCCAAACTATACCCGTAACGGGCACACTTTTCCAGGCCCCAGCGCGTTGCACGGGCGGGGATGGCCACCGAGCAGATAGTCGTGACGGTGATACGACAATCGGGGCCGACAGGGCTGATCGCTGGCCATTGCTCATCGGTGATAAAGCGGGTCGAGCCTTTCTCCGGGTACTTGGGTACTTGGCGGCACGGGTTGGAGCCATCGGGGCGATGGCCCCGAAAACTGGGATGACGAAGTTGTCGATCTGGTACTTGTAGCCATCCTGCGTGCTCGGCTTGTTATGCAGATTGGAGTAGTCTTCCATGAACCGGCCGCACAGTTCCTTGACCGTCGGTGCCATGCGGGCTTCGCCTTTGTCGTGTCCGGCCGCCGCGCCTGACCTTGGCCAGTCAGTCCTGCGCCAGCGACCGGGGCCGCGTCAACAACGCTTATTATCAGCTTGATTTTTGCCATGTGGTGCTCGGTAATCCCCCGGCCGCGAGGCCATGCGGGTTCGAGTCCCGCCCCGGGCACCAACGTGTGACGCCATAGTGCGAGGCCGAACATGCTGCACTTGCAACATTGGGTGCAGCCATTCA
>BBPD01000013.1_pt1 | contig 18343 bp, 22 predicted proteins | sample 1344911 | NCBI WGS metagenome assembly BBPD01 (sample SAMD00019088, study PRJDB2971) | groundwater metagenome | biome: freshwater biome; feature: mineral spring; material: ground water | place: USA: CA, Sonoma | collected 2011-09 | depth surface m
GCGCTGCGCGCCCAGCGCGGCCGGCTTCAGCCTACAGCAGTTCGATGTTCACCGCCGCCTGCTTCCCGCGCCGGTCGAGTTCGAGCTCGAACGTGATGCGCTGGTTTTCGGCGAGGTCGGAAAGGCCTGCGCGTTCCACGGCCGAGATGTGGACGAACGCGTCTGCGCCGCCATCGTCCCGGGAGATGAAGCCGAAGCCCTTCTGGCCGTTGAAGAATTTGACAGTGCCTTCATAGCGGGTGCCGTCGGTGACCGGCGGGGGCCGGTTGCCGAAGCCGCCACCGGCCGGGCGGGGTGCCCGCTCGAAGCCGCCTTCGCGTGGCGGGCGCGGCGCGCGTGCCTGCACTTCAAGAGCGTCGCCGATGATCTGCACGTCGGTTGCGGAAATGCGGCCGTTGCGATCAGTCAGGTTGAACTCGATTTCCTGGTTCTCGGCGACATCGGTCAGGCCGGCGCGCTCGAGTGCGGAAATGTGGAGGAACACATCCTCGCCGCCATCATCGCGCACCACGAAGCCAAAGCCCTTTTGCGCGTTGAAGAATTTCACCTTGCCACGGCCGGTGCCGATGACAATGCCGGGCGATCCGCCGCGCGGGGCGCCGAAGCCGCCGCCGCCGCCACCGCCGCCGCCAAAGCCGCCACCGCCGCCGGGGCCGCGGCCGAAGCTGCCGCCACCGCCACCGAAGCCGCCACCGCCGGAGCCGCCGCCGAAGCCGCCGCGGCCGTAACCGCCGCCGCCGCCACCGCCGCCGCGTCCGCCGCCGCCGAACCCGGAATCGAATTCGAAGCCGCCACCACCCTCATCAAAACCGCGGCTGCGCTTGTCGTCGCCCCGCCCGCGGCCACCGCGCCGCTTGTCGTCGTAACTCATCTCGAAGAACCGTCTTTCAAAGTCTCGTACCGTCCAAACCGGCAGCCCCGGACCTCCGAGCACCTGCAGCCTGACCGCCACCGTCGCAAGTTGCCGCCGGACCACCCCGACGACAGCCCAGCCCGGAAGTCCGGTGTGTCCGGAAGTCCGATCTGCGCCGCCTTCAGCTTAGCTTATCCACAGCCTCTGCGCGAGTCGGAATCTCCCGTCTGCGGTGCCGCCCCGGTCATCGGTCCTGATCACCGATCGGCTTGCCGCGTCGCGCCTCCCACGGGTCGAGCGTGGCGCCATTCCGCCACGCTTCCAGCGGCAGCCCGCGACCCTCCAGCGCCTCCTCGCGCCAGCGGCCTTGCCCGGCGAGCGCGGTCAGGTCGCGGTCGCGGCGGACCACATAGAACAGGATGCCAAGCGACAGCGCCATGCTTCCAGCCATCAGCGCTTCGTGCGTGCCATCGCACAGCATGGCAGCAAGGCCGGTGCCCAGCGCGATCAAGACGATGTCCAGCTTGGCGCGACGCGTGGCGCGCCGCGCGAGCGCCTGGTGAAGGCGGGACTGCTGCTCTCGAGCCTCGACCTGCTTCCGGGCCTCGGCGATCAGTGCGGGATCCAGTTCCACTTGCGCCTCCTGGGGTGGTCCCCGGGATTACGGCGCAGTCAGGCGGAACTTGCGAGCGGAGTTGCCTCCGCACCGGACGGGTCGGCCCGTCAGGCGAGCGTTGCGAGGGCCGACCGGTCGAATGGCGTGAAGTCGGTGCGGCCGGCGCGCACCCGGGCCGCCCAGTCCGCATCCACTATCAGCGCGCGGCCCACCGCCACCAGGTCGAACTCGTCCGCCGACAGGCGGTCGACCAGACCGTCGATCGGGGTCGGCAGCGAGGCCTCGCCGGCGAAGCCCGCGATGAACTCGCCCGACAGCCCGATCGAGCCGACCGTGATCGTGGGCTTGCCCGTCACCTTCCTTGCCCAGCCTGCAAGGTTCAGCCCAGATCCCCCGTCCTTGTCTTCAGGAAACTCCGGCTCCCAGAAGCGGCGCTGCGAGCAATGGAAGATGTCCACCCCGGCTTGGGCCAGTGGTTGCAGCCAGTCAGCCAGCGCTTGCGGCGTGGCGGCGAGCCTGGTCTCGTAATCCTGCTGCTTCCACTGCGAGAGCCTGAGGATCAGCGGGAAATCCGGCCCGATCGCGGCGCGGACTGCTGCGACCACTTCGCGGGCAAAGCGGCTGCCGTCCTGGCCCCAGACATCGCTGCGCTGGTTGGTGCCGGCCCACTGGAACTGGTCGATCAGATAGCCGTGGGCCCCGTGCAGCTCGACCGCATCGAAGCCCAGCCGCCGTGCATCGGCAGCGGCGCGGGCATAGCCGGCGATTGCCGCGTTGATATCGGCAACCGACATCTGGTGGCCGAAGGGGCGGCCCGGCTTGTAGAGCCCGGAGGGGCTTTCGGCATGGGTCTCGTCGCGGTTCTGCGGGTTGATGGCCGAGCCCACATGCCAGATCTGCGGCGCGATCCGGCCGCCCTTCGCATGGACCGCCTCCACCACCCGAGCCCAGCCTTCCAGCGCGGCTTCGCCATGGAAATGCGGCACCGCCGGATCATTGGCGGCGCCCGGCCGATCGATCACAGTGCCCTCGGTCACGATCAGCCCCACCTGGCCTTCGGCGCGGCGCGCGTAGTAGGCAGCGACATCCGGCCCCGGCACGCCGCCGGGCGAGAAGCTGCGGGTCATCGGAGCCATCACGATTCGGTTGGGAAGGCTCAGCTTTTCAGACACAAAGGGCTGGAACAGGGCATCGACGTTTGCCAAGGCAGTCACTTCCTAGCGCGGGCTGGTGATGGAGGGCGGGTCGCTTGCCGGGAAGCCGTCGTCAAGCTGCGCATCGAGCTTTCGGCTCTTCGCGGCAGCCCGAACCCGTTCATTTTCGGCGAGGCTCGCGTCCATCCGCGCAAGCTGGTCGGGCGTCGCCTCGATCTGGCGTGCCTTGAAGGCGGCATAGGGCTCGCCATAGACATGGTTGCGAGCCTCCTCGCGGGTAAGCGGGTGCCCGGTCTCGACCGACGCCTCGGCCAGCCAGTCGGCGAGGCAGTTGCGGCAAAAGCCGGCGAGCCCCATCAGGTCGACGTTGGCGGCGTCCTGCCGGAGCCGCAGATGCTCGGCCAGGCGGCGAAAGGCGGCCGCTTCCAGCCGTTCCATGTGGGGGTGATGCGTGTCGGTCATGCGAGCCTCCCACCGGGTCTCCAGCCATGCGCGGCACAGGCTGGCAGTCGTCCCCGTCAGGCTCTAGAAGGCAGGCCCGGCGATTGCAAAGTCGCGCGTTCGCAAACAGGATTTCCGTGGCCGCTTCCCCTTCCCCCAAGTCCGCTCCGCGCCCTCGCCCCCGCCATGTCCGCGTGCTTGCGACGCTTGGCCCCGCGTCGGCGACATCCGCTCAGATCCGCGCGCTGTACGATGCCGGTGCAGATGCCTTCCGCGTGAACATGAGCCATGGCGACGACGCCGGAAAGATTGCGCTGATCGCAGCCATTCGCGGCCTGGAAGCCGATATCGGGCGGCCGATGACCATCCTGGCCGACCTGCAGGGGCCAAAGCTGCGCGTCGGCCGCTTTGCCGATGACCGGGTGGAGTTGGTGATCGGGCAGCGCTTCCGTCTGGATTTGCGCACCGAGCCCGGGACGGCGGACCGGGTGCAGCTGCCCCATCCGGAAATCCTGGCCGTGCTGAAGCCCGGCCACCGGCTGCTGCTGGATGATGGCAAGATCGTGCTGCGCGTGGTGCAGGCGGGCGACCAGGAGGTGGTGACCGAGGTGCTGGTGCCCGGGACCTTGAGCAACAACAAGGGCCTGAACGTGCCCGATGTCGTGGTTCCGCTGCCGGCGCTGACCGCCAAGGACCGGCGCGACCTGGCGCTGGTGCTGGAGGCGGGCGTGGACTGGATCGCGCTGAGCTTCGTGCAGCGCGCCGACGATGTGGCCGAGGCGAAGAAGCTGATCGGCGGCAAGGCAAGCCTGATGGCCAAGATCGAAAAGCCGGCCGCACTGGAGGATCTGGAGGCGATCATCGAGCTCGCCGATGCCATCATGGTGGCCCGCGGGGACCTGGGGGTGGAACTGCCCCCCGAGCAGGTGCCCGGCGTGCAGAAGCATCTGGTGGCGGCCGCCCGGCGGGCGGGCAAGCCCGTGGTGGTGGCGACACAGATGCTGGAATCGATGATCGTGTCGCCCAGCCCGACCCGGGCCGAGGTGTCGGATGTGGCGAACGCGATCTACGACGGGGTGGACGCGGTGATGCTGTCGGCGGAAAGCGCGGCCGGCCGATGGCCGGTCGAGGCGGTCTCCATGATGGATGCGATTGCCCGCGAGGTCGAGAATGACTGGGCCTATCTGCAGCAGATGAGCTTTGTGGAAACCGCGCCCGAGCCGACCACCGCCGACGCGCTGTGCCAGGCGGCGCATTCGATCCAGAAGACCGTCGGCGCGAAGGCCGTGGTGTGCTTCACGACGTCGGGCTCGACGGCCAGGCGGATCGCAAGGGAGCGGATTCCGGCCGACCTGCTGGTGATGACGGCCAGCCTTTCGACGGCGCGGCGGCTGGGCCTGACCTGGGGGGTTCACGCCGTCCACACCCGCGACATCGCGAGCTTCGAGGAGATGGTCGCCAAGTCGAAGCGGATGGCACTTCGGCACAGGGTGGCCGAACCCGGCGACCGGCTGGTGGTGATGGCCGGCGTTCCCTTCGGCGTGCCCGGCTCCACCAATGTGCTGCACGTGGTGCGCGTGGTTGGCGACGAGCTGGATCGCTATACCAAGAAGGACTGATCGGGGCGGGGGCGCAACCCGCGCCGGCTGTCAGATATTCGCGGCGATCCAGATCAGTGCGTCGTCCTGCGGGGCTGGCTGCGCCACGCGGTTCGTCACCATCCGGTCGTGCAGCCGGGTGATGATGCGGCTGCCCGTCCGCTGGCAAAGCCCCGGGACCAGGGCATGGACGAAGCAGGCGCCGCTGGCCTTGAGCATCGCCCAGCCGAAGCTGCCGGCAACCGCCATATGCTGGAGATAGGTTTCGTTCACGGAAGCCGGGTGGTCGCGGAACAGGCGGTCGATCATGTGGTGCTCCCTGCTGGGTCTGCGCCAAGGCTAGCGAATGCGGCTGCGAAACACTTTGCTTTTTCGGGTGAATGATGCAGGAAATGTAGAAAATTTCTCTACGTCAGGCCCATCATGAAGAATGTTGTTCTCGATGCAGCAGACCGGCGCATCCTTGCGCTGCTGCAAGCCGATGCCGGGCTGTCGCTTGCCGAGATCAGCCAGCGGGTCGGCCTGTCGCAGACGCCGTGCTGGAAGCGAATCCGCCGGCTGGAAACGGCAGGCGTGATCCGCGCGCGGGTTGTCCTGCTGGATCGCGACGCGATCGGGCTTGGGGTTACCGCGTTCGTCGCGGTGAAGGCGGGCGCCCATGACGAGGCCTGGCTGACCCGCTTTTCCGAGGGGGTTGCGCAGATCCCCGAAGTGGTCGAGCTTTACCGCATGGCCGGCGACACCGATTACCTGCTGAAGGTTGTCTGCCACGATATCGCCCATTACGACCGGATCTACCGACGCCTCATCCAGGTGGCGCCGATGGGCGATGTGTCGTCGAGCTTTGCGATGGAGCAGATGAAGGCGACGACCGAACTTCCGCTGACGGCGCTTCCGCAGCCTGCATGACGGCTGCCGCTCCCCCGGCCGGCGCGCTTGCCGGGGGTGCGCTTCCCCGCTCGGCCTGGTGCTGGGCCGCGTTCGAGGGGTTCGGCCACCCGGCGGTGGTGCACATCACCACCGATGTCTTCATGGCCTATGATGGGCAGGCCGTGGCGCCGAGCCCTGGCGAGGGGCAGGCACTTGCGGCAAGGGCGGACCCGATTGCCGGTCAGGCGGCCTGCGGCTTCGTCCGTGCGTAGTGCATGGCCCAGAGCAGCCCTGCCAGCGACAGCGGAAGGTCGGCAAAGGTGGTATAGAACAGCCACTGGTCCTTGCTGCCGAAGTCCACCACCAGCCAGTTCAGCGCTGCCATGGCAAGGCCTGTCACCCCGAAACCGATCGACAGTCGCTGCGGATCGGCATCCGCCGTCGGCAGGTAGAGCAACATGCGCTTGCCGAGATACTGCCCGCCAAGCAGGCCATCGGTGAGGAACAGGACGGCCGCGGTTCCGCCCAGCACGGTCGCGCGCAGCATGATCATCCGGTCGTCCTCGAACAGGATGGCAAAGCCCGCGCCCAGCAGGGTCATCACGATGCCGAACATCGCCATGCCGCCCAGCAGATCGACCTTCACGAAGCGCTGCACCACCACCAGCGCGAGGCCGGCGCCGGCTGCCACCAGCGCCGCAGTCCGCAGGTCGGTCGTCTTGGCAACCAGGAAGAACAGCAGGCCGATCGCCACGTCGGCCGCGATCGAAGGCCACTGCGCCTTCATGCGCGCCATCTGGCCGTTCCTGCCGGGCTGGCCTTCGTACATCTTCGCAGCGCTGGCCGGAAGCGCGATCGGCTTGCCGGGGTGGGATTCCCAGATGGTCCGGCCGTCGAGTTCGGCCTTCATCCCGACGTCCCACCAGCTGTTGTAGCCGGCCTCGACCACAAGCGTCCGGCCCGCGAGCGGGACTGTCAGGCGGGTGTTGCGATAGGCTTCCTCCGACATGCCACAGCGGTCGGTCGCGGTGCGCACGCCGTCGATTTCGACATGCGTTTCCAGCGATTGCATCCCCGCGTCGGCAATGACGCGGATGTCGTGTCCCCCGGCGCGGAAGCCGCGGGCATACCGCCAGACCCTCACAGCAGCCCCTGCCCCCTGAGGCTCGCATGGCCCGTGCGCGCGATCACCAGATGGTCGTGCACCTGCACACCCACCGCCTTTGCCGCGTCGGAAATCGCGCGGGTCAGTTGGATATCGTCGCGGCTGGGCGTCGGATCGCCGGACGGATGGTTGTGCACAAGGATGATGGCTGCGGCCGACAGCTCGAGTGCGCGCTTCACGATCTCGCGCGGGTAGGCCGGCGCCTGGTTCACCGTGCCCTCGCCCATCCGTTCGTCGCGGACCAGATGGTTGCGGTTGTCCAGAAACAGCACGCGGAACTCCTCGGTCAGCTCGTGCGCCAGCCGGGCGTGGAGATAGTCGACGACGGCGTCGAAGCTGGCGAGAACCGGCCGGTCCAGCGCCTTGCGCTGCAGCTGGCGAACCGACAGCGCGTCGACGAACTTCAGCGCAGCGGCCACACTTTCGCCGACGCCCTTCAGCCGGGTCAGCTCGCCGGGTGAGGCGGCAAGCAGGGTCGGCAGGTCGCCGAACTCCTCCAGCAGCTCCTTCGCAAGCGGCTTCACATCGCGGCGGGGGATCGCCAGCGCCAGCACATATTCCAGCAGCTCGTAATCGTGGAATCCGTCGGGCCCGCCCTCCAGCAGGCGCTGGCGCAGCCTGTCCCGATGGCCGGTTTTCCGTGCGCGGTCAGGCGCCTCAACTGCATCGAATAGATGCGCAAACAGGTCCGGTGCTTCCTTCGGCTGCCGCGGCGGCACGGGCTCAGCCTGCCCCGATCAAGCGGCGTAGGGCGGGCGGTCGAGCCCGGTCGGCGACCTCGTGAAGATCTCGCAGCCGCTTTCCGTGATGCCGACCGAATGCTCGAACTGGGCCGACAGCGAGCGGTCGCGCGTGACGGCCGTCCAGCCGTCCTCGAGAATGCGGGCATCGGCCCGGCCCAGGTTCAGCATCGGCTCGATCGTGAAGAACATGCCGGGCCTGAGTTCGAGCCCGTCGCCTGCCCGGCCGGCGTGCACGATGTTGGGCGCCATGTGGAAGCGGCGGCCGAGGCCATGGCCGCAGAAATCGCGCACCACAGACAACCGGTGCCTTTCGGCATGTTTCTGGATGGCAGCGCCGATATCGCCGACGCTGTTTCCAGGGCGCGCAGCCTCGATCCCCAGCATCATCGCCTCGTAGGTGAGGTCCACCAGGCGGCGCGCCTTCAGCGGCACGTCGCCCACGAAATACATGCGGCTGGTGTCGCCGTGCCAGCCGTTCAGCACAACGGTCACGTCGATGTTGACGATGTCGCCGTTCAGCAACGGCCTCGACGCGGGAATTCCGTGGCAGATAACATGGTTGATGCTTGTGCACAGCGAATGGGAATAGCCGCGGTAGAAGATGGTGGCAGGAACGGCCCCGCGTGCGAGAACGAAGTCATAGGCCAGCCGGTCGAGGGCGAGGGTGGAGACGCCGGGCACGACGTGCGGCACCAGCATGTCCAGCACCTCGGCCGCCAGACGGCCGGCTGCGCGCATGCCGTCGAAGCCGGCTGCGTCGTGCAGGACGATGGTGCGGTCGTCGAGATCGAGTTCGGTCATCGGTGTGGCGAGCCTGCGGGGAGTGTCGAGACCATGGATTTAGGCGCCGGGCTGCGTTAGGGCAATGCCATGTCGGATCAGAATACACGTGTGGAGCCAGGGGTGCGAGCCGGGGACGAGAAGGTCTGGACGGCGGCGCTCGTGATCATCGGGGACGAGATCCTGTCGGGCCGCACCCAGGATTCAAACCTCGCCTATCTGGCGCGCTGGCTGAACATCCAGGGTATCCGCCTGAAGGAAGCGCGCGTGGTGGCGGACGATGCAGCCGCGATCGGGGCGGCGGTGACGACCTGCCTTGCGGCTCACGACTATGTGTTCACCACCGGCGGGATCGGGCCGACTCACGACGATATCACGGTCGACGCGATTGCCGCGGCGCTTGGCCGCAAGGTGGTGAACCACCCCGAGGCGGTCGAGGTTCTGACCCGCTATTATGGCGACCGGATCACCGGGGCGCGCCTCAGGATGGCGCGCGTGCCGGAAGGGGCCGACCTGATCCCGAACCCGGAAACGGGGGCACCCGGCATCCGGCTGGACCGGCTGTTCATCATGGCCGGCGTGCCGAAGATCACCCAGGGGATGCTGCGCGGGCTCGACGGCAAGCTGGCAGGCGGCCGCCCGGTCGTGTCCCGCGCGGTGGGCGCCTGGACTCAGGAAAGCCGTGTCGCGGACCTGCTGGCGCGGATCGAGAAGGAGCATGAGGGCGTTCAGGTGGGGTCCTACCCCTTCTGGCGGGAGGGCAAGGGCGGCGCCAACTTCGTGCTTCGGTCGGTCGATGACACGCGCCTGGTTGCTGCCGTGGATGCGCTGAGGGCAGCGCTGGAGGCAGACGGGATCGTGGCCCAGGAAGGCGAGATATGAACGGAATCCGCACGGCGCTCATCGTGCTGCTGATGGTGGGGCTGACACTGTTTTCAGTGGCCAACGACAGCTTCGTGCCGGTGAACCTGGGCTTCAAGGCTTTCGACGTGTGGCTGCCGCTGCTGGTGCTGGCGAGCTTTGCGCTTGGCATCCTGCCGGTGTGGCTTCGGCTGTCGGCCGACCGGATGCTGCTGAAGCGCAAGCTTGCCAAGCTGGAGGCCAGCCTTGGCAAGACCGAGACCGAGCTGGCGCAGGCCAGGGTGGAGCTGCTGCGGCCGCCTGCCGCGGAATGGCGGCCAACGCCAACCGCTGCACAATCGGTGCCCACGCCGGCGCCGCCGCCGGGCACCTGACAGCATGGCAGCCAATCCGATCTATGTCGGGCTCGACACGCCCGACATGGACGAGGCAGAGGCGCTTGCCCGCACCGTTGCGCCGCATGTCGGCGGGGTGAAGCTGGGCCTGGAATTCTTCATGGCGAACGGACCCGACGGCGTGCGCCGCATGGGACGGATCGGCCTGCCCCTGTTCCTGGACTTGAAGCTGCACGACATTCCCAACACAGTCGCCGGCGCGCTGAAATCGCTGTCGGTGCTGGATGTGGCGATCGTCAACGTGCACGCCGGCGGCGGTCTTTCGATGATGCAGGCCGCACGCGCCGCCTGCAGGCCGGGAACGCGGCTTGTCGCGGTGACCGTGATGACCAGCCTGGACGAGGCCGATCTGTCGGCGATGGGCGTGTTCGGCGATCCGCATGCGCAGGTGTGGCGCCTGGCCGCGCTTGCGCGCGAAGCCGGGCTGGACGGCGTGGTCTGTTCCGCGCACGAGGTGGCGGGGCTGAAGGCGGAATGGGGCGACGGCCTGTTCGTTGTGCCCGGCATCCGCCCGGCAGGAGCCGACCTCGGCGACCAGAAGCGGGTGATGGCACCGAAGGCCGCGCTTGGCGCGGGTGCGGGCATATTGGTGATCGGCCGGCCGATCACCGGCGCGGCAGACCCTGCCGCGGCGGCTGCCGCAATCGCCGCCGCGCTGTAGAGGCCCCATTGCGCACCAGGGTGAAGATCTGCGGCGTGACAACGCCCGAGGCACTGGTCGCGACCCTGTCGGCCGGCGCCGATGCCGTGGGTTTCAACTTCGTGTCGGTCAGCCCCAGGTCGCTGTCGCTGGACGCGGCACGTGGCCTGGGGGCCCGGGCGCCCCATGTTCTGAAGGTGGGCGTGTTCGTGGACGCCGATGATTCGCTTCTGGAGTCGGCCGTGCGGGCGGCCGGGCTGGACGCGATCCAGCTGCAGGGCAGCGAAGGGCCTGAGCGGGTCGCCTCGCTGAAGGCGCGCTTCGGGCTGCCGGTGTGGAAGGCGGCCGGCGTTCGCACCAGCACCGACATTGCAGAGGCCGGCCGGCGCTTTGCCGGTGCCGACCTGCTGCTGCTGGACGCGAAGGCACCCCCCGGCGCGGTGCTGCCCGGCGGCAACGGCCTGCGGTTCGACTGGCGCATCCTGGACCAGGCCCGCCCGGCGCTGCCCTGGGCGCTGGCGGGCGGCCTGACGCCCGAGACGGTGGCCGAGGCGATCCGACGGACCGGCGCCCCGATGGTCGACGTTGCGTCGGGCGTGGAGGACGCGCCCGGCATCAAGTCTGTTGCAAAGATCGCGGCTTTCGTGGAAGCGGCCCGCCGTGCCTGAGCAACCGACCATCGACCCGAAACCGTCGCTTCGCAGCGGCCCCGATGCGCGCGGCCACTTCGGCCCGTTCGGCGGCCGCTATGTCGCCGAGACGCTGATGCCGCTGATCCTGGAGCTGGAGGCGGCCTATCGGGCAGCGCAGGCCGACCAGGCCTTCCGGTCGGAACTGGACTGGCTGCTGAAGCATTATGTCGGCCGCCCCAGCCCGATGTACTTCGCCGAAAAGCTGTCCGCCCATCTCGACGGCGCGAAAATCTATCTGAAGCGCGACGAGCTGAACCACACCGGCGCGCACAAGATCAACAACTGCATCGGCCAGATCCTGCTGGCGAGGCGGATGGGAAAGACACGGATCATCGCGGAAACCGGCGCCGGCCAGCACGGGGTGGCGACCGCGACCGTCGCCGCCCGCTTCGGCCTGCCCTGCACCATCTTCATGGGTGCGCGCGACGTGGAGCGGCAATCGCCCAACGTGTTCCGCATGAAGCTGCTCGGCGCCGAGATCGTGCCCGTCACCTCGGGCTCGCAGACGCTGAAGGATGCGATGAACGAGGCGCTCAGGGACTGGGTGACCAATATCCACGACACCTTCTACATCATCGGCACGGCGGCCGGCCCGCACCCCTATCCACAGCTGGTGCGCGACTTCCAGAGCGTGATCGGAACCGAGGCCCGCGCCCAGCTGCTGGAGATGGAAGGACGGCTTCCCGACGTGGCGGTCGCAGCCGTCGGCGGCGGATCGAACGCCATCGGCCTGTTCCATCCCTTCCTGGATGATCCCGTCGAGCTGGTGGGGATCGAGGCGGCCGGCCATGGCCTCGACAGCGGCGAACACGCCGCCAGCCTGTCGGGCGGCAGGCCGGGCGTGCTGCACGGCAACAAGACCTTTCTGCTGCAGGACGAGGACGGCCAGATCATCGACGCCCACTCCATCTCGGCGGGCCTCGATTACCCCGGCATTGGCCCGGAACATGCCTGGCTGCATTCGATTCAGCGGGTGCGCTATGAAAGCATCACCGATGTGGAGGCGCTGGAAGCGTTCAAGATGCTATGCCGCGAGGAGGGGATCATCCCCGCGCTCGAGCCCGCCCATGCGCTTGCCTATGTCGCGAAGCGCGCGCCGCAGATGGGCCGCGACCGGATCCTGCTGATGAACCTGTGCGGCCGGGGCGACAAGGACATCTTCACGGTGGCCGACGCGCTGGGCGTGACGCTGTGAGCGACCGCCCCCTCGCAGACAGGTTGGCCCGCCGCTTCGCGTCGCTTGGCGGCCGCGCAGGCCTCGTCACCTTCGTCTGCGGGGGCGACCCGTCGCCCGAGCTGACCGCGCCTATCCTGCATGCGCTGGTCGCCGGCGGGGCCGACATCATCGAGGTTGGGATGCCCTTCACCGACCCGATGGCCGACGGCCCTGCGATCCAGGCCGGCAATATCCGCGCGCTGGGGGCGGGCATCTCGCTGCGAAAACTGCTGGCGATCGTCGCAGACTTCCGCGGCCGTGACACCGACACCCCGCTGATCCTGATGGGCTATGCGAACCCGATCCTCGCCTACGGGTCGGACCGCTTTGCAGCCGACGCGCAAGCCGCCGGGCTCGACGGGGTGATCCTTGTGGACCTGCCGCCCGAGGAGGCGGACGAGATGCTCCCCGCCCTCGATGGCTCGGGCCTGCACCTGGTGCGGCTGGCAACGCCCACCACCGATGCCGCGCGCCTGCCCGCCGTCCTGAACGGCGCTTCGGGCTTTCTCTACTATGTCGCGGTGGCAGGCATCACCGGCGCCAGCAGCGCAGAGGCAGCCGACATTGCCGCCGCTGTCGAGCGCCTGAAGGCTTCGACCCGGCTTCCCGTCGCCGTCGGCTTCGGCGTGAAAACCCCGGCCCAGGCGGCCGCAATCGCAGCCCATGCCGATGCCGTCGTCGTGGGCTCGGCAATTGTCGACCTGATCGGCGCGGCCCACGCCCGCCAGTCCAACGACATCCCGGGCGAGGTGGAGGTGTTCGTCGCCACGCTGGCCGCCGCCGTGCGCCATGCACGATTGGAGCCCGCGGCATGAGCTGGCTCACCCGTTCCCGGCAGCGCCTGACCGGCTTCATCAGCCGCCGCGAAACGCCCGACAACCTCTGGACCAAGTGCCGCAACTGCGGCGCGATGCTCTACACCCGCGAGTTCGAGGCGAACCTGTCGGTCTGCCCGGAATGCGGCCACCACGAGCGGATCCGCGCGCACGCGCGTTTCGAGATGCTGCTGGACGAGGGCTATGCGCGGATCCCGGTTGCGAGCCCGCCCGACGATCCGCTGAAGTTCAAGGACCAGAAGCGCTATCCCGACCGGCTGAAGGCCGCCCGGACGGCCACCGGCGAGCAGGATGCGCTGCTTCTGGCCAGGGGGCAGATCATGGGCCAGCCCGCGGTTGTCGGCGTGCAGGATTTCGCCTTCATGGGCGGCTCCATGGGGATCGCGGTTGGCGCTGCCTTCGTAACCGGCGCGCGCGCGGCAATCGGGGCGCATTGCCCCTTCGTGATGGTGACGGCAGCCGGCGGCGCGCGGATGCAGGAAGGCATCCTGTCGCTGATGCAGATGCCCGCCACCACGGTCGCAATCCAGGAGCTGAAGGAGGCCCGCCTTCCCTACATCGTGGTGCTGACCGACCCGACAACCGGTGGCGTGACGGCGAGCTATGCGATGCTGGGCGATGTGCATATCGCCGAGCCCGGCGCGCTGATCGGCTTCGCAGGCGCCCGGGTGATCGAGAGCACGATCCGCGAGAAACTGCCCGAAGGCTTCCAGCGGGCCGAATATCTGCTGGAACATGGCATGGTCGACATGGTGGTGAAGCGCCACGATCTCGCCGAAACGCTGGGTCGCCTGATCGGCCTCCTGATGAAGGCCTGACGCCGCAGCCATGACGCCGCCCATGGTGGACTATGCGAGGTCCGACAATCCGATGCTCGATCGGCTGCTCGTCGCGGCCGGTCAGCAGCGCGTCACCGGCGTCGACCTCTCGCTCGACCGCATCGACCGCCTGCTGAAACGCATGGCAAGCCCCCACCTGAAGATCCCGCCCGTCTTTCATGTGGCGGGAACCAACGGCAAGGGCTCCACCTGCGCCTTTCTGCGCGCCGCGCTCGAGGCCGCCGGCCACCGCGTCCACGTCTTCACGTCGCCCCACCTGGTGCGCGTGAACGAACGCATCCGGGTTGCAGGCACACTGGTTTCCGACGCGGATTTTGCCGAGGCGCTCGCCGAGGTGCTGCGCTTCAATGCCGGCCAGCCGCTTTCCTTCTTCGAGGCCATCACGGCAGCGGCCTTCCTGCTGTTTGCCGCCACGCCCGCCGACGCGACAGTGCTGGAGGTGGGGCTGGGCGGTCGGCTGGACAGCACGAACATCGTGCCCCGGCCGGTCGCCACCGGAATCGCGCAGCTTGCACTGGATCATGTGGCGATCCTGGGGCCGACGCTGCGCCACATCGCGGCGGAAAAAGCCGGCATCGCCAAGCGCGGCGTGCCGCTGGTGACCCAGAAATACCCCGCCCAGATCGCAGCTGCCGTCGCCGAGGTCGCCATCCCGCTCGGCGCCCGGCTGATGCCCCGGGGCGAGGCGTGGGACGCCGCCGTCTACGAGGGCAGCCTCGCCTTCCGCCTGCTCGCTGCCCCCGACGGCGACCCCGTGAAGCTGCCACTGCCCAAGCTGCCGGGCGCGCACCAGCAGGACAATGCCGCGCTCGCAATCGCGATGATCCGCGCGCAGGATGCGCTGAACGTGCCCGACAGCGCGCTGCGCTCGGCGATGGGCTGGGTGCAGTGGCCGGCGCGGTTGCAGCGGATCGCATCCGGCCCGCTGTTCGATCGGCTTGCGGCCGGGTCCGAGCTGCTGGTAGACGGCGGGCACAATCCGGCGGCGGGCAAGGCGCTTGCCCAGCATCTGGCGGCCGCCCGGCCTGCAATGCCGGCGCACGCGGTCATCGGGATGCTGTCCACCAAAGACCATATCGGGTTCCTGCGGGCTTTTCCTCGTGGCACGCGGATGACGATGGTGCCGGTGCCGGGGCATGGGGCGGTGCCGCCCGAGGCGCTTGCGGCCGCCGCCGCGACAGCCGGAATGGCGGCCGACACCGCCCCCGATCTGGCGGCAGCGCTTGGCACCGTGGCCGGCCCGGCGCGCGTGCTTGTCGGCGGCTCGCTGCACCTGGCCGGCGAATTCCTCCGCCAGAACGGGCCGCTGCCGAACTGACGTTCGCAGGCAAGATCCTGTCGAGCAGGACGCCCGGTGCAGCTTGTCACATACAGTGCGCTTGCCCGTTGCCAATGCACCGGCCATAGGCGCGCCATGCACGACATCAAGGCCATTCGCGCGGACCCGGCCGCGTTCGACGCAGCGCTCGCGCGGCGTGGCGTGACGGGTATGGCCCCGCAGCTGATCGAAATCGAGGCAGAGCGAAGGCGCTTGCTGACAACCAAGGAACTGCATCTTGGCTACAGAAACATGGCGAACACAGCCATCGGGTCGATCAAAACCTTGCAAAAAGTTGGTGATGTCTCGGGCTTGAGCTTCCTGCTGGGAGGCAAGAGCGTTGATGAGGTACTTGCAGAACACCAGGCAAACTCGGAACGTAGCAAGGCGCAAGTTTCCCTGGTCGAAGAAACTGAGCGTAACCTTGCGGCAGAATTGACCAAGGTTCTGGCAAGCCTCCCCAATCTGCCCGCACCGGATGTGCCCGAGGGCGCGGACGAGACGGGCAATGTGGAACAGAAGCGCTGGGGCACCCTGCGCGAAGGCGGCCTGGAGCATGATGCGCTGGCCCAGCGGCTGGGGTGGGACCCGGACGCCTCTGCCCGGATTGCCGGTGCGCGCTTCATGGTGTTGGGCGGCCAGCTGGCGCGGCTGCACCGCGCGCTCGGCCAGTTCATGCTGGACGCCCAGATTGCCGCTGGCTGGCGGGAAACGCTGGTGCCGCTGCTGGTCCGCGACGAGGCCGCCTTCGGCACCGGGCAGCTTCCCAAGTTCCGCGAGGACCTGTTCCAGACGACCGACGGCCGCTGGCTGATCCCGACCGCCGAGGTGAGCCTGACCAACCTTGTGCGCGAGCAGATCCTGGACGCCGAAACCCTGCCACTCAGGCTGACGGCGCTGACGCCCTGCTTCCGCAGCGAGGCGGGTGCGGCCGGCAAGGACACGCGCGGCCTGATCCGCCAGCACCAGTTCGAAAAAGTGGAGCTGGTGACGATCTGCGCGCCCGAGGAATCCGAGGCCGAGCATCAGCGCATGGTGCGGGCGGCCGAAGCCGTGCTGGAGGCGCTCGGGCTGCCCTATCGGCGGATGCTGCTGTGTGCCGGCGACATGGGCTTTTGCGCACGCAAGACCTTCGATCTGGAGGTGTGGCTGCCCGGCGCGAACGCCTTTCGGGAGATTTCGTCTGTCTCCGGCTGCGGGGACTTTCAGGCCCGGCGGATGGATGCGCGGTTCAAGGCGCGGGGTGACAAGGGCACCCGGTTTGTGCACACGCTGAACGGCTCGGGCCTGGCGGTGGGCCGCACGCTGGCCGCCGTGCTGGAAAATCACCAGAACGCCGACGGCAGCGTCACCGTTCCGCAAGCACTCCGGCCCTACATGGGCGGGCTCGACAGTCTCACGCCGTCCGTCTGAGCCTCTTCCGGCCGCGAAGCGGCCGCAAGCGCGACCGCGCGCCCGAAGCAAAGCGGACGAGGAAAGGAACGACATGCGGCTTCTTCTGACAAACGACGACGGCATCAATGCCCCGGGCTTTGCTGCGCTTGAACGCATCGCGGCGCAGATTTCCGACGATGTCTGGATTTCAGCGCCGGCCGACGAGCAGTCGGGCGCCGGGCACAGCCTGACGCTTGCGCGCCCGATCCGCGTGCGCGAACTGGGGCCGCGCCGCTTCGCGGTGGCCGGCACCCCCACCGACAGCGTGATGATGGCGCTGGGCCATTTGATGGGCGATCTCAGGCCCGATCTCATCCTGTCGGGCGTGAACCGCGGGCCCAACCTGGCCGAGGATCTCACCTATTCCGGCACGGTCTCGGCCGCGATGGAGGGCACGCTTGCCGGGGTCCGCTCGATCGCGCTCAGCCAGCAGATGGCAGATTACACCCACGGGAACGAGAGCTTTGCCGCCGCACACGCCATGGGGCCCGACATCATCCGCCGCGTGGCCGCTGCCGACTGGGGCGACGGCGTGCTGGTCAACATCAACTTCCCGATGCACGAACGGCCGCTGGGCGTGCGCGTGACAGAACAGGGCTTTCGCGATTACGGCCACATCCGCATCGACGCGCGCCTCGATCCGCGCGGCTTTCCCTATTACTGGTTCGGCTATGGCCGCGAAGTGGAAACGCCGGCACATCGAAGCGACCTGGAAGCGGTTCGCGACGGCTATGTGTCGGTGACACCCCTGCACCTCGACCTGACGCACCGGCAGACGCTGGCAGCGCTCGCGGCTGCGCTGGAAAGCTGATGAGGGTTAACAACGGACCCGCCTGTCGGAAAATTTGACAGGCGAGCGGCCAGGATCGACGGGTCGCCCTGTTGCGAGACTTCGGCACGATTCTTGCTTGTCGTAAATCACCACATGGTACCGGAGGGCTCCATGCGTCGTCTATTCATGCGTCATCTATTCATGTGTCATCTACTTGCCACAGCCGCGATCGCAGCCAGCGTTGCCGCCCCTGCGGTCGCATCCATCCCGCTCATCGGCTCGCTCACGGTCGACTGGTATACTGTGACGCCCGGCCCGGTGAAGGCCAACCGCGACTTCGAGAACACCTGCTGCAGCGAGCAGCGGCCCGACATGGTCCTTGGCATGCTGGGCCCGAACGGGCAGCCGCTGTACAATGTCGCGAGCGCAGGCCCGGTCATCAACGGCGTGTCGGCACTGGGCGAGATCCAGTGGTGGTCCGAAGGGACCACGGCGGGTGGCGACATCGTCACCTCCACCGGCACCGGCACCGTGATGTTCCCCTTCACCGACACCAGCCTGTTTCCGGTGAACGGGGCCGGAAGCTCCAACGGCGGCCAGAACGGCTTCCAGACTGCGCGCTTTTATGCCGACCTGTTCAACGGCGGTCCGGTCGACCTCCTGCTGAGCTTCAGCTTTGTTGCCGATGACGATGTGTTCCTGTTCGCCGACGGCAATCTCGTCGGTTGCCTAGGCGGGGTCCACGCGGCAACTGCCTCGGGGCCGTTCAGCTTCCGGTTGCGCTCCGGCCAGACCTCGGCGATCGACATCTTCTACGCCGACCGCCACACCACGCAGGCCTTACTAACGATGAGCGCGACGGTTTCGGCCATCCCCGAGCCCGCCACCTGGGCACTGCTGATCACCGGCTTCGGCCTGGTCGGCTGGGCTGCACGCCGGCGCGCCGCTGCCAGCGTTTCCGCCTGATCCGGCACAAATCGCAAAGGCCCTGCCGCCCCCGCGGCAGGGCCTTTGTCATGTTTGTGATGCAGGCTGCCAACCCGGCCATCGAAAACGGCAAAGGGGCAGTGAAGCACCAGCCCCACCGCCCCTGCCGTGACGAACCTGTCTCGTGCCGGCG
>BBPD01003421.1_pt1 | contig 18319 bp, 14 predicted proteins | sample 1344911 | NCBI WGS metagenome assembly BBPD01 (sample SAMD00019088, study PRJDB2971) | groundwater metagenome | biome: freshwater biome; feature: mineral spring; material: ground water | place: USA: CA, Sonoma | collected 2011-09 | depth surface m
GGACTTCAGGCTTATGCCCAGAGGGATCCCCTTATCGCCTACAAGAAAGAGGCTCACGAGATGTTCCAGGACCTTCAGGCTGGTATCCAGCACGACATTGTGCGCACCATTTATCACGTCGGCATCCCCAAGGAAGCCCCACAATTAGTCGGCAGTCGGCAGTCCGGGGGGCGGGGGACTCCAGACTCCAGACTCCAGACTCCAGACTCTGGGATGCGGAAGGTGGGGCGCAACGAACCCTGCCCCTGCGGCAGCGGCAAGAAGTACAAGAAGTGCTGCGGACGATGAATTCTTGGGGGTCCCCGCTGGCGCTGACCCTTTCCTCACGCTTCAAGATAACATAGCTACGGGGTGCAGATAATTACCTACAAGCACTTCTGGGCTAGCCCCACTATCTCCAGAGGATACTCGGCAATTGGCACGCCTGCCTGACGAAGAGCAGTTATTTTGCTTTGTGGGGTACCCATACCGCCCTGGATGATAGCCCCAGCATGCCCCATCCGTTTCCCCTCGGGGGTGTTTAAACCGGCAATGTAGGCTACTACTGGCTTGGTCGTCCGCTCAGCGATGAACTGGGCTGCTTTTTCCTCCTGAACACCGCCTACCTCACCGACGAGCACTACCATGTCCGTATCCGGGTCCTCTTCGAAGAGTTCCAGTAATTCAGGCATGCTGGTAAATACCACCGGGTCTCCTCCCATGCCAACCACAGTGCTCTGGCCCAAGTCTGCAATTGCCAGGTTAGCGCTGATTTCATAGGCGAGAGTGCCGCTCCGAGAGATGATGCCAATACGACCCGGCGTGAATGTTATCCCCGGCATAATCCCCATCTTAGCTTCACCGGGGGTAATAATGCCCGGGGTATTGGGTCCCACCAGCCGTACCCCCTGCTCTCTGGCATAGGCCGTGATTTCCATGACGTCATGAACCGGCACACGCTCGGTAATAATGACGATAAGCTTAATGCCAGCATCAATGGTTTCTATGGCGGCGTTCTTAACTGCACCCGCGGGCACGAAGAATACAGAGGCCTCGGCTCCCTGCTTGCTGACAGCTTCGGCAACAGTATTGTAAACCGGAATACCCTCTACCTCTTCGCCCCCTTTACCGGGGGTAACTCCGGCAACAATATTTGTGCCGTAATCCAGCATCCACTTAGTCTGCACGCGTCCTATCCGGCCGGTAATACCCTGGACCAGGACCCTGGTTTCCCGATTCAGCAGTATGCTCACACTCCTCCTTCCATCAAACGGGCAAGCCGCTCTATACCCTTCTCCGTGGCCACTTCAGTAACCACGCTGACTCCACCTTCTCTCAGAATCTCCCAGGTTTCCTCCTGACGATTCCCCAGCGCCTTAGCTACGACGGGAATAGTAATCCCATGCTCTCGAATATAGCGGACTACCCCCTTGGCTCCCTCATGGATAGGATTGATTCCTCCGTAGACATTGATGAAGATTGCCTTTAATCCCTTCTTTTGCAGAACCAGGTCCATCGTCTGATATAGAAGGTCTTCAGTGATGGCCCCCCCGGTTTCCAGGAAGTTAGCCGGGCGAAATCTGCGGCTGATAATATCCATGGTGGCCATTCCCAATCCAGCACCGCTGGCGATAATGCCTATCTCTCCATCTAGCTCCACATAGGTGACGCCAATCTGGTGGCCCCTCCGTTCTAACGGATTGGGTATACTGTCCTCCAGAGCCACCTGGAAGTTAGGGTGACGGTACAGGCTGGAATCATCTATCTCCACCTTGGCGTCAAGAGCCAGATAGGTTCCCTGAGGAGTCCGAACCAGAGGGTTGATTTCAGTAATTAGAGCATCGTACTTGCGGAAAATACCATAGAGCGTGTGCAGAATACTGGCTACCTGTGCCAAATCCTCACCATCCAGGCCTACTTTCCGAGCCATTTGCTGCGCCTCAGACAGCACCAGACCGGTAGCGATAGGAACTGGTCTAGAGACGACCTGCTCGGGATAGGCTCGGGCTACCTCCTCAATGGAGACTCCTCCGGCCGAGCTCAGGATAGCTACCGGGGTACCTTTGTAACCGTCTACCGTAACCCCTACGTAAAACTCTTGAGTCACCGCTATCTTTCGAGCCACCATGACCCGGTGCACGGGCAGTCCCTTGATTGAACAATTCAGTATCCGCTGCGCAACCTCCTCCACCTGGTCTGGAGACTCAGCAGTCTGAACGCCACCGGCTAGACCCCTGCCTCCCACCAGTACCTGAGCCTTGATGACCACTGGCAAACCTATTGCCTCGGCTTTTTGCCGTGCCTCCTGAGGACTGGTTGCCACAGCACAATCGGGAACAGGGATACCCTCCCGGCGAAACAGGTCACTTCCTTCAAACTCATACATCCGCATAGCCGTTACACCTCCCAAGCGAGAGGGCAAGGATTCCTTTGCCCTATAAACTCACACAAAGTATATCTTATATAATGAGACAGAGTCAACACCCCTTGACTTTTCCCTGGTAGGTATGTTAAGATAATTGGGAGCTGGAGAATCTCCATTGCTCGGGTTATTTCAAAAAAGTGAGGTGTGAGATATGAGCCTTAAAACAAAGGATGAATACATCGAGTCCCTGCGCCAAATGAAACCTACGGTGTACATGTTTGGCGAAAAGGTCACCAATGTAGTAGACAATCCGAGGCTACGCGCGGGCATCGAGGCCACGGGGGCGACTTACGAAATGGCAGAAATGGACGAGTATCGCGATCTGCTGGTTACCAAAAGTCCTCTGGTTGAGGGATTAGTGAACCGTTTTACTCTTCCGCCGGCGTCCATCGAAGATCTGGTGGCACGCGTCAAGATCAATCGTATTTTGGGGAGACGAGTAGGCACGTGCCATCAACGATGTACCGGGCTCGATTGCCTCTCGGCACTCTCCATCGTCACCTATGACATTGACCAGAAGCGCGGCACGAGGTATTTTGAGCGTTTTAGAGAATTTCTAAAGTATGTTCAAAAGAATGATCTTACCTGTAACGCGGGGGTGACCGATGTCAAGGGCGACCGATCTTTGAGTCCGCAGGAGCAGCCTGATAAGGATATGTATCTGCATGTGGTGGAACACCGGGACGACGGCATCGTGGTGAGAGGCGCCAAGGGCCACCAGACTGGATCCCTCTCTTCGCATGAAATCATCGTACTCCCCACCAGGGCACTGAGAAAAGGGGAGGAGGAATATGCATTAGCCTTCGCCATACCCACTGATACCCCCGGGTTAATTCATGTGGTGGGTCGTTCAAGTCTCGATACCCGCGAATTGGACGGCTGTGATACCGGAAACCTGTACTATTCCAAGTACTGTCCCACGGTGATATTCGATAACGTATTTGTTCCCCACGAACGGATTTTCATGTGTGGTGAGGTAGAATTTGCAGCAGACCTGGTGCTGAAGTTTTCCTCTTATCACCGTCAAAGTCACGGCGGGTGCAAATCGGGGAAGATCGACTGTATGACTGGGGCGGCACTTACCATGATGGAATATAACGGAACCACAAAGGCAAGTCATCTCACGCAAAAAGTGATTGACATGATTCACCGGGCAGAGACGCTCTACGGGTGCAGCCTGGCGGCTTCCTACGAGGGAAATAAACAACCCTCGGGGACCTACTTCATTGATACGGTGTTGGCCAATACCTCAAAGATCCACGAAGGAAAAGAGATGGCCGAAGCTACCCGGCTTATGGTTGATGTGTGCGGCGGATTTGTTGCCGATCTGCCATCGGACAGGGACATTCAAAACCCCGAAATCGGGCATTTGCTAAAGAAGTACCTCAGCGGCGCCAAAGATACGCCGGTTGAGAATAGGGTGCGGATGTTTAGACTGGTTGAAAAAATGGCAATGGAGAGCGCCGATACCATATCTGACGTCCATGGAGGTGGCTCCCCTGAGGCCCACCGCGTTACTCTCTTACGCGAAAGCGATTTGGAAGAAAAGAGAAAGGCCGCAAAAAGGCTGGCTGGCATCGAGGATTAAGACGAGGGAACAGAAGTGTTCGAGTCCCGCAGATAGAAGGCTTCTGATTCAGGGGGGGGACATGTCACAAGTGAGCCATCATCGTAACGAGCATTTGAGCTCCTCTCAACTTAAGCGATTTTGTAGTGTAGTATTACAAAAAGTGGAGATCCCACCTACGGATGCGGATTTGATAGCGGAGTCATTGGTGCAAGCCAACCTCCGGGGTGTAGATTCACACGGTGTTACCAGAATGGCCATCTATGTCGAACGGCTGAAAAGAGGGCTGGTTAACCCCAGGCCCAGAATCACTATCCTGCGGGAAACTCCTGCTATGGCTGTGGTGGATGGGGATAACGGCAGTGGACAGGTAGTGGCGGCCAGAGCGATGGAGTTAGCCATAGCAAAAGCCAGGGAAAGCGGCGTTGGGTTAGTGGGAATACGCAATTCCAACCACTTCGGTGCCACTGCCTTTTTCACGATGATGGCCTTAAGAAAGGAAATGATTGGGGTTGCGATGTCCAATGCATCGGCTACCATGGCCCCTTGGGGAGGTAGATCCCCCTATCTCGGTACCAATCCTCTATCCGTGGCTGTTCCGGCGGGTCAAGAATTACCCCTAGTTCTTGATATGGCTACCAGCGTGGTGGCTCGGGGTAAGATCATCCTGGCCGCCCGGAAGGGAGAATGTATTCCTGCGGGATGTGCTATCGACTTGGACGGAGAGGTAACCACCGATGCTGCTAGGGCTCTAGATGGTTGCGTCCTTCCCTTTGGTGGACCGAAGGGTTCTGCTATCGCTTTGTTGATTGATGTGCTCTCAGGAGTGTTAACCGGTGGTGTTTACGGCCCTCATGTTGGGGACCTGTACCGAGACATGGAACGTCCACAGTGTCTGGGGCATATGATGGGGGCAATAGACATCCGTTGGTTCAGCGATGTTGACGTGTTTAAAAAACGGATGGATAAGATGATTCGGGAACTAAAGTCGCTACCGCCGGCTAAAGGGGTAAACGAGGTGCTATTGCCCGGGGAGATCGAAGCGCGCATCCATCAGCAGCGGGAGGCCGAAGGCATTCCGCTTACCCCGGGGGTGATAGCTGACCTGCGCCGGCTGGCACTGGAATATGCGGTGCCATGGTGTGGCGCCCACCAGACTTCCACTGAGGGCAGGGGATTCGAATTGGCTTGATGTCAGGTGATTTAATTCGGGGGCCGTGTCAAACTTGTGAGACGTGATATAATACTTGTGGTTTAGGAAAACTAAACTCTTACACGGATTAAGGATAAAGCTAGAATCGAGGCCCTCGAACAACCGGCCTCAGAAAGGGGGTGGGAAGATAGAGCAACAGAGTTCATTCTAATGCAGGGAAAAAACATGGGGAAGTATAATAAAGGAGGAAAAGGTAAATGTCAAAAGTGAAAGTCGGTATGTCATTACTGGTAACTGCATTGCTGGTGGTCAGTATAGTTGCTATGGGATGTCCGCCGCCCAAAGTGGTGGATCCAGTCCCGGTAGAACCACCGGTAGTGCCAGTTGACCCGCTCGATGAGCCGATAATTCCAGGGTTTATATCTATTGGTACTGGTGGTGTCGGAGGCATCTTCTTTCCCTACGGGGGAGGGGTAGCTAAGATAATCACTGATCACGTCCCTGGGCTCACGGCAACTGCTGAGGTTACAGGGGCCTCGGTGGCAAATGTCAGGCTGGTCATTGCGGGTGAGATGGAAATTGGGCACTCAACAACTGACGTCGCCTACACAGCCTTTAAAGGTATAGGGGTATTTGAAGGGGAAGACCTGACTGCGTTACGTGCTCTCTTCAATACACATCCCTCTTTCTTCCACGTGATAACTCTGGCAGACAGCGGTATCTATAGTGTCGCGGATATAGTGGGCAAAAGACTTTCCACAGGCGCCCCGGGAAGCACCACTGAGATGGTAACCGTGAACGTGCTAACCGCCCTCGGGTTTTCGATGGATCAGTTCAAGGTCAGTCGCCTAAGCTTTGCTGAAAACGTAACGGCGTTGAGAGACGGGGTGATTGATGTGGGCACCTGGATAGTGGGGTTTCCTACCTCTTCAATTATTGACCTTGCCACAACTCACGACATCCGGATTATCTCCTTTAGCCCGGAGGAGCAGGCGAGGGTGATAGCAGCCCACCCCTACATGCATGCCGACGCTGTACCGGCCGGGGGATATCGAGGGATTGATAAACCCGTGCCGACCTTCGGAGTGGGCAATATATACGTTGTTCACAAAGATATGCAGTTCAGGGCGGTATATGAAATCCTGAAGGCGGTGTTTGAGAATCTCGACTTCCTGAGGAGGGTTCATGTTGCTGCCGAGCTGACAACGTTGGAAACGGGTGCAATATCCCCTATTCCCCTACATCCGGGAGCAGAGAGATTCTTCAGGGACCGAGGTATAATAGAATAGACTAGCGTCAAAGGGGTGAAGGGATCGTAGAGGGACCTCCTTCAAAGGGGGGCACATCGGGGCCCCCCTTTGATTCAGGTAATCATCTCCGTAGCGAGAATGGGACGAAATAATGGTAGCGGCGGCATTTCGGAAACGGAGGAAATATTCCTGTGCCTTGGGAGTGCTGCTCCTTGTGGCCTCAGGTGCATATTTCCTTTTTCCCGTCCCCACCTTGGCCATTATCCACCTTGATGGTGAGAGGCAAGAATCTGTGGCGGCAATACCGGTGACTGCGGGAAGCTGGTTCACCATACAATATATTCATTCGGTAGACAGATTGCCGATCCACGAGACCTTCCTGGTGGATGATGAATATGGCCTTCTGCTTTCGGAATTTAGATTCATTGCGCTGGGAGCGGGAATGGGTGATGGCGGAGGTGATATCGTGTTTGATGGACGGTGGACTGTGGTAGAGAACATAAGAAAAGAACTGACTTCGTTTCATCTCCGAGTCAGTAGTATAACAGAACAGACATTGCTCATAGGTGATAGAGAGATAAAGCTGGCTGAGATCGCTCCCGAAAGTGGGCTTCTGAAGTTTGAAATCAGGAGGGGTTCGAGGGCCTATCTCATGCTAAGAGGAGGAGGTTAGTGCTACCCAGGATTGCCGCCATAATAGCTTCCCTCACAGCCGTGGCACTATCTCTCATCCATCTGTGGCACCCGTTTCGCCCCTTCGACACCTGGACTATCCGACTCATCCATCTTTCCTTGGGCATGGTGATAGTTTTCCTCACTTTCCCCATAGCCAAAACCAGGAAGATCGCGATTCCAGATTTCGTACTCGCGATCTTAGGCATTCTTGTCGGCGCCTACGTTATGGTATTCATGGACGACATAATAGCCCGTTTTGCTTTGCCAACAACCATGGACCTGGTGATGGGGGCTATTTGCATAATCCTTGTCCTCGAGATGACACGACGAGTAATCGGCCTGCCTATGGTTATAATTGCCATAGCCTTTATACTGTATGCCTATTTCGGACGGCTTATGCCTGGAATTCTGGCACACCGGGGCTTCTCCATATCACGGATAATAGACCATCTCTACCTCTACCTCGAAGGGATATATGGTGTGCCTCTCGGTGTATCGGCAACTTTTGTCATCCTATTTATCATTTTTGGTGCCTTTCTAGAGGCAACCAAAACCGGCGACTTCATGATGAACCTGGCCAACAGTGTAGCCGGGACGGCAAGGGGAGGGCCGGCAAAAATTGCTGTTTTTGCCAGTGCCCTCTTCGGGACAATCTCGGGCAGTGCGGTAGCCAATGTTGCCGCCACCGGTTCATATACTATCCCTTTGATGAAAAAAACTGGCTATTCTCCCCAGTTTGCAGGTGCGGTGGAAGCAGGGGCCTCAACCGGAGGACAGCTTATGCCACCGATTATGGGTGCTGCTGCCTTTGTCATGGCCGAGATAACCGGGATACCATACACCACTATTATCCTCGCAGCATTAATACCGGCCATCCTGTATTTCGGGACGGTTCTAATTGCGGTCCATCTTGAAGCGCTAAAAAGGGGACTTCGGGGGTTAAGCAAGGAAGAGATTCTGAGTAAAAGGAGCGTGTTTCTTGAAGGTGGGCACCTGATTATCCCCCTGGTGGTTCTTTTATATGTCATGGTCATTCTGAGGATGTCCCCCATGATGGCTGCCGTCTGGGCTATTGGTGCTGCGCTGGTTGTCAGCCTACTAAGAAAATGGTCCAGATTGGGACCGAAAGGCCTTCTGAAGGCTTTGGAAAAGGGAGCAAAGGGAGCCCTGGCCGTAATGGCTGCCTGCGCTTGTGCCGGGATAATTATCGGCATAATAACCCTCACCGGCCTGGGGCTTAGGTTTACCGGTATCGTTACGGATCTTGGTGGAGGGAATCTGATCCTGACGCTCCTGCTCGTCAAGATTGCCAGCTACATCTTAGGAATGGGAGTACCCACAACAGCCGCCTATATTATGGTTGCGGTAATAGCGGCCCCAGCTCTCATTGGCCTGGGATTGCCAGTGCTGGCTGCTCACTTTTTCGTCTTCTACTCGGCTATCATTTCGGCCATCACCCCACCGGTGGCTCTAGCAGCCTTTGCTGGTGCTGGCATCGCTGGTACCGACCCAATGAAGACTGGACTTGCTGCGTTCCGACTTAGCTGGGTAATCCACATTCTCTCATTTCTCTTTGTTTTGATACCGGGGCTCCTCATTATTGGAGAGAGTATCTGGGTTATACTCATAGCAACTATTGTCAGTGCTATAGCGATATTGATTCTTAGCTTTGCCTCCGTAGGCTGGATGATTAGAGCCCTTTTCCCATGGGAGCGCCTAATGTTGTTGGCTTCAGGGACAGGGCTAGTTGTAGGGTTTATTCTTGAATCACCGATCATTTGGGTGATTGCTTTGGTTCTGGGTGCGATCGTCTACCTTGCCCATACAGGCCTATGGAGGAAAATCCTCAGGCAACGGGCCCAACCTGGGGTTACCAGAGGTAACCCGATCGGACTGCGGCAGAGTAATTCCACACATTCCACCGGGTTGAGTGGAAACCCAAAAACAAGCAGAGATGAGGAAACCTGAAATTGCAGCGAGAGAGGCCGTGGTTAAAACTCTGGCCTGAAGAAGTCCCACAACACCTGGATTACCCCGAGATACCCCTCTTCGAACTCCTGTCCCGGACGGCTCAAGAGTGGCCTGGGAATGTCGCTTTCCGTTGCCGGGAGCGCTCGCTGACCTACCAACAGCTCGACGATCTAACCAACAAGCTGGCCGCCGGGCTCCGCGATTTGGGGGTAAGAACGGGGGACCGGGTGATGCTCTTTCTCCCCAACAGCCTCGAATTTGTTATCGCATACTACGGAATACTGAAGGCCGGTGGTATAGTTGCCACAACCAACCCGCTCTACCGGCAGGCGGAGTTAAGGCATCAGCTCAATGATACCGAGTCTAAGGCTATTATTGCCAACCGGGACCTTTACCCCCTGGTCAAGGCGGTACAAGCTGAGACCAAACTGCAGATGGTCCTTCTAACCGACGCCTCGGAGAGTGGAGCGATTTCCTTCACCGAGATACTGGAGAAATATCCCCCCCTCCCACCCCCGTCCCCCATCAATCCCAGGGAAGATGTGGCGGTGATCGTTTACACCGGGGGAACGACCGGCCCTTCAAAGGGGGTCTTGCTCACCCATTATAATCTGGTGGCTAATGCGATGCAAAATGCCGCCTGGTTCGGATGGAGCAGTCAAGATATCGTCATCGGCCTGCTCCCATTCTACCACAGTTGGGGAGGCTGCACCTGCATAAACTCGCCGATCTACAGTGGTGCCCCGGTGATCATCCTGCCCCGCTTCGATACCGAGAAACTGCTGCTGACCGTGGAAAAGGAAAGGGCGACCGTCCTTTACGGCGCCGCCTCAATGTTTATCACACTGGCAAATAGCCCGGCCATAAGCAAATATGACCTCTCGAGCCTGAGGTACGTGAAGGGCGGCGCAATGCCCATCCCACCAGAAATAAGAGAAAGATGGGAGCAACTAACAGGGGTGAGGATGATCTTAGGCTACGGCCTGAGCGAGGCCTCGCCGGAGACCCATAACTCCCCTCCACAAAGGGTGAAGCCGGGAACCATTGGAATACCGGTCATTGATACCGACGCCCGCATTGTGGATGAGCATACTGGCGAAATTGAACTGCCGGCCGGCCAGATGGGCGAACTGGTGATCCGGGGACCGCAGGTCATGAAGGGATACCTCAACCGCCCCGAGGATACCAGGGAGGCACTGCGCAGCGGGTGGCTCTATACCGGCGACCTGGCGCTGATAGATGAGGAGGGGTATTTTCGCATCCTCGATCGCAAAAAGGAAACCATCAAATACAAAGGCTATACCATCGCCCCGGCGGAGGTCGAGGCCGTCCTCTATGAGCACCCGGCGGTCAAGGAATGTGCCGTGGTCGGCAAACCCGATCCATTAGCCGGCGAGATGCCTAAGGCATACGTGGTCTTAAAGGAAGGCCTTACCGTCGAGGGGGAGGAACTGATCAACTTCTGCACCGCAAGGATCGCCCCCTACAAGCGCATCCGAGAGGTTGAATTTATCGCAGAGATACCCAAGACCCCCGTGGGGAAGGTGCTGCGGAGGGTCCTGCGGGATAGGGAAGCAAGAAATCTCAGCGACCTCGGCGATCTCTGCGGTGAATCGTAATACCCGGTCAGTAAAGGAGACCTATAGTGAGCTTCAAGGTAGCTAACACCATTTTCATCCCTGGAGTGGATTTCGGCGATGAGCTGTTGGAGCCACTGGATGCTACGCTGGTTAGGGGAAGATGGCGAACGGAAGATGAAATCATCACCAATGCCGCGGATGCCGACGCGGTGATATGCACCGGGCCGCTCCAGCCCTTCGGCCGTCGCGTTCTCGCCTCTCTTTCCAGGTGCCGCATCCTTGCCAGCCTGGGTGTAGGCTACGAGCGGATCGACCTCGGAGCCGCCACCGAGTATGCCATAGTTGTCACCAATGTTCCGGATTACTGCACCGATGAGATATCCGGCCGGGCCATAGCATTCATGCTGGCCCTGGGCCACAGGCTTTTCCGGTTAGATAAGGCAGTGAGAGAAAAGCAACTCTGTTTTGTTCCGCCAAGCAGGAAAGCGGTGATGGAGGTCGCTTATCCTATATTTCGCATGCGTGACCAGACGCTGGGCATTGTGAGCTTGGGGAGGCTCGGCATGGCCACCGCCCTCAAGGCTAGAGGGTTGGGAATGAGGGTTGTTGCCTATGATCCCTATGTTCCAGGGGCGGTCATGATGAGCCATGGGGTGGAGCGGGTAGACCTTGACACGCTCCTCAGGGAGTCGGACTTCATCAGCCTCCACGCGCCGCTCATTGAAGAGACGCGAAACATGTTCGGCTATGAAGAATTCAAGAAGATGAAGCCAACATGCTACTTCATCAATACCGCCCGGGGAGCACTTGCGGACCAGCAAGCCCTAATCCGTGCCCTGCAGGAGGGTCTCATCGCGGGGGCGGGACTCGATGTGACCGTGGACGACCCTATGGCTGCGAATAATCCTCTTCTCAAAATGCCCAACGTCATTCTCACCGGCCATAGCGCATGGTATTCCACCACCGCAGACTCCGTGTCGGAGTTCTGGGGTAAGCCAATGACGCAAGTGATCCTGGCTCTAAAGGGCGAGTGGCCACCTTATGCGGTCAACCACCAGGTGAAGCAGAAGTGGCTGGAGAAGTGGGGGAGGTAATCGCTAGTCCAAAGTTCGAAGTTCCCCACCCCGTGCCCCGGCACTCCTTACTTTTATCTTGGCGTTCTCTGTGTTCTCTGTGGCTAATCGGCTAGCCGATCCTCAGGACGAGGGCCGCACCGGTATCTCCGGCGGCGCAGCCTCCCCAGAGCAGATAACCACCGCCAAGCATAACCACCTCTTCGATTCCCTCGATGATGCCGCGCCCGGCGGTCGGCCCCTGGGGATGCCCAAAAATTAGAGGACATCCATAGTTATTAAAACCCATAACGTCAATCCCCATCTGCTGGGCCAGATAGAGATCATTGGCCGCAAAGGGATTGTGGGTCTTGATCGCTTTTACCTCATGAACGGTGATACCGGCATTCTCGAGCGCCATTTTCACCGCCGGCACCACCGCTATGGCCATATAGCCCTTCTTGGCCCTGGCGTACCCATAGGCCATCACCCTTATTTCAATTGCCGGGTCAGCGCTCAATGCTTTCGCCTGCTCTCTGGTGGTGACCACCAAGGTGCAGTTTCCATCCGCAGGGTGGGTTTGTGAACCGAAGGTATGGACCCCATCCGGCAGGATTGGCCTGAGAGCAGCAAGCCCCTCTCTGGTACTCTCCACGATACCCTCGTCCTCTTGTACCAGGACGGTCTCCTTCCGGGATATTCTCACATCAGCGGGGAACATGTATCGTTTCTGGAACTCCCGGTCATTGTCAAGCGCCATCATGTACTGCTGGTACCTTCTCAAGGTCACCTCGTCACACTGTCCCCTGGTAATGCCGGCTTCCCTGGCGACATTCTCCGCCGTCTGTATCATGGCCCCCCCTGCCCACGGGTCCCTATTGAAGTTATCCATCATCCAGTTCTCGGATTCGACCTCTCCCCCAGGCCGCATCGGATTGGGCCACACGGTATGCGGTCCGTTGGAGCAGCGATCGGTCATAAGGGTACAGGCATTCTGATAAAGGCCGGTTTCAATCCCCACCCCGGCCTGATAGATACAGGTTGCTGAGGTGGTACAGGCCTGGCTGATGGTTACGCCAGGAATCCCCGCAGCCCCCATGAGAGCCGCTGCCCAGGTGCTTCCATAAAACCAGTGAGGCTGGCCAATCGTTATCCCCAGAAAAAGATAGTCAAACATCTGTGGGTCCCAATTCTTCTGGGCCAGCCATCTTCTGGCGGTATTTGCTCCCAGGATAATTGAGTTCTCTGTGGCCATGCCGCCTTGCCAGCGGGAAAATGGGGTCGAGTAATAGCCGCGGTAAGGGATATACGCTCTTGTCAACATCTCATTCCTCCTAATTAGCGTGTAGGGTATAGCGTGTAGCGGGTAGGGGGTGGGGCTACCCGTATCTCTCCCTGAGAATGCGGTGAAGTATCTTCCCTGTCAGCGTTCGGGGCATCTCTTGATCTCTGATGAAATCAACGCTCTTTGGTCGCTTGTACCCCGCCAATTTGCCCCGGCAGAAGTCAATGATCTCTCCGGCCAGCTCCTCGCTCGGCCAACAGCCGTCATAGAGCACCACGACTGCCTTTACGGCCTCCCCCCACTTCTCGTCGGGGACGCCGATCACGGCGACATCTTTAACCGCATCATGCTCCACAAGCACCCTTTCCACTTCCGAGGGATAAACGTTTTCCCCGCCGGTGATAATCATGTTGGCTTTTCGGTCCACGAGCGTGTAATAGCCATCCTCATCCCGTTTGACCATATCCCCGGCGGAGCACCATTCACCATCAAAGGCCTCCCTGGTCTTTTGGGGCTCTTTCCAGTATTCCTTGAAAACCATTGGTGTCCGGCTAAATAACTCTCCCACCTCGCCATCCGGGACCTCCTTTCTGTTCTCATCCAGAATCCTGATCCTATCGGTTCTGAATGCCTCTCGGCCGATCGATCCCAGTTTTTGAAACTGTTCCTCCGGCCGGAGAAGAGTCACCAGTCCCGCTTCGGTGCTCCCATAAGCCTCCCAGAGTTCGGCATTTTTGAAATAGTCCATAATGGCAAGTTTCAAGTCCTTTCTGGCTGGTGCAGATGAGATCAACAACTGGCGGATTGAGGAGACGTCGATATCTTTTTTCACATCGTCAGGCAGAGCCAGCATCATAACGTAGTGAGTCGGGACCAGCGAGGTAAAGGTGATGCGGCATTCTGCAATGGTCCGGAGTAAATCCTCGGGATCGAACCTGGCCACGTTGTAAACGAATACCGGTGCCGACATTAGGGTATAGGGAAAGGAGTAGAATATGGAATTGATATGGCACAGGGGCATCACCAGCATCACCTTATCCGTGGGCCGAACCCCCATATTGAGGTTACTCACCAGATGCTGAGCGGTATGACTCCCGTGTGTTCTTACCACCCCTTTTGGCCGACCGGTGGTCCCTGATGTATACATGATTATCCAGGTATCGTCACTACCCACCACGATACCAGGCTCATTAGATGAGGACATGGACAGCAGATCCTCATACCCGATATATCCATCGGGGACAGGCCCATCCCCCAGGTAGATATAGGCATCCCGGGGAACAGGGAGCCTGTCTTTGATGCCCTCAACGAGCTCCACAAAGGGCGCCTCAACTATGAAGGCCTTACATTCCGAATGGTTGAGGATGTACTCTATGTCCGGACCTGTCAATCGGAACATCACCGGAACGATAATCTGCCCGCCTTTGGCACAGCCGGCGTAAATGTCCATCCACTCACCGCGGTTATAGGCGATCGTGGCAAAGGTGTCCTGGTATCCCACGCCCAGGTCTCTCAAACCATTTGCCAGACGGCGAGACCGCTCGTTCCATTCTTTGAAGGTGAATTTCTTACTCTTATCCTGCCATCCCAGTTTAGCGGGATAATTGATGGCATTCATCTTTAAGACGGTCCCAACATGCATCCATTCGCTTGCAATCATTTCAGAATCCCTCCCGAACGTAGCGCATAGCGTGTAGGGCGGGCTGGGGCTACCCGCTACCTACTACCCGCTACCCCTCTCCCCTGGCAAAAAGAGCTGCCCCCACGGCAGCGGTCAACTGAGGAAATTCCGGCACCAGGATTTCACCTCCGGTGATCTCTTTGACCATCTCGACTAAATACGGATTGTGAGCCACCACCCCACCCGTCATCACCACCCCCTCCGTCAGGGAATCCATCTCCAGAATCCGCTTGATCACCGAAAAGAAAAGCCCCTTCACAATATCCGATACCTTCTCGCCCTGCCTGATTTTCTCCAATACCTCTGTGGCTGAGAAGACGGTGCAGTAACTCCCTAATTCCACCATGTTCTCCGCGGTCCGGGCTAGAGCATCCATCTCTTCGAGGGGGATTTCAAGGCGCGAGGACATCTCTTCAAGGAAGGCACCGGTGCCGGCAGCGCACTTCCGGTTCATCTTGAAACTCAGTCGCCGCCCCTGCGCATCCAGCTTGATAATCTTGTTATCCTGGCCACCGATGTCGATAATGGTCATGGCCATGGGGTAGTAGTGATAACATCCCCTGGCCTGGCACCCGATTTCTGTTTTGGTTTCGTGGCTGAAGGCGACAGTACTACGTCCGTACCCCGTTGAGACGCACCTTTCGATAGTCGATAGTCCCCCTCCCTCTAACTCCCTCCTGCCAGGGGAGGGAGGAAATGGACTGCCGACTGCCGATTGACTCATGGCCATCTCCAAAGCAGATTTCAGGCAGATATCAGCCGTCTTCGCGAAATCGGTTCCCGACTTTCTCACCGCGTATCCGAGCAGCTTCCTTTCCGCATCGAGGATCGCCACCTTGGTACAGGATGCCCCCAGATCCACACCCGCGAATATGTGATTGGTCATTACCCATTACCCCTCCCCTTCCAACTGCTCAATGAAGGCCTCGAGCTTGGTCATGGTCTGCTCCTCGGAATAACACCTCAGATCATTGAGGTCGCCGTCAATGACGAGTGAGGCGATACCCGGGCGTTGCCTCAACCTTTCGGGCATTCCGTAGCGGCTATTGGAATTATTGGGACAGGTTCTGGCATTATGGAAGATAATGCCATCAAATTTGAACCGTTTATGGCAGCTTTCAACATACCGCTCTTTATAGGTCTCATCTCTGACAATGAAGAGCTCCGTATATGCCTCGGCCATACTCTCAAAGGGATCATCCGGGTCAAGCTGGTCGAATATCCAGCTATTGCAATAAGTAGAGGCCACCACACAGGCTTTGAGCGAAGAGAATTGCTCAGATAATGCCCTCAGCTTACCCCATATCGGCATCCCCTCCCAATAGAGGCGATGTCTTTCTCCTTCTACCGCGGCCACGCCCTTTTCTACCCTTTCCCGCAGCTCAGCCAGGAGGAGTTCATAATACTCAACACCCTGCCTTGTTCCACGTGCCACCACTGCCGGGCCCATGTGAATGACGGCGTCGAAGAAGGTCCAGGGGGAAGGAATGGCGGAGGCCGATTCCAGGCAGTCTCTCCAGAGTGCCGAAGTGCACCGGGAATATTCGACGGCCTCTCTGAGGCGATCCATATCGAGTTTTTCCCCGCTCACCTCCTCTAATTTGGGCACCAACCCCTCGATTTGTTTAGCGATGTCCTTGATCTGATAATCGTGGATGTCAGCTATGCCACGATGGGTGTGAATCCCGATGAGCGGCACTTTGAGTTCCCGGGAGTACCAGCCAAACCAGTCCTGCACATCCCGGCACTGGTTGGTATTGAAGACGAGCACATCCGGCCTGGGTACGGACTCAATCTTGTAGGCATTGGTGAGGGGGGTCTTTTTCCGGAGATAAGAGCCGATATCGCTCGTCAGGTAGGAGCAAATCTCCGGGGAATAGCCGATCGCATTGGCATAGGGGATCAACTCCGTGGCCATCCGGCTTGCCCCCAGCATGGCGCCGTGGTTTTCCGGATAGTAGACCAGAAAACCCATGCCTCTCAGGAGTTCGGCCGGGCCAACGCTGGTGCACCAGGCGATTTTGGGGAAACCCATCTTTGCCGCCTCGTCCAGTTCATAATAATGGTCTGCCATGACCCTTTTCAATGTCCTGGCAGCGGCAATCTCTTTTCTTGGATATTCCCTTTTAACCCATACTTCGCTGCTTTTTTTCATGACGCTACCAATAATCTAACTGCGCTACTGGCTTTTGTCAATAGGGGAGGATCATTCAATCAGGCCTTCCAGCGACGGGGGTTTCAGTCGCTCTCAGTTCATGGTATAATTAGTAGTTGGTAACTACTAATCACCAATCACTATTTACTGTTCACTATTCTGATGATCAGGATTGTTGTTGATGCTATGGGTGGCGACTATGCCCCGCGTGAGATCGTGCGGGGGGCAGTGGAAGGGGGGCGTGGGCGTGACATCGAGGTTGTTCTCGTAGGACGACGCGAGGCGGTAGAGAAAGAGCTGAGCGGGTGCGATCTCAACGAAGTAAGAATCAACACTTGCTGGGCTGAGGAGACTGTGGGCATGAGCGAAGACCCCGTCCAGGCGATTCGCCGCAAGCCGAATTCCTCCATTGCAGTGGGGATCAAGCTAATCAAGAACAGTCACTCCTCGGCATTTGTCTCCGGAGGCAACACCGGCGCTGTGGCTGCCGCAGCGCTACTCACGCTGGGGAAGAAAAAGGGCATATCGCGGCCGGCATTGAGCATCGTTCTTACTTCTCCTTCGGGTCCAGTTCTATTCCTCGATGTGGGGGCGAATCCCAATTGCAAACCCCAGCACCTGGTGCAGTTTGCCGAGATGGGAAACATCTATATGAAGAGGATATTTAACATTTCCGAGCCTCGAATTGGGCTTCTATCAAACGGCGAAGAGGATACCAAAGGGAATAAGCTGGCCCGTGCCACCCATCAGCTCCTATCAAAAGGGAGGCTGAATTTCTTGGGCAATGTGGAGGGACAGGATCTCCCCAGGGGGAAGGCCGATGTAGTCGTAACCGATGGATTTACCGGCAATGTGGTGATCAAATTAGGTGAGGGATTGGGAGAGGTGTTCGCGGAACTATCCAAACAGGCGGTTGATAACAATCCGCTCTTCAGGGAAGCGCAGAGACGCATCTTGAACTACACCGCTCTAGGAGGGGCATTGCTGCTGGGAGTCAAAGGTAATGTCATCATCACCCATGGGAAGAGTGATGCCGGTGCAATAAAGCAGGCAATCCGACTCGCTGAACAAATGGTGGAACAGAGGGTGGCGGAGGCTATCGGACATTAGTCAATTCGTAGTCCGTAATACGTAATCCGTGCTCACTCATTACTCAGCACTCATTATAGAATTGATCCAAACGAGATCGTCATTCTCGCCGTGGTACACCTTCACCGGCATCCGAATTACTGGATCAGCAGGATATAGGTTTCGAACAAGTCGCTGGAGCGGACACAAAAAATCGCGCCGCTGAGCTCACCGTTATCACACCAAAAGAAGCTCGGCGTATCTCGAATACACCAAGCAGTAGATTGAAGGAGGAACAGATGGCCAAGCCGATAGAAGTAAGCGATGCCGATTTTGAGCAGGTAGTGCTCAAAGCAACAAATCCAGTTCTGGTTGATTTCTGGGCTCCATGGTGTGGGCCTTGCCGGGCAGTGTCCCCCGTTGTAGAGGGGCTGGCCAACGAGTATGCCGGCAGGATAACATTTGCCAAGGTGAACGT
>BBPD01000751.1_pt4 | contig 18281 bp, 24 predicted proteins | sample 1344911 | NCBI WGS metagenome assembly BBPD01 (sample SAMD00019088, study PRJDB2971) | groundwater metagenome | biome: freshwater biome; feature: mineral spring; material: ground water | place: USA: CA, Sonoma | collected 2011-09 | depth surface m
GCCATCGCCGCGTCGAGCCGGTCGCGCCAGCCCAGCGCCTCGGCGCGGCTTTCGAAGGGGATGCGGGCCGCAAGCGCGGCCGCGTCGGCCAGCAGCAGGGCGCGCGCCGCCAGGCCGAGCGCTGCTGGCCCGGTGACCGGCGCGGCCGGCCCGGGCCGAGCCACGCCCTGCTCTGCCGCCAGCAGCAGGCGCGCCGCGTCGGCCGGGCCGATGGCTGGGGCCGTCGCGGCAGACGGGACGAAGGCACCGATCGCCGGCGATGGCGCGGGCAGCCCCGCGCGCAGCACCGCGGACGACGGCGCGGCAAGACGAAACGCGACGGCATCGGCGTAGCCCGCACCGGCCGGCAGAACGCCGATGGCGGCAAGACTTTCAAAGGGCGCGGTCAGGTCGCGCAGGATCGCCGGTGCGCCACGCGCAGCGGCCACGGCGAGGCGGAAGGTGGCCACGAAGCCGCCCGCGAAGGCCGCCACGGCCCCCACCAGCCCGACCGCCAGGCGCAGCGGCGCGAGCGCGATGCGCAGCGCCGCACGCGCCGCCTCGCGCAGCGCGTCGAGCGTCGCCAACAGGCGCGAGAAGACGTCCTGCGGCGGCAGCAGGCGCTGCACGAAGGGCTCGAAGGTCGCGCTGATCCGCGCCAGGCGCAGCTCGCCCTGGCTGAAGGAGATCTCCGCGGGCTCTGCCAGCACCACCTCCAGCGGCCCGAACCATGGGTGGACCAGCAGGCCGGGGCCGGGCTCGCGGAACGCCTCGCGCAGGCGGTTGGCGCGGCGGATGTAGTCCTCGCCGAAGACGATGCCGCTGATCCGGATCGCGCCGTCAAGCGCACCGAGGTCCTCGTGGATCGCGTCGTCACGGCCCGGGAACAGGAAGCGCGTCGCGCGCCGGCCGGTCTCCTCCCGCGCGTCGGGGATGTGGAAGGGGATGCCGCGCCATTCGGCCTGGAACAGCTCCTCGAACAGGGATGCCAGCGCGCCGCTCACGGCCGCCCCCGCGTCGCGCCGCGGGCCGGCTCGCCGCCACCCGAGGACGTGACGTTGAGGCCGGGCGCGTCGGTGTTGGCCGCCTCGAGACGCACACCCGGCGGCAGCACCAGGCGCAGCTCGCCGCTCAACTCGGCCCGCGCGGGGCCGCCCGGCCCGGCGGCCGCGCCAGCCATCTCCGGGACGGGTGGGAAGCCGCCGAGCGCGCCGCGGCTGCCCATCCGGCGCTGCCCTTCCCCGGGCGCCGGGGCGGGCTGCTCGCCCTGCGCGGCCTGACCGCGCGAGAAGGCGCCGGCGACAGCCGAGGCGATCTGCTGCGCGCGGGCGAAGGCGGCGGCGATTGCCTCCACCACGGCGGTGACGGGCGCGAGGATGAGGCCTACGGCGGCCGCCCACGCACCCGACGCCCAGCCCGAAACCCAGCCGGCGAACGCGTCGAAACGCTCGCGAACGCCATCCCACACCCCGGACACGAAGGGGCCGATCTCGCCCCAGTGCAGGTAGATGGCGGCGGCGAGACCTGCCGCGGCGATGACGAGCAGGCCGATCGGCGAGAGCAGTGCGGCGAGGCCGGCGGCAAGCGGGCCGACCACAAGGCCGAGGCCGCCAATCGCGGTGGCCAGTGCGACCGCGCCCGCTGCAAAGAACGCCGCGTTGTCGATCAGTCCGGGAAACGCTTCGTCAAGCTCGCGCATTTTGTCCGCGGCCCAGAACAGGGCGTCCCCGAGCAGGCGCAGTGGCCCCTCCGCCGCCGCGCCGATGCGGGTGACGAACTCGTCCGTCGCCACGGTCAGGCGTTGCAGCGCCGCCGCGAGCCCGCGCATCGCGGTCTCTTGGTCGGTCGAAATCAGCTCGGCGCCGGCGCCCGCGGCCCGCTCGCGTATCTCGATGTAGCGCGCCGTCTCGGCGATCATGGGGCGTAGAAAGCCAAGCACCTGGCTGTCCGCGAAGATCTCCTGAACCCGGAACATGTTGCCGCCGGTGCGCTCGCGCAGCTTCTGGATCACCGCCTCCAGTGGGTTGATGCCCTGGCGGTTGGCGCTCTCCATTACGCGTTCCAAGTCCACGCCGATTTCACGGAACCCCTTGCGCGCCTCCGTCGAGGTCATCTGGCGGAACGTGTTTGCAAGGTTGTTCGCCGCCTCGCTTGCCGAGCCGGCGCCCTGGCGGGCCACCTGTAGGGCCGCGGCGATGGAATGGACCGCGCGCGGGCCGGTCATCCCCAGGCCCGCCGCCTGTGCGGAGAGCGCGGCGAACTGGCCGGCCATGTCCCGCAGTTCGAACTGCCCCTCCTTCCCTGCCTGAACCAAGGCCGCCAGCACCTGCTCCGCCTCCGCCGGCGCGACGCGGAGGTTGTTCACGACCGAGAGCACGGTCTGCGAAAGGTCCTGCGCGCTGGCGCCGGACGCTGTCGCCACCCGTCCGATGATCGGCACGAGCTCCCGCCACACCTCGCCCGCCTGCCCACCACCCGCGATCAGGACGCCCGCTGCACCGGCGAGATCGCGCACGCGCTGGTTGGTCTCGCGCGCGACGCCTTGGAACAAGGTGAGGTTCTCGCGCATCGCGCGCTCGACCTCTTGGCCCGAGAAGCCGGCCGTGATGCCCATCTGGCGCAGCGACTGCTCCAACTGCGCCGCCTGCGCGATGGGGCCGGCGACCGCCAAGCCGCTGCCCAGCAACCCGCCAAGGGCGATGTTCCGCGCCGCCGCACCAAGCCGCTGAAGGCGCGAGGCGAGGGCGCCCAGGCCGGCGCTGACGCGGTCCTCCAGGCGGAGGATGAAGCGGGCGACCAGGCTGCGGTTCACGGCGTCAGCGCTCCTGCTTGCGCGCCTCGGCCACGGCGCGGTGGTAGTCGGCGATGGCCCTGGCCCAGAACAGCGCCTCGGCCGCGGTCAGCGCCTCCAGCTCGGCGCGCGGCCAGCCGAAGTGCCCGCCGACCGCCGCCAGGACTACCGGCCAGTCCGCCGGCCATTCCCCAAAAAATGGAGCACGACGCGCTCGGCCGCCTCGATGTCGGCCGCGTCCATCCGGTCATACACGGCCACCGCACGGATCTCGGGCAGCCGCGCCGACAGGCGTACCGCGGTCTCGGTCATCCGTGCCGGCTTCGCCTCGGCCAGCAGCCGGCGGTCGCGGCCGGTCAGGCGGTGGAGCAGCAGCTCCGCCACCCGCTCCTCCCGCTCCTCGCCGCCGCGCTTGAAGCGCAGCGTCACGGGGTAGCGCAGGGGGAGCAGCACGGTGCCGTCGTCGTTGATCACGGCGTGGGCGGGGAACTCTTCGCCCGCCGGCACGGCCGCCGCGTCCTCGTCGATCACGCCCGGCTCCTCCGCCGGCGCCGCCGTGGGCAGGTCCTCGTCGATCACGTCGTGGTCCCGACCGATATCAGCCATTGAGCAGCTCCTCGCCCTCGCCGACGGCCCAGGTCAGCTCCATCTTCCCGCCTTCGCCGCCGGTGAACATCGGCCGCACCGTCAGGAAGGCGTCGGGCCAGGTGTAGGTCTGCCCCGTGTCGCACAGCACGGTCAGCTCACCCTCTCGCGGGCCGTCGACCTCGGCGATGCGATCCCCGCGCTTGAGCACCATGGTCGCCTTCACCTCACCCGCCTCGAAGCTCTCGGCGCGGTGCACGCGGCGACCGGCCACGACGGCCGTGTTCAGCGTGCCGGCCAGCTTGACCGACGCACCGCGCTCGACGTCGAGGGTGCGGCCGCGCCACACGACATCGACGATCCCCAGCGTCTGGGCCATGCCCGATCCCCCCTCAGACCGCGAATTCGAGGACGCCGGCGAGCGTCATCAGGTTGCCCAGGATGCGCACCGGCTGGCGCGCGTTGACGCGGTTGCGGTCGCTGGCGTCGCGCACGAACACGGCCTGCTGCGCGAGGCCGGACGCGTCCTCGACCCAGCCCATGCGCTCGTACAGCGACAGGCGCGACGCCCAGCTCGCGTGGAGGCGGCGCGGGGTCGCGATCTGCTGGTCGAACTCGGCGGCCGGCGAGGTGTCGTCGGCAAGCTTCGCGCGCGGCCAGGCCGCGTTCATGTACTGGGTCCAGTCGTAGCGGATGCGGCTCAATGTCTTGGATCGGGTGACGTCGAGCCAAGCCGTGTCCTCAACGCCGAGCGACGTTCGCTGGTACTGGCTGATGATGCGCTCAATCAGCACTTGGCCGTCGTCGGTGACATTGTACGTGCTGATCCCGTCGCGCAGCAGCAGGTCGCGCTCGGTATCGGTGAAGCGGCTGGCCGGCGCGGGGGCGTCCACGCCCAGCAGCGGCAGGCCGCGCAGCTGCCGCGCCGGGTCGTTGGTAAAGTGGAAGGCGGACACACCGGCGAGCGCGGCGGCGATGCTCCACTGCGGCGTGAGGACGTTGTGGATGCCGAACACGGTGACGAAGCGCCCGTTCTGGGCATTGCCCGAGGTCGAGAGGGCCGAGAAGGAAAGGACGAGGGCGCTCCACAGGTGCGTGTCGAGGCGCGACATGGCCGACCAACGCGCTTCCGTCTGCGCGACCGCGACATTGAAGGTGCTACCGAGGTTGGGGGTGACGATGTCGGTAAACCACTGCGCGGCGATGGCGTTCCAGCCGGGGAAGAAGTCCACCTCCACCGCGGAGCCACTCATGCCGCCCACGGCGCAGAAAAGGCCGGCGGGAAGCGGGCCGTCGGGCGCGCGGGCAACGTCGTAGCGGACCCAGAAGCCCAAGCCGCCGGCGTGGCGACAGGTCAGCGTGACGACGCCGCCCGTGACAGCGGCCGTCACCGGCAGGTCGGGCCGCGCCGCGATCGCGTCGCGCACGCGGGTTGCGATCTGCGCGGCGGTGTCGCCGGTGGAAGCCGGGACGGCGAAGCGCGTGCCAGCGATGTTCACGGCCACCTGGCCCGCCTCGGTCGCAGAGCCGGTGAAGGTGAGGGCGCCTGTCATCGACGGACCGGTGGCGTCGTCGACCAGCATCAGCCACAGCTCGGAGGTGCGGTTATTGAGGATGAAGGCCTCGACCATCTGCTGCGCAACGGAACCGCGGCCGCCGAGCAGCCGGCCCTGCTCGGGCCGCGTGATGCGAACCGGGGTCAGCGTCGGCCCGGTGCCCGAGGCGAGCCTGGGCGCCATGATCAGCGTGCGTTGCGGATAGGGCACGAGACCCTGGTTGCGCCTGTCGGGCCGGATCTCCATCAGCGTCGCCGGCACGCGCCAGTCGAACGGAATCTCGTCGAAGCCGATGGTGGGCGTCATGGCACCGCTCACGGGGCGCTCCTCTTGGCGGGCTTGTCTGGCGCTTCGGGCGCCGGATGGGCAAGCGGATCGGCTGCGACAAGGTCACCGTCCGCAACCCGGCGGTGGATGTAGAGGCTGAGCGGGTCCGCCCAGTCGCCGGCCTCGGGCCACAGTGCGCCGTCCTCGCGGCGGATGCGCACGCCGGGGGCGGGCTTGAGGAAGACACGTTCCGTCATGTCGCGACGATCCCTTCGAAGGCGCCCGGCAGGGCGATGATGTCGGCCGCAGCCGCAGCGGCGTCCGTGCCGGCACCGCCAGCGGTGACGTGCAGCTCCCAGGTGGCGGCGAGCGACCGCAGGGCGTCGTCGCCGGCCGAGGCCGTCAGGCTCGCCGCGCAGGCGACGGTGAGGGAGGCACAGGCCGCGTCGTTGTCGGCCCAGGCGGTGCCGTCGAGCGTGTCGCCCTCGGTCACCTCCAGCGTGCCGAAGCCGCCGTGGCCGGCCTGGTCGGGCAGCGTCCAGCCGTGCAGGCCGAGGATGGCGGCGTGCAGCATCTGCGCGAGCCCGGGGCCGCGCGCGTCGCCGAGCGCCCGGCCGCGTGCGTGGGGGTGGCGGACGAGGAGGTAGACGCCGAAGCGGAGGGTCAGCTGCGCGGCCCGGCCCTGCTGCGCCTTTGCCGCGAAACCAAGCTGGCACAGCCCGACGAAAGGCGCTCGCGCGGCGCCGAGCTTGGAGAGGCTGACGGCGGTCAGCGGCGCTGGCAGCACCTCGTGCTGGAAGATGCGCGGCGGGAACGCCTCATGAAGCCGGGTCTCGATGCCCAGCAAGGCGCGCCGCACCGGCCCCTCCTGCGCAGCGGCGGAGAGCGCGCCCGTCACGGCCAGAAATCCTCGGGTCCGAAGGGCCAGCCGCGCGACACGCCCATGGTCTCGGCGAGCGGCGAGGCGGGCATGTCACGGGCGCGGTCGCGCGCCATGGCATCGGTGGGAGCGGGCGCAGCGTCGAGCTTGGGCGAGCCCTCGGCGACCTCCGAGAGCCACTTCAGCGCCGCCTCGCGCTGCGCCTTCATCGCGTCGGATGGCGTGGACCGGCCGGTGTCGGCCAGGTCGAACCGCGCCAGGTGACAGCAGGCGCGCACGATCTCGCGCGGCGCGGGGGCCGCGATCGGCACGGCGTAGCGGTCGCGCAGCAGGCTGTCGATCACGGCCGAGGCGTCGTCGAGCGCGGCCAGCACCCGCGCCTGGACCGGCGCGGGGGGCAACTCGTCGGTGACGGCCGAGAGGCGGATCAGCTCGTCGCGGCCGAAGCGCAGCTCCATGTCGGCGGGGGTCGCGTAGGGCATGGCTCAGGCGCGCGCGCGACGGCGCCCAGCCTTGGGCGCTTCGTCGGCCGGCGGAGACCCCCTCTCCGCCGGCCCGCCCAGGTCAGCCGCGGGCCGGCTCTCGCCGATCCCGGGATCGCGGGCGATGGGTGCCCCCGCCGTGGGCGAACCCTCGGCGGGGGCGGTCTCCGCCGGCGCGGTGCCGTCGGCGGGTGCGGGTGCGGGGCTAGCGTCCGCCTTCCCGCCGGGGCCGTTGGCGGGAGCACCCCCGCCACCAGGTGATTGATCGCCCCCCGGGCTCGCCCCATCGAATTCCACGATCTCGACGGTCAACGCCGGGTCGGCGCGCAGCGCGTCGAGCTGCGACGGGGTGAACGCCCCCGCCGGGTACTCGGCCCGCGGGGGGTGGCGCAGACCGGCGCACCACCCCCACGCGGGATCGGCCTTGATGACGATCACGCCGCTCACACCACCGGTCACTGGGCCAGCCACGGCACCACCAGCAGCTCGGCGGTGCCCGACCACACGTTGCTCGCGCCCATGCCGTCGAACTCGGCCTCCACCACCTGGCGGCCGGCGGCCTCCAGCGAGGGCGGCACCACCAGCAGGCTCGGGCGGATGGCGAGCGGGCGGCCGTTGTCGCCCAGCAGGCCCATCATGGCCGCGCGCGCGGCGGCGTAGTTCGCCGCGTTCAGCGCCTGCCGCGAGCCGTAGGCCAGCTGCCACAGGCCGTAGCCGGCGTTGCAGCGGCCATCCACGCCGTAGCGGGCGCGCCCCTCGCGGAACATCACCTCGTCGGTGGCGGCGTCCATCCGGCGCAGGTCGAACGGCCTGCGGGTCTGCCAGATGATCGGCCGGACCGCGCGGGTGGCGTCGAGCAGGAACCAGGGGGTGCCGGCGCCGCCGCCCGAGTTCGACGCGACGCCCATGGTCCCATCGGCCGCGATCACGGGGTGCTGCGCGTCGAAGAACGGCCGACCGTCGTAGCCGATGCCGGTGAAGCCGTTGTTCAGCAGCGGGAACACCAGCTCATCGGGGAACGTGCCGACGCTCGCCCCGAACTCCTGGAACATCGGCGTGTAGATGCCGACGTTGTCGTCCTCGATATCCTCCTGGCGCACGTCCACCGTGCTCTCGAAGGTGCGGTTGCGGATCGTGTGGGTGCTGACGCTGATCGAGTTGATCACGCGCTCGCCGACCCACTCACGCACGCGCGGGAACATGCCGAGCCAGCCATACTCGTTCTGCCGGGCCGAGCTCGGCACCGTCATGGCGACGCGGCCGTAGAGCGTCGTGGAGGCCGTCAGCGCGCCCTGGAAGGAGGCGGAGAAGCCGGTGTAGAGGGTCCGCAGGTTCGCGGCGTTGATGATCATGTCGCGTGCTCCCGATCAGATCCGGACCCAAACGCCGGCCGGCTCGACGGCCAGCACGACGCCGCAGGCCGAGCGCGTGTTGGCGCCGTTCGTGCGCTGCACCTGATCGTCGTCGGCGATGAAGCAGGTGTTGCCGATGTCGGCCTGGGTGATGGCCTCGCCGGCCGGCGAGTTGCGGAAGCGGAACACGCCGCGCCGCGCCCGGATCGCGCCGCCGTAGCCCTGATCGAGCGTGCTGTTCTCGGCGATGCCGACGCAGCGCTGGCCGAGGCCAGGCGCGCCGCGCACCAGCTCGCCGCCCGCGTTGAGGCACACGATCGCGCCCCGGAAGATGGTCTGGCCCGCCGCGTGGGCGAAGTCGAACTGGACGCCCTCGCGGATCGGCGTGTTGCGGTCGCTCGTCAGCGGCATGTCACTCGCCCTTCCCGTTCTCGACCGCGAGGCCGAGGCGCTTCTTCTCTTCGGCGAACTTCGCCGGGTCGATGCCGAGCATGGCGATCACCGCCCGCTCCTCAGCGTCCGGCCCGTCGGCGCCGTCGCCGCCGGGGGCGGAGGGCGGCCGGGCGATGCCGCCCGAGTTGATGGAGACGAGCGCGTCGAGCTCCTTCTTCACGCCGTCGAAGTCCTGGCAGGCGCGCGCGACGTAGTGCTCGCGCAGCGCCGAGACCGGCTTGCCCGCGCGGATGGCGCCGTCGACCAGCGCCTCGGCGCGCTCGCGGCCTTGCTCCGCCCGCATCGTGTCAAGCTGCGATTGCAGCGCGACCACCTTGCCGGCCAGCTCCTTCGGGTCGCCCGCCGCCCGCAGTGCCTGGACGGCGGTGGCGACCGCCGCCGCGTCGGCGCCGGCGGCCAGGCCCGCGGCTTCGGCGACGCTGTTGAGCGCCATGGCCTGGCGCGAGACGCCCTCGCGCGCCGCCGCGCAGGCCGCCAGCACAGCTGCCTCGTCGGCCTCTGCCGGCAGCCCGTGCAGGGCGCGGAGCTTGGTCAGGAAGTCCATGTCCGATCCTTCTCGGGAGTTGATGGCCGCGAGCTGCGGCAGGTTGGGCGCGTTGGTCAGGCCGGCGCGCAGCAGCTGGAGCACCTGGCCGCCCTGCTTGGCGTAGGCGAAGACCGGGCTGACACCGCGGTACTCACGGGCCTCGATCCGCGCGCGGCCCTGGGGCGTCCAGTCGACGCGGCCCCAGATCGCGCCGTCGCGGGCCTGCAGCTCGACGATCCAGCCGCGCGCCGGCGCCTCGCGGCCGTCCTTCAGCGCGAGGTCGGTGCTGTGGCACTCGTCGAGGACGAGCGGTGTGGCGGACGCGGCGATGACGCCCGCCGGATTGGAGAGCACCCACGGCCCGCGCCCATCCGCGCCGCGGAACTCGCCCGCCGGGATCAGGTGGAGCCACTCGGGCGCGGCCACGGCAGAGCCGGGCGGCACGGCGGGCAGCAGCGAGCAGATGGCGGCGAGGTGGAGCATCGTTCGGCGCGCAACCTGCCCGCCGCGCCCGCGCCGCCGAACCCGTACGGTTGTTAGGGGCGCGCCCCCGACGTCCCGAGCGCCTGTCCCGCGTGGAGGCCCGCACAGGCCGGCCCGGGCACGGCCGCGGCGACGACACCGCCCAACGCGCGGACCCGCCTCTGAGTGGCCTCTTTCGCCTCTGATCGGGGCGTCTGCGTCGCCTGGGCCGGGCGCGGGCGCATCACGCCCGGCCGAGCACCGCGTCGAGGTAGTCCTCGGTCGCCTCGGCGATGGTCTCCTCGTCGCGCGACGAGAGGCCAAGATAGGGGCGCGCGGGGATCGTCACCTCGCGGGCCAGGCCGCGGAAGGCGCCCTTGTGGTCGCGGATTGCGAGCTGCCCCTTGGGGTTCTTCGGCCGGATGGTCGCACCGAACTGATGGACCGCGGCGTAGATCTTGTTGGACCCGATGACGATGACGCCACCCGGCCCGGAGCCGCGCTCGACATCCATCGTGAGCGAGCCCTGCAGGCCGCCGCGCATCGCGGCACCGCGCAGGATGCCGGGGCCGCGCTTGAAGCCGAGATACCAGGGGTTCAGCGGCGCCCATCGCGAGCCGTCGGGTGCCGTCTCGGCATCAAAGCGGTCCTGGGTGTTGCGCAGCAGGCCGGTGCCGATGGCGCGCAGCAGCGGCACCGGGTCTCGGCCGGCCGCCTGCAGCAGCCCCATCGCCCGGCCCACCTGGCCGGGGTCGAAGCGGACGTGAAGGGACGCTCCGCTCACCCTGGCAATCCCGGCGTCGCGGGCCCACTCTGTCGGTCGGCGCGCCGCGACACGGTGCAACTCTCCCTGCCGTAGGACCGCCCCGAGCGGGTCCGCCATGTGGGGTTTGCGGGAGGCCCCACCGGCGCGCCGCCCCCCCTCACTCCGCCCCCCTTCACTCCGCCACGTCCTGCGGGTCGCCCGCGACGATGCGCCACACACGCAGAAGCCGAGCCACGTCGGCCGCGCGCGCGATGCGGAAGCTGAGGAGATACAAGCGGGCGCGGTCCTCGGTCGCCTTGACGGCGGCCGTGTACACGCGGCCGTCGCGGCGCAGCAGCGCGACGCGCCGCCCGCCCTGCTCCAGAACCACACTCGGATCGGCGATCGTCCGCAGCAGCGCGGCATAGTCGTCCAGCGTCAGTTCCGGATGCCGCTCGCGCTGCTTGCGTGCGGTCTCGGCCGATAGGCGGATCTCCGACGCGCCCGTGCCAAGCGTCAGGCGCGTTGCCGCGTCGGCGCGGCCAAGGAGCAGATCGCCCCCCTGCGGCCGTAGAAGGAAACGCCACACCACCTCCGGGGTGGCAGGTTGCAGGATAGTGCCGTCAGGCGGGACGGCGCCTCGCGGGACCGGCGGCATCCAGCCCGCCGGCGGCTGCCAGCGCGCTGCGCCGGGGATGGGCGGCATGCCGCGCCACGCCTCGCCCACGTTGTAGCCGAAGCCCGGGTCGATGCCCTCGGGCACGTGCACCACCTGGCCGTCCGACGGCCGCACCCAGGGCCGCGTTGCGACCCGGGGCGCCTGGTCGGCGCCGGACTTGCCCTGCCGCGCCAGGTCGCGCGCCGAAAGCGGCCGCACCCGGCAGCCGCACTTCCAGCCATTCGGCGGGTAGTGCGTCTTCCACCACGGATCGTCGGCGCGCAGCGTCAGCCCGTTCCACGCCAGGTGCTCGGGCCGCGGGTCGGCCGCGCCGGAGTGGACGTACTGCCAGTAGGGGAACACCGCGAGCGTGCCGGGCTCGGTCATCTGCGCGTGGCGGCCGGCCGCATAGGCCATCGACAGGTTGGTCTCGTAGATGATCTGCGCGCGCCAGCCCGGCGTTCCAGTGTGCGCCCAGCCGTGGCGCGCCACGATCCCGTCGAAGTCGCGGCGGAACTCGGCAAGCGTCATCCCTTGCTCCAGCGCCTGTGCCACTGCGGTGCGGAAGTCGGCGAGCAGCGCGTCGGATGCGGCGCCGGCGACCATGAAGGAGCGAGTGTGCGCGCCCTCCCATACGTCGCTCCAGCCCTGGGTCGGGGTGTTGGTCTTGCCGCGAAGGAACGCGATGGCCTCGCGCGGGGGGAGCGAGACGCCCTCGGCCGTCGAGGTGGATCCGCTCACGTCAGCCCTGGCTCCCCCCTTGGCCGATCTCGTCGAGCAGGGCCGCCTGGCCCGCCAGGTGGGCGATGGCCAGGCCGCGGCCGAGGGCAAGGGCGAGCTGCGCGGGGTCGAGCTGGAGGGCGGCGACGCGCCGCGCCAAGTCCGGCATGTCGGTGGCCGCCTCGATCTCGGCGCGCACCTCCGCCGTCAGGCCGCCGAGGGCGCCGGCGGCATCCTCCGCAACGCGACGGGTCAGGCGGTCCACGAGCGTGCCGGTCTGCAGCGCGGCCGGCAGCCGTGCGTTCGCGGCGATCGGTGCGGGTGCCGGGGCCTGTTGCGGCGAGGCGGGCGGCGGCGCGGGGCGCGCGCGCTCCAGCAGCTCGGCACCCTCGTCCGGCTCGGACAGGCCAAGGCGGTCGCGCAGCTCGCTCGCCTGCACGCGCAGCCCAACGGGAACGAGCTTCGCCACCGCGTCCACGACGGCGCCGATCGGCAGCTCATCCGGCCGGCCGATCAGCAGCCTCGGGTAGCGGTCCTGCGGGCCGAAGTTGAAGGCCACCATCGCCCGCACGACCTGCCGCGTGAGGCTCGCCGACACCATGCGCGCGTCGCTGCGCTCGATGTCCTCCTGGACCAGGCGGTGCTCGCGCGCCACCGCGTGGCCGCCGGAGACGGCGTCCGTCGTCGTCGTCTGGCCCAGCACCGCCTTGCTCACCTGGCGGTCGAGCCAATCGCAGCGACGCTCGTAGAGCTCCGCGCCGGCCTTGAGGTCTCCTACCTCGACGAACTCAACCTCCATCCCCTTGGGGATGATGGCGGCGCAGTCGCCGGCGATGTTGGCGACCGCCCGCCACAGCACGCGCCGGTCCTCGGCCGTGCTCTCGGGGCCGTAGCGGCCGAGGCGCATCGGCGCGCCGTAGTTCTGCACGAAGGCCGCCCAGTCGCGCATCGTGAACGCCTTCCACATCCACGCCCAGGAGGCGAGGCGGGCGAGGCCGGAGCGCATGACCAGGCCGCTCTTGGTCGGGTGGCGGTGGACCAGGAACTTGTGCGGCATCAGCGGCGCCAGCGTCGCGCCCTCGCGCAACAAGATCGTCTCGCCGATGACAGCGCCCTCCACCGCACCCGAGGCGACGCCGTCCGCCACCTCGAACCACCGCTGGGGGCGGTAATGCAGCTCGGCCGGCCAGATGCGCCCGGGCTCGGTCTGCCAGACCAGCTCCATCACCGAGAAACCCTTGCCCGCCGCGTCGAGGATGTCGAACAGCGCGGCATCGAGCGCGCCGGTCGCCAGCCACTCCCGCACCAGGTCCGCGTGGCGCACGTGCTCCGCGTCGTCCGAGGCAGCTTCGACCGTGACGGGCAGCTGCGCCACCTGGCGCTTCCGGGTCGAGAGCACGGCCGCGTAGTGCAGGTCCCGCTCCTCGATATCCTCCGCCAGCTCGAGATAGCGCAGCGCGTTGCCGCGCGCGGCGTCGCGGTGGATGGCGGCGAGGCGGGCCGGCGTGAGGCCGTCGGCGGGGTGCTCGGAGAAGGCGCCGCGCAGGCCGGCGATGGTGGGCACCGCCTCCGGCTCCCGCAGGCGGCGGATCTCGGAGGCCGGGATGGAGCGGCCGAACTGATCGAGGATGCTCACGGCAAGGGCCTTCCGGGACGGCACCAGTCGGGCCGGGGGCCGCGGCCGGCGTAGGGGGCGGCGAGGCCCTCGGCGACAAGGATCGCGCCCACATCGCGGCCGCGCGCGTCGCGGGCCTCGGCAAGCATCCGGCCGTAGCGGTCGCGGCCGCGCGGGGCCGGGTGCAGGCTCACGCCGCCGGCGACGAGCTGCGTGAGCCGCGCCGCGGATCGCTCGGCCAGCCGCGCCTCGGCAGGGCAGCGCGCGCGGCCGCGCCGCTCGGGCGCGTCGATGCCGGCGAGCCGAACGGTGCCGGCCTGGCCGGCGACGCGCAGCGTGTCGCCGTCCAGCGCGGCGGCCGCGCGCGGCTGCGCGAGCGCCGGCGACGCGGTGAGCAGCAGGGCAAGCAGCAGGGGAAGGGCGCCGCGCACTGGGTCAGAAGCCACCCGGCTTCGCGACCGCCCGCGTCGCCCACATGAAGCCGGTCTGCAGCTCCGTGCGGGCAATGGCTAGCGCGCGCAGGTCGATGCCGGGGATCGCCGCCATTCGGTCGAGCAGCTCACCCACCTCCCGCGCCGCGTCCTTGACGCCGTTCATCGCCGCGATCTCGTCAGCCGACAGGTCGCGATAGCCCTGGATGTGGCGGTGCTGGTTTTCCATCACTCGTCCTCCTCCGCCTCCGGGTCTTCCTTGAGCGCGTAGATCGTTACCTCAAGCGCCGAGATGATCTCGCCCAGGCCAACGCCCTCCTTGCGCGCTTCGCCCACCAGGTCCTGCAGCTGCTCTTCAAAGGTCTCTGTCATGGCCTCTCCCGTCACGCGGCGCGCCGGCGACTGACGCGCCCCTCGCCCAGTTCGTCTTCGAGTTCCTCGTCTCGCGCGCCGCCAGCGCCAACCGAGCGTGTGTTCGCCGGCTCGTAGCCGTACTCCTCCGGCTCCTGCCGTGCGGCGAACAAGGCCAGCGCGTGGGCGATGGCGGTGTCTCCGTGGCGCTGGCCCCCAGCACCCTCCGCCGCGGCCGTGCGCTCGACCACACGCGGCACCCCGCGCACGAGCTTGACGAGGCGGTGGTCGGTCAGCACGTCGCGGTCCCGCGGAAGCGCCGTCGTGCCGTCCTCAAAGGCCGCCTTCATGGGCGGCATGTTCTCCCGGTACCACGGCTCGGTCATCATGACCTGGATCGCCCGGGCCCCGTAGCGGTCCGCCGCCGCTTCGGCGTGCGCCATGCCGTTGCCTGTGGCGTCGAGCGCCACGGCGCGCAGCCTCGGCAGCCGGTCGCAGACGAAGAACAGCACCTGCCGCTGCTGCGAGAAGGGCATGTCGCGCAGCTCCAGCACGAAGGGCGGCCGCGCAACCAGGTCCTGCCCGATGGCCACCGGCCACAGAGCGGAGACGTCGCCCTTGCGAGCAAAGTCCTGGCCCAGCGCGTGCGGCGTCGTGGCGTCGAGGCGCGCCAGCAGCGGCTGCAGCTCCCTCTCCAGCCAGTCGCGCACCTCGGCCGCGCGCAGATCCTCGCGCCAAGTGGAGAAGCCCGCGGGTGCCGCCCAGCGCAGCACGGGGATCGCCGGGTCGGTGCGGGCCTCGATCAGCGGCGCGGGGAGCCATGTGCCGGACAACGGCGAGGGAATGACGAACAGCTCCTCGTCGGCGCCAGCGCCGTAGCGCGCGACCAGCGCGGCGCGCCATGCGACCTCCGCCCGAGGCGACCAGGCCTTATTCGTGGTCCGGCAGATCCGGCGATACAGCCCGTCGGCGAGGGCGTCATCGAGCGTGCAGCGCAGCAGCGCGTAGTCCTTGCGGCCGGCGCGGATGTCGGTGACCAGTTCGTTGAACGGGTTCGCCTCGCCGTTGTGGGTGCTGATCACCAGCACCTTGCCGCCCCAGATCGTCAACGCGAAGGCGGCCTTCAGCACCTCGTCGAGATCGTCCATGAAGGCCGCCTCGTCGAGGATCACCAGGCCCTGCTTTCCGCGCAGTGCACGCGGCACGGAGGGCAGCGCCACCACCTCGAAGCTGCTGGCGAAGCGGATGCGGAAGGCGCCGATGTCTTGGTCCGGCCGGTCCGGGTCGGGGAACACGACCTCCTCCATGGCGGCGGCGGCGAGCTGCGCCTCCTTCGCCCAGTCGCCGACGTAGGAGATGAACTCGCGCGTCATCTCCTTTTCGTAGCCCATGTAGAACACGTCCATGCCGCCCTGGCCGCGCGCGGAGGCGGCGGTGAGGGCGGCGATGGCGGCTGCTGCCCAAGAGTAGCCGGTGCGGCGCGACTTCTCGACGACAGTCACCGCCGCGCTTGCGACGGACGCCATCAGCTCCTGCTGGTAGCGCAGGAAGACCGGCGGCAGGCCCAGCTCGGCCGGGGGCAGCCCCTGGCCGGTCAAGGCGTGGCCGTCCACAGGAACAGCAGGACGCCCGCGTTCCACCCCATGAGCGCGACGCCCGCCGCGGCCAGCGCGATGCCGATCTCGCGCCGGTTCACGCGGCCCCGACCTTCACGCCGAAGACGCTCGCCTTGATCGCCTCCACCACGGCGCCCGTCAGCCCGGCGGAGCGCGCCGCGGTCTCGGCCCGCGTCGCGGCCTCCTTGCGCTCGCGCTCTGCCGCGCGCTTCTCGACGGCCGCGACGAACTCCGCGTTGTGGCGGCTGGCCTTGGTCAGGCGCTCCACCGCCTCGGCGAACAGCGCCGCGCCTTTGGGATTGAGCAGCGCCTGGCGCACCGCCTCCCCCTCCTCCGACCCCTCCTCGTCGGCCGCGGCCAGCGCGTCGGCGAGGAAGGAGTGCAGCAGCTCGATGTTCACCCGCGCGACCTGGTCGCCGGGCTTGTCGCCGAGCTGGCGCGCCAGGCCCTCGGCCAGCGCGCGGCTCCTGCGCAGCCGCTCGCTCATGCGGTCGAGGCGCTGGACATGGCGGCCGAGGGCGGAGCGGCTGACGGCCGCCTCCGGATCGAGCTCGCGGAGCTTGCCGAGGATCTCGTCGATCGTCCGCCCGTGGTCCACGCGCAGCCGGGCGATCTCCTCGCGGAGATCCTTCGGCAGGCGCTCGACGGTGGAGCGGCGGGGCACGGCTCAGAGCGGGTCCGCGACGCCGGGCCAGGCGGCGCCGCGCGCGACGTCGCGGCCGGCCCGGGTGGCCGCGACGGTCCACAGCTCGGCCGCTTCGGCGGCGATGGCGATGCGCTCGACGGCCACCAGGCCCTGCCGCTCCAGCCACGCGACGAGCCCGCGCATGTCGTCCTGGGTGACGACGCCCAGCCGGAGGCGGGCGAGCTCGCGCGTCAGGATGTCCTCGTTCAGGGCGAAGCCCTCCACGGAACCGAGAATGGACAGGACCGCCCGGCGGCGGTCCTGTGCCACGCGTTCGGCGAAGGTCGGTGCGCTCATGGCTTTATCGCCCCGATGTGGTGCTGGATCAGCAGGCGCAGGTCCGTCTCGATCCGCTTCTGCCCGTCCCGGACGCCCTCCAGATGGGCGGACACCACCTCCACACCGCGCTCGACGCGGCCGACGCGCTCCCCGAGCGCGCGGACGTCGTCGAGCGAGGGGAAGCTTTTGAGTGCCGCCTCCACCCGCTCCATCCGGTCGGACAGGCCGGTGATGTCGCCGCGCTTGGCGAAGTCGGTGCTCAGCTGCCAGCGGACCCAGGCGATGACCATGCCGCCGATCAGCGTCGCGGCCGTCAGCACGGCGACGAGGTCGCGCCAGCCGAAGTCGAGGAACTCCGCCTGCGGCACCGTCACGGCAGCCCCCAGGGGCGCGAGGGGGCAGAGGCCAGCGCGACGTCGTCGAGGAAGCCGCGGCGCGTCCCGGGGACCTGCGCCGGATGTGGCGCGGCGCCCGCGAGGCCAAGGCCTGCGGCGCGCTGGCGAAGCCGAAGGATGGCGCGGGCACGCTCGCGCTCCTCCAACTCTTGCGCGCGGTCCGCGTCGTCAGCCATGGGCCGCCCCGTTCGCGGCCAGGCGCGTGCGGATCATGTCGCACAGGCCCACCTCGTCCACGCCGAGGCGGGCCAGCGCGCCGGGCATGCGCCGGGCGACGTAGTGCGCCGCGCGGTAGACCTCCTCGCCCTGCATCACGGAGAACCGGTTGTCGGCGTCGCCATCCGGTAGGTCCACCATCCGGGCGGAGAGACGCTCCTCGGCCGCCTCGACCACCAGGTCGAGCACGGGCAACAGCGCGGCGCGCACCTTGGCGTCGGCGTCGAGGCGCAGCCAGTCCGCCGCGCGCTTTGCCGCCACGCTGAGCACAAGCAGCAGGCCCGCGGCGAGCACGGCCAGCAGCGGGTGCACCCCCGCGGCGATCAGCGTGGGAACGAGGTCGGTCATCGTGCGGCGCTCCGCAGTTCGGGGTGGTTGGTGGTGAGTTCGGTCGCGGCCTCGAAGCCGAGGGCGGAGAGGCGGCGCATCCAGCCCAGGCCGAAGGTCTGCACCTGGTCGCGCGACAGCTGCGCGTGGTGAAGCATGCGGCGCGCCAGCATCTCGCGCGCGGCTGCGCCCACCGGCTTGCGCGCCAGCGCTGCGAGGGTGCGCGGGCCGATGCGCCCGTCCGGCTCCGCCCCCACGGCGCGCTGGAGCATCAGCGCCGCTCCGCCGACGCCGCAGTTTACGGCCGCGTCGAAGTGGATCAGGTCTAGGGGCGCGGGCAGCGCGTCGCAGCGCGCCGGCCCCCAGAAGTTCACGAGGTAGATGCCGGCCGCGCGCTCGGGCGTGAGGAGTTCGATGTCGTCGGCGTCCACGTCGCCGTCGTGGTCGAGGTCGAGGGCGCGGCCCAACGAGCGCGCGAAGCGAAGCGAGATGCCGAGGTTGGTGGCCCCGCCGCGGTCCGCAGCGATGTCGTTGAAACCGCCCTCCTTGAGCAGCACGAAGCGCAGGGAGCGCTCGAAACGCGGGGAGTGCGGCGGGGTGGTCGGGTGCATGGCGGGCTGGACACTGGCGCGCGCGCGGGACGGGTTGCGCCCGCACGCCCGTGCGGGTCGGGCGGCGCCTAGGCCGGCTCGAACAGGTCCGGCTGGTGGAGGCGGGCTGCCGGACGGCTGCCCTCATGACGGCGGGCGGCGCGCTTGTGGTCGCGGACCGCCTTCTCCGTGATGCCGAGCTCGCGCGCGATTTTGGGTGCGCTCTTCCCCTCGGCGAGCGCGACCAGCACGCGCCAGTGGCGGGCAAGCGGCACCTGCAGCTTGCCAGGGCCGCAGGCGGCGACCAGGCGCTCGGCCGC
>BBPD01004885.1_pt7 | contig 18207 bp, 21 predicted proteins | sample 1344911 | NCBI WGS metagenome assembly BBPD01 (sample SAMD00019088, study PRJDB2971) | groundwater metagenome | biome: freshwater biome; feature: mineral spring; material: ground water | place: USA: CA, Sonoma | collected 2011-09 | depth surface m
TGGGGCGTAACTAACGGTAAGTTAGGCACCAATACTAATAGGATTATTTTACTACGCAAGGAGCAATAAAATGGAAATGGGTTTTCAAAGTAAGAGCAATAACAAGAGCAAAGTATATCCCAAGCAAGACGCCATGCGCAGGGCACACTACGACACAAAATGGGATAGCCTTATACAAGCGCCCGAGCACGCCGAAGCACGTAGGCGGCGCAGTATACATGTGGACAACATGTCTACCGAGCAGATCGAGGAGCTTGCACGTTTCACAGACTCGCAAAAGGCGTCGGCAAGGAGAGCGCTTGCTGAATATATAAGCCTTTATCCCGAAGCAACTATTGGTGATGCTCAGGCGTTTTTTGGCGCGAAGTATGTCCACACAGGCTTTTACGGTTTGCGCACGGATATGCTTGCTGCCATGGGCCTAACAAATGTTAGGAAGCCCCGCACCCTGCGGGCAAAACAGGTCGGCGGTGAGCACTACGTTACCAAGGCTATCCAGCCGTGGGACGCCATCGCGGCATGGGTAAGCAGTTCGGGGTTCGAGGCATACTTGCACGGCAACATCATCAAATATGTCGCACGTTATCCTGACAAGGGCGGCGTCGAGGATTTGAAGAAAGCCGCACACTACATCGAACGGCTGGTTGAACATCTGGAGAAGGAGCAATGAAACGGCTGTTTCCGGCAAGCCGCGTCATAAAGGCGATGCTCAGGGTTCGGGAAGCAGAGCGCCGCTTGCGGCAGGAGAAAGCCTCGCTTGACGCAACTGTATCGAAATTTGCTTCGGCGCGCGGCTATGTGTATCTCCGCAATGAGGATGCAGAGCGCCTTGCAAGGGAGGAAATAGTATGCCCGGATTGACAGCATCTCAGCTTGCCGTGTGCGCGCTTATGTTCGGTGCCGGTGCTACCACCCCTGCAATCGTCAAGAAAGTTTCGCCCAAACCGGCGGCAGCCAAGAAAGTTTCGCCCAGGTCTGTAGCAAGCCGTGCACCCGCTGCGCCGGTGGCCGCACCACAAAAGTCGAACATCCTTGACTGCCCCATGCAGGTGCCTGCGCTAAACACACAGGTGATACCGAATTTACAGCCTACACCTAACGCCGTTATGTGGTCTAACGATGCTCATGCTATGCCGGGTGGCTTCGCTTTTCGTGCGGTTATCCCCGAAGGGGATATATGGGTGTACATGATTGCTGGATTTGGTTTTGTCGGTTTGTCTTTGCGGAAAAAGGATAATCTACATGGCACAAAATGATATGTTTCGTACAGCCATTGCTGCCGACTCCCAAGGGTTTATCGACGTGTTGGAGATGGTCCAGCAGGTTTGGGAATCGGCCGATATGGTCCGTTGGCTGGAGACGCCGCAAGTCCGCTGGCAGGGTGAGAGCCCGCTTGACCTGATTGCGGACGGCAGGAGCGAGACTGTCCTCGACCTGTTGGACACATTCTGGGGGGCAGACGAGGGATGAGATTTCGCCCCCCTGCGCGGGTTGTGCGCTCCCCTGCGCCCCCTGTCCCTATCGCTGACGACCAGGATTTGCTGGACGCCCACATTGCGGATACGAAAAAATTCCCCAGCACGGAGGACATGGACGTAAGAGCCCGCAAGGAATACATTGATATTGCTGGTCGCACTGCTGAGTTCGCTCGCCTGCTGCGGGAGTTTCAGATTCGTCATAATTGCGTGCCATTGGTGCCGCCTGTGAAGGAGCGAGAAACACATGAAGAATTTTGACAAACAGCCGCTGTTTACAGCAGAGGAAATCGAGGCGGCATTTCATGAGGGCATGGAGTCTGAAACCTACACACACAGCGCTACCCGCCGCGAGGTTGTATCTCGGCTGTTTAAGGTAAAGCGGGAAGCCCGCCCCTGATGCCTTGGTCTTACAGCGCGATAACTACGTTCGAGAAGTGCCCGAAACGGTACTATCACACCCGCGTCGCCTGCGATGTGCAGGACGAGGGAAGCGCGGCTACACGCTACGGGACTCGGGCGCATGAGGCAGCCGAAGTTTATATTCGGGACGGGACATCCTTGCAGGGGATGTTTAAGTTCATGGAGCCGACGCTGGAAGCTCTTAACCGGATGGATGGGGACAAGCACACCGAGTTCAGGATGGGTGTGCTGAAAACTAACAGCGGTTATTTACCGACATCGTTTGACGACCCGGACGCATGGTATCGTGGCGTTGCCGACCTTCTCGTTGTCAATGGCCGGAAGGGTTTTCTGACCGACTACAAGACCAGTAAGAGCGCGCGCTATGCAGATGAGCGGCAACTGGACCTGATGGCCGGGGCTGCGTTCGTGCATTTTCCGCAACTGGAAAAGATAAAGTCATCTTTGCTATTCGTCGTCAGCAACGAGATGATAGTCAAAACACATTACGCGCAGTCTCGTGACCAATATATGTCCGTCTTCGACGATCAGCTAAAGCGGCTCGCAGTGGCCAGGGAAACGAACGTGTGGAACCCTGTTAGTTCGCCTTTGTGCGGATGGTGTCCCGTGGTAGAATGTGCCCATAACTGCAAGAGGTAATCCGTGGTCGGTTGGAACCACGACAACGCCAACTGGGTCTGGAAAGTGTGCGCGCTATGCCGAAAAATAGGGATTACGCCGCCGAATACCGTAACTACCAAGGAACGCCGGAGCAGCGCGAGAAGAACAATGCCCGCAAGCGTGCCCGCTATGCCCTCGAAAAAGCAGGGAGGGTGCACGAGCATGATAAAAAAGATGTTGACCATGTAAAGCCAATCGCTAAGGGTGGCGGCAACAACAAAAGTAATCTCCGCGTTGTCTCCCCGAGCAAAAACCGCTCGTTCAAACGGACAAAAAACGCAGGAATGAAATAACAGACAAGGAGCAATAGGTGCCACCATGCAAATTGTTGACAACAAGGCGCTTGTTTTCGAGACAGCCGCGCCCGAAAAAGTTACGTCGATTATATCACGCAGCAAAGTTGTCGATACTGATAAGGTAGTAGTAGCGTGGGGGCTAAACGAAGTTCGTGCACTTGCCGGGCTGGGCTACAAAGACACGCCGTCCCCAATCCTACGGGACTATAAATGGCCGGGAAAATTCACCCCGTTCGACCACCAGAAAACCACGGCGTCTTTTTTCACTCTCTATGATAAGGCGTTTTGTTTTTCCGAAGCCGGTACAAGCAAAACGGCAGCGGCCATCTGGGCTGCGGATTACCTTATGGAGATCGGTGAAGTCCGCCGTGTGCTTGTGCTATGCCCGCTGTCCATCATGAAAGCTGTGTGGCAGCAGGATTTGTTTACGTTCGCAATGCACCGAAGTTGTGGTATTGCCCATGGCAGTCCGAAGCAGCGAGCTAACGTCGTTAGGTCCAACGCCGAGTTTGTTGTTATAAACTTCGATGGTCTTGGAACGGTGGAAGATGAAGTCATCCAAGGCGGTTTCGACCTTGTGATTGTTGACGAGGCCACTGTTTACAAAAATACATCTACGGTGCGTTGGAAAACTTTGAACAGGGTGATGAAGCATATTCAGCGTTTGTGGATGATGACCGGCACCCCGGTAGCGCAGTCTCCGCTGGATGCTTACGGGCTGGCACGGCTGGTAAATCCTGAAAATGCGCCTCGAACCATCATGCAATTCAAGGACAGCGTGATGTTCCGGGTCAGTCAGTTTACATGGGTGGTGAAGCCGACAGCGACAGAGACGGTGCACAAACTCTTGCAGCCTGCCATACGGTTTGAAAAGAAAGATTGTCTGGACCTGCCGCCTGTCGTGCATATGGAGCGGCACGCCCCGCTCACCCTGCAACAAGAGCAATATTATAACCTGCTGAAAAGCAAGATGGTTATAAAAGCGGCTGGCGAAACAGTCACGGCTTTGAACGCAGCAGCAGGACTACAGAAGCTGTTACAGATAGCTGGCGGTGCAGTATACTCGGATGACGGCGAGACCATAGAGTTCGACGTGAGCAACCGCATCAACGTCGTGATCGAAGCTATCGAGCAAACCAATAACAAAGTATTGGTGTTTGTGCCGTTCACGCATACCATCCGGCTTCTCCTGGAGGCTATTACAAAGCATGGTATTACGGCGGCTGTTATCGACGGCAAGGTGTCTATGGATGAGCGCACCCGGTTGGTGGATGCTTTCCAGAAACAGGCAAACCCACGGGTTCTGATTATCCAGCCGCAGGCAGCGGCCCATGGTCTTACCTTGACGGCTGCGGATACGGTCGTCTGGTACGCTCCGGTGCCAAGCGTAGAAACTTACCTACAGGCCAACGCTCGCATCGACCGACCGGGGCAGAAGAACAATATGACCGTGGTGCACATTTCAGGCAGCGATGTGGAGCAGCGTCTGTACAAACTGCTTCGCTCGAATTTATCGAACCACAGGGCGCTTATCGACTTGTATATGCAGGAAATGGGTTGACACTGTAAATAATACCGGTTACAAAAACGGAACTACAAAAGGAGCAATCAGATGCCCGACAAACCGAATGTAGAAACGCTCATCCGCGTCTACGTCAAGATGCGGGACGCTATCGAGAAGCAGGAGGACGCCCACAAAGCCGCTCTCGCTCCCCTCGAAGAACAATTCGCAGTCGTGTCCAACGCCTTGCTGGCCCACTGTGCCGAACACAATGTGGACAGTATAAAAAGTCCAGCAGGGACATTGACACGGCGCGTATCTACCCGATACTGGCCTGCCGACTGGGACGCTATGCGGAACTTCATCATGGAGCACGGTGCGCTCGAACTTCTGGAACAGCGTCTGCACGCAGGCAACATGAAGGATTTTCTTGAGACGAACCCAAACCTATATCCGCCGGGTTTACAGGTGGAAAGTCGCTACAAGGTGCAAGTGCGCCGTGCAACAGGAAAGCAGGAGTAGATCATGAGCAACCTTACAATTTTCAAAAACCCGCAAGCTGGTGGTGTTGTCGCTCGTAAGGGGTTGACCCCGCTCGCGCAGTCGCTTGTCCGCCCAGGTTCAAACATGCGGCAAATCCAGACCAACACGAACGGCACCTTTCGGCGTGTCGTGGGCGGTGAAGCTGTCGGTGCCCCTGCACGGGGGGAGATTGATGTTATCATCGTGAACCTTCTCCCGACCGTATCTCGCCAGTTTTATGCTAACGATTATGACCCCAACGCGACTCCCGCCCTGCCGGATTGCTGGTCGGACGATGGCAAGGCACCTTCGCATCGTGCGAAAAACAGGCAGTCCCCCAACTGCGATATCTGCCCACGCAACATTGTGGGCTCGGGTAAGAACGGGGGGCGCGCTTGCCGCTACAAGCGGAACATTGCGGTTCTGCTGGTTGGCGACCCTGAGGGGGAAGTCTATCGCATGAGCGTCCCGGCAACGTCGCTTTTCGGTAAGGGTGTCGGCAACACTCATCCATTCGAAAGCTACTACAAGTATCTTCTGGCTAACAACGAGTCGCCGGATAACGTCGTTACCAATGTGTCGTACGACATTGACGCGCAGACAATGAAGCTGGTCTTTACTCCCGTGCGGCATATCAACGAGGTTGAACTCGCCATGCTGGAGGAAGCGCAGGCGAGCGAGGACGCACACAACTACGTCCTTATGGTCGGTGAAGATAACTCACCGACAGCCTCGCCGACAGCCTCGCCGACGCCCCACCCCGTGCAGGTGCAAAAGCCCACGCAGCCGGAGCCAGTCAAGGAAGAACCGACCGGTTTTTTCAGCGCGCCCAAGGAAGAAGCTGATGTTGCCGCCCCTAAAAAGCGCGGGCGTCCGGCTGGTAGCGCCGCTAGCGCAGCGCAGAAGCCCGATAATACCCTCGTCGACATTAACAAACTCATCGCCGACTGGGATAACGAGGAAGCGTGATGGACGCTGGTAGTCCTGTAGAGTCGGGCTATAGCGTAAAGCTGGTGAACCGCAACAGTGCTGCTAACCCGGCACTGTTGGGGGTTCGTTTGGGGCAATACTGCATCGCGCAGGGGATTTCTGTCACTGATGTCGCCATCATGTTCGGCGTCACCAGGCAGAATGTGTATAACTGGTTTGCCGGTAAATATACCCCCAGAGGCGAAACCGCAGAAAAGGTGCAAGCCTTCCTAAACAGCCGCGCCTAGTCTATCCTCTCGACCCCCCTGCAACGGGATGACTGTTTGCGCCAATGGCTGACTTCGACCTTCTGTCTGCTGTGCAGCCCCGAGACGGGTGGTTTGCACTACTTGCCATCGGTGCGGGTGGTGCTCGTCGGCAGGCTATGTTTGATAACCGCGCTGACTTCGATGCCCGCGTAGAAAAAATGAAAGCTGCGGGTGGCTGGAACCTTTTCTACGGGGTCGCCAAATACGCTAACGGCGAAGGTCGCAAGAAAAGTAATGTGTCTGCATTACGCACCTTCTGGCTTGATCTGGACTGCCGGGGGAAAAAGCCTAGCGATTATGCTGACATACCCACTGCATTGCAGGATATACGTAACCTTTGCAAAGGTGTGGGGCTGCCGCTACCTATCATCGTTATTTCCGGGGGTGGCGTCCACGCATACTGGCCTCTTAGCGAAGATATAGACCGCGCGCGTTGGGAACGCGGCGCTGCCGCTCTTGCCGCTACATGTCGTCGCTACAATGTTCTTCTAGACCCGTCGGTTATGGAAGTTGCGCGCGTGCTGCGTATTCCCGGCACGTTTAACTACAAATCCGACCCGCCCGAACAGGCAGCCGTGCTGCGAGAGGCGTCTACTCCATTGTCGTTCGACAAGTTTATGGAGTTGGTCGGGGGGCCGCCACAGAAGGGCGGTCTAACACTGTTAGGTGCATCGCTCAAGGATACTGCTTCATTCCCCAAGTCGGTGTTTTCGCTCATAATCGAACGGAGCCAGCAGGGCTACGGGTGCGAACAACTCCTGCACTGTCATGAACAGCGGGCCACTCTGCCCGAGCCTATGTGGCGGGCTGCGCTATCTATTGCCAATCTGTGTGAAGATCGTATCGACGCGATTAAAAGTGTGTCGGAGGACTACCCCGACTATAGCCTTGACCGTGCCATACGGAAGGCGGAAAGCACTGCTGGTCCTTATACTTGCCTTGAGTTTGCCAAGCATAACCCCGCCGCCTGCGAGGGCTGCACCCTGTTCGGTAGAATAAAATCACCGATCACGATAGGCACAGAAAAGTTTGCGCCCCCAGGTGTGGACCTGCAAAACATAGACCCGGAAACCGGCAAGCCCTACGTCATACCCGAATACCCCGCTCCCTATTTTCGCGGGAAGAAAGGCGGCATATGGCGGAACCCGTCTACAGGACAGGAATCTGACCCCATTTGCATCTTTCCATACGACCTGTATATTATGCGGCGGTTGAAAGACAGCACGCACGGATATTCTTTCGTCCTTAGATACCATACTCCCAGTGACGGCGTGGCGGACTTTATTCTTACCAACAGGGACTTTGCAGACAATAGCGAACTTCGCAAGCGGCTGGCGGCGGAAGATATTACAGTAAATGATGCCGCTTTCGGGTCGCTCGTTGGCTATCTTCTTACAAGTCTCGGCTTTCTACGCCAACAAACGAAAGCAGAAAAGATGCGGACACAATTTGGTTGGGCTGAAAACGACAGCAAGTTTATTGTCGGCGACCGCGAGGTCGGGGCAACCGGCACAGTGTTCAGCCCCCCGTCCCCCTCGACCGCCCCTTTCATCAAGCATCTTGGTCCTCGTGGCAGCTTTGAAAAGTGGCGAGAGGTCTTTGAACTGTATGACACGCCCGGCCTGGAGCCGCACGCTTTTGCTGCGCTGACTGCTTTCGGTGCTCCGCTGCTGCGTTTCTTCGGGCAGCGCGGCCTTGTTCTGAATGTTATCCATCCAACTTCGGGCACTGGTAAAACTACCATCCTGCATATGTGCAACAGCGTGTGGGGTTCACCAGACGGGCTTATCTCCATCAAGGAAGATACCATGAACGCCCGCTTGTTCAGGCTCGGGGTGTTCAACAACTTGCCGGTCACGCTGGACGAGGCAACGAACATGCCCGGCCTCGACGTTTCGACAATGCTGTATTCGGCTACACACGGTAAAGCGAAAGAGCGGATGCGGTCCTCTGCGAACTCACTGCGCGAGAACAACACGACGTGGCAGACGATGATGCTTTGTAGCTCTAACGCTTCCTTCTATGAAAAACTCGCAAACCTGAAAAGCACTCCTGACGGCGAACTTATGCGATTGATTGAATATCGCATCGCCCCGGTGGAAGTGCTCGACAAGGACTACGCCAAGGAAATGTTTGACCATCAGCTTCTGGAGAACTACGGGCACGCCGGTCTTATATACGCTAACTACCTTATAAAAAATGCGGAAGCCGTTGTGGAGATGTGCGGAAATATCCAGCGCAAGATTGATGCTGAGATGCGTCTAACCGCACGGGAACGCTTCTGGTCTGCCGGGGTCGGCGCAAATCTCGCGGGGGGTATGCTGGCCAAACAGGCGGGTGTCCTCAAATGGGACTTGAACCGCATCTATAAGTGGGCTGGAGATACCATGCTCCCCGATCTGCGGGACCAGGTTGTGCTCCCGGTGGCGACGGGGGCCTCCGCTGTTGTCGGGGACTTTATCAACCGGCACATGCAAAATATTCTTGTCGTCCAAGCGGGCGCGGACCGTAGGACGGGGATGTCTCTCCTTCCCATAATGCAGCCGCGAAACGATCTGCTTATCCGCTATGAGCCCGACACGAAACTTATGTATATCGTAATCAAGGCATTTCGTGATGACTGCGTGCACCACCAGATAAACTACCGGGACACTATCAAGGAACTGGAAAAGACGGGTATCTACCTGCGCTACGAGAACAAGCGGCTTTCAAAGGGCATGACAGTAACGTCGCCTGCTGTTGCCTGCATGGTGCTGGACTGCTCGCACAGCGACTTCATCGACCTTAGCTCTCTGGAAACTCCGCCGGATGCGCTTTGAGGGCGTCCGCTACAATATAGACTGGCGGAAGTTTACAAAGGGGGCTTCCATATTCATCCCCTGTGTTGATTGCGACGCTGTGCGCGCACAGATAAAGGCGCATTTGGCCCGCCTGAAACTACGGCATACGACAAAAATTATCGTAGTGGAGGGTGTAAGGGGTTTACGTATATGGCGAACATGATATAATAGCCCTTGAAGGTTGCTCCTTCCAGCTAATTACTACCCCCACCTAACTTTGGTTAGGTGGGGGTTTTTTCCGTGGCGCGGGGTCTTTATCTTCCATGTCGTTCATACGGCGGCCAGTCCCTGCACTGCTGCCGTACCAGAAAGTTACCACTGTAATCAGGACGCCACCGCCCCACACTGTCCAGATGGCACCTCGAAGTTCGGGTGCAGTGTCGCCTCGCAGCAAGAGCACCACAGATATAGTAGCCGCTACGGTCATGATGAAATAGGTCAGGCGCATCAAGTCGCGGCGGTAGTGTGTGGGCTTATTCATTTTCGAACCCTTCGTCCGGGCCGACAATAGACATTGCTTCGGCCACATAAGGCGCCATCTCGTCGGTAGCAAGAACGCCTTCGATAGCTTCCTCACGGTTCCGCCTGCGTTGATCTAGTGCCCGCTGCACACCTTCCATGGTGATAATCTTCTGCGGATAGCGCATATTGTATTTTTCAATTTCTTCAAAGGCGCGCTCTATGGCTGCGTCATTAGAGTCTGTCGGGTTATTGTCATACATACGCACGGCCCGGTCTATTTTTTCGTAGACTTTTCCACGGTCTTTCTCCATTTCTTCGGCCAGTCTGCGTTTGAGAACGGCGACCTTCTGTTGCTCTGCCACAGACAAGTTGCTGAAACCCAGGGACTGCGCCAGCAGCACGCCGAAAGTGTAGTGCTCAGGACTCACAACTTGCAACTGGTTGCTCGGGGTCTGAAGCCCCTCGTCTGCAAGGCGCGCGGCTTTCACCGGATTGCGGAACACGGCGGGTAGAAGGTTTTCAACCCCGCGACTAAAGTTGCCGCGCTCGAACTCGTCGAACGCTTTGCCGCCCATCTGCACAAGGCCGCCGACTGGACCGAACAGGCCGAGCATTGCTTCCTGAACAGCGCGCTCGGTAGTCGGTGCCTTGCTGTCATCGCGGAACCAAAGCCCGTTAAGTGCAGTGGAACTACCGAAATCAATACCCGTAGCAGCGGAGATAGGACCGGACTGCACGGCTTCGCGTGCAAAGCCATCGCCAAAATATTGCGGCAGGAAGTGAGTGCGGAACCACAAGTCAAGGTCGCGTTTACCGAGCGGGTTTCCGTCGTCCGTGCTATCATAAAACTCGTCGTCGTCATCGCGCATCATTTCGCGCAGACCCTCGGCTATACCCATAAACACACTATAACCCAACATCCCAGTTGTTCCTGCGAACATGGCAGTCATGCCCAGCGTTCCGAAAAATACGGTTGCAGCTTCTTTTTTACCCTTTTTATCCAGTAGAGGTAGCATACCGTAGAAATTGCGTACCAACAGAGAAGTCATTTGTAAGGGGTAGGTAAGGAACTGGAAGGTCATTTTCCCGACAGGATTTTTGAACGCACGCGGCTTGTTGTAGTTAGTGTAGTTGAACAGTGCTTCATACATGGACTTCTGTGCTTCTTCGCGTGCCACAGCATCAGGGTAATCGTCACCACGCTTTACAGCAGCGGCATGAGCAAGCTCGTATGCGCTCATGAACGCAATCTCGCGGGATAGGCGTTCCGTGTGGTGGAACAATCCGGTCATCAGGGTCATGGTCGCCCGCCCCGCCCTTGCAGCGGGGGTGCTATAACTGGCTGACGCGATGTTGCCGCGCTGCGTAATATCCGCAGTGAAAGTGCTACTGAACAGGCCGCGTTCCTGTGCGTCCAGCCAGGCCGCTTTCATGGCGGCACCATTCGGATGGTTATTCAGATAGCGCGATGTCCCGAGATTAGGCGGCGCGATCTTACTAACGATGTTACCTTTCGAGTCCAGCTTGGATATGCCGACTTTGTTGAACAGGAACATGTAGCGGGCAGCGGTCGCCCACGTGGCCGCCGTGCCATACTTCGCAGACAGCACTGGGAGACCGACAATGGGAAGCTGCGTCATCTGGATAAGCGCACTTTTGGGTGACGACAGGAACCAGATAAACGCAGCCTTGTTTGCTATCCCCGACAGCTTGTCCCAGTTGATAGTCCCCGGACTGCCCATGGTCGGCGATGCTTCTTCAGTCGCCCGCGTCACCATTTCATCTACGATAACGGTCAGCGCCGCCTCGTTTGGCCGCCCGCGCACAGCGTCATAGGCATCAGCCGCAGCGTTGCGGATGTCTCCAATATGTTTCAGGCGCGCTACCTGCGTAGCAGTACGCATGTTCGACACGATGTAGGACCGCAAAGCATCCGTGCTGAAACCGGTGCGCCCTTTCCGGGGCGAGAACTGCTTGCGAATATCTACTTCTGGCAGGGTGTGCAGATACATTTCGTAGATGGCGTCTTTGAGCGCTTCCTTGTCTCCAAGCGCAGCATCATCAATCTTTGCAAATATTTCTTTCAGGAAAACACTGTCGCGCGCAATTTCCTGACGCGCGCCCCGCGCCCCGTCGCCTTGTGAAATTGTACCGTCCTCAAGCATCTCCTCGATGGAGCGGTTATCGTTTTCCGAAACAAGCCGCTCGTGCAGTTTCTCCAAGGCTATGTTGCGCGCGACCGCACTCTCGAACATCATGAACTCGGGTTCTGGCTTGTTACCCAGGCGCAACCAGAACTCACCAAAGCGCATCAGAGGGAAGTAGACTCCCCGTCTGCGGGTCTCCTCGAACTGCTGTGTAACGGACGCCATCAGCCTGCCGAGCGGTGTGTTGCTATCGTCCGGCGAACCTTCAAGGCCGGACTTGGCAATAATTTCCAGCAGCACGCGCTGGCGCTTGTCGAAGTTGTGCCGCATACGGTCGAACGCTTTTTTGTAAATATCGCGTCCTTTCGGGTCGAGTTTGTCCCAATAGGAATACACCACCCGTATCTGCGCTTTCCGGGCGTTTATGTCTGATTTTGGTGCCCCCCTTGTAACAAGATCGACGAGCGTTTCGTCGCCAGCAAGAGCCGCGTTCACGTCAGGAAAGAACGAAGCGTTCACACCTTCCAGGGTTGAAGCAAAGATAGTATCGTTCAGGGATTTCTCGCGGGTCGGGTCCGAAATGTAATTTACCCACTCCGGTATGTCGTCTCCGATTTCATACATGGCCCTGTTTATGTCGTCGGTCAGTGCGTTTACACTTGCGTTGATTTCTTCGAGCGGCGGGATTTCGTCTTTACCCAGTCGCGTAATGTCGTCAGTGGTAAGCACGCTGAGACCAAGGCGCATGACAGCAGGCTGGACAGCTTTTTTCAGCGCGCGCATGAAGCGCGCAGCATCCGACCGGCTGCGCGTCGTCAGCATAAGCTCGCCTAGCGTGCGGTTCATGTCCGTAGCTGTGCGGCTATGGTCCAGCTTCTCTTGCAGTTTCTGTGCACGAGTCCGGCGCTTCGCCATAGGCGCAACAATTTTGAGAGGCCGTTCATTTCGGCCCACATACATATAACGCTGGCCAGCAGAAGAAACTGCGGCGGTATCGCGGGCGGCGTCGTGAGCAAGGGAAAGAATGACCCGAACGTCTGCGTTGCTAATGGCAATATCGAACCCAAGGTCGCGCAGAAAGTCGCGGATGAAAGCAGTTATCTTGGCAAGAATATTTGTGTCAATCTTGCCGCCCTCGGACATTTCGGCAAGAATTTCCTCAGTAGCACGGATTTCCGGGTTTGATACACCGGCATATACGTCCGGGTTCCGCCTGAGATAATTGTCGGCAGCAGCGCGCACACGCTGGTTTGAAGCATAAATCTCTGCCAGCACGCCATCCAGGCGTTTCCTGTACAGCGCATTGAGGCCACGGTGCCCAAGAAACTCGTGGAAAAACGCACCCCTAACATCTGCGGGTGTCTGAAGATTCTCAGCAAGCAGGTAAACAACGCCGTCCGGCACATACAAGCCCAGCGCAGTTTCAGTGCCGTTGGCAAATACTTGCCGCTTGACTTCTGTAGGAAGCTCAAGGGCATTGGCAATAACTCGTATGGGTAGCGTGTTACTCACACCCAGCTTGCGTAGTATGGGGCGCAGAATGTTTTCCACCTGCTCCACTGACATACCGTCGCCGCTATCCTCGGCCACCTTGGTGCGGAAACGACCATAGGCAAAAGCATCAGCCCGCTCGTCGATATAGTTGTTAAGCGAACCGGGCGTTCGTGCAGCGCGAGATGCTTCAAACTCTACGGTTCTCAGTGCTGTATGCGGTAGCACACCGTCTTTTGCCAGTTTTCTTGCGCGGGCAAGCACCTGCTCGTAGTTTTCTGGGACGAACCGGTCGGCCTCGATGGCGGCAACCTTGAGCGCGTTCTCTCTCGCGCGTTTGGTCATGCGTTTTGGCTTGCGCGTTACCGCTTTCAGCGCGGCCAGTGCGTCCGGCTGTTCACCGGTTGCGATAAGTTCTTGCGCCTTGGCAAAATCCTCGGGACTAATCTCGTTAGTTTCCGGGGCCGGTCTCTTACGCGGGGTTCTGATTTTTTTTTGCTTGCGGGTCAGTATAGCAAGCTGATTCTTGTACTCATCCTCCGACATATAACCGGCGTCGCGCATTGCGTTGAGATAGCCGATGTCGGGCGCTTCCTCATCCTGCTCAGGCGCAGGCTCGGGCGCAGGCTCGGGCGCAGGCTCGGGCGCAGGCTCGGGCGCAGGCTCTATGGGTAATCCAAGGCTCTGCAAAATAGCATCGCGTCCGGTGGCAACCTTACCGTCTCGCAGCATATTCTTGGCTGCGGTCGCTGTTTTTTTGTCGATAGTCTGCCCGGCAAACTGCGGGTCTGCCATGATAGTATATTCAATGGCTTTTGCCGCCGCCTCGTTTCGCTTTTTCAGCGAGAGAGTGCGGTCGATTGTCGGTGGCGAATACGGTTCTAGTGCAGGCTGTTGTTCGCCCGTTGGACCATCAGGGATGCCAGTATCCTGGACAGCATCTCCCAATCCTGTAGTTGCAGGGTCGATAGCGGGTTGTTCTCCGGCAGGTCCGGTTTGCCCCCCTGTAGTATCAGAAACGCCGTCTCCACGTCCCGCAGGGACAGCAGGCCCAGCCGCTCCATCGGGTTCTGGAACAGGGGTGGGTTTGGCAGCTTTGGCGTTTCGTCTTGCTTCGGCTGTTTCTTCAGCAAGGACGACACCAGCTTTCTTGGTAGCGGTGACTTCATTATCGCCTCCGGCCATGTACTCGTTGACAAGTTCTGTCATGCGGCGCTCGCGCGCCTGCCTGTTTTTGCTGCGAGCGCCGGTTTCTCGTACAGGCTCAGGCTCAGGCTCGGGCTTGGGTTCTTCAAGCGGGACACGCTGTGTCTTTCCTGCCACACCCTCGGCAATACCGGCAGGGGCACCAAGAACACCACCCGTAATAGCATCTTGGGCAGCCTGCCCTGCTACACCTTCCATAAGAGGCGTATCGTAACCCGCCCGGTTCGCGGCGAGATTAGTGGCGAACCGCCCCTGTCCTCCCTGTATGGCTTCTGTTCCGGCCTCACCAACCACACTTCTTGCTGTCGTACGGGCAATACCGGCACGGACAGCAGCTTGACCCAGCGAGTTTGCTACGCTTTTTTCAACACCAAGCCGGGCAGCAATGGCACTGATAATAGCACCAAGCGCAATTTGATCGACGTTCTCGCCAGTGTATGCCTGTGCTTCCTCAGCAATAGACTTGGCCTGGTCCTCCGGGATACCAGCCGCTATCGATTTCTCGATAATAGCATCGTAAATACCAGACTTGATAGAGCCAGCACCGGCACCGGCACCCATTGCCAAGCCTGCGGCGGGACCACCAGCAAGACCAGCAGCGACGAACGGCACGACGGAACCGACACCCTGTGCGATAGTCATGCCCGGCGCGGCTGCAAACGCGCGACCGGCACCCTTTACTTCTTCGACAAATCCCTTGCCCTCAGCTTCCCGCATACGAGCAGCAGCTTGGCCTTGGTATGCGCGCCCCTCGATGGAAATATCGTCCTGCGCCTGCTTCTGCCTACGCTCGAAAAAGTCCTCGACTACGTTGTCAGGTCCGGCAAGCGATGCAAGGTCGCGCCCGACACCATAAAGACCAGCGTCAGCAGCGCGCGCATAGTCCTTGACCGCACCAAAGAAACCGCGCGGGTCGTAATGCTTCGCCATCGCAGCAAGTATATCTTCCTGCGGCGTGCCGTCCGGGAACTGGATAACCTTCCCGTCTGGTCCTTGTACAGTTATCGGCACTTAATCACCTTCCCGAAGCGGGAACCAGCTTACCATTTTCGTATACCAAGTCCACTCTTGGCGCGGCGGCGGGCGCGGGGGCGCTAGGCTCTCTATAGGTATCATCCTGCACGGCGCTCATCAGGCGGGCGACATTCTGTCTGTACACAGCTTCAAACTGCTGCTGCGCCCTTGCCGGGTCTTTGCGCTGGAGCATGTTGTAGGTCATATTACTGGACAAGGATTCTTGTGTGGTTCTAAGCGCAGCTTCGGCTACCGCACGCCTGTTTGCCTCACGCCGTGCTTCGATACCTTCCATCCGGGCAGCGTTGGCTCCGATATTTGCGACACGTTCAGAAGATGCAGCGCCCATACTTGCGCGGGCCATGGCAGCCGCGTTGTCAGCCGCGTTAAGTTTTTCCTGGAGCTTCATTTTGGCGTGCTCCAGCTTTTCCACCGAAGCGCGCCCCTTGCGATCTTCGAGAACCTTGATCTGGTTCTGCCAGTAGTCCGCAGCGCCTTTCGACTCGTCATATCGCATCTTGTAATCTTCAAGAGTCATGGCACGACGCTCGCGGGCATCCGACCGGCGTTGCTCCCTGCGGAACTCTTTCTGTTTTTGAAGGCCGGGCAGCGCTTGCGCTCCTGCCTGACCAACGGCTTGCAGGAAAAACGGCGAGTCTGACGCAGCCATGTTGAAACCCATCTGCGCGAGGGCTTGCCACATATCCTGCTTGTCTTGTGCCTTTGCCTGTGCTGCCGTAGGGGCGGCAAGTTCGGCTCTGGCTGCATCCAGTTCCGAGCGGTCCATCTGCGGGATAATACGGCGGTAATCTCTGGCTGCCTGTTCGAGAGTATAATCTTCCTCGGCTTGGCCGCCTTCTGCAAACGCCACGAGCCCGCCACCCGCCATACCGTACATTTCTTCCGGGACAGGCACAGCATCCAGACCGGCGGGGGGCTGACTAACCTCGTTAGGTACGCCCGGTTGCATAGACGGCGCAGGTTGCATAGGCGGCGCGGGTTGCATGGGCGGCGCAAATACATCTTGCGCTACAGTGCTTGGAGCCCCTTGCTCCTGAACAGCAGCACTCCGCATACGGTCGATAAACATACCCGCAAGGACAGCAGCAGTCGGGTCTACAAGACCCATCTGCGCCGCGCGGGCAATCTCCTGTTTGTTACCGCCATATTTTTTGGCAATATCCTCAGGTGCCTGGAGACCATACGCTTCCATCTATCAGCCCCCACCGCCGCCGCGTGTCATGTTATACAAACCAAGACCACCAAGTCCGAGACCCCCAACCTGGGCGGCCATCGAGGGTGGCTGTGCGTATGTAGTTGCCGCCGAATTAAGCTGGAGCGGAAAGCCCTGGAGGATACTGCTGAAATATCCAAGCTGCTCCATCGGGAAATCCCGCTGCCGCAAGAAGTCGGCGTAGTTCTGGTCGAGCATCCGCTGCTGTTGCTGTTGTTGCTCTGCACCAACCGCGCTCTGGAATTGCAGGCGCCGCAAGTCAGCCCCCTGCTCGGCTTGGCCAAGATTACCCAGCACACCCGCAGCTTCGAGTGATTGCCCCATCCCCTGCAAACCAAGCGTGCTGCCAAACTGGCGCGACTGCTCCGTCATCCTTTGCGCGTCCATGAACGCGCCACGGTCTCGTTCAAACTGTTGCTGTGCGTTGTCGAACGCAGCCTGCGAGCCCCGCGCCTGAATATCTCCAAGTTGCATACCAAGGTTCCGCTCGCGCTCGGTTTGCGCCAGAAGCTGCCGGGCTCCCCCATAGGTTCCCTGTCTGGCAGCCATGAGGTTATTACCAAGCTGGCCGATCTGCGCGTCGCGCACGGCCTCCCGCTTTTGCACGTCAACAACATTCTGGAAAAAAGGCGACATATACTGCTGCGCCTGCGGGTTCCCGAACGTGCCCGACTGGAACCGCCCGGTCTCATGCTGCGAACCAAGAAGCGAGCCGATACCGGCAGTGGTTGCAAGCTGTGACGCAGTGCCAAACTGCCCCGGTCGCTGAAGCCCGGCGGTGTCCTGATGCACTTGCTGCTGCTGCTGGCTGAAATCAGCAATGCGCTGATCTTCATACGGAGTGTACGGGCGATAGGATTCCGCCTGGGCGCGCTGAACGATGTTCTCGAAATACGGGCGTGCGTATTCCGGCAGATTACTGGTAGTGTTTGTAACCTGCGTCCTCGTCGGTGCGCTTCCACCACCCATTATGCTTCTCCATCTTCATGGGCAGACAGGGCTACAAGCGTCGGCGCGTCAGTCGAAATCTCGAAAAACTGTGCTACGTGTCGGTAGCCTTCGCCCTTGAGTTCATTTTCCCAACCGATACGCCCAAGCGCCTCAAGCCCGTCGCAAACATTGTCCGCTGCGAACTTGCGTATAACAGCAAATATCTGCTTTTTCCATACTCGGAAACTGTGCCCGCCACAAAACTGCACACACAGATATTTCTTGCGGGGGTAGTGTGTAAAGAAAGTTACCACCGCCCCGACAATCTTGTCATCGGTAACAGCAATCCAGAGAAGATATCCATCTTCCATAACAGATTGATATACGTCGCTCGTGATAAACCGGCCACTTGTGCGGTTGACAGCCGGGGCCAGCAGGGGTTCGACTTCCGCCCATACGTCAGGGATATGTTCGGGCGGGACGAGGGTAACGAACGTCCGGGACATCAGGCAGTCAGGCCGTTGTTACCACCACGCGGCACCTTGCGACGGGCAGCTTCAGCCTTGTGCATAAGTGCATACAGTTTATCTGCGCCGCGCTTCGTGCTGCCCCCACCGATACGCTTCACAGCCTTCGGGGGGAACTTCACTTCGTCGCGTGCGACGCGGGCCTCGACTTTTCCGCCGACCTTGGCTTTGATGGAGTCGCTGACACCATCACCCGGCCCCTTGATGGGCTGGCCGCCAATAGCCCTGAGGCGTTCTTGTC
>BBPD01000270.1_pt1 | contig 18151 bp, 16 predicted proteins | sample 1344911 | NCBI WGS metagenome assembly BBPD01 (sample SAMD00019088, study PRJDB2971) | groundwater metagenome | biome: freshwater biome; feature: mineral spring; material: ground water | place: USA: CA, Sonoma | collected 2011-09 | depth surface m
CCGGTGATTTCGCAGCGGTTGCGCTGGCGCGTTGGGTTGGCATTGCGCGGCAGTTTTTGCAGCGCCAGACGGGCCGCGTCGCGCTCTTCGTCGCTGCGCTTGGCGTCTTTGGCAATTGCCTTCAACTCGTTGTACTTGTTGGCAAACTTGGCGACCAATTGGTCGCGCTTGAGTTCACGCTGGAGCAAAGCTTGTTTGGCCACGCAGCACCTCAGTTCTTGAACGGGAAACGGAAACCGGCCAGCAGCGCCTTGCATTCGGCGTCGTTCTTGGCGGTGGTGGTGATGCTGATGTTCAGCCCACGCAAGGCATCGACCTTGTCGTATTCGATTTCCGGGAAAATGATCTGCTCTTTGACGCCGATGTTGTAGTTGCCGCGGCCGTCGAAAGCCTTGCCCGACACACCACGGAAATCGCGCACCCGCGGCAGCGCCACGGTGACAAAGCGATCCAGGAATTCGTACATGCGCGCGCCGCGCAGCGTGACCATGCAGCCGATCGGCTGGCCTTCGCGGATTTTGAAACCGGCGATGGCTTTGCGGGCACGGGTCACGACCGGCTTTTGACCGGCGATCTTGGTCAGGTCGCCGACGGCGTTTTCCAGCACTTTTTTGTCGGCCACGGCCTCGCCCACACCCATGTTGAGGGTGATCTTGGTGATGCGCGGAACCTGCATCACGGACTCGAAGCCAAACTGCTCTTGCAGCGCCGGCGCGATTTTCTCGCGAAAGATTTGTTGAAAGCGTGTCATGTTCAGGCCGCCTTGATTTCTGCGCCACTGGACTTGAAGACGCGCACTTTGTTGCCGTCTTCGAGCACCTTGATACCCACGCGATCGGCTTTGCCGGTGCTTGGGTTGAAAATGGCCACGTTGGACTGATGGATCGACATCGTCTTGGCGATGATGCCGCCCGTGATGCCCTTCATCGGGTTGGGCTTGGCGTGTTTCTTGACGATGTTCACGCCCTCGACCAGCAGCCGCGTTTCGTCGGCGCGCTGGGTGACCTTGCCGCGCTTGCCTTTGTCCCGGCCAGCGATGACGATGACTTCGTCGCCTTTGCGAATCTTGTTCATTGCGACACCTCTTACAGGACTTCCGGGGCCAGCGAAACGATCTTCATGAACTTTTCGGTGCGCAACTCGCGCGTCACCGGTCCGAAGATGCGGGTGCCGATCGGCTCGAGCTTGGCGTTGAGCAGCACGGCGGCATTGCCGTCGAACTTGATCAAGGCACCGTCCGGGCGGCGCAAGCCTTTGGCGGTGCGAACCACCACGGCGTTGTAGATTTCGCCTTTTTTGACGCGCCCACGGGGCGCGGCTTCTTTGATGCTGACTTTGATGACGTCGCCCACACTGGCGTAACGGCGCTTGGAGCCGCCGAGCACCTTGATGCACATCACGGACTTGGCACCCGTGTTGTCGGCAACATCGAGTCGAGATTGCGTTTGGATCATTTGATTTAAGTCCCAACTTGAATCCCGAAGGCCCCCTTGGCCTGCGGCGATCAGTCTTGGGCCCGTCGTTGCAACCACCCTGGCTTTCAAACCTAGGCAGCCGCTTCGCTGGGCAAGAATTCTTCGCTTTTTTCTAGCGAAGCCGCGTATTCTCACACAAGAACCTAGGCCCGTCAAGCAATATGTGAACTTTGTTGTAGCGGGCCTGCTTTTGTGGGGCTGGGGCACGCGCCAGCCTGTGCCGCCGCCCTAGTGGAGCCGGTAGCGTTGCGCGAGCGCCACAAAGGCGGGCAATTCGGGGTCGGTGTGGGGCGCACCGGCGCGTTGCAGCTCGTCTTGCACGATTTGCGCCACGGCGGCGGCCATGCCTTCGGCGGCGGCGGCGTCGAGGAACAGCGCGCGCCAGCGCCGGGCCAGCACGTCTTCCACGGTTAGCGCCCACTCGTGCCGCACGGCGTAGCGCACCATGGCCTCGGTCAAGCCCAGGCCCAGCTCGCGCCCGGCACCGGGCAGGGCTTGCACGGCAGCGGCCTGATTGCCGTATAGGTGCAAGCCCGGCGGCTGGTGCAGTGGCTGGTGCGTGGCCTGGTGTGGCGCTCCGTGCAGCGCCTGCGCCTGCCGCGTTGCTGCCGAATCCAGCGGCGCAGCAGCGGCCCCGCACAAGGGGCTGGTCGGGTAGGCCCAGGCGGGGCGCGGGGCCAGCAGCCCGGCTTCTACGCAGTGTGCCAGCACATCGCTGGCCATGGCACGGAAAGTGGTCCACTTGCCCCCCGTGACCGTGACCAGCCCAGAGCGATCGACCACGATGCGGTGCTCGCGCGACAGGGTTTTGGTGCTGGCCCCGGCCGAGGCCGGTGCCACCAGCGGCCGCAACCCGACCCAGACGCTTTTCACGTCGGCGCGCCGCACCGGACGAGCCAGCGCCAACGAAGCCTCGCGCAAGATGAATTCGATTTCGGCCTCGAACGGCTCGGGTTCGCGTGGCAGATCGGCGCGCGGCGTGTCGGTGCTGCCCAGCACCAGTGCGCCCAGCCACGGCACGGCAAACAAGACCCGGCCATCGGCGGTGCGCGGCACCAGCAGCGCCTGCTGCCCAGGCAGGAAATCGCGCGCCACCACCAGGTGCACCCCTTGGCTGGGCCGCACCAGTGGCGCGGCTTCGGGCTGCAGGGTCTGGCGCAGCCCATCCACCCAAACCCCCGTGGCATTGACTACACAGCGCGCTTGCAATGGCAACCGCGCGCCGCTGCGGCGATCGAGCGCCTGCACCTGCATCACACGGCCGGCCTGCGCGGCACCAGGGGCACCAGGGGCAGCAACCTGCTGCACCTGCACATAGTTGAGCAACACCGCCCCGGCGGCCTCGGCGCTGCGCGCCAGCGCCAGCGCCAACCGGGCGTCTTCGAACTGCGCGTCCCAGTACTGGATGCCGCCCAGCAGCCCTTGGGCCTGCACACCCGGCAGCGCCGCCAGCGCCTGCTCGCGGCCCAGCCAGCGCGTGGCACCCAAACCGGCGCTGCCCGCCAGCCAGTCGTAGAGCTTGAGCCCAATCCCGTAAAAAGGCGCTTGCCAGTGGCGGTAGCACGGCATCACGAAGGGCAGCGGCTGCGCCAGGTGCGGCGCGATTTGCAGCACCGCCTGGCGCTCGGCCAGCGCCTCGCGCACCAGGGCCAGATTGCCTTGCGCCAGATAGCGCACGCCGCCGTGCAGCAGCTTGGTCGAGCGCGAGGAGGTGCCGCTGGCAAAGTCGTGCGACTCCAGCAGCGCCACGCGCCAGCCGCGCTGCGCCGCCTCCAGCGCCACGCCCAAGCCGGTGGCTCCACCGCCGACGACAAGCAAATCCCACACGGGGGGGCGCTGCAACTGTTCCAGAGACTGCTGGCGGGTCAGGGTGGCAGAAGAATTCAAGGGCTGAGGCGGGGTAGGTGGGCTGTTACAGTGCCGCGTGCTGTCTGCGCGCTAGGCTGCAAGCGGGTGTGTGCCCTTTGGGGCAGCACGGCCACCCGCTGGCCACGCCTGGCCCTGCGGGTCACAATGGTCACGATTGTCACCGGTGTTTGCGTCAAACGGATGAACGCCACGCCGGCCCGCAGCCTACACACGACACCCAAGAGGCACACATGGCTTATTTGCTGGCCCTGGACCAGGGCACCACCAGTTCGCGCAGCATCGTCTTCGACAGCCAAGGCTGCATCTTGGCGCAGGCGCAGCAGGAAATCCGGCAGCACTACCCGCAGCCGGGCTGGGTCGAGCATTGCCCGCACGAGATCTGGGCCACGCAACTGGCCACTGCGCGCCAGGCCCTGAGCCTCGCCGGCTTGCAGGCGCAGCAGATTGCCGCCATCGGCATCACCAACCAGCGCGAGACCTCGCTGCTGTGGGAGCGGCGCAGCGGAGCGCCGCTGGGGCGCGCCATCGTCTGGCAAGACCGGCGCACCAGCGCCGCCTGCGCCGCGCTGCGCCTAGCCGGGCACGAACCTTGGGTGCAGGCCCAGACCGGGCTGCGGCTGGACCCGTATTTTTCGGCCAGCAAAATCGCCTGGCTGCTCGATCACACCCCGGGGGCACGGGCGCGCGCCGAGCGCGGCGAGCTGGCTTTTGGCACCATCGACTCGTGGTTGCTGTGGCAGCTCACCGGCGGCGCGCTGCACGCCACCGACAGCAGCAACGCCGCCCGCACGCTGCTGCTGAACCTGCACACGCGCCAGTGGGACGATGAGCTGCTGGCGCTGTTCGACCTTCCACGCGCGCTGCTGCCCGACGTGCGGCCGTCGAGTGCCGACTATGGCCTCACCCGCGCCGAGTGGCTGGGCGCCCCAGTGCGCATCGCCGGTGTGGCAGGCGACCAGCAAAGCGCCTTGTTTGGCCAGGCCTGTTTCCAGCCCGGCATGGCCAAAAACACCTACGGCACCGGCTGCTTTCTGCTCATGCACACGGGCGAGCGCTTGCAGCAAAGCCAGCACGGCCTGATTGGCACCGCGGTGGCCCAAGGCGCGGGCGCGCCGCAGTACGCGCTCGAAGGCAGCGTGTTTGTGGGCGGCGCGGTGGTGCAGTGGCTGCGCGACGGCCTGCGCGCCATCGATTCCAGCAGCGAGGTGCAGGCGCTGGCCGCCAGCGTGCCCGATTCCGGCGGCGTGACGCTGGTGCCCGCCTTTACCGGGCTGGGCGCGCCCTATTGGCAGCCCGATGCACGCGGCAGCATCACCGGCCTGACGCGCGGCAGCACGATGGCGCACATCGCGCGCGCCGCGCTGGAGAGCATCGCGTTCCAGAGTGCCGCCTTGCTGCACGCCATGAGCCGCGACGCGCTGGCCGCAGGCGGGGTGCCGCTGAGCGAGCTGCGCGTCGATGGCGGGGCCTGCGTCAACGATTTGCTGATGCAGATGCAGGCCGACCTGTTGGGCATCCCGGTGCTGCGCCCGGCCGTGACCGAGACCACCGCCCTTGGGGCCGCTTGGCTGGCCGGGCTGCAGGTTGGGGTCTATGGCGGGCAGGACGATCTGGCGCAGCAGTGGCGCTGCGAGCGCACTTTTTTGCCCACGCTCGGGCGCGACGAGGCGGCCGCCAAAATGGCGCGCTGGGAGCACGCGGTGCGCCAAACCGTGGCGGCTTGATGGCGGCTGGGGCTGGGGCTGAATCGAGGGCGGATCGACCAGGATGGCACACGAGATTGCGCCCGCTTGCACCTTTAACCATGCGCGACAATGGCGGCATGAACAGCCCCTCAAGCTCCACCCGCACAGCCCCTCTACCCAGCCTGGACAGCCTGCCACCCAGCCCCTGTGCGCCGGGCCGCATCACCTTCATCGGCGGCGGCAACATGGCCAGCGCCATCGTTGGCGGCCTGCTGCGCCAAGGCCACCCCGCAGCCGCGCTGCAAATCGTCGAACCTTGGGACGAACAGCGAGTGCGCTTGGCGCAGCAATTCCCTGGCGTGGCGGTGCACCCCAATGCCCACGGCCTGGTCCAACCCGACACACCCGAACCAGCCACCAAGGGCGCCCAACCACCCCAATCGGCCCAGTTCGTGGTCTGGGCCGTCAAGCCCCAGGTTTTCAAGCAAGCGGCGCTGGAGTCTGCGGCGCACCTGCCCGGCCAGGCCCTGCACCTGAGCGTGGCAGCGGGCATACGCACCGAGAGCATGGCGCGCTGGCTGGGCAGCGAGCGCATCGTGCGCGCCATGCCCAACACCCCGGCGCTGGTCGGCCTGGGCATGACCGGCCTGTACGCCCGCGCCGCCGTGAGCGCGGCCGAGCGCGAGCAGGTGCAGGCGCTGCTGGCGGGCACCGGGCGCACGCTCTGGCTGCCGCAAGAGTCGGACCTGGACGCCGTCACGGCGCTCTCGGGCTCCGGGCCGGCCTATGTGTTTTATTTTCTGGAAGCCATGCGCCGCGCCGGCACCGAGCTGGGCCTAAGCCCCGCAGCCGCTACCGAGCTGGCCATCGGCACCTTCGTCGGGGCGGCGCAACTGGCGCAAAGCAGCAACGAGCCGCCCGAGGTGCTGCGCCAGCGCGTCACCTCCAAAGGCGGCACCACCCACGCCGCCTTGAGCGCGCTGGAAACGGCCCAAGTGGCCGACTCCTTCGTGGCGGCGATCGCTGCGGCGCACCGGCGCGCGCGCGCAATGGGCGACGAGTTTGGGGATTAGCCCCCACGCTTGGCGCTGCGCGCCTGCGCTGCCCCCCGAGAGGTTGCCAAGCGCCTTGGGGCGGCCCGGCGGCGCTTGGGGCTGACCCAGTTGAGTGGGGCCGCAGCGAAACCGCGTCAGGCCCCGCTGCGCAGCGCATACTCCAGCGCCACCCCGGCAAACAGGGTGAAGCCCAGCCAGTGGTTGAGCTTGAAGGCGCGAAAGCAGCCGTCGCGGCTGCGCGTGCGGATCAGCCCCAGGTGCCAGCCCACTTGCGCCAGCGCCAAGCCCAGCGCCAGCCCAAACCAGAGCCCGCCCACCTGCGGCCACAGCAGCGCACCCCAGAGCAGCAGGTGCAGCAGGTAAAAGGCCGCCACCGCCGCCACGTCGAAGCGCCCGAGCGTGATGGCCGAGGTTTTCATGCCGATGCGCAAGTCGTCGTCGCGATCCACCATCGCGTATTCGGTGTCATAGGCCAGCACCCAAAACAGATTGGCCAGCAGCAGCGCCCAGGCCAAAGCTGGCACGCTGCCCTGCGCCGCCGCGTAGGCCATCGGGATGCCAAAGCTGAACGCCACCCCCAGCACCGCCTGCGGCATGGCAAAAATGCGCTTGGCATACGGGTAGAGCAAGGCCACCAGCAGCGCGGGCACGGACCACGCCACCGCCGCCGCCGTGGTCGTGAGCACCAGCAAAAAAGCCATAAAAGCCAGCACCGCCCCCAGCAGCAAGGCTTGGCGCGGCGGGATGCGCCCGCTGGTCACGGGCCGCTGCGCGGTGCGCCGCACGTGGCGATCGAATTCGCGGTCTGCCACATCGTTGCTGCAACAGCCGGCGCTGCGCATCAAAATCGTTCCCAGCACGAACACCGCCAGCAGGTGCCAGCCTGGCCAGCCCCCGGCCGCCAGCCACAGCGCCGACAAGCTCGGCCACAGCAGCAGCAGCCAGCCGGCCGGGCGGTTCCAGCGAATCAGGTCCAGGTACAGCGCCAGCCGGCCCGGCGCATCTTGGGCGGCGGCATTCATGGCGTCAGGCGCTGCACCCCGGGCAAGGCACAGGCGTAAATGGCGTTGCGCAAGGCGGCGATGGCCTCGTAGCGGGTGAAGCTGCGCCGCCAGGCCAGCACCACGCGCCGCCGCGGCGGCTCACCGGCAAAGGGCAGGTAGCGCACGTAGGGTGCCCCATCGGGCGGCAACGGGGCCCCGGCCTGCGCCGCCAGCGCCGCCGCCGGCACACTCAGGCGCGGCACCAGCGTGATGCCCATGCCCGCCGCCACCATGTGCTTGATGGTTTCCAGCGACGAGCCTTCAAAGCTGCGCCGTATGCCCTCGGCGTTGCTGGCGTAGCGCGCAAACTCGGGGCAGACCTCGAGCACGTGATCGCGAAAGCAGTGCCCGGCCCCCAGCAGCAGCATGGTTTCCTGCTTGAGCTGCTCGGCGCTCACGCTGCTGTGCTGCGCCAGCGGGTGCTGCACCGGCAAGGCCACCCAAAACGGTTCGTCGTACAACGGCGCGATGGCCAGGTTGGTGTCGGGGAAGGGCTCGGCCAGAATGGCGGCGTCGAGCTCGCCGATGCGCAACTGCTCCAGCAGCTTGGCGGTGAGGTTTTCTTGCAGCAGCAGCGGCATTTGCGGCGTGCGCTCGATCACGCGGCGCACCAAGTCGGGCAGCAGATAAGGCCCAATGGTGTAGATCACGCCCAGGCGCAGCGGGCCCGCCAGCGGGTCTTGGCCGCGCTGGGCAATTTCTTTGATCAGCGCGGCCTGCTCCAGCACCACCTGCGCTTGCCGCACCACCTCGGCGCCCAGTGGCGTCACGCTCACTTCGCTGGCGCTGCGCTCAAACAGCTTGAGGTCGAGCTCTTCTTCGAGCTTTTTGATCGCCACGCTCAGCGTGGGCTGGGAGACGAAGCAGGCCTCGGCAGCTCGGCCAAAGTGGCGCTCACGCGCTACGGCGACGATGTATTTGAGTTCGGTCAGGGTCATGGCTTTGGGTTGGCCCCTCGTTGCGCACGGTTTGTATCAACAGCGATCGGCGCATCCGCGCGCTTCAAGCCTTGTGAAAGTCCGATTTTGCTCCCAACCAGCGCTCGATGTGCGCTTGCGCCGCTTGCGGCTGCTCGGCCAGCAGGCGCGGAGCCCAGGCGCGCGCCCATTCCAGCAGCGGCGCGTCCTGGGCCAGGTCGGCAAAGCGCAGCAGCGGCAGGCCCGACTGGCGCGCCCCCAAAAACTCGCCGGGGCCGCGAATCTCCAAGTCGCGCCGGGCAATCTCGAAGCCGTCGTGGGTTTCGGCCAGTGCACGCAGGCGCTGGCGCGCCGTCTCGCTCAGGCGGCCGTTTTCACCCGGCGCGTACAGCAGCACGCACACCGATGCCGCCGCCCCGCGCCCCACGCGGCCACGCAACTGGTGCAACTGGCTCAGGCCAAAGCGCTCGGCGTGCTCGATCACCATCAGCGTGGCATTGGGCACATCCACCCCCACCTCGATCACCGTGGTGCTCACCAGCACCCCGATCTGCCCGGCGCAAAAGCGCGCCATCACGGCTTTTTTTTCGGCCACCGGCAGGCGCGCGTGCAGCAGCCCCACTTGCAGCGGCGCGCCGTCGGGGCCGGTGCTGCCCACCAGCGCCGCCTCCAGTTCGGCTGCCGTGGCCTGGGCGTTGCGCAAATCGAGCGCCTCGCTTTCTTCGATCAAGGGGCAAACCCAATAGGCTTGCCGCCCTTGCGCCAGTTGCGCCCGCAGCCGCTCCAGCAACTCCTCGCGGCGATGCGCGCTGAGCAGCTTGGTCAGAATCGGGCTGCGCCCGGGCGGCAGCTCGTCCAAGGTTGACACATCGAGGTCGGCGAAGTGGCTCATGGCCAGCGTGCGCGGGATTGGGGTTGCGCTCATCATCAGCAGGTGCGGCTCGCAATCGGCGTTTTTCTCGCGCAAGGCCAGCCGCTGCGCCACACCAAAGCGGTGTTGCTCGTCGATCAGCGCCAGCCCCAGGCGCGCAAAGCGCACCTGCTCGCCGATCACGGCGTGTGTGCCCACCACCAGCGCCGCCGTTCCCTGCTGCACCGCCTCCCGCATGGCGGCGCGCTCAGCCCTGCCCTGGCTGCCGGTGAGCCAGGCCACGCACAAGCCCTGCGGGGCCAGCAGAGGGGCCAGCCAGCCCACCAGCTTGCCAAAATGCTGCTCGGCCAGAATTTCGGTCGGCGCCATCAGGGCGCACTGCCAGCCCGCGTCTATGGCATGCGCCGCCGCCAGCGCCGCCACCACCGTTTTGCCGCTGCCCACATCGCCTTGCAGCAGGCGGTGCATAGGGGTGCTGCGCGCCAGATCGGCGGCGATTTCGGCACCCACCCGGACTTGTGCCCCCGTGAGCGCAAACGGCAAAGCGGCTTGCAAAGCGCGCGCCAAACCCTCTGGGCGCGCCCGCAAAGCCGGGGCCAGGCGCAACATGCGCTCGCGCCGTGCCTGCCACTGCGCCAGTTGCTGCGCCAGCAGTTCCTCGGCCTTCAGGCGCACCCACGCCGGGTGCGTGCGCTGCTCTAGGCTGTCTAGGGCCACCCCAGGCGGCGGCTGGTGCAGGCAGTGCAAGGCCGCGCGCAAACTGCCCTGAGCGGGTGCTGGCAGCCGATCCCGCACAAGCTCAGGCCCAGCCCGCGCCTGCACCTCTGGGGCCTTGCACCCGGCCGCATCTGCATCCGCCGCCACACACGTGCTCGGCTCGGGCTGCAGCCCAGGGCAGTCGGCCCAGGCCAAGGCGGGCACGGTCTCGCTCAGGTCGGCGCGCTCCAGCGCACCCACAATAGCGCGGCGCAGATAGGCTTGCGGCAGTCCGGCGCTGGCCGGATAGACGGGGGTGAGCGTCTGCGGCAACTCGCCTTCGGCGCGCTGCCACTGCGGGTGCAGGAGCGTGGGGCCAAACAGGCCGCTGCGCAGCTCGCCCCGGGCGCGGATGCGCACACCCGGAGCCAGCGCCTTTTGCTGCGCGCCGCTGAAGTGGAAAAACAACAAGGTGCAGCGGCCGCTGCCGTCATCGAGCAGCACCTGCAACTGGCGCCTACCACCGCTGCGCACCTCGGTGCTGCGCACCGTGCCCTCGATCTGCAGCGCCTGCCCAGGTTGCGCCTGCGCCAAGGGCGTGATGCGGGTTTGGTCTTCGTAGCGCAGCGGCAGGTGCAGCGCAAGGTCGATCGCGCGCAGCAGGCCGAGCTTGCGCAGCGCTTTTTGCGGCCCGCTCAGGGCGCTGGGGCGCGGGGCGGGTTCAGCCACCCCTCAGCCCATCCTGAACCTGCGCAAAGCGGCGCACCCCTGGTGCCTCAACCCGCGCTGGCTGGCGGCTTCTGGCGCAGCATCACCACCACCAGCGTGACGATCGTCAGCGGCACCACGAAGCCCAGCATCACCATGCTAAAGCCGTGCAAGGCCGCGTGTTGTTGCGCCGCCAAAATCAGGTACGCCACATATGCCACGTAGTAGCCAAAGAACACCGCCCCTTCCCAGCGCGCAATCTCACGCCCCGAGATAAACACCGGCAGGCAGGCCAGCGCCACCGCCAGCATGATCCAGATGTCGAAGGCCAGCACGGCCTCGGAAAAAATCAGCCCCGCCGAGCCAAACGAGACCATGCCGCCCAGCCCCAGCACCCCGAGCAAGTTGAAGGTGTTGCTGCCCACCACGTTGCCCACCGCAATGTCGCGCTCGCCCTTGATGGCCGCGGTGATGGACGTGGCCACTTCCGGCATCGAGGTGCCTGCGGCGACGATGGTCAGGCCGATGATCAGCTCGCTCACGCCAAAGAAGCGCGCAAACGCGATGGACGAATCCACCAACCAGCCCGAACCCAGCACCAGCAGCACCAGCCCGATGGCGATCAGCACGATCTGCACCGGCAGCTTGCCGTCCCAGTCGGCGGCCGTGGCCGGTTTCAGTTCGGCATCGAACTCGGCCGACTCAGAGGCCGAGGCCCGGCGCGACTGCACCACCAAAAATCCGCAGTAGGTGAGCAGCAAGCCAAACAGCAGCGCGCCGTCGATCCAGCTAATGGCACCGTCCAGCCCCAAGGCCAGCACCAGCAGCGAGGCCCCGATCATGATCGGCACCTCTTGGCGGATCAATTGGCTGTGCACCACCAGCGGCACGATCATCGCGCTCAGCCCCAAGATAAACAGCACGTTGAAGATGTTGCTGCCGATCACGTTGCCCACTGCGATGTCGTACTGCTCTTCCATCACCGCCCCGACCGTGACCGCCATCTCGGGCGCGCTGGTGCCAAAGGCAACCACCGTCAGCCCCACCACCAGCGGCGAAATGCCCACCGACATCGCCAGCTTGGAAGCCCCACGCACCAGCGAATTGGCCCCCAGCACCAGTGCCGTCAAGCCCGCCACGAAAAAAACCATGTGCAACAACATATTCAATACCCTCTAACGCAAAGGCGCGAATGGTAGCAAGGGCGCGCAAGCGCTTGCATCCGCGAAAGCGAAGCATGTTACAGGGAAAACGTGAATATACCGGGGCCGCACCCAAGCTGCTGCGGCGCAGCCACGCGGTGCAGCGGGCCTACAGCAGCCGCTGGTGCAGCGCCACCAAGGCTTGGGTTAGCGGGTGTTTGGGCTCTAGGTGTATCAGCGGCCGCGCCAACTGGTGCGACTCGCGCACCTTGACCGAAGCCTGCAGATAGGGCTGCAGCACCGGCAGCCCCTCGTCGATCAGCGCCTGCACCAGTTGCTGCGGCAAGCGGGCGCGCGGCTGGAACTGGTTCACCACGATGCCCTTGACTTGCAGGGCGGCGTTGTGGTCGGCGCGGATTTCTTCTACATTGGCCAGCAGGGTGTAGAGCGCTTGGCGCGAGAAGTCGTCGCAATCGAAAGGAATCAGGCAGCCGCTGGCCCCCATGAGGGCGGAGCGGGTGTAGAAGTTGAGCGCAGGCGGGGTATCGAGGTAAATCTGCTGGTACTCGCGGCCCAGCAGGGCCAGCGCCTCGCGCAGCTTGTAGATCTTGTGGCGCGCCTCCAACTTGGGCTGCAACTCATCCAGCGCCGGGCTGGCGGCCAGCAAGTCCAGCCCCTCAAACGGGGTGCGCTGCACGAAGTGCGTGGGCGGCAACGGGTTGAAGGTGTAGCTCAGGGTCTGCTCGAAAAAACCCGCCACCCCACCGGCTTGGGTCGCGGGCTGGGCACCGAGCAGGTAGCGGCTCGAATTGCCCTGCACGTCGAGGTCGATGAGCAAGGTGCGCCGCCCCTGCGCGGCGCTGATGGCGGCCAGGTTGCACGCGATGGTGGACTTGCCCACCCCGCCTTTTTGATTGAATACGACCAGTGGCATGTTGCGGCTCCGTGTGCTGATGCGCCCCAGGCATCATAACGCCCTAGCCGCTGGCGGCGCTGCGGTGTAGGCGGCGCTCTAGTCGGTCTGGCAGATGCTTCGGCCCAGTCTGGCGCCAGCGTCCAAGCCCTACACACCAGCCCTCACACCGCCCTCAGGCCGTGATCAAACCGCGATCAGCCCGATATAATCTAGGGCCAGTGCGAGCCAATGCTGGCACCCATGATCCGTTTCCGATTTGTTTACGCTTGCAAAGGCTCCCATGAGTGACGCGAAATCCTCCCCTGCCAACGCTGCCCCGGCCTTTAACCTCAAACGCTGGATTTTGCTCTTGGGCATTGTGGCACCGCTGCTTTTGAGCGCAGTGCTGGTTGCTTGGGTGCTGCAAAAGCCCTTTGCCCCCGCCCCCGACACAGCCGCGCAGGAACTGGCTGCGGCCGAGCGAATCCAGCGCGTGGGCATGGTTGCCTTGCGCGAAGCCACACGCGAACTGCAAACCGGCCAGCAGGTTTATCAATCGGCCTGCATGGCCTGCCACGCGGCGGGTGTGGTTGGCGCGCCCAAGTTTGGCGACACTGCCGCTTGGGCACCGCGCATCGGGGCTGGGCTGGAGCGCCTGATCGCCTCCACCCTGCAAGGCAAGGGTGCCATGGGTGCCCAAGGCGGAGGCGCGTTTAGCGACTTCGAAATCAAGCGCGCCGTGGTCTATCTGGCCAACGCCAGCGGCGGCACGTTCCCCGAGCCAGTGGCCCCAGATGCCGCAGCGGCACCGGCTGCAGCCGCTGCACAGTAAGTCTCGTCTGCACTGAATACCTTTTGGGGCCGCCTTGCCCCATCTGAAGGCCCGCTCTGTGCGGGCCTTGTGCTGTCTGCAGGAATGTGGGGCTGCCCGTGGCCCATTCAGCCGCGCTGCGCCGCCAGCCACTCGCACACGGCTGCGGGCATGGCCTGCATATCCCACTGAATGCGTCCAGCATCCCAGCGCAAGGCCCCCGCAAATCCCACATGCCCGCCCGATTCGGGCTGCCACAGCGTGGTGGCTGGCCCCACCTCGCCCGCTTGGGGCAGGCTGCGGGCTGGCACCAGGGGGTCGTTGCGGGCGTTGAGCAGCAGCGTGGGCAGATCCATGGCGGCCAATCTGGGCTTGGCTGAAGCGCGCCTCCAGTAGTCCTCAACCCCAGCAAAGCCGTGCAGCGGTGCGGTGAAGGCGTCGTCAAACTCACGCAGCGTGCGCGCAGCCAAGGCACGTTGCAGGTCAAACAGACCAGGAAACTGCTGCCCCTTGCTGCGCGCCTTGTGTTTCATGGTGCGCAGAAACATTTGCGCATAAATCCAGCGGTTGGGCCCGCCATCGATCGCATCGCCCGCAGCGGCCAAGTCGATCGGGGCCGATAGGGCGGCCAAAGCTGCAACTCGAGCCACAGCGGCCAAGGGCGGCTGCGACGCGCCGATCTGCGCAGGCCCACCCACCCTGCCCGCCTCCTGCGCCCAGCGCAGCAGCGCATTGCCGCCCAGCGAAACCCCAACCGCAAGCAAGCGGCCATTTGGCCCCACCTGCTCGCGTATGCGCTGCAGCATCCAGCCAATTTCTTCGTGGTCGCCACTGTGGTAGGCCCGCGGGGCCAGGTTGATCGGGCCGGAGCAGCCCCGAAAGTGCGGCAGCACGAAGGCCCAGCCGAACCGCTTCGCCTCGGCGGCAAAGGTTTTGGCGTAGTGGCTGCGCGAACTGCCCTCAAGGCCATGAAACAGCACCAGCGTGGTGCCGTCTGCACTGCTTGGAGGCGTGAAGTCACCCGCTGCGGGATGCTGAACTTGCGCAGTGCCAACTCTTGGGCTGGGTGATTGCTCCAACCAGTCGGCATCGATGAAATCGCCGTCCGGCGTGAACCAGCGCTGGCGCTTGAAGGCCAGCGGCGGGACGCGCTGGCTGCGGCCCCACAGGGCTGTGCAAAGGGTCTGGGCGTGGCCGCCGGGCAGCCAAGCTGGCGCGCGGTAAGGCCAGCCCGCCGCCACCTTCACCCACCCGATCCGCCGCCCAGGCCGAGCGCAGCGCTCAGCGTTTTTGCCGGAACTTGCGCAGTGCGGCGATCTGCGCCGCCATCACGGCCAGCTCCGACGTGGCCTTGGCCAGATCGACGTCGCTCTTGGCGTTTTTCAGCGCCTCTTCGGCGTGCTTGCGCGCGTCGTTGGCCTTGGCCTCATCGAGGTCGTGGCCGCGGATTGCGGTGTCGCTCAAGACCGTGACCAGGCGCGGCTGCACCTCAAGGATGCCGCCGGCAACGAAAACGAATTCCTCGTCGCCGTCGGCTTTTTCGATGCGCACCGCGCCGGGCTTGATGCGCGTGATCAAGGGTATGTGCCCAGGCAGGATGCCCAGCTCACCGGTCTCGCCCGGCAGTGCGACAAACTTGGCCTGCCCACTGAAAATCGACTCTTCGGCGCTGACCACCTCGACTTGTATCGTGCTCATCTGTGTTCCTTGGCTAAAGTCTAGGCTTGGGTGCTGCGAGCCTGCCCCCCATCAGAGATCGGGTGCAGGCCACACAGCGCAGCGCATCAGGCCATTTTCTTGGCTTTTTCGAAGGCTTCGTCTATGGTTCCCACCATGTAGAAAGCCTGCTCGGGCAAGTGGTCGCACTCGCCGTTGGTGATCATCTTGAAGCCACGGATGGTTTCCGACAGCGGCACGTACTTGCCGGGCGAGCCGGTGAACACCTCGGCCACGTGGAAAGGCTGCGAGAGGAAGCGCTGAATCTTGCGCGCCCGCGACACCGCCAGTTTGTCTTCCGGGGCCAGTTCGTCCATGCCCAGAATGGCGATGATGTCGCGCAGCTCTTTGTAGCGCTGCAGCGTGCCCTGCACGGCACGGGCCACGGCATAATGCTCGGCGCCCACCACCAGCGGGTCGAGCTGGCGGCTGGTGGAGTCCAGCGGGTCCACCGCAGGGTAAATGCCCAGCGATGCGATGTCGCGCGACAGCACCACGGTCGAATCCAAGTGGGCGAAGGTGGTGGCGGGCGAGGGGTCGGTCAAGTCGTCGGCCGGCACATAGACGGCTTGGATCGAGGTGATGGAGCCCACTTTGGTCGAGGTGATGCGCTCTTGCAGGCGGCCCATTTCTTCGGCCAGCGTAGGCTGGTAGCCCACGGCGGAGGGCATACGGCCCAGCAGCGCCGACACCTCGGTACCGGCCAGGGTGTAGCGGTAGATGTTGTCAACGAAGAACAGCACGTCGCGGCCTTCGTCGCGGAACGATTCGGCTATCGTCAGGCCAGTGAGGGCCACGCGCAGGCGGTTGCCCGGCGGCTCGTTCATCTGGCCATAGACCATCGCCACTTTGGATTCGGGCAGGTTCTCGAGGTTGACCACACCGGAGTCGGCCATCTCGTGATAAAAGTCGTTGCCTTCGCGGGTGCGCTCACCCACCCCGGCAAACACCGACAGGCCGCTGTGCGCCTTGGCGATGTTGTTGATGAGTTCCATCATGTTCACGGTCTTGCCCACACCGGCACCGCCGAACAGGCCCACCTTGCCGCCTTTGGCGAAGGGGCAGACCAAGTCGATCACTTTGATGCCGGTCTCCAACAGCTCTTGCGAGGGCGAGAGTTCGTCGTAAGTGGGGGCCTTGCGGTGGATCGGGGCGGTCAGGGTTTGGTCCACCGGGCCGCGCTCGTCGATCGGCTGGCCCAACACGTCCATGATGCGGCCCAGCGTGGCTTTGCCCACCGGCACCGTGATGTTGGCGTGGGTGTTGCTCACCCGCATGCCGCGGCGCAGGCCGTCGGACGAACCCAGCGCGATGGTGCGCACCACCCCGTCGCCGAGCTGCTGCTGCACTTCGAGTGTCAGCGCCGAGCCTTCCATTTTGAGTGCGTCATAGACGCGCGGCATTTGGTTGCGCGGGAATTCCACATCGACCACGGCGCCGATGCACTGCACGATCTTGCCCTGAACACCGGTGTTCACTTCTGCGTTGGCTTGAGACATGATGGATACCTTTTAATGCTCTAAATCTTTGAAGGGCAGCCTCAAACGGCTGCCGCGCCCGCAACAATTTCCGACAGTTCTTTGGTGATACCGGCTTGGCGCGTTTTGTTATAGATCAACTTGAGTTCGCTGATCACGCTGCCGGCGTTGTCGGTCGCGGCCTTCATGGCCACCATGCGCGCCGACTGCTCAGAAGCCATGTTTTCGGCCACGGCCTGATAGACCTGCGACTCGATGTAGCGCACCAGCAATTCGTCGATCACGGTCTGCGCGTCGGGCTCGTAGAGGTAGTCCCAGTCGTAGCCAGATTCGCCTTTATCCAGCGCTTCGGCGCTCAAGGGCAGCAACTGCTGCACCACCGCTTCTTGGCGCATGGTGTTGATGAATTTGGTGTAACACAGTTGCACCGAACTCAGCCGCCCTTGCATATACGCGTCGAGCATGACCTTGACCGGGCCAATCAGCTTTTCCAGGTGCGGCGTATCGCCCAAGGCGGTCGCGTGCGACACCACCTTGGCGCCGATGCGGTTCATAAAACCCAGTCCCTTGTTGCCGATCGCCACCACCTCGTTGCTCAGGCCCTGGTTTTGCGCCTCGCGCAGTTGGTTGGTCACCAATCGCAGCACATTGGTGTTCATGCCGCCGCACAGGCCCTTATCGGTCGTGATGACAACCAAGCCAGCCACCTTGGCTTCGGGGTACGCGAGCATGAACGGATGCTCGTACTCTGGGTTTGCACGCCCGAGGTTGACTGCGATCTGGCGCACCTTCTCGCTGTAGGGCCGCGCCAAGCGCATGCGCTCTTGCGCCTTGCGCATTTTGGAGGCGGCCACCATTTCCATGGCTTTGGTGATCTTCTTGGTGTTTTCCACCGATTTGATCTTGGTGCGGATTTCCTTACCGGCTGCCATTGATGCTCCTTATCGGGTTGCGCCGCAGCGCATCAGTAGGTGCCGGACTGCTTGAACGCGCCAATCGCTTGGCTGAGCTCGGCCTCGGACTCTTTGCTCAAAGCCTTCTCGCTCTCGAGCGTGGCCAGCAAGGCGGCGTGTTTGTCTTTCAGGTAGCCGTGCAGGCCAGCCTCGAACGACAGCACTTTTTTCACATCTACGTTATCAACAAAGCCCTTGTTGACCGCGTACAGCGTGGCCGCCATGAGCGCGATGGACAGCGGGCTGTACTGCTTTTGCTTGAGCAATTCGGTCACGCGGGCGCCGCGCTCGAGTTGCTTGCGCGTGGCTTCGTCGAGGTCGGAAGCAAACTGGGCGAAGGCGGCCAGCTCGCGGTACTGCGCCAAGTCGGTGCGGATACCACCCGAGAGGCCCTTGATCAGCTTGGTCTGCGCTGCACCACCCACACGCGAGACCGAGATGCCCGCGTTGATGGCGGGGCGCACACCGGCGTTGAACAGGCTGGTTTCGAGGAAGATCTGGCCGTCGGTGATCGAAATCACGTTGGTCGGCACGAAGGCCGAGACGTCGCCAGCTTGGGTTTCGATGATAGGCAGCGCGGTGAGCGAGCCGGTCTTGCCCTTGACTTCACCCTTGGTGAAGGCTTCCACGTAGTCGGCGTTGACGCGCGCGGCGCGCTCGAGCAGGCGGCTATGCAGATAGAACACGTCGCCGGGGTAGGCTTCGCGGCCCGGCGGGCGGCGCAGCAGCAAGGAAACCTGGCGATACGCCACGGCTTGCTTGGAGAGGTCGTCGTAAATGATCAGAGCGTCTTGACCGCGGTCGCGGAAGTACTCGCCCATGGTGCAGCCCGAGTAG
>BBPD01000656.1_pt4 | contig 18133 bp, 15 predicted proteins | sample 1344911 | NCBI WGS metagenome assembly BBPD01 (sample SAMD00019088, study PRJDB2971) | groundwater metagenome | biome: freshwater biome; feature: mineral spring; material: ground water | place: USA: CA, Sonoma | collected 2011-09 | depth surface m
CCTCGAAGGCGATCGACGACCGCATCGGTGATGTCCTGCGTGCGGGCCGTACCGGCGAGATCGCGCGGCCGCTTCGAGGCATCCGTCGCGCCTTCATCAAGCGTCGCCGACACCGCGGCCTCAATCGCCGCCGCTTCGTCGGTGAGGCCCAGCGAATGGCGTAGCAGCATCGCCACACTGAGAATCGCGCCGATGGGGTTGGCGATGCCCTGACCGGCAATATCGGGTGCGCTGCCGTGGATCGGCTCGTAGAGGCCGCGCGGGCCGTCGCCGAGGGCGGCCGAAGGCAACAGGCCCATCGAACCCGCCAGCATCGCGGCCTCGTCGGTGAGGATGTCGCCGAACAGGTTTTCGGTGACCACAACGTCGTAGTCGCGTGGACGTGTGATTAGGTGCATGGCCATCGAATCGACCAACTGATGCTCAAGGGCGATGTCGGGGAACTCATCGTGATGCAGGCGTGTCAGCACTTCGCGCCAAAGCCGCGAGGTTTCCAGCACGTTGGCCTTGTCGACCGAGGTGAGCTTGCCGCGGCGCGTACGCGCCAGATGGAAGGCGTGGCGGGCCACGCGCTCGATTTCGGCAACGCTGTATTCGCAGATGTCGATGGCGCGATCGGCATGGCGCTCCTTGCGGCCGAAGTAACTGCCGCCCGTCAGCTCGCGCACCACCACCAGATCGACGCCGCGCAGCACTTCGGCCTTGATGGCCGAGCGCTCGAGCGTTGCCGGATGGGGCTTGACCGGGCGCAGGTTGGCGTAGACGCCGAGTGCCTTGCGCAGCGCGAGTAGCCCTTGTTCGGGGCGCACGGTGGCTTTTGGGTCACTCCACTTTGGGCCGCCGACCGCCCCGAGCAGCACGGCATCGGCGCGCTCGCAGAGCACGCGCGTGGAAGTGGGCAGGGCTTCACCGTGCGCATCGATGGCAGCGCCGCCGATCAGCGCGTGCTCGACAGAAAAGCGCCGTTCGAAGCGCGAGGCCACGGCGTCCAGCACCGCACAGGCGGCGGTGGTGACTTCCGGGCCGATGCCGTCGCCTGGCAGGACGGCGATGCGGTACTCAGACGACAAGGCGGCGTTCCTCGTAGGCGCGGATGGCGCTGTCCTGGGCGAGCAGATAACCCAGTTCGTCGATGCCTTCGAGCAGGCAGGTCTGGGCAAAGCCATCGAGGGGGAACGCGACGAACTCGCCCTCGGGCCAATACACACGGCGCCTGGCCACATCGATCTGCAGACGCAGGCCGGGCTGGGCCAGCAAGGTAGCGACAACGGCCTCGGGCAGAATGATCGGCAGCAGGCCGTTCTTCAGCGCATTGCTGCGGAAGATGTCGGCGATCTCGCTGCTGATGACCGCTCGGATACCGGCATCGAGCAAGGCCCAGGGCGCGTGCTCGCGCGAACTGCCGCAGCCGAAGTTGCGGCCGGTGACGAGGATGTGTGCCTCGCGGGCTTCGGGGCGGTTCAATACGAAATCCGCGAGTGGCGTGCCATCGGCGGCGTAGCGCCAATCGTGGAAGGCGTGGCGGCCAAGGCCTGCGCGTGTGGTGGTGGTGAGGAAGCGCGCCGGGATGATCTGGTCGGTATCGATGTTGGTCTGCGGCAGGCAGATCGTTGGCGATTCCAGGGTGCGGAAGGGGCTCATGCGGCGACCTCGGCGGACGGGGTGTGTGCGCTAGCGGAGGTGGATTCCAGCGAAGAAAGATAAGGGCGTGGATCGGCCACGCAGCCGGCGATTGCGGCAGCGGCAGCGCTGGCTGGCGAGGCCAACAGGGTGCGCGCGCCGCGGCCTTGACGGCCTTCGAAATTGCGGTTGCTGGTGCTGACGGCCACTTGGCCCGGACCTACGCCATCGCCATTCATCGCGATGCACATCGAGCAACCAGGTTCGCGCCACTCGGCGCCGGCATCGCGGACGATGCGGTCGATGCCCTCGGCTTCGGCGTCGCGCTTCACCGCGTCGGAGCCGGGCACCACCAGCATGCGCACGCGCGGATGCACGCGGCGACCGCGCAGCACGGCGGCCATTTCCCGCAAATCGGAGAGACGGCCATTCGTGCAACTGCCAACGAACACTACATCGACCGGCTGACCGGCCAGCATCGCACCCGCCTCAAAGCCCATGTAAGCCAGTGCACGCGCGGTTTCGGGCGCGGCCGCTGGCAGGCGGCCGTCCACCGGCAGCACTTGGCCAGGATGCGTGCCCCAACTCAGCGTCGGGCGCACTTCGCCTGCGTCGATGCGCACTTCGGTGTCGAAGCAGGCGTCGGCATCGCTGCGCCACTGCCGCCAGTCGGAAGCGGCGGACTCGAAGGCTTCACCCTGCGGCACGCGTTCGCGGCCGCGCAGCCAGTGGATGGTGGTGTCGTCGACGCCGATCAGGCCCGCCCGCGCACCGGCTTCGATGCTCATGTTGCAGATGGTCATGCGCTCTTCCATCGAGAGCGCCTCGATGGCGCTGCCGCGGTACTCGATGACATGCCCGGTGCCGCCCGCCACACCGATGCGGCCGATGATGTGCAGGATCAAATCCTTCGCGCTACAACCTGCGGACAAGCGCCCGTCGACGGTGATGGCCAGCGATTTCGGCTTGCGTTGGAGCAAGCACTGCGTCGCCATCACATGACCGACCTCACTGCTGCCGATGCCAAACGCCAGCGCGCCGAACGCGCCGTGGGTGGCGGTGTGGCTGTCGCCGCAGACGATGGTCATGCCGGGCTGGGTCAGGCCAAGCTCGGGGCCGACGACGTGGACGATGCCGCGTCTGCCGCTGCCCCAGTCGAACAACTCGATACCTTGCGCGGCGCAGTGCTTGCGTAGCGTGTCGACCTGAACTTCGGCCTGCGGGGTGATATAGGTCAGTCGACCTTCGGCATCGGCGGGCGTGGTCGGTGTGCTGTGGTCGAGCGTGGCCTTATGACGTTCGGGGCAGCGCAGGCGCAGGCCGCGCGCCGCTAGTTCGGCAAAAGCCTGCGGACTAGTCACTTCGTGCAGTAGGTGTAGATCGACGTAAAGCAAACCGGGTGCCCGCTCGCATTCCGCGACCACCGTGTGCGCCGACCACAGCTTGTCGAGCAGGGTGCGCGCGCTGCTCATGCACGGGCCTCCGTGCGGGCGATGCCGTGTTCCGGCTCTACGGCGTAGGGCGTCGCGGTTGCATCGGCATCGGCACCGGGGCCGGGTCGGCGCGCAATGCGTTGCGCCAAGGCCAGCCACGCCAGCGCGCTGGCCTCGAGGATGTCGGTGCTCGTCGCGCTGGCGGTCAGCTCCTCGCCCTGGTGACGGGTGCTTACACTGGCCTGACCTTGGGCATCTTCGCCACCGCTGACGCTCTGCACCGAGTAGCTTTCGACATCGACGTGCATGCCGCGGGCTTCGGTGAGCGCTGCGAACAAGGCATGTACCGGGCCATCGCCAGTGCCGCGCCCGAAGTGCGCCTCGCCCTGCGGGTCTTGTAGTTCGATGGCGGCGGCGGGCTGCTCGCCAGCGCCAGCCCCAGTGGACAGATGGAAGGCAGTCAATTGCCAACCGCTGGTGTTGGCGTCTTCACCGAGCACCAGTGCTTCGAGGTCGGCATCGAAGACCTCTTTCTTTTTCTCGGCAAGGTTTTTGAAGCGGGTGAACAGGCGCTCCTTCGCGGTATCGTCCAGCGCGAAGCCGAGAAGCTCCAGCCGCTCGTTGACAGCCGCACGACCGCTGTGCCGGCCCAGCACCATCTGCGAGCGCGCCCAGCCGACGGTTTCCGGCCGCATGATCTCGTAGGTGTCGCGGTGCTTGAGCATGCCGTGCTGGTGAATGCCACTCTCGTGCGCAAATGCGTTCGCGCCAATGATCGCCTTGTTGCGCTGCACGGCCATGCCGGTGATCCGCGTCAATAGGCGCGAGGTTGGCACGAGGCGGGTGGTGTCGATGCCGGTGCGGTAAGGCAGGACATCGGCGCGCACGTTCAAGGCCATGACCAGCTCCTCCAGCGCAGCATTGCCGGCGCGTTCGCCGATGCCGTTGATCGTGCACTCGACTTGGCGCGCTCCACCGGCGATGGCAGCCAGCGAGTTGGCGACAGCGAGGCCGAGGTCGTTGTGGCAGTGGGCGGACAAGATGACGTCCGCGCCGACCATGGCGCGCAGGCGCCGGAACAGCGTTTCGATCTCGGCGGGCGTCGTGTAGCCGACGGTGTCCGGAACATTGAGCGTGCGAGCGCCGGCCCGAGACGCCGCACAGAAGATTTCTTCGAGGAAATCAGGCTCAGTGCGGGTGGCGTCCTCGGCCGAAAACTCGACGTCCTCGACGAGTCGACGAGCGTGCTCGACCGCGCGCACCGCGGCGTCGACCACTTCCGCTTTCGAGAAGCCCAGCTTGTATTGCCGATGCAGTGGGCTGGTGGCGATGAAGATATGGATTCGCGGGGCTTCGGCACCTTGCAGTGCTCGCGCCGAAGCCTCGATGTCGCTGGGACGGCAGCGCGCCAAACTGCACAGGCCGACTCCGCTGCCGCGCAGTTCGAAGGCGATGCGGGCGATGGCATCGGCATCGGACTCGGAGCTTGCGGCGAAGCCGGCCTCGATGGTGTCGACGCCGAGCTCGGCCAGTGCCAAGGCGAAGCGGAGTTTTTGCGCGGCACCCATGCTGCAACCCGGCGATTGCTCGCCATCGCGCAGGCTGGTGTCGAAGATACGGATGCGCTCCGGTGCAGTGTTCATGACAGGGATCCTTCGGTGACTTTGGAGAGGGGTGCAACGATGCTTGGGACGGGCATCGCTGCCGACGTCGCCGGACTCGGCGAGCCTTGGGTGAGAACTTGGGGTGAGAGGAGGGGAGGCGCGAAGGGATCGGCGGAGCGTCGGCGCGGCGGACGTGGCACGCGTGGCCGAACCTCGAGCAGCAATCGACCCAGAATCGCTGCATCGATATTGCCGCCGGAAACCACGGCCACCTTGCGGCGACTGGCGACGCGGCGGCCTGCGGCAAGTGCGAGCGCACCCGCGCCCTCGGCGACGAGGTGTTCTTCCAGTATCAGACGCACCAGCGTTTCGCGCAGTTCGGCCTCGCGGACGATGATGATGTCGTCGAGCAGGCGAGAGAGGATCTCGCGGGTGAGCTCGCCGGCCTGCGCCACGCGTGTGCCGTCGGCTAGGGTTTCGGCGGGCTGGATTGGCCCGGTGTCGCCTTTCAGTGCGCGGGCCATCGCATCGACACCCTCGACCTGCGCGCCGATGATGCGCACACCCTGCGATTTCAAAGCCAGCGCCATGCCGGCCGCAAGACCACCACCACCAATCGGCACGATCACGGCCTCGGGGGCATGCGCCGCCAGCTCGATGCCCAAGGTGCCTTGGCCGGCGATGACATCGGGATCGTCGAAAGCCGAGAGGTAGCGGAAACCATGCTGAGCGGCCAACTGCATCGCATGCGCCTTGGCCTCGTCATAGCTCTGGCCGTTCTGACGCACCGTCGCGCCAAGGAAGGCCACGCCCTGCACCTTGACGAGGGGTGCTGTGACCGGCATCACGGTGATGACTGGCACTTTCAACTCGCGTGCGGCCCAGGCAAGGCCCATGGCGTGGTTGCCGGCCGAAGCGGTGATGATGGTGCGGCGGTCGCCGCGCTCGCGTGCTGCCAGTAGTGCGTTCAAAGCGCCGCGCACTTTGTAGGAGCCGGTTCGTTGCAGGTTCTCCAATTTCAGCCAGCAGCCGAAGCGCTCGGCGTAATGCAATGGCGTGGCCGGCAGGTATCGCCGCAGGCGTGCACTGGCGGCCAGCACATCGCCGGCGCTCACCTCGGTGCGGGCGGCGTCCAGCGGCATCAGACCCTCGTCAGCCAGCCGCGATGAACCTCTGCGCGGCCACGGACGACGTCGCCGTAGTACACGGCCAGTGCGTCGCCAGCGCCTGTACTCTCGAACACGCGCTCATCGATAGCGGCGACACGAGCGATCTCGGCCGAAGTGCCCGTCAGGATCACTTCGTCGGCGGTTTTCAGTTCGTCGAGCCGCACCGGGCGCGAAGTGGCACCGGTGAGCTGGATCACGGTGTCGCGGGTGATGCCGGGCAGGGCGTCGCCGTGCTCGACGGCGGTGATGTGGCCATCTTTCACCATGAAGACATTTTCACCGGTGCATTCGACGACGAAGCCATCGTCATCGACGAACAGCGCTTCACCGAAACCGCGCGATGTCGCCTCGCGTTTGGCCAGAATCGAATTGACGTAGTTGCCACACAGTTTCAATGGCGGTAAAGCCTTGGCCGGATTGCGACGGAAAGGCGAAAGGGTTAGCCGCACACGTTCCGTACCGAGGTGCGAGGCCCACGGCAAGGTGGCCACCATCAGCCGCTCGGACAATTTCTCCACATCCAGACCCAGCCCGCCGGCGTTGAACCACAGCAGCGGCCGGATGTAGGCATCGCGATGCGCGTTGGCGCGGAGTGTTGCCAGTATCGCCTCACTGGCCTGATGGATGTCGAACCTCATGCCCAGGACTTCCGCGCCTTTTTGCATGCGCTCCAAGTGCTCGGGCAAACGGAACACCGCCGCACCGCCGTCGTCGGTGGCGTAGCTGCGGATGCCCTCGAACACGCCGGTGCCGTAGTGCAAGGCGTGGCTGGTCAGCGGCGCACTGAAGGTCTCGGCGTTGGCGATCTCGCCGTCGCACCATTGCATCAACGACATGGCGCCATCTCCACGCTCAAGCAGTCGTGCAGTTTGTCCAGTTGCGATTTCAGGCCATGCGCCGAACGTTCGCTTTCGACCGTCATCGACAGCGTCCATTCCGGCGCGCGCGGGTCTGTCGCCGCCTGCATCGCGATCGGTGCATAGCCGCGACGCTGCGCTGTTCCCAGCACGCGGGCCAGTGCGCCTTCGCTTTGGCGCAGAGTCACATCAAGTTGGTAGTGCATGCACGAACTCCCTGGTTTCGGCGCGCGCCATCGTTTCGGCTTGTGTGGGCGCATCGAGCATTTCGGTATTGGATTTGTTGGGGGGAACCAAGGGCCAGACATTGGCTTTTTGGTCGATGCCGACATGCAAGAAGGCCGGGCCGTCGATGGCGAGAAACTCCGCCAACACGCGCGCCTGATCGGCGCGTGCATCGAGGCGCAGAGCGGGGATGCGGTAGGCCTGCGCGATCAGCCCGAAATCAGGGTTGTCCGACAGATCCACCGCCGAGTAGCGTTCCTCGAAGAATAATTCCTGCCATTGACGCACCATGCCGAGGGCTTGGTTGTCGAGCAGCACGATCTTGATCGGCAGTTTTTCGCGCGCGATCGTCGCCAGCTCTTGGAGATTCATCTGGATGCTGCCGTCGCCGCTGACGCAGACGACCGTCGCCCGAGGGTTCGACATTTGCGCCCCGATGGCGGCCGGCAGGCCGAAGCCCATCGTGCCGAGACCGGCACTGCTGAGGTGATGGGTCGGATCCCGGAAGCCCCAGTGTTGCGCCACCCACATCTGGTGTTGACCGACGTCGCAGGCCACCACCGCATCGGGGACCAGTTCCGAGAGCTGCTTGAGCAGAGCCGGGGCGTAGATGTCATGGCCCGGCGCGTCGTAGCGGGCGGCATGGGTCGTTGCGCGCTCCGTACACAGGGTTTGCCACTCCTCGCAGCGGGTGATGGCGGCGCAGAGTGCGTTCAAGCTGTTGTCGATGCGGCCGTGCACCGACACATCGGCACGACGCAGCTTGTTGATCTCGCCCAAGTCAGCATCGAGGTGGATCACCTTGGCGTGAGGGGCGAACTCGGCGAGCTTGCCGGTGGCGCGATCATCGAAACGCGCTCCCACCACCACCAGGAGGTCGCTTTCCTGCACCGCCAGATTGGCCGCGCGAGTACCGTGCATTCCGAGCATGCCCAAGAACTGCGGGTGGTCGAAAGGCAGGGCACCCAAGGCACGCAGAGTCAACACGGTGGGCATTTTCGTTGCCGCCACAAAGCGTCGGAACGCCTTGGTGGCTCCGGCAATCGCGATGCCGCCGCCGCCATACAACACCGGCCGTTTTGATCGCGCGATCAGCGACAGTGCATCGACTAGGCCCACCGGCACCGCATTGATGATCGGCGTGCGCAGGATCGGCGCGGGGGCTGGCAAGTGGTCGGCACGCGCCAACTGCACGTCTTTCGGCAGGTCGATCAGCACCGGGCCCGGACGTCCGCTGCGTGCGATGTGGAAAGCCTCGTGCAGCACCATCGGTAGCTCATCGACCGAGCGCGGTAGGTAGCTGTGCTTGACGATCGGCAGGGTCATGCCGAATACGTCCAGCTCTTGGAACGCGTCGGTGCCCATCAGGTGCGTCGGCACCTGGCCTGTGAGGCAAACCATCGGCACCGAATCCAGTAGCGCATCGGCGATGCCAGTGACGAGGTTCGACGCACCAGGCCCGGAAGTAGCCACACAGACGCCGACGCGGCCGCTGTGCCGCGCATAGCCGTTCGCCGCGAGTGCTGCGGCCTGCTCGTGACGCACCAGTACGTGGTGCAACGAGCTGCCCAGCAGCGCATCGTAGAAGGGCATGATGCAGCCGCCCGGATAGCCGAACAGGGTCTTGACCCCTTCGGCTTCGAGCGCTCGCACCAGCCACTGGGCGCCATTCATGCATCGGCCTCGGCGGGTTTCGCCTGCGGGTTGACGACACTCGTCGGGTTCGCTGTTGACGGGTTGGCCGGAGCATCACTGCGAGGGTTCAACCACGGCATGCCGGCGCGCAGCTTGCGGCCTACGGCTTCGATCGGGTGCTCCAGGTCGGCCTGCTTCAACGCGCGGTAGTTCGGATTACCAGCGCGGTATTCGGCGATCCACTCGCGGGCGAAGCGGCCGTCCTGGATCTCGGCCAGCACGCGCTTCATCTGCGTGCGGGTGTGCTCGTCGACGACGTAGGGGCCGCGGGTGAGGTCGCCGTATTGCGCAGTCTCGCTGATGAAGCGGTGCATCTGGGTGATGCCGCCTTCGTACAGCAGGTCGACGATCAGCTTCAGCTCGTGCAGGCACTCGTAGTAGGCGATCTCGGGCTGGTAGCCGGCTTCCACCAGCGTTTCCCAGCCGGCCATCACCAACTTGGTCGCGCCGCCGCAGAGCACCGCCTGCTCGCCGAACAGGTCGGTCTCGGTTTCTTCCTTGAAGGTGGTCTTGATCGGCTGGGCGCGACCGCCGCCGATGCCGTCGCAGTAGGCCAGCGCGATGGTTTCGGCCTCGCCGCTCTGGTCTTGATGCACCGCGTAAACGCTCGGAACACCACGGCCGATCTCGAACTCGCGGCGCACCAGCGCACCGGGGCCCTTCGGCGCGACTAGCACCACGTCGATGTCGTGGCGCGGGTTGATCTGGCCGTAATGCACATTGAAACCGTGCGCAAACAGCAGACAGGCACCAGCCTTCAGGTTCGGCGCGATGTGTTGCTGGTAGAGCAAGGGCTGCACCATGTCGGGTGTCAGCACGGCGACGACATCGGCGGCGCGCACCGCATCGGCGGGCTCGCGCACCTCGAAGCCATCGGCCTTGGCTTTCCCTTCGGTCGGGCCGCCGGGGCGCAGGCCGACGATGACGCGCACGCCGGAGTCGCGCAGGTTTTTGGCGTGGGCGGTTCCTTGGCTGCCGTAGCCGATGACGGCGACGGTGCGGTGCTCCAGGGCGGCGGGCGTGGTGATGCGGGTGGCGGTCATGGTGGAGTCCTTGGTGGGTAACGGGTGAGAAAGCGAGGAAAGAGGAACGAGTGGGCGGCGGTGCGGCTAGCCGGTGGTGATAGCGCCGCGGCTGGCCGAAGCCACCACGCGCGCGTACTTGGCAAGCGCGCCGCGCAAGACGCGCTGCGGCGTTGCCGCAGGCGCTCGGCTATCGAGATCGGCGTCGGTGTGGAGGAGGCGCTCATTGATGTCGATCACCACGCGGTCGCCGTCGCGCAGGCGGCCCAGCGCACCGTCGCGTGCGGCTTCGGGCGCAATGTGTCCCACCATGAAGCCGTGCGTGGCACCGCTGAATCGGCCGTCGGTGATCAGCGCAACCTCATCGCCGAGCCCTTGACCCACCAAAGCAGCGGTTACTGCCAGCATCTCGCGCATGCCCGGCCCACCGGCAGGGCCTTCGAAGCGAATGACGACCACATCGCCGGGTTGGATGGCGCGCGCCTGCACGGCAACGAAGGCGGCGTCTTCGGAATCGAACACGCGCGCGGGCCCTTCATGGCGGCGACGTTGCGCGGGCAGTTTGGCGATGCAGCCTTCCGGCGCGAGGTTTCCGTACAGTACTGAATAGCCGCCATGCGGTTTGAGCGGCGCGGCAAAGCCCGGCACCACGGCCTTCGCTTCGGCTTCGTTCGCCGCTCCGCCCTTGCTCGCATACGCGGCACGCGCGGCATCGACGGCTTCAAACAACGTCTCGCCGGTCATCGTCGCGGTATCGGCGATGCGACCCGCAGCACGGAGTTCGTCGAGGATCTTCGCCGTGCCGCCAGCGGCGTGCAGTTCTACTGCCGTGAATCGGCCGCCGGGCTTCAGATCCGCGATGACCGGTGTGTGCTTCGACGCCGCCTCGAAGCGCTCCAGCGGGAACGCGATACCGGCTTCATGCGCGATCGCCAACAAATGCAGCACGGCGTTCGTCGAGCCCGCCGTTGCCGCCACGGCAATGGCGGCGTTGTCGAGGCCCTGCTGCGAAATCACCGCACTGGGACGCCGATCGGCCGCAAGCGCAGCCATCACCAACTCGCCGCAGCGGAAGGCCGCATCGTGCTTCGCCGGATCGGTGGCGGGGATGTCATTCAGCCCCATCGGTGACAGGCCAAGGGTGGTCAGCACCATCGCCATCGTGTTGGCGGTGAACTGCCCACCGCAGGCACCCGCACCTGGGCAGGCGGTGCGCTCGATGAGCCCGAGTTCGGCGTCGTCGATGAGCCCCGCCGCATGCGCGCCGACCGCCTCGAACACTTCCTGCACGGTGATCTTCTTCAAGTGGCAGATACCCGGCTGAATGCTTCCGCCGTAGAGGATCAAACCCGGCAGGTCGAGGCGCGCCAGGGCCATTGCCGCGGCGGGGATTGTTTTATCGCAGCCGACAATCGCAACCACGGCATCGAGGCAGTGGCCGCTTACGGCCAGTTCGATGGAATCGGCGATCACCTCGCGCGAGGGCAGCGAAGCCCGCATGCCCACGGTTCCCATCGCGATGCCATCGGTGACAGCGATGGTGTTGAACTCGACCGGCGTACCGCCTGCCGCTTTGATGCCTTCGCGTACCGATTGCGCCAGTTCGCGCAGGGTGATGTTGCAAGGCGAGATGTCCGACCAAGTATGCACCACGGCCACCAAGGGTTTGGCGATGGCGGCATCGTCGAGGCCGGTGGCGCGCAGCATGGCGCGGGCGGGAGCACGGGAGGGGCCGGCTTTGATTTGATCGGAGTTCATGGTTGGCGGGTTCCAAGGGTTTGAAGTGGACTTTTCTAGGGCCCGAAATGCGAAACCCCGCGCCGTTGTCGGTGCGGGGTTTTCGTTTCGGACCTGATTTGTTGCGTTTTAGGTCACGTCGATCCCACACCGTTGAAGGTGGTAATAAGAAGGACGAGTACCAGTTCATCCACCCGCGAGGCGGCACCGCGCGCAGCCGGGAGGGTCGGCGCGGGAAGGGCAGCGAAGGTGGCGGTGGCGAAGCTCATGGGCTAACAAGAGCACACGGTTGCGCTCCTGTCAAGTTGACAGCGGCGTCGTGCTTGCTTCTCGACTAATGCTCGCGAGTCGTTTTGATGCGCAGCGTTTGCTGTTCGGCATTGCCCACGCGCAGGCTCGCGGTATCGCGGGCGAGCCTTGCGCGCGCAGCGGCATCGTCGGCTTGCGCGGCCCAGTAGCGAACGAAACCGTCGCCGCGTTCGGAGTAGCGCAGGGTCTGCGCCGTGCCGAGCCAAAGCGGGGTGTCGGTGCCATCCAGTGCGTAGGGCGCAGGCCAAAGGCGAAGCACCAAGCGTTCGCCGGGTGCCTCACCCGCTGTGGCCATCAACAGCACTTCGGCATGCCCTTCGTGGGTGGCCGGCATGATCGGCAGAGACTCGGCGGTGGCGTCCTCGTCGAGCATCTTCAGCAAGCCGCGCCAATCGCCCTGCGGCAGGCTGGTCCAGCCCTCGGCTTCCAAGTGTTCGACCAGCGGCGGCAGCGCCCCGGCGTATTGAATGTTGAGCGGCCAAGCATCGCGACTGCGCAGTTCGTTGCGGCGTGCTGGCAGGGCGAGGCTCGGGTCGCCGGAAATCCAGCGCGCGGCATCGATGGGCTGGCGTACAAGCGGCGGTTCGAAGCTGGCCACGAGATCGTCGGCGGAGCGCGTCGCGTGCCAGCCGCCGACCAGCACCACGGTGCCGAAGAAGATCGCAGCGGCGGGCCGCACCCAGAACGAGCGCACCACGCGGCGCCGGTAGGCGATGCCGAGTGCGGTGATCCAAAGCAGCCCAAGGCTCGCACCAGCCAGCACATCGGACAGCCAGTGTGCGCCGAGGTACAGGCGGGAGAAACCGAGCAGCCCGACGAGCAGTGCGGCGATGACGTAGGGCCAGACGCGACGGCGACCGGGCATTTCGCGTGCGACCAGCACCGCGAAGAAGCCGTACACCACTGTCGCCAGCATCACCGACTGCGAGGGGAAGGAGAATCCGCTGACCGCCGTAGCCGCTGGTGGCTTGGGAAGGTCGATCAGCCAGCCCAGCGTCCAGACAAAGACGACCGCAAAGGCCGGCGCGGCGATCCAGTGCCACGCGGCGATGTGCCGCTTGCGCCAAAACAGCCATGCCGCCACCGCCACCACCGCTGGCCCTAGAACGAAGGGGTCGCCGAGCATCGCGAAGAAACCCATCACCGGGTCGGCCAGCGGATGCCGCAGTCCAAACATGGCCTGATGCACCAGCAGATCGAAGTGCGACGGTGCGTCACCGCCACTGACCGACACCAGTAACTGGAAGAAACCCCAGCCGGCGAAGAGCAGGGCCGCAGCGAGCAAGAGCAGGGAGGGCGATTCGCGTTGGTTGGGGTCGATCAGCGCTTCCGAGTAGCGGCCGATCACCGGGTGGCGGTGCGACCAAGCAAGTAGGCGCACCAGTAAGTCGTTTGCGCGTGGTGCCAGCCAGCGCCACGAATACAGCACGATGGCCCAAAGCGTGGCGACCAAGACCAGCACCAAGCCGATGACGATGGCCAGCCGTCCAGCGACGGCGGCGATGAGATCAAGCGAGGCACCGAACAACCAGCCGGGGACCAAAAAGGTCACGGCCCATAACAGCGCGCCGGTGCTGGTGGCGACGATGTACTTTTGCGCCGGCATCTGCACCATTCCGGCGATGGCCGGGATGAAGGGCCGAATCGCGCCCACGAAGCGGCCGATCACCAGGCTTTTCATTCCATGTCGGCGGAAGGAAATTTCGCCGCGCGTCAGCCACTGCGGGTTTTGCGCAAAGGGCCAGCGTGTTTTCAGGGAGTTACCGTAGCGGCGTCCAGCGAGATAACTGACACCGTCACCACAAAAGGCACCGAGCGCGGCGCAGATCACCGCGTAGGTACCGTCGATGTGGCCGAGGCCAACGAGCATGCCCACCGCAAACAGCAGCGGTGCGGCTGGCACCGCAAAGCCGACGATCAGCAATGCATCGCCGAATGCAATCAAAAAAATAAGTGCGCCCGCAGCCACTGGATGCTGCGAGATCCAGTCGAGCAGGGCGTCCCAGCGAATGGAATCCATCCGCAGATTATAGTTCGGTGCAAAAGGCAGTCGGATGACTTTGCGGCAGCGCTACGGGTCGCTGACTTTGTTGATCCCGCGCTTTGTTGATCCCGTGGAAGTCGGACTCGCGAAGCCTTGCAATCATCAGCGGCCCAGCGCCGCGAGCCCTCGGCGCAGATCCGCCAGTAGATCCTCGCTGTGTTCTAGCCCCACCGACAACCGCAGCAGGCTTGGCGGCGACACCGGATTCGGGCCTTCGACGGACGCGCGGTGTTCGATCAAGGATTCGACACCACCCAGGGAGGTCGCATTGGTGAAAACCTCGACCGCGCCAGCAAACGCCAGCGCCGCCTCGCGTCCACCCTTGAAGGTCAACGACACCATGCCGCCGAAGTCGCTCATTTGACGCGCCGCGATGGCGTGGTTGTGATGGGTGGCCAAGCCGGGGAAATAGACCGTCTCCACAGCCGACTGCGCGGCAAGGAACGCCGCCACGCGCCGCGCGTTGGCGCAGTGCCAGGCCATGCGCGCTGGCAGCGAGCGCAGGCCGCGCAGGATGAGCCAAGCGGAAAACGGCGCCAAGATGTTGCCGGTGATGTGGCGTCGGTGCGCCGCTTTTTCGAGCCGCGCATCGCGCCGCGCGAACACCAATGCACCGCCCATGACGTCGCTGTGACCGCCCATGTACTTGGTGGTCGAATGCATGACGAGGTCGGCGCCGAGCGCGATTGGCCGCTGCAGCATTGGCGTGGCGAAGGTGTTGTCTACCGCCAACAGCGCGCCGTGCTGCTTGGCGATGATCGAAAGTGCCGCGAGATCAGCGATGCGTAGCTGCGGGTTCGAGGGTGTCTCAGCCCAGATCATTCGGACAGAAGGCGTCATCGCTGCGGCCACTGCGGTTGCGTCGCACTGGTCGACGCGGCGCAGGGTCACGCCGCGTTCGGGCAGGAACTCGGCACCGAGTGAGCGTAAACCGGCGTAGCAATCTTCCGGGATCAACACCTCACTGCCGGCCGGAAGACCTTCCAGTGCGGCCGTCATCGCTGCCATGCCCGAGCCGTAAACCAGCGCGCCTTCGCCGCCGTCGAGCGCGGCAAGTGCCGTTTCCAGCCGGTCTTGTGTCGGGTTTCCCTCGCGCTGGTATTCGTAGCCGGCCCGCCGTTCCGCAGCCGGTCCGTGTTTGAACGTGGTCGAAAGATGCAACGGCGGTGCCACCGCCCCGTTGTGGGCGTCGGCTTCACCGCCGGCATGGATGGCGAGGGTTTCGAGGCGTAGATCAGGACGCATGCACGGGTGCCAGTTCGAAGCCGCGCAGCCGCAGTTCACCGGTGAGCTGCGGCGGCGAGGCGTAATGGATGGTGTCGAGGCCGGCACGGCGTGCGCCGGCGATGTTGTCGGCGAGGTCGTCGATCATCAGTGCCGATGCTGGCGAGTAGCCCAGGGTCGACAGACAGACGCAGAACGCCTGTGGGTCGGGCTTCGTCAAACGGAGTTGGGCGCTGGTGATGATTCGCGTGCCGAACAGAGGACGCAGCTCGGGCAGAAACTTCGGCAACTGGCGGCCCAGCCATTGCCCGTTGTTGGTGAACAATGCGAGCGTCGTTTGCGCCGCGATGCCCTCGGCCAGTGCCAGTACTTCACGGCGTAGGTGCATGCTCTGCCGGCGTGCGTCGATGAAGGCGTCCAGCGGAATATCGAGCCCATAGCGACGCCGCAGTGCATCGAGATAGTCCTCTAGCCCGAGTTCACCGCGGTCGTTCTTCGCCTCCAGCCCGCTTTTGAACAGCGCCTCATTCACCATTGAAGGGGTTGCGCCAATGGCGCGGGCCAGCGTTTCGACGCGCGCCTCCTGCCGATACTCGACGAGCACGTCGTCGAGATCGAACACCACCAGCTTTGGGCGCGGACGTGGGTTCATCCGGCGGCTGCGACTTCGCGGAAAGCTGCCCTTGCAGCCTCCAGCGTGTGCGCGATCTCCGCTTCGCCGTGCATGGAAGATACGAAGCCCGCTTCGAAGGCCGAGGGCGCTAAGTACACGCCGCGCTTGAGCATGGCGTGGAAGAAACGTTTGAAGCGCGCCGTGTCGGCGTTCTTTGCTTGTTCGAAGGAGGTGACGCGTTGCGCGCTGAAGTACAGGCCGAACATCGCGCAGACATGGCGGGTACTGAAGGCCAGGCCCGCTTCGTCGGCGGCAGTTTGGAAGCCGGCCACCAGCGAGTCTGTCGTTCTTGCGAGCCCCTCGTAGAAGCCCGGTTGTTGGATCAGCGCCAGCGTCGCAAGACCTGCGGCCATTGCCACCGGATTGCCGCTCAGTGTGCCGGCTTGGTAGATCGGGCCGGCGGGCGCAATTTGCTGCATCAAGTCGCGGCGGCCACCATACGCTCCCACCGGCATGCCGCCACCGATGATCTTGCCGAAGGTGGAAAGATCGGGCCGCACGCCATACAGGGCCTGTGCGCCACCCAGTGCGACGCGAAAGCCGGTCATCACTTCATCGAAGATCAGTAGCGCACCGTGCTGTGTACACAGCGCACGCAAATGCGCGAGGTAGCCCGGCTCGGGTGGGATGCAGTTGGCATTGCCCACCACCGGCTCGATGATGAGCCCGGCGATGTCGTGGCCGACTTCATCGAACAAACCGGTAGCAGCATCAAAATCATTGAAGGGCAGCGTCAGCGTCAGATCAGCCAGCGCCTTCGGCACGCCGGGCGAGTTCGGCAGGCCGAAGGTCAGTGCGCCAGAACCCGCCTTCACGAGGAAGCTGTCGCCGTGGCCGTGGTAGCAGCCCTCGAATTTGACGATGCGGTTGCGGCCCGTCGCGCCGCGCGCCAACCGAATGGCGGAGAGCGTCGCCTCGGTGCCCGAGTTCACCATCCGCAGCATTTCGCAGCTTGGCACGATGCGCGTGATCGCTTCGGCCATGGTCACTTCCAGCGCGTTCGGTACGCCGAACGAGAGGCCGTCCACCATCACTGCACGCACGGCGTCGAGCACCTCCTCGCGCGCATGGCCCGCGATCATCGGCCCCCAGCTACCGATGTAGTCGATGTAGCGGTTGCCGTCGACATCTTCAATCCAAGCGCCCTTCGCGCGGCGGGCGAAGAACGGTTCGCCGCCCACCGACTGGAAGGCGCGCACCGGCGAATTGACGCCGCCGGGCAACAGGTCGAGGGCGCGGGTGTACAGGGCGTGGCTGGTGTCGTTTTTCATCCGTCGTTCGTCGCAAAAAGGGAAGTGAAGCGGCGCGCTGCAAAGAGCGGATCGGGTGCGTCGAATACCGCGCCCAACACCGCCAATACCTGTGCACCGGCCGCCAGAAGTGGCGCTGCATTATCCGGGGTGATGCCGCCGATAGCGACGCGTGGTCGACCCAGCGATCCTGCCGCCGCAAGCAAGGCCACGTCCGCGCGCCATGCCTGAGGTTTGGTAGCACTGGGAAAAAAAGCGCCGAAAGCGACGTAGTCGGCACCAGCATCGATGGCCGCTTGTGCTCGTGCCAGTTCGTTGTAGCAGGAGGCCCCGAGTAGCAAGCCGGGTGCCTCGTGGCGCGCGAGCACGAAATCACCGTCGTCCTCGCCCAAGTGAGCGCCGGCGGCGTTCACCTCCAAGGCTAGACGCCAGTCGTCGTTGATGATGAGTGGAACGCCAACGGTATCGCACAGAACCTTCAGCGCGCGGGCTTCGTCGCGTTGACGGGTCGCGTCGGCGCACTTGTTTCGATATTGCAGCAGCACGGGACGTGCCGGCAGCACGGCAGCCACGCGTTCCAGTAGGTGGTCGCTGTCGTGTTCGTCAGGGGTGATCAGGTACAAGCCGCGCAGCGTCATCGCCGTATCCTACTCGTCAGCGTGCGGTGAGCGTGGCAGGCTTTGTCGTCATCCTCATCGCAACGCCCACCATGTCCAACTCCGCCGCTTACACCATCTGGGTCTGCATCGTCTGCGGCTTCCTCTACGACGAAGCACTAGGCCTGCCAGATGAAGGCTTGCCAGCGGGCACCCGATGGGGTGATGTGCCGAAGGATTGGCAGTGCCCTGATTGTGGCGTCGGAAAGGCCGACTTCGAGATGGTCGAAGCCTGATGTCTACGCAGCGAGGGCAGCGTTTGGCGTCTGCGCGATGCACGACACCGTACCGGTAAGCGCCCTCGGATGCGGCGGCCTCAGGGCTGGCCGCGGGTTGGGATACCTTCGGAGAAGTGGAGGGTGTCGCCGCGATCAAGGTCGAGCCCGTCGGAGCGCCCCGCATTGAGTTCGAGCACGTACTTCGCCGGCCCGGCACTCGGATAGCTCGGACATTGAACACCAGCACTGCAGGGCGGTACGCGGCGCTGCACGGAGACGAAGCGGCGCTCGGCATCGAAATACAGGATGTCGAGCGGAATCCTCGTGTTCTTCATCCAGTAGGCGAGCGGTGCTTCACGCTCGTGCACGAACAGCATGCCGTGGTTGGCCGGCATCG
>BBPD01000169.1_pt1 | contig 18063 bp, 21 predicted proteins | sample 1344911 | NCBI WGS metagenome assembly BBPD01 (sample SAMD00019088, study PRJDB2971) | groundwater metagenome | biome: freshwater biome; feature: mineral spring; material: ground water | place: USA: CA, Sonoma | collected 2011-09 | depth surface m
CGGATGGATACACCCCACCGCGGCCTTCGCCGGATGGATACGAAGATCGAGAGGTTCGACTGCCCGATGTCGTCCCCCACATGATCAGGATGTTCGGTTTCTTCGCCATCGCACATTCTCCCGGTCGGTGGTGCAGGTGCGATATCAAAAGCCGGGCCGCCAGGTGGCCCATTTCTGGGCAATCGTCAGATGCAATCCAGCAGATCGGCGGGCTTGTCCCTTTCGGAAATCAGGCCGCGCCACCCTCACCGGGGCAGCCGCCGGTGGACCGATCAGCGCTCCAGTCGCAGATTGCCCAGCTGCGTTCCGATCTCCCGGAAGGCTGTCCGCAGATCGGCCGCCGAAGGCGCGTGGTAGTAAAAGCCCGGCCCCGACGCACACTGCTGGTACATGGCACGGGTCGAGGTGCTGGTGCCAAGCGTGATGGTGTAAAGCTTGATGCCCTGCGCCTTGATCCGGCCGCACAGCACCAGCATCCGGTCATCGATGCGGCTGCGCGCGGTCGACCCGCTGGTCGTGCCCAGGCGGCCGTCAGACAGGCGGCCGAAACCGGTATAGTCGTGCGCAGGCGGGCGGCCATAATCGAACCAGTTGTTGTCGCCGTCGGTCATCATCACGATAACCTTCGACATGAAGTCGCGCGGGCCGGGATAGGGCAGGGGCATGCCCGGCGGCGTGGTGGTGCCCCACGGGCTGGTGCCCCAGAGGCCCCGGAACCGGGGCGACAGCGTCATCCACCCTGCCTGGAGCCCCATGTTGCCCATCGTGCCGCCACGGCTGGTCGGCTGCAGCGCCCCGATGATCGACACCAGCGCCGCGCGGTCGTTGGTCAGCCCCGCAATCGGCTGGCTGCAGCCGACATTGGGACCCTTGCGATCGTTGGCGCCGGTAAAGGCCCGTTGCGGCACCAGGCTGTCGGTATCGTCGGCATCGGGCGTCTCGCGGCTGGAAATGGCCGGGGTGTTTCCCCAGTCGGCATCGCCGAACACCGGGCCGACCTGGCCGGCGGTGGTGCGCGTTCCGAATGCATTGGCTGCCGTCCGCGCCCGGGTGGAGGGATAGAGGAAGGGCCGGAACGGGACAATGTTCGGCGGCGTGTCGGTCTGGTCTTCACCATTCGTGCGCGCCTCCACGCAGCCGCGCCAGCGGAAAGGGGCAAAGCCGTTCACCGCCGCCGGACCGCCCTGCAGCCAGTCGGTGCGCGTATGGCCGATGTTGAAGCTGGTCGTGTAGGGCACCACCGAAATGTAGAGCGTATCGAGGCTGGACTTGCCGCCGAACAGGATGTTGACGAGATCGGTCGCTGCAAGCCGCATCTGGGTCATCGGTGTTCCTGCCATCGAACCGGTCACGTCGAGCACGAGGGCCAGTTCCATCCCTACCGTGGTGCGCCGCGCGGTGGCCGTGGCGCTGATCGGCAGGGTCGCATAGCGGTCGCCGGCAAGCTGCAGGAAACTGGTGCGGATCTGTCCGCTGGCCGTCACTTGCAGCGTGTCGCCATTTGCCGCCGGGGTTGCCTCGAATCCGATCAGCAGAACGCCGCCTCCCGAACCGAAATTGGCATCGAAATAGGCGCGCGCATCGGCCGACGGATCGCGCGCGCCGGCCACCCGTGCCCCGGCCAGGGCCGCTGCGTCCACGGCCGCCCCCAGTCGTTCCTGGGCCAGCCAGGCGCGACCGAAGTCGATCCCGATTCCCGCCAGGATCGCCATGGGTATCAGCAACAGCGCCGCGCCCAGCGCCACATTGCCCCGCTGGCTCCGGCGCACGCTCATGCCGACACCGTCGGCCCGCCCAGGCGCGGCCGCCGAACCGAGATGCTGCGATACGCGAACGCCTCGTCCAGCCCCAGAAGTCTGCCGGACAGCAGCCAGGGCCGAAAGGTTCCGGCAACTTCCGCAAACACCGCGCTGTCGCCCGGCGGAACCGGCACGCCCCGCATCGCGCCCGGCCCCACGACCGAGCGGATGTCGCTGCGCCCCCAGCGCCGGCTCCAGGCCACCTCGGGGCCGTTGCCACGGTTCGTGATCACCGTCACGATGATCGCACCCTCCGCGGTCAGGTCGACCGGGCGCGCCACTTCGGCCGCTGCCTGCGCCAGCACCGCGACCTCCCGCCCGGTGACGACGGCTGCCGGGTCCATCTCCGGGGTGAACTGCTCGGTCTGCGAGGCAAGGTTGGCGACAGCGGTCGCCGATGCCGCCGCAAGCTGGGCCGACACCAGATAACGCCCGAGATCGACCGTCGCGAGCAGAAGGCCAAGAAGCAGCGGCGCCGCAAACGCGAATTCCAGCGCGCCCGCGCCGCGCGAATTCCTGCTAGAAGGGTTCATTGCGCACCACCACCCGGGTTTCGAACTGCAGCCGCCGATCCCGCCCAAGCCCGGGCGTCAGGCCGGTCAGCGGATAGGCGATGTAGCGCAGCGTGTAGATCGCGATCTGGTCGCTGCCGCCCGGCGACGGCATTGCCTGGTCGGCATCCCAGCGTCCGTTTCCGTTGATGTCGGTAAAGGCCTCGTTGCCGTCCTGCCGGCCGTTGCCGTTGACATCCGCAAACGGCTCCGGCCGGCCGACCGCCTGAAAGCCGGCGTAGGCGTTGATCGAAAGGCAAAGCCCCGCGGGCTTCAGCACGGCGCCTGCACTGGCCGACACGATCGCCCGTATGCGGTCCAGCCGGGGGTTGCTGTCGCCGCCGTCGCACAGGCGGACCACCGGCATGCTGCCGCCGGCGGCCAGCGGTTCGGCCTGCCCGGTGATGCCATAACGCGATGCGCTGCGGGCAGCGTGGTTCATCTGGTGCTGCACCAGCGCAACCCAGGCATAGTCCGCCGACGCGGTCAGCAGCAGCACAAGGAAGGGCAGTGCGGCCGCGGTCTCCAGCGCCGCGGCCCCGCGACCGGATCGCCGGCTCACTCGCTCCCTCCCGCCATGCCGGCTGCCTGCATCCGAAGTGAAAGCGCGTGGTTGTGCCGCGCGGCCCGATGCAGCGGGTCCAGCGCCAGCGCACGGGCATAGGCCTGCTGCGCGGCCGGGTGGTCGCCCATCAGGTCCCGCGCGATGCCCAGCCCGGTCCAGGCGCCGGGGTCCTTGGGCGTTGCCGATGTTGCCGCCCCGAAGGCAGCCGCGGCCGCAGCCGCATTGCCCTGCTGCAGCTGGGCCCGGCCCAGATTGGGCGCAATGCCGGGCAACAGCGGGTCCAGCTCGGCTGCCCGCGCAAGGGCGGCAATCGCATCGGCCGGCCGGCCCGTGCGTGCAAGGGCCTCGCCAAGCGCCGCCCAGGCGCCGGCGTCATCGGGCTGGGCCAGGGTCACGTCGCGCCACAGCCGCGCCGCCGAGTCCCATTGCGCCGAGCGCGCTGCCGCCCGGGCGAGCACCCCTGTCATGCCCTGCTGGCGCTGGTCGGCGGCGCGTAGTCCGGCAACGGCCGGCGCAGTTGCGCCAAACGCCGCAATGAGTGTCACAAGCAGGAAGGGCAGGGTGCGCATGGGCGGATATCCTCAGATCTTGGTGAGCGCTCCGAGAAGCTGCAGGAAGGCGGGGCCTGCCACCACCAGGGTGGTCGCGGGCAGGATGAACATGATCATCGGCACGGTGATCAGCACCGGCAGACGCGCCGCGCGCTCCTCCATCCGGGTTTGGCGCACCAGGCGGAAATCGCCGGTCAGCGTCCTCAGCGCCTTGCCCAGCGGCGTGCCGTATTTCAGCGTCTGCGACAGGGTCGATGCAATCGCGCGCACCGATTCCAGCTGCACCCGGTCGCCCATGTTGTGCAGGCCCTGCAATCGGTCCGACAGCATCCGCATCTCCGACACAGTGATCGCAAGTTCGGCTGCAAGCTCGGGGTGCACATCCTTCAGCTCCCTTGCAACCCGCTCCAGCCCCAGCTCGATGCCGATCCCGGCCTCGGCGCACACCACCAGCAAGTCCAGCGCGTCGGCGAGCCCCCTGTCGATCGCCTCCCTTCGCTGCCCGGCCCGGCGGCCCAGCAGGAAATCGGGGCCCCGCAGACCCGTTACCGCAGCACCGAGCAGAACCGTGGCACCGGTCAGCGGCGATTGCCCCAACGGGCTCCATTGCACCCACAGCGCGGCAAGCCCGATCAGCAGCCCCGCCAAGATGATCTTGAACCCGATGAAGCGGTCGACAGCGCCCGGCCCGGTCACCCCGGCGGCATAAAGCGTCTGGCGCAGCTTGCCGACTTCCGCTGCGCCCACCAGCGGCGAGTTCGCCAGCCAGTCGCCCAGCCGGCGCAATGGGCTCTCCTGCTCGCCCTGGCCGGGCCCGGCAGGCGCCACAAGCGCAACGCGCGCCCTCAGCCTGCCTTCGGCGGCAGCGCGGCGGCGCAGCAGGATCAGCAGCACGCCGGCCGCAATCGGCGTGCCCAGCGACAGCGCGAACGCAGCAGCGGCCATCAGCTCAGGCCTCTGCGCGAAATGGTGCGAATCACGGCAAGCCCGAACATCTGCACCAGGATCGCGATCCCCAGCAGCCGGCGGCCATCGGGCGTCGTGAACAGTTGCAGCACATAGGGCGGGTTCACCACCATCAGCACGGCGGCCACCACAACCGGCAACAGCGCAAGCACCAGCACGGTCGCGCGGGTCTCCGACGTCAAGGCGCGCGCCTTCAGTTTCACCGCGCGCCGCTTGCGGATGGTGTCAGACAGGTTTTCCAGCGTTTCGGCCAGGTTGCCGCCGGTCTGGCGCTGCAGCGACACCGACACCGCGAAGAAGCGGTAGTCGGCGATGGCGCAGCGCTCGGCCAGCCCCTGCAGCGCCGAATCGAAACCCTGCCCCAACTGGATCTGGTCCACCGCCCGGCGGAACTCCGGCCCGGTCGGGCCAGCGACTTCGGCTGCGACCGCGCGCATCCCCTCGTTCACCGGCAGGCCGGCCCGAACGCAGCGGATGATGACGCCGAGCGCCAGGGCGAACTGCTCTTCCATCAGCTCGCGGGTCTTGTCGCGCTTGCCGGCAACAACCCCTCGCGCAACCATCACGGCCGCAACCAGCGCCACCGGCAGGGCCCAGGCCGGGGGCACACTCAGCAGCCGCGAAAGCACCATGTGGGCCGCCAGCCAGGCGCCCGCCCCGGCCAGCAAGGGCAACAGCACCGCCATCGATTGGTCGCTCGCGATCCGGCGATCGATGCCGAGCACCGGATCAAGGACAGCAGCGACGGCGGCCGCAAAAGGCAGGGTCAGGCGGGCGCGCTGCGCCTCCCGCCGGCGGACTCCGGCAGGGCGGATCGACGCCAGCCGCTCCATCCGCTTCCGACGCTCGCGCCAGTCTCCCGGCAGGAACCCGGCAAAGGCCTCCAGGCCCGCCATCACTCCGCCCCCGCCGACACGCTGGAGTATAATTCGTCCAGTCCGAAATACTTCAGCCTCGGCAGGAAGCCCGGCCGGACACCCGTCGCCCGAAAGGCGCCGCGCAGCGTGCCGTCGCGGTTCTCGCCGTCGTATTCGAAGGCGAAAAGATCCTGCAGGACCACGACATCGCCCTCCTGGCCGACCACCTCGGTCACCTGGGTCACCCGGCGGACGCCGTCCCGCATCCGCTGGACCTGCACGATGACGTCGAGCGCGGACACGATCTGCTGGCGGATCGCAGCCGACGGCAGGCCGACCGCCCCCATCAGCACCATGTTCTCGATCCGGGCCAGCGCGTCCCGGCTGTTGTTGGCGTGGATGGTCGACATCGAGCCGTCATGGCCGGTGTTCATCGCCTGCAGCATGTCGAACGCCTCCGCGCCGCGGACTTCGCCGATGATGATGCGGTCCGGCCGCATCCGCAGCGCATTGCGCACCAGGTCGCGCTGGGAAATCGCGCCCTGCCCCTCCAGGTTCGGCGGCCGGGTCTCCAGCCGCACGACATGCGGCTGCTGCAGCTGCAGTTCGGCCGCGTCCTCGATGGTCACCAGTCGCTCGCTGTTGTCGGCAAAGCGGCTCATCGCATTCAGCAGCGTGGTCTTGCCCGATCCGGTGCCGCCCGAGATCACGATGTTCAGCCGCGAGCGCGCCATGATCTCCAGCGCCCGGGCCAGCGGCTCGGACAGGGTATGGAACTCGATCAGCCGGGCAAGGTCGATGCGCTTCTTGGCGAACTTCCGGATAGACAGGCAGGGCCCATCCAGCGCAAGCGGCGGGATCACGATGTTCACCCGGCTCCCGTCCGCAAGGCGGGCGTCCAGCAGCGGCGAGCTTTCGTCGACCCGACGCCCGATGGCAGACGCGATCCGCTGCGAAATCTGCAACAGATGCAGATTGTCCCGGAAGCGGATGTCCGATTTCACCAGCCGGCCGCTCTTCTCCACGAACGTGCTCATTGGCCCGTTCACCATGATGTCGGTGATGGTCTCGTCCGCCAGCAACGGCTCCAGCGGGCCAAGGCCCAGCATGTCGTTTACCAGCTCGTCGGCCAGCGCAGACTGCTCGCGGGCGTTCAGCTGCACCCGCTCTTGTGTCGCAACCTCGCCGACAGCCTCGGCAATCGCGACGCGCAGGCTCTGCCCATCCATCTCGGCGATGTCGACCGGGTCCAGCCGCGAAAGGGCCGCGCGGCGGAGGCTTGAAAACTGCTCGGGCGTGGCCCTTACCAGCACGGCATGCACCGGGCCTGCTTCCTCGGCCTGCCGTGCCACGGGCTCGCGGGGCTGCCGCCGGCCGAAACTCATGGCTTCAGCCCAAGCAGCCGCTTCCAGCCCGGCACCGGCGCGGCCTTCACCGCCTGCCCCGAAAGCTCGCGCGCCAGAAGCGCGATGGCCGTTTCCGCGCGCGGGTCGTCGCGCCAGGCCGGGCGGCCCAGGTTGATGCCGGTGTTAAAGGCCTTGGGCAGAAACGGCAGCGTGGCGTCCGGCGCGCGGCCCAACCCCGTCGCAAGCTCGGGGGCGGGCAGGTCTCCCGGGCGGCCTGCCTTGTTGTGCAGCAGGATCTGCCGCTGGCCGAGCGCGGAGGCAGCCTCCATTCGCTGCACGGTGTCGCGCACCGAAAGCAGGGTGCCGTCGAGCACGAACAGCTGCACATGGGCCACCGCCAGCAACGCCTTGGCCGCATCCCGCAGCGGAAGTGGCACGTCCATCAGCACATAATGGTAGCTTCGCTGCAACCGGCCGATCAGCGCCTCCCCACCGTCCAGCTTGACGACAGGCGCCCGGTCTGCCGGCATCTCGCTCGCCAGCAGGTCCAGCCGCGTCGCAACCGAAATCGTCGCCCGCTCCATGAACAGGTCGTCGATCCGCCCCGGCACCTCCAGCGCCTCGGCCAGGCCCGCATTGGGCTTGGCACCCAGAAGCAGGGCCTGCGCACCTGAGCGGACGTCGAGGTCGACAAGCGCGACCCGCCGCGACGCCTTTTCGGCCAGATAGGAAGCAAGATTGGCAGCAACGCTGCTTGCGCCGACACCGCCCCGCGTGCCGCACACGGCGACCAGCTTGCCAAGCCGCGCCTCCGACCCACGCGGCGCACCATTGGTAAGCCGCCAGACCACCGCCTCGACCAGTTCGGCCGTCAGCGGCTTGAACAGATAATCGGCCACCCCCAGCCCAAGGAGGCCGCGAAACAGGCCCACGTCATTTGCTTCGCCGATCACCACCAGCTGCAATTGCGGCTCGCACACCTCCGACAGATGCTGCACCGCATCCAGCACGGTGTCGGTTCCGGTCACATCGACGAACAGGATCGCGGGCGATCGCTGGTGCTTCAGGTCCCGCTCGGCAGCCGCAATTCCGCCCCGGCGCAGTTCGAAGCCCGGCAGCGCCAGGTGCGTCGCGACACGCCGCAGCACGGCCTCGCTCTCGCCGTCCTGCGCATAGGCAACCATGCCCTTCAGTCGGCCCGGCTCGCCCGTCACCGGCCTCGTCGGCAACATTGCGTTCATTGCGGGCCTCCGCCTGCGGCCTGCGTGCTCTCCCGGCGAAGCTCCTTCACCTTGTCGGCATCCAGCCGCGCAACCGCAGCCGCCTCCAGCGCCCCGCGCGCAGGGGACAGTGGACGACCGGCTGCAAGGTCCTGCGGGTCGGCCATCGCCTCCAGGTTGGCCGCGTTCGCACAGCCGAACACGAGCCGGTCGGCCGTGCACCGAACGGCTGCCGCCGGGTCCCGGGCAGGCGGAGGAAAGGCCGACTGGGCAGTCGCCGAAGCGGGCAACATGAGCAGCAGAAACAGGGTCGGGCGCAGCATGAGGCTTACTCCAGGATAAAGCCGGTGGGGTCGTTGGCGCTGCTCCGCGTGATCCGCCCGCCGATCATCGAGCCGATGCTCGTTGCCGGCACCACAACCTCGTTCGGCAGCCGCAGCGCCGCGGGCGAGGACACCGGCTGCACCAGATAGGGGGTCACGATGATGACGAGCTCCGTTTCCTGCCGCTGAAAGCGGGTGGAGCGGAACAGCGCGCCAAGCACCGGAATGTCACCCAGCAGCGGCACCTGCCGGGCGCTGTTCGACGAACTGGCCCGCAGCAGGCCGGCGATCGCGAAGCTCTGGCCCGAGGCCAGCTCCACCGTCGTCTCGGCGCGGCGCACCGACAATCCGGGCACGCGGATGTCGCCGATATCGACACTGGCGGACTCGTTGAGCTCCGACACCTCGGGGCGCACCTTCAGCGCGATCCGGCCGCCGTCCAGCACGGTCGGGGTGAAATCCAGCGCGACGCCGAAGCGTTTGAATTCGATGATGATGGCGTTCAGGTTCTGGTTGACGGGGATCGGAAATTCCCCACCCGACAGAAAGCTCGCCGTCTCACCGGACCGCGCGGTCAGATTGGGCTCCACCAGCACCGTGACAAGCCCGTCCTGCTCCAGCGCATCGATGACAGCGTTCATGTCCAGGCTGTCGGTCCGGCGCGCCAGCCCGACGCTGGAGGCCCCGTCTGGCGCGCGCAGCATTTCGCCGCCGGTCGCGTTCACGACTTCGCGGCCGGTCGCGAGCCCCATACTGAATCCGCCGATCTGGCCAAAGATGTCGAAATTGAACCCGATCTCGCGCGCCAGCGTCCGCGACACCTCCGCCACGCGGACCCTGAGGTTCACCTGCGTCGCCATCCGGACCTTCAGGCGGTTGATCACCTCCTCCGCCTTGCCGCCGGCTGCAACAAGCGCAAGGCTGGCAGCGCGCGCGGCGGCGGCCGGGCTTTCCACCTCGCCGTCCAGCAGGATCGCGCCCCCGGCAAGCTCGGCCCGGGCGCCGGGAACGGTGGCAAGCTCGGCACGCAACTGGCTGATGTCGGGCACGACCGTCACGTCGTAACTCGCCAGGATTCTACCGCCCGCGCCAAACGCCTGCACCGTCGATCGCCCGGGCGCCTTGCCAAACACGAACAGGCTCCGGGGCGAGGGGACCTGCACGTCGGCAACCTCAGGCCGGGCAACGACCGCACTTGTCGCAGCGGCAGGCAGCGTCAGCGTCAGGCCCTGTCCGATCAAAAGTTCCATCGGCGCGGAAGCCTGCGCGGGCGCTGCCGCAATCGAGGCTGTCGCCAGCAGCAGCACAGGCAGGCCCGGATATGAAGACCAGGTTCGCATCGTTCAGGCCCCTTGCGATCCACGATAGACCCTGACTTCGGTTCGCGCGGGGTTCTGGGCTTGCGCCGGCGCAGACGCCACCGGCGCTGCGCTCAGCGCTGCAGGCGGGCGGGTCCGCACGCTGCCGAGCGCGGGCGACACGCTGCCAGCCCAGGTCACCGCCTCCGCCGCGGCAGGCCCATCGCCGGCTGTCACCCCGCGAAGCGTCAGGTGCAGCCGTCCGAGCGTCGCGGCGACCGTCACGCGCTCGGCATCGGGCGGCGTCACCTCTACCGTGACAGTGGTCGGAATCCGGCGCGGCTCGATCTTGCCTTCGACGGTCTGGGCGGCCTCGCCGGCGGACTCGAGCTTCTGGTCGGTCGACAGGATCCGCACATCTGAAAGAATGGTCTCGCTCACCACCTGCTGGGCTAGCGGCACCCCGTCCTCGCGGATTTCCTGCGTCAGGATTATGTCGACGCGGTCGCCGGGCCAGATCAGGCCGCCGGCCGCAGTCGTTGCATCCACCGAGACTGCGATTGCGCGGTAGCCCGGCGTGACGAGGGCGGCCAGGAAACCGCGCTCGCCGGGGCGGATCACGCTGCCGCCCACGATCAGTTCGCCGGCGGCAAAGGCGCGGCGGGTGACGGCACCGGCCAGCGCGCGCGCCTCTGGCGTCCCGGCGCGGATGGCGCTCTCGGGCGGCCGGCCGTTTGCCCAGCGCACCTCGACAAGATCGTCGGGGCGAAGGATGTGGCCCGGCGGCAGCGCGCTGCCGATGGTGATGACACCGGGCGCGGGGGCTGCAGGTTTGCCGGTGGCGGCAGCGGCCGGCGCTTCGCGCCCCGCGCCGACAAGGAAGTGGAAGCCGACCGCAAGCCCGACGGCCAGCAGGGCGACAAACAGGAACAGCCGGGCCTTCTGCATGGCTTAGGCTCCTGCGCCCAGGGCCAGCCACAGCCCGGCGGCAATGGCGATGGCATAGGGAATGGTCGGCGCACGGCGCAGTCGGGTCTGCTCGGCACGAAGCCAGCGCGGGGCGCCGGCAGGCAGGGCAAGCCACCCGCCCCGAACCGGCCGGCGCAACACAAGCAGCAGGGCGGCAAGCACCCCCCCGGCAATCGCGGTTCCAGCGAACAGCGGCAGCAGCCCGCTCCATCCGGCGGCGATGCCGGCCGCGCCGATCAGCTTGGCGTCCCCCCAGCCCCACAGGCCAAGCGCAGCCGCAGCCACGCCGACCGGCAGGCATACAAGGCCGGCGGCCAAGGCGGCCGGAACCGACCCGGCGGCAATCGCCTGCACCAGCCCGGCCGTCCCGATCGCCACGACCGTCCAGTCGGGAATAAGCCGCCGTCGAACGTCAACCGCGCAAGCCGCCAGCAACGGGGCAGCCACTGCAATGGCAAGAACGCTGTCCATCTCAGTGGCTCCCCCGGGCCTGGTGGCAATCCCCGGCGTCAGCGGCGGCCGAAGTTGTTGCCTGCAGCATTGGTCATCTGGCCGCCGACCGTTGTGATCGCCCTGGTCAGGTTGCCGCGAAGCTGAGTCAGCGCGCCGAGCACGGCGACCGCCACAAAGGCAAGCACCAGTGCATATTCCAGCGCCGTCGCTCCGCGCCTTGCCCGGTTCGAGGTAAGCCGGCGCACGGCACGCACCGGAAATGTAAGGTTGGACATGCTCAATTGCTCCCTTCAAGGGGGGGGGCGGCCGCCGGCCTCCGCCCCGGAATGGCGATCGCCCCGCCCCCGCACGCGGCGTGGGGCGGAAACGAGTCCGGCACACCGGGGAACGGACGCTTGCTCCAGGGATTTAGGACACCGTCGGGCATATCGGTGTTAACGCCCGGAGACCCGGCAGCTTTATACCAACTTGCGTTGATCATGACCCACGCGTCCGTTGGCGGCGTCCGATGGTCATGATGCGCCGGGGCTGGTCGACGAGCTTGGGCGTGCCCCCCTACATGTTCGTCGGACCTTTGCCAGCGCGGCGGCAAAGCCCCCTTTTTGAACGCCTCCATCGCCAGCTCGTTCTGCGCGTGATGGCGCGGCCGGGCGGTCTGCTTGACATGGCCCAGCCTCTCGGGCTCGCGCCCCGCCGTGGTCTCGTCGGGCAAGACGGCAAACGCCTGGTGCAGCCACCGGACCAGATCACACAGCCGCCAGCGCACCACCCCTTGGATCGCCGGGATCGGCCCGCGCTCCACCGTCTCCACAAGCGCACGGCGCTGCACATCATCAAGCCGCGACCGGGCACCGGGCGCCTTGCCATCCAGCAGGCCATCCGGGCCGCGGGCGTTGAACCGAACCACCCGGTCCCGCACGATCTGCAAGCCCACCCCGCCGACCCGCGCTGCGCGCATCCGGCTGCCGCCTCGTCGTTGAAACGGCCGGGCCCCTTCAGGGGTACCCGGTCTGCAAGTCCACGCCGGGCGGCCGGCACTTCAAATACCCGGGCTGATGCTGCTCAAGCCCGCCGAACGGCGCAGGCACAGTTGCGGACAGCGCCGGGGCGACCCGACAATGTTGCCGATAGCCGACCCAGAGCGCCAGAAGGCTCGTCGGCACCGCGAAGGCAAAAACACCCAGATGGAAGGACTCCGGGATTGTCAGGAAGACGGCAAGGGTCGGGATCATCAGCAGGATCAACGGCAGGGCAAGGCAATGGACCAAGGCACACGGCAGATGCGCCGATTGCCAGCCTGTCGAAGAGACGGCGGTGCGTCATGGTTGCGATCACATCCCCCTGAGGGCAGGCACCGACCAGAGGTGACCTTGCCGGTGAGTATGTGACATTGTATCATAAGGTCAGCAACGGCTGGAATCCGGGGCGCCCGCGCGGCTGTGCAATTGTCGCTCGATCCATCCGGCATACTCGGATTGCAACCTGATGACCCAGCCCATCCACACTGCCGCTTTCCGGGATGAATTCGGTGGAGGGCTGTATCGAAAGCGCCGAGCCCTTCACCGCCTGTTTCTGCCGAGATGCCGTCGATCTGGCCGACTTGTCCCCGGACCTTTCGCTGCTGGACGTCGCAACCGGGCCGGGCGCATTGGCGCTCGCTGCTGGCGGGGCAGGCGCGATAGTGACTGCAATCGATTTCTTGCAGGCCATGATCCACCAGCTCCGCAGACGTGCCGCGGAACTTGCCAACCCCGCTCGCCTCGAAGCCGCGATGCGGGCCGCAGGTTTCGCCGAGATCGTGATGCACCCGCGCACCCACGAATTCATCCTCCGCGCTGACATCCTGAGCGCCGACCATCCGATGATGCAGCAGAACCCACTGGTTTCCGGGCTGGATGGTCCGGCGCACGCTGCCGTCGCTGCCCGCGCCCTGCAGACCGCCCGAGAGCTTGGGGTTGGACACAGCGTCATTGTCCCCGGAACAGCCCGTCTGGCGACAGCGGAGAAAGCGGCACATAGCCGTCCATTGCACCGCCCGGTTTCGGCGCGTCAGGGCAGGGTCGTCGAGTGCTCGCAAGCCCGGACCAGACCGGTCAGTGATTGAGCAGGACAGGAAACTGCAAGACTGTGGCGCCCGCTTGGCACTTCAAGCCGCTCCGGCTGATCCAGCGACGTCGGTCTCCGGGCGGACTGCGCTGTCGATGACAATCACCAGTCGACGTATACCGCTGCCGGCAATCGGCGGCGAGCGATGCGGGCAGGGTGAATGCCCTTCCCCGTCCGCCCTCGGATAGAGCGCGCCTTTGAACAACCCCACCCAGCCGGTGGGCACGCGAGCCAGCGGGGCTTGCGGGTCGCCATCGGGTGCATAGTCGGTGCCGGGTCCAGCCAGTGTCTGGATCAGCCGCACATCGGTGTAGTCCGCATGCACCTTGGTACAGGCATTGTTGTCGATCAGCTCCACTCGGAGTTTCAGCCAGTTGCAGCCCATGACTTTGGCAAATCGCCGCGAAGCCGTGTCGATCAATGCTTGCAGCGCTGCCGGCGCGTCGGGCAACTGGCCCAAAAGCGTGTCAGGTGCGCTTTCCACGCGCCATACGAAGGGCGGCCGCGCCAGCAAACTTTCAACCCAGGCGCCCTCGGGAGGCGCCTCCTCCTCGAGCACAAGTGCAGTCTCGGGATCGTGGATGCAGGCCCATCGATCCACGATTGTCTCAGCCTGCGCAAGCGTCGCCATCAGGCTGCCTCTGCCTGCTGGCCCCAGGCCGGGAAAGGGTCGGCAAGTCCGGTCCAGAGCGCGGGGGTGAAGGCCTTCTCGCGCACCAGGCAGCGATCGAGGCGGTTCTCGATCCAGGCCCGGTCCATGCCGATGCCGATGAACACCAGCTCCTGCCGCCGATCGCCCCAGACGGGATCCCATTTTGCGCGGACAATGCGCTCGAAGGTGTCACCATCGGGCCAGCGGCTCTTGGGAATTGCCGCCCACCAGCGGCCCAGCCCCCGGCTTGTAACCTGGCTGCCGGCCTGGCTCATTTCGCCCACCCAGTCGGGCCTGGTCGCAAGCCAGAAATGGCCCTTGGCCCGCACGACGCCGGGCCAACTGAGGTTCAGGAACCTGCGGAACTTGACCGGATCGAACGGGCGGCGCGCCCGATAGACAAAGCTCTCGATTCCATATTCGAGGCTTTCGGGCACATGGTCCGCAAAACCGTAGAGCTCCTTTGCCCAGAGCGGGTTCATCTCGGCCTTGCCTTCGGCGAACAGTTCGGTGTCGAGGACCTCGGCAAGGGGAACGCGGCCATGGTCGCTTTCCAGGATCCGTGCGTCGGGGTTCAAGGACCTGACCAGCTTGCGCACCGTTTCCAACTGATTTGCGGAAGAAACCTTGTTCAGAACGATCACGTCGGCGAATTCGATCTGTTCGACCAGCAGGCCAACCAGGCTGCGGGTATCGCCATCACCGGCCACCTCGCCGCGATCGCTCAGGAAATCTGCGCTGGAATAGTCCTTCAGCAGGTTGGCGGCGTCCACGACGGTCACCATCGTGTCGAGCCGCGCCACGTGCGAGAGGCTATCGCCATTCTCGTCTTCGAAGCTGAAGGTTGCAGCCACCGGCAGTGGCTCGGAAATGCCGGTCGACTCAATCACAAGGCTATCGAATCTGCCCGCCTCGGCAAGACGGCGAACTTCCTGCAGAAGGTCGTCGCGAAGCGTGCAGCAGATACAGCCGTTGGTCATCTCGACAAGTGTTTCCTCAGGCCGCGACAGCGCTGCCTGACCGCCCCGCACCAGATCGGCGTCAATATTGACCTCGGACATGTCATTCACGATCACGGCAACCCGCCGACCCTCGCGATTGGCCAGTATGTGGTTCAACATGCTGGTTTTGCCGGCTCCGAGGAAGCCCGAGAGCACAGTGACGGGAAGACGGGATTCAGCCACGAAAGACCCCACGAACCAAGACGTAATGTTATACTGTGACTAGCGAATCGCAAGCGGGGATGCAACTGTGGCTCGCGTCGCCACGGGTGACCACCCAGTGCCCTGTTGCGGCTTGGTCTTGATGTGCAGACACCGGGTGCTCGCCTTCGCGGCTTCCACAGTATAACGTCTCATGAATCGGTTCCGGAGGCGCTTGTGAAACTGCTGATGTATCTTGTGAAACTGCTGATGTTTAGTGTCGTGGCCGTGCTCTTTGCCATGCCTGCAGTGGCTTGCGACATGCATGGCATGTTCGGTGGCGGAGACGATGGCTATGGCGTGCGAAGCTGGCTGACGGATGACGAGCTGGAGGCCGAGCGAAAGCAGGCCATCGCCGTTGCGCGCGCTGCGCTGGTGGCGCAGTTCCGCGGCCTGACAGCAGACGCTATGGCAAAACCGGTCGACAGCGCGCAGCGCGAGCAGCCTGCCAAAACGCCAGCTGCGACCGTGCCCGATGACACACGTCCCTGACTGCTATGCCTGATGACCAGTGGTTGGTGCGGGCCGATGTCGTTCGACATCGGGTCGGCGGGCGTGAGATCCTCGCGCTTGATGCGATGCGGCTGGCACCCGGTGCACATGGCCTGCTTCTGGGCCGTTCGGGCGCCGGCAAGTCGACACTTGTCAACATCCTGTGCGGCCTGATCACGCCAAGCCATGGCGACGTTTTCATCGATGGCGCACCGATGAGCCAGCTGCCGCCGACCGACCGCGATGCGCTGCGGCGGCGGACCATCGGCCTCGTGTTCCAGTCGCTGCGGCTGATCCCGGCGCTGTCGGTTCGTGACAATCTGCTGCTCGCCCAGCGGCTCGGGCGCGGCACGCGCGATGATGCGCATGTGCAATCCCTGATCGACAGTGTCGGCATTGGCCACCGGGCCGACGCCAAGCCCCGCCAGCTGAGCCAGGGCGAAGCCCAGCGCGCGGCAATCGCCCGCGCGCTGGTGACGCGGCCGAAGCTGGTGATCGCCGACGAGCCGACATCCGCGCTGGACGACGCGAACGCAGCCGCCATCCTGGACCTGCTGTTCGCAACTGCGGCCGACACCGGCGCAAGTCTCCTGGTTGCAACGCACGACAATCGGATCCGGTCGCGCTTTGCCGAGACCGTGGTTCTGGAATCGCCCGCGCTGAAGGCTGCTGCATGACGCTTGCAGGCCTGTCGATCGCTTATCTGAAGGACCGCGCGCTCACCACCGCGCTCAACATCCTGTTGCTCGCGCTCGGCGTGGCAAGCCTGGTGATCCTGCTGAACTTTTCGAACCAGCTGCAGGACCGGTTCAGCCGCGATGCGCAGGGGATCGACCTCGTGGTCGGCGCCAAAGGCTCGCCGCTGCAACTGATCCTGTCCGCCATCTATCATCTGGACGTGCCGACCGGGAACGTCCCGCTCGAAGCGGTCGAGACCCTGCGCCGCGACCCGACCGTGAAGCAGCTGATCCCGCTGGCGCTCGGCGACAATTTCCGCGGCTTTCGCATCGTGGGCACCGAGCCCGGCTATCTCGGGCTTTACGGCGCAGAGATCGCGCAAGGGCGGATCTGGGCCGGCGAGCGCGAAGTGGTGTTGGGCAGCGCCGCCGCAACCGGCACCGGCGCGGGCCTCGGCCAGCGCTTCGCCGGCAGCCACGGGCTCGGTGCAGGTGGCAATTTGCACGAGGAGCGGCCCTTCATTGTTGTCGGCATTCTGGCTCCGACCGGCACGGTGGTCGACCGCCTGATCCTGACCTCGGTCGAAAGCGTCTGGGACGTGCACGCAATCGCGCATGACAAGCCGCAGCCAGCCGGAGGCGGCAGGGACGATCACGCAAATCATGACCATGACACGCACGAACATCCCGCGGATGGAAACCATGATCATGCCGCCGACCCGCATGACAGCGAAAAGGTCGAAACGCCGATCGTCGGGGCCGATCCCTCGGCCCGTGGGGAGCTGAAGCCGGAAGTGACTGCGCTGCTGGTGCAGTATGCCTCGCCGCTGGCGGCCGTGCGGCTGCCGGGGTTCATCAATCGACAGACGGAGATGCAGTCGGCCGTGCCCGCCGTGGAAATCACCCGGCTGCTGTCGCTGGTGGGGGTGGGGCTGGATGCGATGCGTGCGCTGGGCGCGCTGCTGATGTTCACGGCGGGGCTGTCGATTTTCGTGGCCCTCTACACGGCCCTTCGCCAGCGCCGGGGCGACATGGCAATGCTGCGCGTGATCGGCGCCGAAAAATCCGCTGTGTTCGGACAAATCATCCAGGAAGGCCTGATCCTGGCGGCCGCCGGCGCACTGCTGGGGCTGCTTTTGGGCCATCTTGTGCTGGCCGGTGCCGTCGCCCGGTTCCGCCAGCTGCAGGACATCGGCTTCGATCCCTGGCGGATCGATCCGGGCGAGCTCTGGATCCTGGCCGCCGCCCTCGTCATCGGGATCATTGCCGCGCTTCTTCCAGCGATCCAGGTGTTCCGGGCCGACATCGCCGACACTCTGGCCAACAGCAATTGAGGAGCCCCATGCAACATATCGTCTTCGCTGCCCTGCTTGCCCTTGCGGTGCCGGCGCTTGCCATCACCCCGCAGCCGGGGCCGCCGCTGAAGCCCAGCGAAAGCGTCTGGCAGGCGGCGCCCACCCCCAAAGGCGGCATTCCCTGGGCGCTACTGGAATCGACCAAGGAGACCACCCGCCTCGACGCCAACAAGCTGATTCGGTCCAAGCCCGTGTTTCCGCCCGCAGTGAAGGCACTTGCCGGCAAGCGAATCAAGGTCAGCGGCTATATGCTGCCGCTGGAAAACAGCGACAAGCAGAGCCATTTCGTGCTGCTGGCGTATCCACCGGACTGCCCGTTCCACCTCAACCCCAACCCGATGCAGTTCATCGAAGTCCGCACCAAGTCACCCGTGGCCGTCAGCTACGATGTCAAGACGATCGAAGGCGTGCTGACGCTCCACGGCGAGGACGAACAGGGTGTCTTCTACCGGTTCACCCACGCTGTCGCACTGTAGGACACACCCTGCGCAAAGCTGTAGCCGGGCAATTACCCCAATCGTCCGTGGCTGGATCTGAACGTCCTCGCGCTGGAGGCGGGCATCGAACCCCGTGGGCCTGAAGCCGCCGGTTGCAAACAGTGCCAGTTGCCGCAAAGTCGCTCGCTCGTTGATAAGGTTGTGAACCGTCCCGGGTTTTTTCGGAGGCTTCTGAATGTGAGAA
>BBPD01002017.1_pt1 | contig 18041 bp, 23 predicted proteins | sample 1344911 | NCBI WGS metagenome assembly BBPD01 (sample SAMD00019088, study PRJDB2971) | groundwater metagenome | biome: freshwater biome; feature: mineral spring; material: ground water | place: USA: CA, Sonoma | collected 2011-09 | depth surface m
ATGCTCATGTTCATGCCATTAGTTTAATGCTATTATAATTACGAAGATTGTCTTTGGTGGTGTGTCTTTTTCATATGTATGTTAATGACTACTATTTGTAGTGTCGAGAGGAAGTAGTCATTTCTTCAAATCTTTAAGCAAATCATCTATGTCGTCAGCAACACGCTTAAGATGTTGAGGCGCATGTAGAATCTGTGCTTTTTTGAGGCTTGCAAGACTGTAAACGAATCCCTTATTAATATCATCAATAGTATGTAACTCATCATATACGTCCACTAATTTTTTGCGTGTTACTTTAGATAAACTTGCTAATATTCCTGCATTTCGTACAGCGATGTAAGAGTCAAAATGATAACGACGAGTCAATATACTTGTTGGTTTTAATTCTAATGCGTTTGCTCCATGTTCTAATGCTTCTTTATTATCTTGTAGTTCATCGATTAATGCGGTTGAGAGCCTCTTTTCGGTCGTCCATTGATATAGAAGGATACCCAGTAAGGCACCCAGTAAGGCACCTGCAATTGCACCTATACTATCACTCACTGCGGTAATTAGTTGCTGAGGTGACAAAAAGAATAATAATACGACAATCACAATGATAACAACAGCCCGCACAACCCGCAACACGGACTCCCGCAACACGAACTTAAACATTTTATGTTGCATTTTTTAAACCTCACGATTTACCCAACAGATACAATCCAAAGCTATTATTTATTTGTTCTTTTTTGCCTTCGCCTCCATCTTATGCTGAGTATTCGCCTTTTTTTATCCTCAAGTCTCTCTCAATCTGTTTTAGCCTATTTTCAATGGTGTTTATGCAGTCCTCTATTTCATTTAGGCGCTCGTCTGTTTCCTCTATGTTTTCAGCCACTTCCTTCATATTATCGTTCAGAATACGTATCATCTTTACTATTTTTGTCAAGTCGTCATCTGAACCATCAGCGATTTGATTAAATTTCCCTAAATTTTCCTCTATTTCCTCTATGTTATCTTTCATTGTTCGGCACACTCCGTGCAAGGCTATTATTTATTTGTTCTTTTTTGCCTCGCATCGCCTATCATGTTCATGCCAACTCTTAGTTTGTTTAATATAGTTATACTCCCAAAGATGTATTTTAATGGTCAAGGTGCATAAAATTACTGCTTCGCCATACGTCGCGAATGCGTATCTGGTCGAAGCAGAACGGCCGGTGTTGGTGGATGTCGGCGCCGAGCCTGATTTTGTCCTTAACGCCATAAAGGGAATAATCGATCCCGACTCTCTTGAGTATATCATTCTGACACACTGCCACTACGACCACACTGCTGGCACCGCTCAACTGGCCGAACAAACAAATGCCAGCGTTGTGATTCACCAGCGCGATGCTGATTTATTGGATGACAACCATGCGACGGCATCCTCGTTATTTGAAGTATGCTCTCCCAACATTAAACCTGATATGCTGCTCCATGGGGGAGAGATTCTGGACCTTGGAGACCTAAACCTTAAGGTAATTCATACGCCAGGGCACACGTCGGGTGGCATATGTCTTTACGGCTCTAAACTTTTGTTCTCTGGTGATACGATTTTCTCGAATGGCGGCATTGGGCGGACTGATATGCCCGGTGGCGACTCCACTGCGCTGGCAAATTCGATAAAACTATTGACAACGCTGGACATCGATGCCATTTATCCCGGGCATGGCGAGGCAGTACACAAAAATGTCAATATCCATATGAGAAAGTCATTAGAATTCGCCGAGCTCAACAAATGAAGAGGCTCATACGTGCTTTTCAGCATCAACGACACTCTTTTTTACCATTTGATACCATCGAAACACCAGGACCGCAAGACAACTTATGGAGATTAGTCTTAGGGCGCTTGCAAACACCTGTATCCCTATCGGCTCCCACAGGTTGAAGAGGCGAATTAATTCGTAAGTGTTGAAATTCCGTAGGAATTACAACTCCATCAGATCTTCGATCTGGTGCACTGCGAAATACGCGCCTGATGCAAAAAGAAGCGTCCAATTTTTAGTTAAAAAGTGTATGTCTTGAAAAGTGTTCTCTTTCAGTATATTCCAGTCAACTCTTCCTAACGTTAGAAACAGGATGATGCAGAGAATAAATCCAGCAAGTGCCACTAAAAAGGATATAGTTCCCACTATCACTTCAATATGCGTTCCAATCATTATTATATAATTCTAACTATAACCTATTAAAATGTTTCTATTCGCTGAATCCGTCAACCCTCTCCTAAATGGAAACAGATTACAGATTCCCTCCTTCGGAAGATTATCTTCTGCGATTTTCAATAGATTGCCAATCAATTCAAAATCTTTTTATGCACCTACATCGTTTGAATGTTATAATTATCATCAAATGTTAGTGAGGATATGAGATGAACTCTAAAGATATTGTCGGCATCTTTCTAACATTCATCGTCTTATTTGGTTTCTGGGTATTTTTATCTGGCCTTTTGGATGTGATGCACCTCTCAATGGGCATAATCTGCTCTATTCTCGTCGCACTTTATTCACATGATTTGTTCATAAGAGGTAACGACAGCATCATTGACCGTGCAGGCACTCTCATAAGGTTTATAAAATATAGTTTTTGGTTACTATTTCAAATCTTTATGTCTAACATTGACGTGGCACGCAGAGTTCTCGACCCAAAGATGCCAATATCTCCGGGAATCATAAAGTTCAGCTCCAGACTGAAAAGTGATGTCGCGCTCACTACGCTGGCGAGCTCGATAACGCTGACGCCGGGCACGCTTACCATGGATATAGTTGGAGAAGATTATTATGTTCACTGTCTGGCAACCGAACATGGAGAAAACCTTTTGAAGGGGGATTTTGAGAGGCGTATGGAGCACGTGTTTGGGGAGGGGAAACGATGAACGTCTTTTTACTTGTTGCCCTGGCACTATCTTTCGCAGCCTTGATGTGTTTCTACAGGCTTATAGTTGGGCCAACCCTGCCAGACAAGATAGCTGCCGCACAGGTAATAGGTACCAAGACGCTGGCGGTCTTGGTTTTAATCGCGGTTATATATGACCAGATGATGTTCATCGACATCGCTCTGACATATGCCGTGTTGTTGTTCTTGGCGATACTTGCTACGGCGAGATATTTAGAGACGGGGAAGGTGGTCGAATGATAATCGAGGCACTGCAGATACTTTTCCTCTCTATTGGTACTCTCTTCTTCTTCGTAGGCACCATTGGATTGCTGAGATTTCCTGACGTTTATACGAGGCTGCATGCGGCGACTAAATGCGATACGCTTGGGCTTGGTATGATATTGACGGGGTCGATACTGTATGAGGGGGCAACACTCGCAAGCGTGAAAATGATATTCATCATAGGCTTCGTCTTTCTGACGAATCCAGTCGCTGCTCATGCGATAGCAAGAGCTGCATATAAACACGGCATAGAGTTATGGAAGAAGAGCATCGTTGACATGTACAAGGAGGTATCACGGTGATATGGGCACTTGACATCGTACTCTTGTATTTTCTGGTGATACTTTCCATCATCGTGGTCTTCACCAGGGATTTGTTGGCAGCAGCGGTCGTCTTCTCGATTTACAGCTTGGTCATGGCGATAGTGTTCGCGCAACTGAATGCGCCAGACGTTGCTTTGACCGAGGCAGCTGTTGGAGCAGGTATCACGACTCTCTTGTTTATCGCAGCCATAGCTAAAACGACGAGGAGGGAGGAAGATTAGAATTGCACCGCTTATCGTCTTGGTGATGATTGGAGCTGTGCTTGTCATGGCTGTGGTCGACATGCCAGCGTTCGGCGATCCTGAGGGTCCGGTACACCAGCACGTCGCCCCCAGGTACATTGAGATGGCATATGAGGAAACTGGGGTGAAGAACATAGTGACGGCAGTTCTTGTGAGTTATAGAGGATATGATACGCTTGGCGAGCTTACGGTGATATTCACCGCAGGGGCAGCGGTCATATCCCTCCTTGGGAGGGAGGATGAATGACGACCGTAATCGTCAAAACGGTCTCGAGGTTGATGGTACCGTTTATACAACTATTTGGACTATATACCATCATACACGGGCCGGTTAGCCCCGGCGGCGGCTTCCAGGGTGGAGTAATTGTGGGTGCGAGCATGATATTGCTGGCGTTGTCTTATGATTTGTCCAGCGCCGAAGCCAGAGCAAGCCACAAGATGAGACTCATCATGGATAGCGGCGGTATCTTGTTGTTTGCCGGAATCGGGTTGCTGGCGCTGCTGGCCGGGGGAGCTTTTCTGCAATACGGCATGATTCCGCTCCCGATGGCTCCGGCTCAGGTCAGCGGACTCATGATTCTATTGGTTGGGGTCGCCATCGGAATTCACGTCATGGCATTAATGGCAACGCTATTCTTCCTCATGGCACAGGAGAAGGAGGAACCTGTATGATTGAGTTCCTACTTGATAATTTTAATTACTGGGTATGTGTGATTCTACTCTTGATAGGGCTCTATGCAATGATAGCGAAGGAAAACCTGATAAAGAAGATTCTGGGACTAAATATCTTCTCTACGTCGGTGCTCCTTTTTCTGATATCACTGGCGGATAAAGAGGGAGGGGCGTCACCCATAATCGTACCAGGAGTTGACGTGTATGTGAATCCACTGCCCCATGTGCTGGTGCTAACTGGAGTCGTCGTAGCCGTTGCCCTGACAGCGCTCGCCCTCGCCCTGACGATAAAAATATATGAGAGATATGGAACGCTGGACGCCGAGAAGCTTATGGAGTTGTGATGATGATAGAGCATTTACCGATATTGGTTGTCATGGTGCCACTTATAGCAGCATACCTTATGCCTGCGTTAGGGTTGTGGAGGAAAGGACTTTGCCACCCTCTCGCTACAGCATCGACATTTATATCATTTTGTATATCGCTCGTGCTCACAAAATATGTGATGACTTATGGTACGATCAGCTATCATCTCGGGGGATGGGAGCCGCCATGGGGAATTGAGCTGGTAGTGGACTATTTCAGTGCTTTCATGTGCGTCACGATAACTTTCATCAGTTTATTGGCAGTAATATATTCCAAAAATTACGTCGACAAGGAATTGCCAAAGGGAAAAACGACCTCATATTACACCCTGCTGATGCTCTTGATCGGTGGCATGCTTGGCGTAGTAGTCACCGGGGATATGTTCAATTTATTCATATTTACAGAGATAATGTCTGTAGCAGCATACGCACTCGTGGCCATATCAAAGAAAAAAGAGTCTTTCATAGCGAGTTATAAATATCTTTTGCTTGGCGCAATCGGCACCAGTTTCATATTGCTTGGCACGGGCTACCTGTATATAATTACAGGTACTTTGAACATGGCCGACCTGTCAATCAGATTACAACCATGGTATGGCTCTTATGTTGTGCTCGCCGCGCTGGCTTTTTTCATGGTGGGCTTCGGCATCAAAACCGCGCTCTTCCCCCTGCACACCTGGTTGCCTGATGCGCACTCCATCGCACCATCACCGATAAGCGTTATTCTTTCCGCCCTGGTGATAAAAGTGGGCGCATATTCCATTATCAGGGTGTCTTTCACCATTTTTCAGCCCGAGTTCGTCACGGAGGTGATGCCCATCATGTCTGTGCTCACATGGGTCGCGGCGGCTGCGATACTCATAGGTTCCTTGTTTGCCATATCCCAGACTGATATAAAAAGGATGTTAGCATACTCGAGTGTGGCTCACATCGGCTATGTGATATTGGGCGTGGGATTGGCTACAGAGATGGGCACGACAGGCGGGATCCTGCACATATTCAATCACGCGATGGCGAAAGGAGCCCTGTTCTTCTGTGCGGGTGCGATTATCTATAAAACCGGGCTGCGAAACATCCATGACCTCGCTGGACTGGGAGATAAAATGCCAATCACTGCGGCTGCGTTTGCGCTGGCTGCCGTCTCGATGATAGGACTCCCGCCGACTGCCGGATTCTTCAGCAAATTTTATCTCTGTCTGGGAGCTCTGGAGGCAGGAGCATGGACTTTCGCCATAGTCATATTGCTGGCTAGTTTCCTGACTGCGGTATTCTACTTCAGAGTTATTAACCTCATATATTTTGGTGAACATAAGCAGGAGGAGCACGTCGAGGTAGATGAAGTCCCCCCCAGCATGCTGGTTCCCATAGTGATACTGGCACTGGGATGCATAATATTCGGCATATTCGTAGGTATCCCCCTGTCGGTTGTAGGGCCAGCGGTTGAGTTGTTGCTGGGCATATAACTAATAGAAACACCATAAAAAGTGAAGGGAAGATATTATGGCTGAAGTAATAACCTCATATTTGCCCGCAATAGCAGTGCTTGCACCATTCCTGGTCGGCATCATGCTGTATTATATCGGGAGAAGGTCAGAGCGTGCAAGAGACATCGTCTCTATCGCAACCTGTGTCGTTTCTTTTTTAGCAGTAGCGGCAATGGCACCTACTATCCTTGGTGGCAAGGTCATCGAATTCATACTCGTCTCTGGCGAGGTTGCCCCCATCGAAATCGCTTTCAGGGTGGACAAGCTCAGCTTGATAATAGCCATGATGTGCTCTTTTGAGTGGATATTGGCCACGGTTTACTCGATAAGATACATGAGCCATGAGCATGCGAGGAACCGATATTACACGTTCATGCTCTTGACGCTCGGCTCGGTGCTCGGCGTTTTGCTCACGAAAAACTTGTTCAGTCTGTTCATATTCTTCGAGTTAATGCTGCTCACATCGTATGTATTGGTCATACACGAGGAGACACCTGCTGCGATGAAGGCGGGCAGATTATATTTATTCCTTGGCATAGGTACTGGTCTCGTCCTGTTTTTAGCCATAGTCACGACCTATATGATGGCAGGCACGCTGGACCTTGGTCTGGGAGGAATCCTGGAGTATCAAGGGACGATATCGTATCTCGTCTTTATCGCTTTTCTAATCGGTGCCATGACTAAAGCAGGAATATTCCCCTTCCATCTCTGGTTACCGGTGGCGCATCCAATCGCACCCTCTCCAGCGAGCGCCATACTCTCCGGGGTGCTGGTCAAAGAGGGTTGCTACCTGATGATACGGGTCATATATGATGTGTTTGGAGTGGACCTCGTGGCATCGATGGGCGTTCACGTTCCATTGGCAATACTCGCCGGATTTACCATGCTCTTTGGCTCGGCAGTGGCAATAAAGCAGACCAATCTGAAGACGATGCTGGGCTATTCGACCGTTGGGCAGATGGGCTATATCTTTTTGGGCATGTCATTGTTGACGATAACAGGACTGCAGGGAGCGATAGTGCACATTCTCCACCACGCAATGATGAAGGGTGCATTGTTCCTCACTGCTGGTGCGATCATCTATAAAACCGGAATCAGGGAGATTGGCGAGATGGCAGGCATTGGAAAGAAGATGCCGATGACGATGCTCGTGTTCACCATCGCCGCAATCTCGATGATAGGAATACCTCCCCTATGTGGCTTTATCAGCAAATGGGTGCTTGCCATGGGCGCTCTGGAAACCGGGGCGCCTGTGTTCATGATATTTATAGTAGTGTTGATATTGAGCAGTATTATGAATGCGGCATATTTCATGCCCATCATAATAAATGCGTTCTTTGGCGAAGAGGACCATGGCAAAGGGGACCATGGCAAAAAGGTGGAATATGGAGACGTCCCCGTCTCGATGCTGGTGCCGATGGTGATATTGGCACTGGGAGTAATCATATTCGGCATATTTACGAACATAAGCTTTTCTGTAATAGTACCGGCGGTTAATGCGCTGTTTGGAGCATAGGAGATTGAATAAATGGAACCAGTACATTCGATAAGACCAGTACTTGCCATAGCAGTTTCATTGGCATGCACTTTTTTGATACTCGCACACGGTAAGCATCGGAATCTAAGAGAATTTTGGAGCATTTTGGGATCCACATCTAAATTTTTGGTAGTCCTATCGATGTTTCCCTTTGTGCTCGCTGGAGGAGTTTATATATTTGAGGGACCTGGAATCGCCCCAGGAATATCGCTTGATTTCAGAGCCGATGCATTCAGCATATTCTTCTCTTCGCTCTCATCCTTCCTGTGGATTCTAACCACTGTATATTCCATCGGCTATATGAGGGCTCTGGAAGAACACAGGCAGACCAGATATTTCTTTTTCTTCGGGATATGTGTGGCATCCACCGTGGGCATAGCACATGCGAACAACTTATTCACCTTATTCATATTCTATGAATTGCTGACCCTTGCCACATATCCACTTGTGATACACAAGGAGACGCCTGAGGCGATGAAGGCAGGCAGGAAGTATCTGGCATATACTCTGACAGGAGGCGTCGTTATCTTGCTTGGAATGGTTTGGACGTATTATCTGGCAGGCACGCTCACATTCGCCGACCATGGATTTCTCTCAGGTCATGGGTCGCCAGAAGTGCTCCGTGTGTTGTTCATGATATTCATAATCGGTTTTGGCGTCAAGGCAGCCATCATGCCCCTCCATGCATGGCTTCCTACTGCCATGGTGGCACCGACGCCCGTCAGTGCCCTCCTTCATGCCGTGGCGGTCGTGAAGGCAGGCGTCTTTGGAATCATACGAATAATATACTGTGTCTTTGGGGCAGAACTTTCTCTTGATATCGGTGTAGGGCTGCCGCTTGCAATTGTGGCATCGTTTACGATCATCGTGGCATCTATCTTCGCATTGGCACAGGATAACCTAAAATTGCGACTTGCATATTCCACGATAAGTCAGCTAGCCTATATCATATTGGGCGCCGCCTTATTGAGTCCGTATGGGTTGACGGGGGGCATGGTTCACATCACGCACCAGGCATTCATGAAGATTACATTGTTCTTCTGTGCTGGAGCCATATTGGTCCAGACCGGGAAAAAGAACATAAGTGAGATGGATGGAATAGGCAAAAAAATGCCTCTAACGATGGCTGCGTTTGCGATAGCGGCAGTGGGAATGATGGGCATACCTCCCACATGTGGGTTTATCTCTAAGTGGTATCTTTGCTTAGGCGCCATAGAGGCAGGGTATCCAATTTTCCTTTTAGTGATACTGGTGAGTGCATTGTTGAACGCGGCATATTTTATGCCGCCCATATATAGTGCATTCTTCAAAGAGCCGGACGCATCGTTTAAGGACAGGGAACCATCCTGGTGGCTGTTGGCGCCCATCCTGATATGTGCAGCTATATCCTTGATACTGGGCATCGTGCCGATGATGCCAAACACGCCTTTACAGTTGGTCTTGGTGGCAGTTCATAAATTTATAGGGGGAGGGGTTTAGTTATGACACCACCTCCTGTGCTGTACTGGGTTTTCTGGTCAATATTGGCGGTGCTCATAATATTATTGATGAAATATATCATAGAGACACGGCGCCATGAAGAGCATGGGCACAAAAAGTCGATATACGATGGACTTACATTTGCCGGCATAGTATCTGCTCTCGCTTTGGGTGCATTTGCCATTACCTTTTCGAGTGAATTCTACAAATATGCCAAATATTATGAGCACCCCGCCATCGGCGTTATACGTTTCATTGTGATGGCGATTACCGCTCTATTGTTGATGCATTATGCAGTCAAAGGAAGACATGACCATTAGGAGGAAAGCAGGAAATGACAGAGAAAGTTGTTGAGATGACGAGCGTGGTGACATCGGTTATTCCAGCATGGGCGGTACTGTTTCCTTTGGTAGGGGCGCTTCTTGTATACATTGCTGGCAGAAAATCTGAGAAGGTCAGAGATATTTTAGCAGTGGCGATAACCACCATCACGTTTGGGTTAGTAGTTTCAATGCATCCAATTGTGTCCGCCGGGAGCACAATCGAATATACTATCCCATCTTTCCTCTATGGGTTGAATTTCTATGTAGATGGTACTGGCTTGTTGTTAGCCGTGGTAACGTCCTTCATCTGGATGATAGCCACGCTCTACTCAGTGGGGCCGGGCTACATGAGCCATGAGCATGCGAGGAATAGATTTTACGTATTTATGTTGCTCACCTTAGGTGCCAACCTTGGCGTTCTTCTAACAGGCGATCTGTTCAGTTTATTCATATTCTTCGAGATGATGGCGCTTACATCGTATGTATTGGTCATACACACGGAGACGCCTGAGGCGATGAAGGCGGGCAGGAAGTTTCTGTTCCTGAGCGTTATCGGAGGGCTGTTCCTGCTCATGGGAATCTTCCTGATATATCACTTTACTGGAACGTTGATGATTTCGCCGCTGATGCAGGAGATGGCAGGTCTTGGGTGGCTGAAATATTTAATAGCAGCGCTCATGGTCATAGGCTTCGGCGTGAAGGCGGGCATAGTGCCTTTGCATGTATGGTTGCCAGAGGCGCACCCAGTAGCACCCTCTCCAGCGAGCGCCCTGCTTTCAGGTGTGATGATTAAGGCGGGTGCATATGGCATACTCAGGACGGTTGGCATGATTTTCACACCGGCTAATGATGTCGTGGCATATGCAACTGAGCATGCCCCGGTGCTCTGGAGCACCACTCAGGCCATTGGATATGGAGTTATATGGATCGGCATCATCACGATGTTCATCGGCGTGTGCTTAGCGTTGATACAGGAGAACTCAAAGCGAATGCTGGCATATCTGTCAATCAGCAGTATGGGATTCATCGTGATGGGTATTGGGTGTGCGGCATATCTCGGGTACGAGGGCGCAATGGGATTTGCTGGCGCCACATCTTACATACTAAGTCATGCACTGTTCAAGGCGTTGTTGTTCTTGGCAGTGGGAGCGGTCTATTTCAGGACGCATGAACTGAACATGTATAAGCTGGGCGGACTGTGGAGGAACATGCCTATCACCGCGATATGCTGTTTCATTGCGGTCATGGGCATATCGGGCATACCAGGATTCAATGGATATGCAAGCAAGGTTTTGCTGTATTATTCGATAGTGGAGGCATATGAACTTCATGGCGACGGCTTGTTGTATCTTGCACCAATCATATTCAAGGTGACGTCTGCAGGAGTTATCTGTGCAGCCATGAAAATGTTCATATTTACATTCCTTGGCAAGAGGTCAGAGAAATATAAAGACGTTAAGCCAGTTCCATTGTCAATGCAGGTCGCAATGCTCGCTATGGCGGCCATGATATTACTGATAGGCATAAGACCTGACCTGATGATGCAAATGTTTATAACTCCGGCGATGGGCGTTTACACTTATTCTGCATACAATGTAGAATATATCGCGAAGTATGGATACGATGCAGCCAAGTTTTTCACGCTCACAAGCATACAGGGTGTGGGCGGCAAAATGCTGATGGCCGGCGTGATATTTATAGTAGGGATAAGGGCTGGCTGGTTCCATCTACAACCGCCGCTCTGGATTGGCCCTAATTACTGGTATGAGAAAACAGCATCAAGCTTCGTATGGTTCTGCAAGAATCCCGTCTCAACATTTGCCACTTATGTGGATATGGCTTTTGCAAAGATAGTAACTGGCTTGATTTGGGCATGTAAATGCACATATGCGATGGTGGTATATGGGATAGATAGGTTATCCATGGCAGCTGAAAAGGCGTCCAGGCGCGCCAAGGAGAGGGCGGAGAGGATAGAGCGCGGAGACACCACAGTGGACGTCAGAAGCATAGATTTCGCTATATTCCTCATAGCAGTGATGCTATCGATATTTCTCGTGTATATGGCACTGGTGCATCTTCTGGGAGTCTCTTGAAACGCCTATACCAGCACGAGGAGTAAAAATATTATCGTGCCGATTGCAATAGACAGTATCGCGCATATTTGAGCAATCCATAAAAATAAATGGAGTTTAGCCCGAATATCTGGATTTTTCAGGAAATTCTCTAACCATTTATCGTTCAACATACCTCTAACAATGCCTTGATTCTCTTTCTTCTGAAGAAATCCTCTCGTCCCAGCTCTTCGAGGTGCATCTCGATATAGTTTTGCGTCGACTGGAGACGTGGAATCAAAATATTTTCAAGCGCATTAACCCTTCTCTTTGTTTTCTCTATCTCCTGCGCCAGTTTTCTTATCGAAGTCTCCTCCTCTGCCAGCCGTAGAATGTGTCTCAAAACCCTCTCAAATCCGTCAGATGCCTCATCCAACTTGGCTGACGTGCTAACGTAGCCATATCCGCGTTCTCTGCTCCCTCTCCCCCTTAATAGAGGGGGCTCCATAATTACTGGAACCCTCACGCCCATTATGTTCCGCACATTCATCTGGACGTCGACCATTTCGGTGACCGAATACGAACTCTCTTGGACGCCATTGCGCCCGATCACCATTTGTGCCTCGATCAACGTTTCAAATGCTTCTTTGATGTATTCTTCCAATTCGACTCTGTGCTTCCTATATTCCTCTATCATCTTGAAGAATTCCATAATCAGGGCATCCCGCTTCTCTTCGAGTAAATCATGCCCTTTCTTGGCAAGCACTTTTCTCTTTCTTAGCTTTAGAAGCTCCATCCTCGTTGGCCTGACGCCACTGATGATGTCCCTGCTCAAGTCTTGCCACCACTGTATTTGGGATGATATTTCTTTATCATCTCGACGTCGACTCTCTTCAATTCAGATTCTGGAAACATCGACAGCAGGTCCCAGGCGATTTCAAGCGTCTTTTCGATCGATCTGTCTGCATATACTTTTTCCTGTTGCACGAATTCTCGTTCAAAGCGATCAGCGAACATGAGATATTTTCTATCAGTGTCTGTCAGGGCCTCCTCTCCTATAACTGCGACCAGATTCCGCAATTTTCGCCCCTCGGCATAAGCGGAATAAAGCTGGTCGTTTACATCAGCATGGTCTTCCCGGGTCCTACCCTCTCCGATTCCTCCCTGCATCAACCGTGATAGGCAGGGAAGAACGTTGATAGGTGGATATATTCCTGTTCTATGAAGGTCCCTTGATAATACTATCTGCCCCTCCGTGATATAGCCTGTCAGGTCAGGAATCGGGTGCGTTATGTCGTCGTCTGGCATGGTCAACATCGGCATCTGGGTGATCGACCCTTTCTTCCCTTTTATCCTGCCAGCCCTTTCATAGATTGATGCTAAATCGGTGTACATGTAACCAGGGTAACCTCTTCGTCCTGGTACTTCCTCTCTGGCAGCAGCGATTTCTCGAAGTGCCTCGCAATAGTTTGTTAAATCGGTCAGAATCACCAGCACGTGCATATCTTTCTCAAATGCCAAGAACTCCGCCGTAGTAAGCGCCAGTCTTGGAGTGATAATTCGCTCGATAGCTGGATCGTCAGCGAGGTTCAGGAAAATCACAGCCCGTTCCAGCGCTCCAGTCTCTTCGAAATCTTTGATAAAGAAGTTCGCCTCTTCATGGGTGATTCCCATCGCTGCGAATACGACTGCGAATTCCTCCTTTTTTCCGAGAGTCTTTGCCTGTCTTGCTATCTGTGCCGCCAGAATATTATGCGGCAAACCGGCGCCGGAGAATATTGGAAGTTTTTGCCCTCTGACCAGCGTATTCATCCCGTCGATAGTCGAGATTCCTGTTTCGATGAAGTCCCTTGGAAACTCTCGTGCTACTGGATTGATTGGATATCCATGTATATCTAGCACCTTTTCAGGAATGATGGCTGCTCCTCCATCGATAGGATTTCCAGTGCCATCAAAAATTCGCCCGAGCATCTCTCCGGATACTGGGAGCTTCATGGTCTCTCCGGTGAATCGAACTGATGTCTTGTCGGCGTCGAGATCGTGCGTGCCCTCAAATACTTGGATGACTGCCAAATTCGTTCTTGTTTCGAGTACCTGCCCCCGTCTCCTCTCTCCAGATGGGGTCTTGATTTCAACGACCTCTCCATATGCTACGCCAGATACGCCCTCTACTATCATTAACGGTCCACTTACTTCTGTTACGGTCGTGTATTCTCTGCTGCTGTGAATTGAAGACATCTCCATAATCGGTCTACTCTCCTATCTTTTTAAACTGAGACTCCATATTCTTTTCAATCTCCTCAAAATGCTTCTGGTATTCTGCATCTGGGACCGTGCTCATTCTGGCCAACTGGTCTTTTATGGGCATCGCCTTGACCATCTCGGCTGGGATGCCATCTTTGACCTTCTTTAATGAAAGCTCATTGAATTTTAACATGATTCTCATCATCTCATATTGTTTTTTACCTGGACAATAAGTATCAACCTTATGGAATGCATTTTGCACAAGGAAGGCTTCTCTGATGGTCTTTGCCCCCTCCAGAATAACCTGGTCACTTTCAGGTAGAGCATCCGGCCCTACCAATTGTACGATTTCCTCCAGTTCGCTTTCTTTCTGGAGCAGGTTCATCACCTCGTTCCTCATCTTTCCCCACTCTGTCCCTATTTGTTCGTGCCACCAATGTTTGACCTGGTCAGAGTAGAGCGAATACGACTGGAGCCAGTTGATTGCAGGGAAGTGACGTTTATTTGCCAGGTCTGCATCCAATGCCCAGAATACCTTCACGATTCGAAGGGTGTTCTGGGTAACCGGCTCTGAAAAGTCTCCGCCGGGCGGGCTTACCGCCCCGATTACTGAAATTGACCCTACCGCCTTCTCTTTGCCATTTACCACGACGCGCCCAGACCGTTCATAGAAATCCGCCAGCCGTGAAGCCAGATATGCTGGGAATCCTTCCTCACCAGGCATTTCTTCGAGCCTCCCGGAGATTTCTCGCATTGCTTCTGCCCATCTGGACGTCGAATCCGCCATCAATGCGACATCGTATCCCATATCTCTGTAATATTCTGCCATCGTCATTCCAGTGTATACGCTCGCATCTCGCGCGGCTACGGGCATATTACTGGTGTTTGCGATGAGTATGGTCCTCTTCATCAAAGGCTCACCAGTTGTTGGGTCTACGAGTTCTGGAAATTCTCTTAGAACATCTGCCATTTCATTTCCACGTTCACCGCACCCGATGTAGACGATTATATCTGCATTTACCCATTTTGCCAGTAATTGTTGCACCACGGTCTTACCAGAGCCAAATGGGCCAGGGATTGCGGCGGTCCCGCCTTTTGCAATAGGGAAAAGCGTATCGATGACTCTCTGGCCAGTGGTCAGCGGAATCATGGGGTTAAGCTTTTTAACGTAGGGTCGCGCAATTCTGACTGGCCATTTCTGCAACATCTGGATATCCTTAATGCCTTCATCGGTTTCTATCTTCGCTATCGTATCAGCGATCGTATATTTGCCCTTTGGGACTATCTCGATAAGTCCCCCCGCGGTCCCGGGCGGAACAAGTACCCGATGAGTGATAGTTTTCGTTTCTGGAACGGTTCCTATCACGTCTCCGGGGTTTACTTTCTCTCCTTTTTTGACGGTCGGCACGAATTCCCACTTGACATCTCGCTCAATTGCCGGTACATCGCTGCCCCGTTCTATATAATCTCCTGTCTGTATTTTGATTAACTCTAACGGGCGCTGAATGCCGTCATAGATTTTTCCGAGAAGTCCAGGACCCAATTCGACTGATAATGGCATACCAGTCCGTACAACAGGTTCGCCAGGCACAACGCCTACTGTTTCTTCGTATACTTGTATCGTCGCCACATCTTCTTCTAATTTGATTATCTCTCCGACTAACTGCTCATTTCCGACTCTGACCAGTTCATACATCTTTGAGCCTTTCATCTTCTCAGCCAAAACGACCGGTCCTGTGATCTTGATGATAACGCCTTCTCTCATCATGGTTGTATACCTCTGCTTTTTATGTCTATGCCCACTGCCCTTCGAATCAATTTGTTTATGGGGTCTTCTCTTTTAGTTGGGCCATCTTTCCCAGGCATTTCGATTATTATCGGGTAAACGGTTTTTCTCTCTTGAATATCGGTTACAAATGACCGAATCTCCTCTGCTAAACGGTCTAAAAGTATTATTATTCCGACCTCTGCATCTTCAATAAATTGTTTCAGCGCCTCCTCTGTTTCCATGGGCGTATCGACAATTTTTGTTTTTCTCACTCCTGTCAACGCAAAGCCCATCACCATATTCATATCTCCTATCACAGCTACTTTCATATGCTTCCCTCACACACCACAATTTTTTTCATTTTTTCCAGCGGCACACCCTCGCTGATGCCGCGAATCACCGCTCTGATATTTCGAATCTCATATCGTTTGGCTACTATAAATTTGATGAGCGGTCCAGCACCAAGATGATATGCTGTAGCGAGGAATGATGCAGAGCTCAATAAGAATCTATCGAGGGCGGCCTCAAATGGATAGATGCTCTTAGTCTCCTCATATTCTGGAATGGCTTTTTCTATTGAGGACATATATGCCGTCCCTTCAAGTTGAGTGACGATTTCCATCACATTTTTATATTCAGAAATTTGTTTAAGACTCGCTTCTGAAAGCTCCCGCCCCCCTGATAATATATATTTCTGCATCGTCTCGGCTTCAATTTCATCCTTTTTAGCCCTCAATGTCATCTTTATATTGGCCACGTCTGCATACACCCCAATGAATTTGTTTATCGGTTCGACCATGCCCACATCTACGTGCTGTTTTGAATTGTGAAGCTGTTGAAACACGAATTTATCCAGTGCCAGTTCAAGGGGCAGCACTGACCTCATCTCGGCATAGTCAGGAAGGACGTCTGAGAGCGGCTTTCCATATGGGGTGTTCTGTAACATCAGGACAGCGTCTTCAACACCATCCGCGTCTGCCATACTCCTTATCAATGCAGGAGTTATAATGCCTGTCGGAATTAGTTTCTTTTCAATTTCTTCCGGCGGCAACCCCATCTTCTTGGCCCTTATGGCAATTTTCAATTGCTCTGTTTCCAGCAGCATTAGATATGCTTTGAAAAATGGTTTTACACCTTCTGGCGCCGTATGTACGATATTCTCGCATTCCTTGAGGTGTGTGGCATTCAATGCTCTCTCGATTTTGTCAACATCGCCACTTACATCGATTTTATACCCCAACTCCATAATTTTATCCATAACTTCAGACGCACTTTTTGACTCCAAAAGTTCACGTACCCTATCAGACCGAATATATGGGTTTCCTACCGCCTTAACCCTGGCAGTTGGATAGGCAAAATACGCAATGTCCAATATCATTTTAAAATAACCCTGGGCTGTCGCTATTCCGATAGCGACCAGAAATATTATCGCCATTGCATAGGCTATAAACTCAATCGACGTTATGCCAAACATCCTATTGAATTGCTCGGTCAGTTCGAATAGTTCCTGCAAACTTTAGGTCACCTCATATAATATCTTGGATACTCCATATCTGAGGTCGTTTTTTTGCCGCTCTAATATGGCCTCAAAGGTGTTGTTCACGGTCACATCTCCAGAGCTTGATTTGATGATGACTCCTCCGATGGCATCTATGCTTTCTTTCCCCATCACCACTTTGTCCGACATACTGGAAACGACCTTCTTGACGATAGCATGGTCTCTCTCAGCTGACATGATGATAACTTCATCGAGACCTATCACTTCAATGCCATCCACTACCAGTCTTTTCAGCACCGTTTCATATTTTTTGGTCTTGTCGCAATTCAAGCTCTTTACAGCCTCTGTGAAGCACTGAGAAATGCCCTGGCCCCTTGCCTCCATAGTAATTCGACGAGCACCCATTCTAGCCCCTGATTTTATTCGGTTACCGATGGCTTCGATATCTCTCTTACCTCTCTCGACGATGTTGGCATACTCCTGTTTTCCTTTTTTATCGGCTTCTGCCAGGATTTTATCCACTTCCTGCTTTGCTTCCACCTCGATACGTTGCACCTCTGCATTTGCATCGCTTTTAATCTTTGCTATGATTTTATCAATACCCATGTGTCATCAACGTCCTAAAATTATGCGCCGAGCAGTCCTATGCCAAACATGATTAAGATGGCGACCAGTAGCCCAAAGATGGCGAACGTCTCTGACATTACGGTCAATATCAGGCCCCGCCCCATCGCATCTGGGTTTCGTGATGTGGCGCCAATCGCACCAGCCGCGGTTATACCTTGACCTATGGCAGACAAACCAGCGAGACCAATTGCCAGGCCACAACCGATTGTTGCGAGACCCACTGTAACCGTTGCATTGAAGTCTCCCACGAACATTCC
>BBPD01000969.1_pt3 | contig 17954 bp, 22 predicted proteins | sample 1344911 | NCBI WGS metagenome assembly BBPD01 (sample SAMD00019088, study PRJDB2971) | groundwater metagenome | biome: freshwater biome; feature: mineral spring; material: ground water | place: USA: CA, Sonoma | collected 2011-09 | depth surface m
TCGTCCTCGTCCTCGTCCTCGTCCTCGTCCTCGTCCTCGTCCGCGTCGGTCTTCTTGTCCGTCATGTTTTCCTCCTTGACGACCTCGGCTGCGCTCTTCATGTCCTCGACTTCTTCACCAATTAGCTCGACCAGGATCTGAGCCAGGTCAGTGATCAGCTGTTTGAGCTTAAGGGATGAGGCCGAAACTTCGCCCTCGTAGGCCGCGTCGAACGCCATGGAGCATTGCACGCACTTGAGCGAGCCCAACAGGGCGGCGAGGTCTGCCACGTTCCAGAGTGATTTCTGGAGCTCCATGGGCTGCTCTCCTTTGGTAAATGTTGCCGCCAGTTTCACAAGCTGCGATGGCAGGATCTGACCTGCATCCACAAGTGCAGTCAACTGGCCAACGGCCGCGAGCTCCTCCGGCGGGTGTGACCCACCTCCGTCATCCGCCTTATACATGGTGAACACCGAGTCAGGGTTGGCCGGACGATCGACCAACGACACCTCGACCAGTTTGATGCCGGTGATGATGGTGGGATCGTCGGTGTCGCGCTCAAGCACCTTTCCACCGATGCTGAACCCCTTGTAGACCTTCTGCTTGACCTTCTTGACGGCCTCGCTGTCGACGACGTGGGCCGAGAAGAACGTGTTGCCCGTTGCCTCCTCGATCCGCGCCTCGATGGCGGTGCCGGCTGCCTTGGGTTGGTGCATTTCGCGCACAGCCCCGAACTTCATGTAGTCTGGGAGCGCAGCAGCCATGGCAGCCGTGGTGATCGTCTCACCGTCGCTGTCGGCGGTAGGCGCCGAGGCGTAGCCAGAGACAATGATCGAACCGTCGCTCTGCTCTTCGGCCTTTAGGATGTCGGCGTAAACGTGCTTCATTCCGTGAGCTCCTCAAGTTCGGGCAACAACGTGCACTCGCAGTTGGGGTGGGCTGGCGGCGCCTTCCGCCCGGTCTTGCCGTAGGTGTACTCGAAAGGCACCCGCCCCTTAGCCGCGAAGCCTTCGCACACCGGGCAAGGATCCGAGTCCACCAACCACGTCTTCTCCCCCACCAACCCAGTGCTGCGCCACCCCTCCATGGCCCCGTCAGAGTCGGCCATGGCAATTTCACTTCTGGCAACCGTGGTAGCACGGTTTTCAGAGAAAGCGAAACTCTCTTTTAGGCGCGCCGCCAAGTCAGCCGTGGAGTCACCGGCCTCAATGGCGTCACGGACGTAGACGCGGATCATGTCCCGGGTAGAGTCGGTGATGGCCCAACGGGCGTCGGGGTTATCCATCAGGACTCCACCGATCCACTTGCGCCCCACGAGCTCAGCAGCTCGGTCCCGGGCGTAGGCCTCAGCCCGGACCCGCATGCCCTCCCCAAACCGCTCGGCCAGGTCGTCCCCAAGTTGCTCCAAAGCCAGTTGGCCTCCCGCCACAGCCACAGCCGCCAAGTAAGGCACGGCCGGGTCGACCAAGTCGTCCCAGTCGAGGACCAGGTTGGCTACGACCTGTTGCGCTTTGATTTCCGCATCGACGTCCACCTTGGCCAGGCCGAGGATCCGCTCAAGCTGGCCGGCCACGACTGGCACCTGCGTCGTCAGGAAGTCCTGAAGGACCAGGCGCAAGCCGGTCCGGCCGCGGATCAACGCAGCCCGGGTCCGTGGTGGCGGGAACGCTTTAACGCTTGACATGGGCTTCGACCACCTTACCGTCGGCAAAGTGGGCCTCAATCAATGTGTCCCCGGTCTGAACGGGGGGCATGTGGAGGTGGAGCTTCCCGATGAGCGGACGTTGGGACTTCTCAACAGGCTCGTCCGACGCCTCGCCGCCCCCCGGCGGGTCCTGAGCGTTGGACTTCCCGCCTGCCGCGGGGACTTGGGGCGGAGGCGCCAGGCGTTCGCGTTGCTCGGGCGTGAGCGGGTCCAGGCCGAGGTCGTTGCGCACCTCGTCAGGGTCGAGGACCTTGGCATCCAGGTAGATCTTATCAATCTGAGCCTTGGTCAACGGGTCGAGGACCTCCTGGTCGACGTAGTGCATCTCCAGGTCGCCGAACCCAAAGTATTGGTGCACGATGAAGTCGATCAGGTTCTTGAGCCACTGCTTTGTGGGTGCCAAGCCCTCGGAGTCGGCCGTCTCCTTCTGCGTGTCGGACGTGGCGCGGTTGTTGGTTTTAACCAGCTGCGTCGGCGCTATGTTGAAGCAATAGCACACGACGCGGCTGAGCCACTCATTCATGATCTCGTCGTTCTGGCCGAACGCCGCCTGCTTCGTGTCCATGATGTTAACGCCGTGGGGGACAAACCGGCCATAGTTCTTGCTGGTCCCGATGGTCACGCTGTCCCACCACTCCTGGAACTGACGCACATCATCCGGGTTCCACGTCTCCGGCACGGAGAAGATAGAGTTTGGCACGTTGCCGTCGGTGAAATATTGGAGCTGGTGAAGTTGCCGGCGGAGGGCGATGTTGACAGTGGTGATGATCTGCTCGACCGGGCTGAACCCGTAGACCCGGTTGGTCCGCATGTTGCGCGGTCGGTAGATCAGCTCCTCTTGGGTATAGTCCACGGCCGTCATACCGTGCAAGATTTGCTGATAAGCCGGGTCCGGCGACATAGGCACCCGTCCGTAGCCGTCCAAGATCCGGTTGATGGTGGCGCCGTCGACTGGGTCGAGGCTGAACAGCTGGCCGCCGAGGGTCAAGCGAGGATAGATGCACGGGGCGTCGATGACCAACAGGTCCTCGATGAGCATCCGCAGCCAGGTTTCCCAGTCGTTCTGCTTGTCGGGATAGTGAAAGAAGTCCCGCAGGAGCTCGATCCTCCGGTCGCTCTCCTTCTTCCCCTTGTCCCGGAACCGGAAGTCGATGACTTGGGCCGCCATCTGGTCCTTGCGGGTTTCGATACACAGCCGGAGGAGGTCGTAGCTGTCCGCCAGGCCCCGCAGGTCAGCAAAGGTGGTGCCTTCGCCGCGCTTCGGGGTCGTGTTAACGTTGTATTGAGCCGGGTAGTTGAACCGACGGCCAACGGTCTGGTCCTCCTTGGCCTCAGCCAAGGGTCTTGAGGGGTTGCCGGGGCCGAACCAAGCCCCAGTGAATGTGTACTGAAGCCCTTGAACCAGCCGTTGCACGAAGCCGGGCTCGATGGGCGCCTTAGTGGGGGAGATGGCCATTAGAAGTCCGTTTCCAAGTAAACAGAGTTGACCCCAATTTGGACTGCTGAAGCGGTGGCCCCGTTTGTCATAAAGACGTGAACAACCAATTGTGCGTCGAGAGCAGGGGCGTTGGAAGAAATGGTCCCGTTCGCCCGAGTGCCAGTTGCCAAGTTCTCGACGTGCCAGCCATATTCAAGAGAGCCGGAGACTTGGTGCAAGCGGAACTCGTAAAAGTCAAAATTGGCAATCGGTGCCGGGAACGTGGGCCCAAGGTCGAACTTTGTGGCGATCGCTGACCCACCATTGCGCATAATCTGTAAGTTGGTGTCAGTTGAGTCCATGGCCAACCCCACAGCGTTGCGGAAAGTCGAAGGCTCTCCAACTGGAGGGTTGAGCCAATTCTCCTGAAGGCCGACAAAGACGGTTCTGTCTGTCACAGTCGCAATGAGACCAAAGCGCACCACCATGAAAATGTTATTGCGACCAGCCCGCAGATAAAGTTGCGCTGCTGTGGACAGTGTCCTGAAACCGCAGACGGAACCAGCAGTTGCAGCCGACAAAGCACCAACACGCGGGGACCGAGTGAAAAGGGAAGTGTTTGAATAAGTTGCAGCAGTGCCAATCCCTGTAGAAAGATTTGCCGGAAAGCCATTGTTAACAAGCGCGGTTGCGCCGTAATTTGCCTTAAGAGTGCGGATCGTGTTGAAGGCCAAGTGTGGCTGCAGAGGTGTGTCGGTCCCGGATGGTCCCATGATTGACAACAAAGAGCGACCAGCCTTGCTTTTTGTGAAAAGCTTCAACTGCCCTGGCTCAACTGGAGGCAAGGTTGAGTCAAAAGAGCCAGACAAAAGCGATGCACCACCGTCAGAGCCTATCAACAACTCAACTGACCCGCCCAGACTGCCTGCGTTGTTGAATTGGACTTGTCGGTTTGCGCCCCCAGGCAAGCTGCCTCCTCCTCCTCCGCCTCCGCCGCCTGGGGGCGGCGCCCAGGTGCCATCGGCCCGGAGAAAATTGGCTGTGCCTCCCCCCGAGCCTGGAACCAAGCCGCGCACCAGGTTGGTGAACAGTGGTTTATTGCTATCGGACGTGTTGTCTACATTGCTGAGGCCGACAGCCGCCGCATCGAGTGCCTGCCAAGACTTGTCTCCCCGCCAATACTGATTGACGGTGCCTGATGTGATGACAGGCTCACGAGAGTTGATGGCTGTGGCCTGAGCTGTGCTGACCGGCTTGGCTGCGTCGGACGTGTTGTCTACATTGCCGAGGCCAACCATGGCTCTGGTGATCCCGCTGACGGTGCCAGTGAAGGTGGGGTTGTTGAGGTTGGCCTTGAGGTCGAGGGCTGTCTGCTGGGCGGTCGACACCGGCTTGGCTGCGTCGGACGTGTTGTTAACGTTGCCGAGCCCGACAGCCGCAGCATTCAACGTCTGCCAGGATTTGTCGCCCCGCCAGTATTGGCCGACAGACCCAGCAGCGATGGCTGGCTCACGCGTGGCGATGGCAGTGCCAACGGCAGTGACTAGGGCATATTGAGGATGCGGATCCGGAGCAGCGACGTGCGCAGCCAAGGTCCCGGTGCCGGCAGCAGCCAGCAGAGGGGCTTTGACCGTCCAGGTGGAACCAGCTCCAGTGACGACAATGTCACCTCTGTCACCGTCAGTGACCCCTCCACCGCCACCTCCACCGCCAGCAGGGCCCGGTGGCCCAGACTGGGAAATGATGACGGCCTGGTCCAGCTCCTGGCGGAGGACCACGACCTCATTCTCTTGGATGATGACCCTCACGACGGTTGCCCCACATAGCCGAACAGCCGAATGTTGCCAGACCAGAATACCTCCGGCACGGTTCCGGACTCGTCCAAGAAGGCGAACTGGCGGGGCCGTCCAGCCACCAGGAGGACCTGAGCTTGGGTCAAGATCAGCGCGCGAGCGTCGGGCGTCTGGCCACTTCCTAATGACACCCGGAGGGCATCTTCAATCTCGAAGAACATCGACAAACCAGCTACGTTCCGAGGTGATCCGTCGGCGAGCTGAAAGGTCAGGGTCAAGGACGCGCCACTCCGCCCGTGGACGGCAATGTCCCCAGACCGGTCGACCAACGGGATCTGATACACGTCTGTCACGCGGACTTCCTCTCACGTTCAACTTGCTGGGCCTCAGCGACCTGCTTGTAGTAGTCGATGAGCCCAGTGGTCGACTTGCCGTGGCTCAACCAGTTCAACGCCTGGGTGGTCGAGTCGACGTCGTCATCATGGGCGGCATTGGGGAACTGCCCCAACTGAGCCACGTAGTCCAGGACCCAAGGCTCTCCCTCCGGAAGGAACACCTGGCCTGACTCGACCAAGGGCGTGACGGCAAAGGCCCGAGTGACCTTGTCCGTGTCAACCTTGACCGGAATGACGGGGAGGCGCACCTTGCCCGGCTCCGGCGTCTTCAAGTCCTGGATCAGCGACTGCCCCGAGGCCTTGTCCTCGACGAGGATGGCCGTGGCTTTCCACTTGTCGTTCAGCTGACGCACCCGACGCTTGAGGCCGGGGTATTCCAGACGCTCGTTGATCCGGTCGAGCAGATAGTAGCCGTGCTCGCACTCAGCCCAGACGGTCCCGCTCGACGGGTCGTTGTGATCTGCCGTCTTGAAGGCCGTGTCCCACGAGTGCACGAGACGCTTGACCTTGGGCAGGGCCTTCGGGTCATAGTAACGCCACCAACTGTCCTTGAAGATGCCACCACCAAGGGGTGCTGGTCGTTGCATATACTGCCCGGCAAACACGTAGCTGCCTGACGTTTCCATCTGGCGCAAGGCCTCGCGGTCGTGTTTGGACGGCCACAACGGTTGGTCGTCAACGTCGAGGACCGGGATGCACAGGTGCTCCCACAACTCGCCAGAACCACCTTGAAGCAACCACCCGCAGAGGTCCGACTCATGGAGGCGTTGCATGATGACGATGATCGGAGTATCAGGCGAATTGACCCGGCTCTTGATTGTGTTGCCATACCAGTTGATGACGTTCTGGCGCATCGTGGTTGAGTTGGCTTCATCGGCCTTGTGCGGATCGTCGAGGATAATGGCGCCCCCGAACCCCGGGCGCAGCTTGCCAGCGCCGAACCCTGTGATGGTGCCGCCAGCGCCTGCGGCGTAGACAACTCCCGAATCGGACGTCGTCCAGTGGTCCTTGGCTGAGGTGTTCGGATCCAGGCGCGTGTCAAACAGGTTCTGGAACCACTCGCTCGAGACGAGGTCCCGGACCCGGCTGGTGTTGTTGGCAGCCAACCGAGCCGAGTAGCTCGAGTGGATAAACTCGCAGTCGGGTTGCTTGGCCAGGCACCACGCGATGAAGTTAACGACGGCGAGCTCGGTCTTGCTGTAGCGGGGCGGGATGTTAATGATCAACCTCATGCACTCTCCGCGGTAGACCCGCATCAGAGCATCGCAGATGCGCTGGTGGTGCCAGTTGCGAGACCACCGATTGCCGGTGGATTGAAGGAACGCGTAGCGCGCGAAGAAGTAGAGGTCGCCCTCCAGCTTCGTCTTCAGCGCCAGGCGTCCCAGGTCAAACATCGTTTTCCAGCTGTCGACCGGCCTCGACAATCTCACGGAACTGCTCGGCGGTCAAGGCCACAGCCTGCACCGGATCCTTGTCCTTGTCGCCGTAGATGCTGATGCCTTGGGCGGGGCGGCCGAACCCTCGGTCTAACATCTCGCGACAAATGGCGAGGCGCGTCTCATCGCGGGTTAACGGGTTCTTGAGCATGTCCTCGAACTGGGCGAACACAACGTCGGTGTATTGGCCTGCGCGCGCGGCCAGCTCAGCCACCCTCTTGGGGCGGCCGCCTGGGTTTCCGGATTGGCCAGGCTTCCACAGATGCTCAGGCTTTTCCTTGACCCGGACATACTTCTGCTTGACCCGTTCATCAGTGCCTCGTGCCATGAGTTGGGGACCTTGCGAAGATTTTGTTTTCACTAAGACAACTTCCCTACACTGAGGATCCACAGCCGTAAACAGCATTTTTGGCTAACGCGCCGCCGTAACGGAATTTTTATCTAAGGGGCCTATGAGCTTAGCTCAAGCGCCTAGCACATCACGGCGCGCTCCGTAGCGAATGATTTGCGCAACTCCCTAATCCGCTTTTCGATGGGGGGAGCACATTACCCAATCGGATCAAGGCCTTAGCTCCAAAAGCGTAACAGAAGCGTATTCTACTACCCCTTTAAGAGAATTCAAAAAGGAGTTAGATAGTTATATTAATAAATAATTCCAATTGAAGGTGGTATATAGGGTCTGGCGACGCGAAATTGCGCTTATAATTTTGGCCTGTTTACATAAACCTCGTTGCGTAGTAGCTCTAGAATTCCAACTCAGGAGACGCTCATGCCTCGTTACCAGGTGCTGGACTACCCACACAACAAGTTGTTGCTCTCATCGGACGACCTTCAGGAGATCTGCGACTACGTCGGCCTGGCGTCCTCGTCGCTGCAAGTCGGCTTGTCCGCGGGCAAGGGCACCTACACACGTCGGAATGGCAAGCTGCCCATGCGCGTGGTCGACACGCAGCGGGGTCAACACAAACCAGGTCCCAAGCCGCTCGACTACGTCATCCTCAAATACTATCCCGACGCCGACATCGGCCTGTCGGCTCCCCGCGCCGGCGAGCATAAGGTCACCCTCGACGAGGTCTACGCCGAAGCCAAGCGCTTCTATCAGCCACTGGCCACGACCACCGTCGACGTCAAGCTCGCTTCCCCCACCGGGCTCAAGGCAGCTCTGCTCGACAAGTCTTGCACCAGCTACCGCAAGGAGCCGGTCCACTACACCCGAGTCCCCAAGCTGCGGTGGGACGAGCACCTCGAGGCCAACCCCAGTGAAGCCCAACGTTTGGTTCAGAACCGCCAAGCCTATCTGCAGCGCGAGGGACGTCTCGAAGAACCCACCAAAAAAGTGGTCAAGGTCAAAAAATAGCTGTTTACAGGCTTGGTGGCTTGCGCTAAGGTGTTCTCAGCGGCCGCGCTCCTGCCGCCGATGAGACGGAGAACCTCGATGAGCGACGACCAAATCCTAGGCAAGCTGCAGAAGCTTCTCGCCCTGGCCAAAAGCCCGAACCCCAACGAAGCTGGCGTCGCCTTAGCCAAGGCGCAAGAGCTGATGGCCAAGCACTCGCTGTCGTTCACCGACCTTGAGCGCCACACCATCGGGATGGCCTCGGTCCGGTCAACCCAGTCGGTCAGCAAGCCTAAGGACTGGGAGTCGAGCCTGGTCGTCGCCGTCGCCTCGGCGTTTGGGTGCAAAGTTCTTTGGGAAGCGTCCAACAGCTATGCCCAGGACATTTGGGGTAGGTTTGAGCTGGTCGGCCCGAAGCACCAGTTGCCGACGGCTGAGCACTTCTGCGTCTACCTCCTGCGGACCGTGGTCAAGCAGCGCCGGCAGTTCGCGCAGACCCTTCGTGGGTTCCAACTGCCCAAACCGGCAATGACTCAGGAGCTTGACGGCTTCTGTCACGGGTTTGTCAAGATCATCAGGTCGAAGCTCCATGACTTCACCAACGACGAGGCCACGACCAAGGCCCTTGACGCCTACGTGGAGGCCAACTCAAACGGCCAAACCGCCAAGCTCCAAAAGCGTCAGGCCGGCGCCCACGGGTTCCACGCCGGCGAGGCAGCGGCCGCGGACGTCGAGCTTCACCGGCCGATGGACGGTCAGACGGCGGCTCCCCGCCTGGGCGGTGCCTCGTGAGGCCGGCCACGGAGTTCGTGGACCGGGTGTGTCGCGAGGCCGCTCGGTTCCCGGGGGTCGAGACCGAGGTCACGACTGATAGCCGCCACCCGCGTGTTTGGCTGATCTACCGCGGCGAGCGCCGGTTCGTGGTTGTGCCGTCGTCCCCGTCGGACCTGGGACGGGGGTTGCAGAACAAGCTGAATTTGGTTCGGCGGGTCTGCCGGGCGTTGACAAAGTAACTGTTTACACGTCGTTTCAGTTGCGCTACTACTTGAATGCCACCGGGCCCGTGAGTTCTTCTCATCGACCCCCGCCGACCCTCAGCAAGTTGCGCTGGTCCGGTGGCACACTGACTACCCCGCCGCTGAGGGGATCTAGAAAATAGGGTTCGCTGGGGCCTAGTTCGGGCGGGGGAGTTGAGTGAAGAAAGTATCTGCGCGAGCTAGCGCCACGGTTCCGGCTGTCTTTGTTGACAAGCTAGCCTCGTCTGGGCTGACGCCCGAGGACGCGGTGCTCCTGGGGATGACCTACCTGCCGCCTGACCAGGTCAAGGCCCTTCACCCGTCGTTCCTGCTGACGGACGCGCTGCTCCTCAATTACTACGACCTTGACGGTCAGGTCCTGCGGGTCCGCCCTCAACACCCGGCGTTTTTCCGCCTGCGTTACCTGACCGAGGCCAAGGACTTTCAGGCGCAGACCAAGACAAAAAAGGCCCGCTACGTCCAACTTCCTGGTACGGGGATCGGCGCCTACTTCCCTAAGCTCGTCAACTGGCGGGCTGTCGCTAATGACCCCGACCAGGCGTTGGTCATCACGGAGGGCGAGCTTAAGGCGGCTAAGGCCACCAAGGAAGGATTTATTACGATCGGTCTGGGCGGCGTGTGGAACTTCAAGTCAGGCAAGGGCGGCATTCCCTTTCTGCCTGAGCTCGAGCCGATTGTGTGGCTGCGCCGTAATGTCTACATCTGCTATGACAGCGACTTCCGCGAAAAGGAGGGGGTCGTCATGTCGCTCAACGAGCTGGCCGGTGAGTTGATGGACCGCGGCGCTTACCCCCACGTCGTCACGCTCCCCGAGCTGTCCGACGATGAGGCCGGCAAGACTGGCCTCGACGACTTTCTGATCCACCCAGCTGGCGGTCCGGACCAGCTGAGGGCCTTGCTTCATGAGTCGCAGCCGTTGACCCTGGCTCGTCCGCTGTGGGCGCTCAACGACCAGGTCGTCTACGTTCGGAACCCAGGTCTGATCGTCGAGCAGCGGACCGACAACAAGCTGTCCCCTAACGCGTTCAAGGATCACGCCTATGCGGCCGCCAAATACATGGAGCAGGAGTTCAAGTCCGACGGGACGGTCAGTCTCAAGAAGCTGCCGGCTGCTCAGGCCTGGCTTAAGTGGAACCACCGCCGCGAGGTCGACCAGCTGACCTACCGCCCCGGACATCCCAAGTTCTGCGAAGACGAGGACACCGGGGACCGCGGCTACAACACCTGGCGGGGGTGGGGCACCGAGCCAGTCAAGGGCGACACAGGTCCGTGGCACCAGCTCCTCCGCCACCTGTTTGCGTCCGCCGAGCCTGAGGCGCTCGAGTGGTTCCTCGACTGGTGCGCCTATCCGCTGCAGTATCCGGGCACAAAGCTGTTCTCGGCGGTCGTCGTTCACGGCATTCATGAGGGGACCGGCAAGTCCCTGATCGGCTATACGTTAGGGAAAATCTACGGCGACAACTTCATCGAGATCCGTCAGGAGGATCTGCACAACGGCCGGAACGATTGGGCTGAGAACAAGCAGTTCGTGATGGGGGACGAAATTACTGGGTCGGACAAGCGTCAAGACGCCGACGTCCTCAAGCGCCTGATCACCCAGAAGAAGATCCGCATCGACATCAAATACGTGCCGGCCTACTCGCTGCCCGACCGGATCAACTATTACTTCACGTCAAACCAACCAGACTCGTTTTTTATCGGCGACAAGGACCGCCGTTACCTCGTCATCGAGGTCACGTCACCCCCGCTGTCGGAGGACTTTTACGCTGAATATGACCTCTGGCTCCACGGCCGTGGACCCTCCTACCTGTTCCACGAGCTGCTTAACCGGGACCTGGGGGCGTTTAACCCAGCTGCTCCCGCCTTTGTGACGCAGGCCAAGAAGCGCATGGTCGACGACACCCGGTCCGACCTGGCCTCGTGGGTCCGTTGGCTCATGGAGGCGCCTGACCAGGTCCTGGCCGTCGGCCGCGTGCGGGTCGAGCGGGATCTGGTCACGAACAAAGACCTGTTGCGCCTCTACGACCCCGACGGCTCCAAGCGCGTGACAGCCAACGGGTTGGGGCGCGAGTTGCGCCGCGCTGGGGTCCCGCTAGCAAACAAGGGCCTGCCTCTCAAGACCAGCCTCGGGGTCGACCGCCTCTACGTCGTGCGCAACCACAAGAAGTGGGAACGCGCGTCAGTCGACGACCTGCGCCACCACGTGGACAACGCGGAACGTTTGGAGGCAAAACGCAAGATTTGATTTTTGCTGTTTACAAGAACGCGGTTGCGTCGTAGGTTGAGGTCGCCTGGGCTTCCACCTGTGTTTCCTCCTCCCAGGCTTAACGAAAGGGTGACACATGTCCGCACTGAAGAAGCTTATTAAGACGACCGACGGTCTCGAGGCCGAGGTCCAGGACGTGACCGACAAGGCCGTGGCAAAGGCGGTGGCTGACGTCAAGAAGTACACCAAGCTGCGCCTCACCGCCGCGATCGCTGACGCCAAGGGGGCTGGCCACCCGAAGGAGGTCAAGACGGCGTTGGTCAACGCGCTGACCGGCCTCAAGACCGAGCTCGCCTCGTGACCCGGCGGGCTGCACCGGCGGCTCCGGTTGTCGACCTGGTCAACAGCCCGCCGCACTACAACCAGGGGGACGTCGAGTGCATTGACGCCATCCGAGCTCAGCTTACTCGTGAGGAGTTCATCGGCTACCTGCGGGGCACGGTCGCCAAATACAACTGGCGCCTGATGCTCAAGGACAATCCGCATGAGGACGCACGCAAGATGGCTTGGTATCAGACCAAGCTGATCGAGGCGCTGCGTGCGCAGTAGGCGAGAGGCTGAGGCGGCAGCCAAGGTCCTGGAGGTCGACCTTGACGGGTTGACCTCCGCGTCGCTCGGCCAGGCCTACAAGGCGTTGGCCAGGCTTCATCACCCCGACGTGGGGGGCGGTGACCTGGCCAAGTTTCAGGCGTTGCAACAGGCAAAGGGGGTGTTGGTGTCATGGGTGGATGGCTTGTCTGGGTCGGGCTTGGTTGGCTTGGCGCCAACCTCCTCGCGATCTTCATCGGCTGGCGCCTGTACTGCGTGCGGCGGCTCAGGGATCCGGAAGGTCACCAGAGGCTTCTCGACGATGAGGCTGAGCTGCACGCACTGCGAGAGCAAGGAGAGGTAAGATGATCTTTAAGCCCCTGTTGGCCGCCACGCTTGATCGGGTTGAGGACCTGAAGTTTGATGACGTCGACTACTGGCTGGCCTCGCCCAAGCTCGATGGGGTGCGCTGCCTCCTCATGAACGGGCAGGCCGTCAGCCGCAGCCTCAAGCCGCTGCCCAATCAATTCCTGCAGAAGGAGCTCGGCCACCTCGGCGTGCCGCTCGACGGAGAGCTGGTCGTCGGTGACATGCGTCACCCGCTCTGCTTTCAGCACAGCCAGTCCGGGCTCATGAGCCGTGACGGCCGGCCGCAGTTCACCTATTGGGTGTTTGACGACCACAAGGTTGGTTTGCCCTTTGAGGAGCGGTTGAAGGTGGTCAAAGCCGAGGTTACCGGCCTGCACAAGCGGGTCCAGCTTGTGCCCCACCGCCAAATCCGCTCGGCCGAGCAGCTCTTGGAATACGAAGGTCAGCTCCTGGCCGGCGGGTTTGAGGGCGTTATGCTGCGCCACCCACTGGGACGTTACAAGCACGGGAGGTCGACCCTGCGCGAGGGGCATATGCTCAAGTTGAAGCGCTTTGCCGATGCCGAGGCCATCGTCCTGGACGTCCTCGAGCTGATGGAGAACCAGAATGCACCTACCAAAGATCACCTCGGTCACCAGGTCAGGTCCAGCCACCAGGCTGGCAAGGCGGGTGGCGGTCGCCTTGGGAGCCTGCTTGTCCGCGATTGCACGACAGGGGTCGAGTTCGAGATTGGCACTGGGTTCGACGAGCCCACCCGCCAGCTCGGGTGGGCCAACCGGCACCTGTGGATCGGGCAACGAGTCACCTACAAGCACCAACCAGTGGGCGCAAAGGACAAACCACGGTTCCCCGTCTTTAAGGGGATCCGCGACGCCGTTGACGCCTGACGTTCACCCGGCCTATCTGATCCGCGGTGAGCCGGTCGAGCTCGAGGACGGGACGACCGGCTTTGTCCTCGTCCTGCAGTTGTCGCTCTACCCGACCTGGGAGCGGGCGTGCGAAGCGGCTGACGTGTTAGGGCAGGTGGTTCACGTGATGCTGGAAAAGGAGGCCTCCGGGCCACTAAACTAGTCGTTTACACGGACCCCTCAACGCGCTACGAAAGATTTTTAACCTTGCTGAGGAGAAGACGATGGCCAAGACCCCGACCCTGAAGCTGCCAAAGACCATGGGCGCCTGCGCTGACCTGCTGTTCACGACCCGTGAGGCTCGCCTCAAGCTCCAAAAGGAGGTGGACGAGCTAGCCAAGACCGAGGCAGCCGTGCGCGAGCACATCATCAACAACCTGCCCAAGACCGACACCGGCGCCAGCGGCAAGCTCGCCCGCGTTTCGGTCGTGACGAAGCAGGTCCCGCAGGTCAAGGACTGGGACAAGTTTTATGCCTTCGTCAAGAAGACCGGGCAGTTCGATTTGGTGCAGCGCCGTCTTGCCGACACCGCCATCCGTGAGCGGTGGGACAACGGCAAGGAGGTGCCGGGGGTCGAGGCGTTCGGGGCCGTGTCCGTCAGCCTGAACCGGCTCTAACCATGACGATCCTCTGCGACGACATGGCCACCTACTACGACCTGCGCGCCAAGCAGCGCCAGGTTCAGGAGAAGTATCGTGACGCCCAACCGGATCCGGCGGTGGTCACGGTGCAGGAGCAGCTCCTCCTGTCCAACGAGGTCCAACCTCCACCACTCCAGGTGGTGGTGGACTTCTGGTTGGCGGAGCTGGTCCACGTCTTGAAGGGATAGACGCGACCCTCAAGGCGCTGTGTTGGGCGTGACAGGACGGAGAGACGTCCACCCACCAAGTAACTTAGAAGGAAGCACCAAATGGCAAGAGCCACGACCAAGAAGGAGCCGGGCACCGCCCTGACGAACTGGGATGGGGAGCTCGCGAAGCAGGCAGCCATCGCTGCCGGCATGGAGGCCAACACCGGTGGCGGAGCGTTCTTCTCCGTCAAGGGCGGCATCCTCCAGTTCGACGGCGCCCCGCTGCCGGGCAATCAGATGTGTGTCATCATCGTCGACTCGATCCTGGAATATCTCTACTTCGAGAACGACTACGACCCGGACAACCCGCAGTCGCCCGACGCCTACGCGTTCGGCCGCGACGAAGAGACGATCCAGTGGCACGAGAACTCGATCCCGGAATACGCTGGCCAGCTGTGCAAGGACAGCGACATCAACCAGTGGGGCTCGGCTGCCAAGGGACGTGGCAAAGCGTGCAAGAACAGCCGTCGCCTCGCCCTGATCCCGGCCGGGTCGTATGACTCAAAGGGGAACCTTAACTTGTTTGATGACGAGGACCACTTCCGCAAGACGCCGCTGGCGTTCATGAAGCTGCCCGTCACCAGCGTCAAGGGCTACGGCACGTTCGTCAAGCAGGTCGCCAGCGTCCTGAAGCGGCCGCCGCACGGGATCATCACCCGCGTGTCGGTGCAGCCGGATGCTAAGACCCAGTTCAAGGTCCTCTTCGAGGCCTTGGACACGGTGCCGAACGAGCTGATGACGGCTGTCATGCAGCGCCACACCGAGGCGCAGGCGGTCATCGAGTTCCCCTACTCCAAGCCCGAGGACGTGCCGGCTCCGACCAAGCCCACTCGCGGTCGCGCCGCTCCGGCGGCTGCTGCCCGCACGAAGAGAAAGTATTGAGCCATGCCTTCGGCCGTCTCCAAGGATTGGAAGCACCTCAACGACCAGCTGCGTGAGGCGGACGAGGGGGCCTGCCGGCTGCTGCTCGAGCAAGAACTGCTCGGGCGTAGCCGGCAGCGCTACCTCATGCGGATCCACAGCCGGCTCAACTACGTCCGGGCGCACCGGGAGCGGGCGTCGCTTCTGCGGAGCGAGACGATCTGATGTCGCCTAGGCCCACCACAATCGACTTCGAAACGTTTCCCATCGAGGGACGGCCCGACTACCCGCCGGCGCCTGTCGGCGTGACCCTCAAGGTGTGGGGCAAAAAGCCGCGTTACTTCGGCTGGGGTCACCTCAACGGCGGGAACAACTGCTGTGAGGCTGACGCCCGGGCTGCTCTGACCTCGGTCTGGTCAGGGCCGTTGCTGTTCCACAACGCCAAGTTCGACGTCGCCGTGGCGACTGAGCGGTTGGGTCTGCCGGTCCCGTCGTGGGATCGGATCCATGACACGCTATTCATGCTCTACCTCGAGGACCCGCGGGCCAAGAACTTCCAGTTGAAGCCGGCCAGTGAGCGCCTGCTCAACATGCCGCCGGAAGAGCGGGACGCCGTCATCGAGTGGTTGGTCAAGCACCAACCCGTCCCCGGCAAGCGCCTGACGCCGAAGTCGGCTGGTGCCTACATTGCTCTGGCTCCTGGCGGCATTGTCGGTCCCTACGCCAACGGCGACGTCGAGCGGACCGAGGGCTTGTTCAAGCGCGGGTGGGACGTCCTCACCAAGCGGGGTATGATGCCGGCCTACGACCGGGAGCGGCGCCTCCTTCCCATCTTGCTCGAGAACGAGCGGCAGGGAGTCCCGGTTGACTTGGCTCGGTTGCGCGCCGACGTGCGCAGTTACACCGCCTTGCGGGAGCAGCTCGACACGTGGCTGCAGCGCCAGCTCAAGGCGGGTGACATCAACCTCAACTCCGCTGACGAGCTGGGTGAAGCTCTGATCCGGTCAGGCAAGGCGGATGAGGCTCTCCTCGGCCGCACCGTTAACGGTAAGGTCCAGACGAACCAGGAGGCGCTTAAGGCTGGAATTAAGGACCCAGCTCTCTACGGCGTCCTTGTCTACCGAGCTCAGCTGGGCACCTGCCTGGGCACTTTTATGGAGCCGTGGCTGTCGGTTGCCGAGCGGACTGGCGGCTTGATCCACACCAGCTGGAACCAAGTGCGGTCAGAGCGCGGCGGCACGACCACCGGCCGGTTCAGCTCGACTCCTAATTTCCAGAACATCCCCAACGAGTTTGACGAGCTGTTCCGGTCGCCGGCGTCACCCAAGCTGCCGAAGTCGCCGCTCAGCCTGCTGCCTCTGCCGTTCGTGAGAAGCTACGTAGTGCCTGGTCAGGGTCGCGTCCTCCTCGACCGCGACTACAGCCAGCAGGAGGTCCGGATCCTGGGTCACTACGAGGACGCGACCCTCAAGGCTGCCTACCTCGCCGACCCGTGGATGGACGCACACGACACGACGCAGGCCAAGCTTCTGGAGTTTGGTTTGCACTACGACCGCAAGCCCGTCAAGAACACCAACTTCGGGATCATCTACGGACAAGGGGCTCCGAGCCTCGCCATCCGAAACCATCTGTCCATCGAGGACAGCCGGCGCTTGATGAACGCGATCAAGAACAACGTCTTTCCCGGGCTGAAGGACCTGTTCGACGACCTCAAGGACCGGGCGCGCAATGACGAGCCGGTCCGGACGTGGGGCGGGCGGGAATACTTCTGCGAGGAGCCGATGTATTCCGAGAAGTATGGGCGTTGGATGACGTTCGACTACAAGCTCCTCAACCTGATCATTCAGGGGTCGGCCGCTGACTGCACCAAAGAGGCGCTGATCCGCTGGTGGGACATCAAGCACGAGGACGACCGGTTCCTCCTGTCGGTCCATGACCAGCAGACAATCGACGCCCCCATCAAGCGCCGGGACGACGCCATGCGCCGACTGAAGGAGGCGTTGGAGTCGATCGAGTTCGACGTGCCGATGCTCTCTGAAGGCAAGTGGTCGCTCACCAACTGGAACGACATGCAGGACTATGACAAGAGGGGGAAGTTGCTGTGCCAGTAAAGCCGCAAGTCAAGATGTTCACCGCCTGGTCCTACTCACGCCTCAACGCGTGGGAGGAGTGCCCGCTGCGGGCCAGGCTCAAGCTGCTCGACAAGCGGTCGGAGCCGGAGGGGCCTGCGTTGGCTCGGGGCAACGCGATCCACAAGGAGGCTGAGGCGTTCGCGTCGGGTCAGACCCGGGGGCTGCCGCCCAGCCTCGCCCAGCTGAAGGACGAGTTCAAGGACCTGAAGAAGGCCAAGCCGCTCGTCGAGCAGCAGTGGGCGTTCACCTCGGCCTGGGAGCCGACCGGTTGGTTCGACGCCAACGCTTGGCTCCGTGTCATCTGTGACGCCGTGACCGTGAACCCGCCCCTGGCCGTCGTCATTGATCACAAGACCGGCAAGCTCCGTGAGGGCTACAACGACCAGGTCGAGTTGTTCGCCTTGGCCGCCTTGGCCAAGTTCCAGGACGTGGCTCAGGTCCGGACCGAGCTGTGGTTCCTCGACCACGGTGTTATCCGGGACAACGAGTTCACCCGGGCCGACGAAGCCAAGCTGCGGGTCAAGTGGGAGAAGCGGTCCAGGCCGATGCTCCTGGACAAGACCTTCGCTCCGCGCCCGGGCTGGCAGTGCCGCTACTGCTACTTCACCAAGGAGAAGGGCGGGCCATGCAAATACTGACCACGCTGTGGACCTGGTTCTGCGTCCTCAACATGCTGGCGCCGCTTGCTGTCGGCCTGTGGATGTGGTTCTTTCCTGAGACGTCTGAGCAGCGGGAGGCTGCTCGTCGCGCCCACCAACAACGAGTTCGTGAACACCTTGAGAGGCTGACCAATGCTTGACATCATGATCGACCTGGAAACCCGTGGTAGCAAGCCGGGGTGCGCCATCTTGTCCATCGGGGCGGTCGCCTTCGACCCGGTCAAGCAGTGCCTGGACGACGAGGGGTTCTACCGCGTCGTCAGCCGCCGCTCGTGCCAGAAGG
>BBPD01000701.1_pt1 | contig 17883 bp, 20 predicted proteins | sample 1344911 | NCBI WGS metagenome assembly BBPD01 (sample SAMD00019088, study PRJDB2971) | groundwater metagenome | biome: freshwater biome; feature: mineral spring; material: ground water | place: USA: CA, Sonoma | collected 2011-09 | depth surface m
CAGCGGCGCCAGATCGTCCGGCCCGATCGGCTGCAAGGTGCCTGGGTGCAGCACCGGCGGCGCGGGCTGCGGCAGATCGGCCTGGATGTTGTACCAGGCGCGCGGCAACTGGCTTTCGTCGAGCAGGTATTTGGTCGGTGCGGTCAAGGTGCTATCTCCTGTGTGGGTTGCGATGGTGAGGCTGGCTGGCCAGCTTGGGCGGGTTTCAAGCGTCCGCAGGGATCGGTTGGACGCAGCGCACCCAAGAGCATATTACATTGCAGCATCCAGCCCGCCGCCCGTCACACCCACCACCCGCCCCCAACCCTGGCCCCCTATCCGCTTCGCACGGCCTGCGCTCCAGGGAGCGATTGCGCAGGTCGGGCAGCCGCTTGTATAACTCCGATTCGGTGTTAGCATACAAAATCGGCACCGTGCGCGGTGGGCGGCAGTGCGCCACTGGTTGCAGCTAAAGCCCGCGCAGCGACTGCCACCCCCAGACCCACTTTTGTCAAACTCGGCAACCGTAGGCACCCTATTTTTGCATGAAACCGCTCACGTTCGATTTCAGCCTCAACCAAGGGGATGAGGCACCGCAGCGCTCCGGTTTCAGCGCCATGGTGTTTAGCGAGCAGCAGGCTGGGCGCTCGCTGCTGGGGCACCAGCTGCGCGCCATAGGCGGGGAGCCCGTCACCCAGGTGTCGCGCCTGGCAGATGCCAAGCGGATGCTCGAATTCAACAAGTACGACCTGGTCGTGCTCGACGACGACGACAACAACTCGGCCGCCGCCGGCCGCACGATGGTAGAAGACTTGCGCCGCTGTGGCCACTTAGACATCAAAACCATCGTCATCCAGACTTCCTCCGTAGCCACCCACAGCCGCGTCTCGGACGCCGCCGAGTCGGGTGTGGACAGTTTTTTGCTGCGCCCTTTTTCGCAAAACGCCATACAAGAGCGCGTTGAAACCGCGCTGACGCGACGCCATGCCTTGAGCGCAATTTATCAGTCCCTAGGCGCGGGCGACTGGCAGAGCGCCCTGGCTCACTGCCAGCACCGAATCCAAAAAAAGCAATCGTTTTGGCTCTATGCCGCCCGCATTGCGGGTGAAATCCTGCTCTCGCAAGGTCGGCTCGAAGCCGCCCAAGAGATGTACCATTTGGTGCTGCAAGCCAATGCCCTGCCCTGGGCCAAGCTGGGCATCGGCCGGGTTTTGTTTGCGCAGCGCAAGCACCACGAAGCCGCCAGTTATTTATCCAATCTGGCGCAATCGCACCCGGAACAAACCGACACCTACGACCTGATGGCCGAAGCGCACCTGGAACTGGGGCAAATCGCCGAGGCGCTCAACATTTACCATGTGGCCGCCAAAGCCACCCCAGGATCGGTATCTAGGCTGCAACGGCTGGGTTTTGCCGCCCACTTTTGCGGCGACGCCAATTTGGCCATTGAAACCCTGGAGCGCTCGATCCGCATCGGGGCGCGCAGCAAGTCTTTTGATTCGCAGTCGCTGGTTTTTCTGGGCCAGCTCTACGTTGAAAACCAGCGCAGCAGCGATCTCAAAGAACTCATCAAACGGGCCAATCAAATTTTGGAGCAATCGGCCGAGCCGCAGCGTTTGCAAGAGCACATCCGGGTGCTCGAAGCCTATCAGTTCGCTGCGGGCGGGCACTTGCATCAAGCGCGCACCCTGATTGCCCCGATGTTTGACCAGGTCAATGCCCCAGCCGCGTGCATCGACATGGCCTTCAACACCTCCAGCGTGTTGGCGCTGCTGGCGCAACTGGGCCACACGCAGCACAGCGATGCCAAACTGATCGACTACCTGGGTGTGCGTTTTTCGCACACCAAACTGTCGGCTCTGTGGCTCTCGCGGGCGGCCAAAACACACACGCCCTATGCCGATCAGTTGCATCAAGCTTACGACAAAGCCTTTCAAATGGCCCAAATCGCACTCAAGCCACACCTGATCGGCAACACCTCGGCCGCTGTGGCGGATTTGGTGCAACTGGCCGTCGATACGCTCAACATTCGCATCATCGACATGGCCACCAAGCTGGTGCAGCGCCATGCCGACGAGCTCATCGACGCGCGCCATTTGCAGCAACGCATCGAGCGCATCAAGCATGCCATCAACCTGCCTGAAAAGCAAAAGAACCCCGTCAGCCGCTACCTCAAACACCCCGGCGGCTTGAGCCTGACGGCGCGCTCGGCCAGCGAAGCGCCCCGTCTGGAAACCGAATCCCCACTCCTGCAACCCACACCTTGACTGCCTCCACACCCTCCCCCAAACCCACTTGGCGCTCGCGCTGGCGCTCGCACCTGTTCACCGTGGCGCTGCTGCTGGCGGTGTTTTTTGGTGTGCAAGCCTGGCAGACGCGCGCGGTGCCGGCCCAGCTCGACCTGCAGCAGCCGGTGCAATGGCTGCTGCCCACGGGCCAAACCCAAAACGGCAGCTTGCAGCAGGCGCTGGATGTGCTGCGGCTGCACCACCCGGGGCAGCCGGTGGCGCTCTACGTTTGGGCCGAGTGGTGCCCGATTTGCCGCACCATGGAGGGCAGCGTCACGCGCCTAGGGCAAGACTGGCCGCTGCTCACGGTCGCCATGCAATCGGGCCCCGCCGCGCAGGTACAGCGCTATCAGCAACAGCGCGGCCTGCCCTGGCACAGCGTGATCGACGCGCGCGGCCAACTGGCGCAAGCGCTGGGACAGCGCTCGGTGCCCGCCTTCATGGTGATCGACGCCCAAGGCCGCGTGCACCACCCCACCGTGGGTTTCACCACCGGCACAGGGATGCGGCTGCGGCTGTGGGCGGTGCGGGTGTTTTAGCGCCTCAGAGCGCCCGCGCCAGCCGCTCCACCCCTTCGCGTATGCGCTCCAGGCCCACGGTGGCAAAGCTCAGGCGCAGCGTGGCCAAGTCGGGCTCGCTGGCGTAAAAGGGCCGCCCCGGCACAAAGGCCACGCCCTGGGCGATGGCGCGCTGCGCCAGCTCGTGGCCATCGGCCACCAATGCCGTGTCGGCCCCGCTGCGGCCCACACCGGTCAGGCGCGCCCAGATAAACAGCCCGCCCTGCGGCGGCACAAAATCAAGCGCCGCCCCCAGCTCGCTGCGCAGGGTCGCCCCCATGGCTTGGGCGCGCTCGGCATACACCTGGCGCACCCGCTCCAGCGTGGCATCCAGGCGGCCGCCTTGCAGGTACTGCGCCGCCGTGGCCTGGGCGAAGGTGCTGGTGTGGGCGTCGCTGAACTGCTTGCACATCACCGCCTTGGCCAGCAGCTCGGGCGGTGCCACCAGCCAGCCGATGCGCAACCCTGGGCTGAGCACCTTGCTCAGCGAGCCGCAATGCACCAGGCAGTCGCGGCTGCCCGGCAGCTCGGCGCTCAGGGCCAGCAGGCTGGGCGGTGGGGCTGCGTCGAAATACAGGTCGCCATAGGGGTCGTCCTCCACGATCAGGGTCTGGGTGCGCAGCGCCAGCTCCAGCACGCGCCGGCGCCGCTCCAGGCTCAGCAGCGCGCCGCTGGGGTTGCCAAAGGTCGGCACCAGATAGACGAACTTGGGCCGGTGCTCGGCGATCAGCGCCTCCAGCCGCTGCACGTCCACCCCGTCGGCGTCGATCGGGGCCGTGATCAGCTCCGCGCCATAGAGGCGAAAGCACTGGATCGTGGCCAGAAAAGTCGGCCCTTCGACGATCACCTTGTCGCCGGGCGAGATCAGCGTCTTGCCGATCAAATCCAGCGCCTGCTGGCTGCCGGTGGTGACGATGAGTTGCTCCGGGGCCAGCGCCTGCACCCCCTTGCCCGCCATGAGGGCCGCCAGTTGCTCGCGCAGCGGCTGGTAGCCCTCGGTGGCCCCGTACTGCAAGGCGGCGGCTGGGTCGTGCAGCAAGGCGCGCTCGCTGGCGGCGCGTATGCCCTCCACGTCGAACAGCGCCGCGTCGGGAAAGCCACCGGCAAAGCTGATGATGCCCGGCTGCCCGAGCAGTTTGAACAGTTCGCGGATGGCCGATGTCTCGACGTTTGAGAGCCGATCGGCAAAACGAATCGCAGCGGGTGCGCTCATGGGTGAAAATCCCTAGCCATGGAAACCGTACACATCGAGCCGTTCTTTGCCGCACTGGCGGCGGCCAAGCCCGAGCCCAAAACCGAGCTGGAGTATAAGAGCGACTTTGAGCTGCTGTGCGCGGTGCTGCTGAGCGCGCAGGCCACCGACGTGAGCGTAAACCGCGCCACCCGCACCCTGTTTGCCGTCGCCGCCACCCCGGCGCAGATGCTGGCGCTGGGGCTCGAAGGGCTGCAAGCGCACATTCAGTCGATCGGGCTGTACCGCAGCAAGGCGCGGCATCTGTTGCAAAGCTGCCAGATGCTGATCGAGCGCCACGGCGGGCAGGTGCCGCGCACCCGGGCCGAACTCGAAGCCCTGCCTGGCGTGGGGCGCAAAACCGCCAACGTGGTGCTCAACGAGGCCTTTGGCGAACCCACGCTGGCGGTGGATACGCACGTGTTCCGGCTCGCCAACCGCACCGGACTGGCACCAGGGCGCACGCCCTTGCAAGTGGAGCAGGGTTTGCTGGCGCGCATTCCGCCGGCGTATTTGCGCCACGCGCACCATTGGCTGATCTTGCACGGGCGCTATGTGTGCCGTGCGCGGGCACCGCTGTGCGGCCAGTGCCACGTGGCGGCTTGGTGCGACATGGGCGCACCGCAAAACCGGGCCCAGCCCAAACCCCCATGAGCCGCCCACCCGGCCCGCGCCCCGCCCTGCCCTGGCTGGAACCCGGCCAGCCTTTTCCACCCGTGGAGCAAGCCTGGGGCGCGGGCGACCCCATCCCGGGCCTGCTGGCCGCCGGGGGCGCGCTCGACTGCGCCACCCTGGAGCGCGCCTACGCCAGCGGAATCTTTCCCTGGTTCAGCGGCGAGCAGCCCATACTCTGGTGGAGCCCGGACCCGCGCATGGTGCTGCGCCCGGCCGATTTTCGGCTGCACCCCTCGCTGCGCAAAGAAATTCGGCGCGGGCTGCGCCTAGGCCGCATCGAAATCCGCATCGACAGCGCCTTCGAGCACGTGCTGCGCGCCTGCGCCGGGGTGCCCCGGGCCGGTCAGCGCGGCAGCAGTTGGATCGTTCCGGCCATGATCGAGGCCTACCTGGCCTGGCACCGGGCTGGCGCGGTGCACAGCGTAGAAACCTGGTGGGATGGCGAACTCGCTGGGGCCCTGTACTGCGTCAACCTGGGGCGCATGGTGTTTGGCGAATCCATGTTCAGCCGCCGCCCCAACGCCTCCAAAATCGCGCTGGCGGCGCTGGTCGCCTGTGCCCGTGCCTGGCAAGTGCCCTTGATCGACTGCCAGCAAGAAACCGCGCACCTGGCCTCGCTCGGGGCGCAGACCATGGCCCGCCAGAACTTCCTGCTCGATGCCAAGTCGGCCCTGCTGGCCAAGCCACCCGATTGGCGCTTCGATCCCCTATACTGGCAAACCCTGTTGCCGCCCTCTCTGCCGCCGCCGTGACGCACCCGCAGGATTTTCCACTGCAAGCCCTGCAGTTTTACCCCACCGCAGCCTACCCGTGCAGCTACCTGGAGCGGCGCATGGCGCGCTCGCAAGTGGCCTCGCCCAGCCACTTGGTGCAGGGTGCGGCCTACGCGCAACTGGTCGAGCAGGGTTTCCGGCGCAGCGGCCTGTTCACCTACCGGCCACACTGCGACGGCTGCCAGGCCTGCATCCCGCTGCGTGTCGATGCACAGGCGTTTGCACCCAACCGCAGCCAGCGCCGCGCTTGGGTGCGCCACGCCAGCCTGCAAGCGCGCGTGCTCACGCTGGGGCTGCTGCCGGCGCACTACCGGCTCTACCTGCGCTACCAGCAGCGGCGCCACCCCGGCGGCGGCATGGATACCGACGACATCGATCAATACCACCAGTTCCTGCTGCAGAGCCGGGTCAATTCGCGCCTGGTGGAATTCAGCGAGCCCAGCCCAGACGGTGCCACCGCTGCGCTGCGCATGGTCTCGGTCATCGACATCATCGAAAATGGCCTCTCGGCCGTCTATACCTTCTACGACCCCGATGTGCCACACGCCACCTACGGCACCTACGCCGTGCTGTGGCTGATCGAGCAAGCGCGCCGCCTGGGCCTGCGCCACGTGTATCTGGGTTACTGGATTGCGTCCAGCCAAAAAATGGACTACAAAAGCCGCTTTCACCCGCACGAGTTGCGGCTCGACGGTCGTTGGCAGGGGTCGTCTCAGAAAACGGAAAATAAAGCACGCTAAGGCGTCGCCGCCCCTGCCAGGCTTGCCCCGCCCTGTAGTGACGCGATCAACGGGCAGGAAACATTCCCCTTTCGTGCATGGCAGGCGCACACGAGTTCAGACAGCACGGTTTCCATGCGCGCCAAGTCGGCCATCTTCTCGCGCACGTCCTTGAGCTTGTGCTCGGCCACGCTGCTGGCTTCCTCGCAGTGGGTGCCATCGTCGAGCCGCAGCAGCTCGGCGATTTCATCCAGGCTGAAGCCCAACCGCTGAGCGGATTTCACGAACCGCACCCGCGTTACATCCGCCTCCCCATAGCGGCGGATGCTGCCGTAAGGCTTGTCCGGCTCGGGCAGCAAGCCCTTGCGCTGATAGAACCGGATCGTCTCCACATTGACGCCGGCCGCCTTGGCAAAAACGCCAATGGTTAGGTTCTCCAAAGTATTTTCCATATCGCTTGACTCCGTACATGAGTACGGAAGTAAGGTTACGCTATCCAATCCAAATTCAAAAGGCCAACGTATGTCTGAATCGCAAAACGGGCGCGGTGCGCTCTTCGCCGGCGGGCTGGCCGCCATCCTCGCTTCAACCTGCTGCCTAGGGCCGCTGGTACTGGTCGCCCTGGGCTTTAGCGGGGCCTGGATCGGCAACCTGACGGTGCTGGAGCCGTATCGGCCGATTTTCATTGGCGCGGCGCTGGTGGCGCTGTTCTTCGCCTGGAAGCGTATTTACCGGCCCGTGCAGGCGTGCAAGCCGGGCGAGGTCTGCGCGATTCCGCAGGTGCGCACCACCTACAAGCTGATTTTCTGGATCGTGGCCGTGCTGGTCCTGGTCGCGCTTGGATTTCCCTATGTCGTTCCCTTTTTCTATTAACCAGGAGTTCATCATGAAGAAACTGTTTGCCTCCCTTGCCCTCGCCGCCGTTGTTGCTCCCGTGTGGGCCGCTACCCAAACCGTCACGCTAGCGGTGCCCGGCATGACCTGCGCCGCCTGCCCGATTACCGTCAAGAAAGCGCTCTCCAAGGTCGAGGGCGTGAGCAAGGTCGATGTGGGCTTCGAGAAACGCGAGGCTGTCGTCACTTTCGACAACGCCAAGACCAGCGTGCCGAAGCTCACCAAGGCCACCGAAGACGCCGGCTATCCGTCCAGCGTCAAGCAGTGAGCCACTAAGCCAACATCAACAACGGGAGCCACATCATGGGACTGATGACTCGCATTGCCGATAAAACCGGCGCGCTCGGCAGCGTCGTTTCCGCGATGGGCTGCGCCGCCTGCTTCCCGGCGCTCGCCAGCTTTGGCGCGGCCATTGGGCTGGGCTCCTTGAGCCAGTACGAGGGCTTGTTCATCGGCCGCCTGCTGCCGCTGTTTGCCGCGCTGGCTTTCGTGGCGAACGCGCTGGGCTGGCTCAGTCATCGGCAATGGCTGCGCAGCCTGCTCGGCATGATCGGGCCGGCCATCGTGTTCGCGGCCACAGTCTGGCTGCTCGGCAACTGGTGGACGGCGAACCTGATGTACGTCGGCCTGGCCTTGATGATTGGGGTGTCGATCTGGGACTTCGTGTCGCCGGCGCATCGCCGCTGCGGCCCGGATGGTTGCGAACTCCCTGCGAAACACGGCTGACCGTGCTAGACGGCGGCCCACACGAATAAGGAACGATGGTATGACCACTCTCAACATCACCGGCATGACCTGCGACTCGTGCGCGGTTCACGTCAAGGACGCCCTGGAGAAAGTCCCCGGTGTGCGCTCGGCGGAAGTGCCCTACGCCAAGGGCAGCGCCCGGCTCGCTATCGAGGCCGGCACGTCACCCGACGCGCTGACGGCCGCTGTGGCCAGACTAGGTTATCGGGCCACGCTCGCCGATGCGCCCGTGGCTCCGGCGGACGGCGGATTGCTCGGCAAGGTGCGCGAATGGCTGGGCAGTGATGACAAGGCTGGCGGGGATGCTGGCAAGCTCCATATCGCCGTGATCGGCAGCGGCGGGGCCGCAATGGCGGCGGCACTGAAGGCCGTCGAGCAGGGCGCACGCGTCACGCTGATCGAGCGCGGCACCATTGGCGGCACCTGCGTCAATGTCGGCTGCGTGCCGTCGAAGATCATGATCCGCGCCGCCCACGTTGCCCACCTGCGCCGGGAAAGCCCGTTCGACAATGGCATCCAAGCGGTAGCGCCGGTCATCCAGCGCACGGCGCTGCTGGCCCAGCAGCAGGCCCGTGTCGATGAACTACGCCACGCCAAATACGAAGGCATCCTGGAGGGCAATCCAGCCATTACCGTGCTGCGCGGCGCAGCCCGCTTCAAAGACAGCCGCAGCCTGGTCGTGCAACTCAACGACGGCGGCGAGCGCGTGGTGGCATTCGACCGCTGTCTGGTCGCCACCGGCGCGAGTCCGGCTGTGCCGCCGATTCCTGGCCTGAAAGATACGCCTTACTGGACTTCCACTGAGGCACTGGTCAGCGAGACTATCCCTAAGCGCCTGGCCGTAATTGGCTCATCGGTGGTTGCGCTGGAGCTGGCGCAGGCGTTCGCCCGACTCGGAGCGAAGGTGACGATCCTGGCGCGCAGCACGCTGTTCTTCCGCGAAGACCCGGCCATCGGCGAAGCCGTCACGGCCGCATTCCGCATGGAGGGCATCGAGGTGAGGGAACACACCCAGGCCAGCCAGGTCGCCTATATCAATGGTGAAGGGGACGGCGAATTCGTGCTCACCACGGCGCACGGCGAACTGCGCGCCGACAAGCTGCTGGTCGCCACCGGCCGCGCGCCCAACACGCGCAACCTGGCGCTGGATGCGGCGGGCGTCACGCTCAACCCGCAAGGCGCGATCGTCATCGACCCCGGCATGCGGTCCAGCGTGGAACACATCTACGCGGCCGGCGACTGCACCGATCAGCCGCAGTTCGTCTATGTGGCGGCAGCGGCCGGCACCCGTGCCGCGATCAACATGACCGGAGGTGACGCATCTCTGAACCTGACCGCGATGCCGGCCGTGGTGTTCACCGACCCGCAAGTGGCGACCGTGGGCTACAGCGAGGCGGAAGCGCACCACGATGGCATCGAGACCGACAGCCGCACCCTCACGCTGGACAACGTGCCGCGCGCACTCGCCAACTTCGACACACGCGGCTTCATCAAGCTGGTCGTTGAAGAAGGCAGCGGACGACTGATCGGCGTGCAGGCGGTCGCGCCGGAAGCGGGCGAGCTGATCCAGACCGCTGCGCTGGCGATTCGCAACCGCATGACGGTGCAGGAACTGGCCGACCAGTTGTTTCCCTACCTGACGATGGTCGAGGGCTTGAAGCTCGCGGCGCAGACCTTCAACAAGGATGTGAAGCAGCTTTCCTGCTGCGCCGGGTGAGAAAAAGGAGGTGTTCGATGAACGCCTACACGGTGTCCCGGCTGGCCCTTGATGCCGGGGTGAGCGTGCATATCGTGCGCGACTACCTGCTGCGCGGACTGCTGCGGCCGGTGGCGTGCACGCCAGGCGGCTACGGCCTGTTCGACGAGGCTGCCTTGCAGCGGCTGTGCTTCGTGCGGTCCGCCTTCGAAGCGGGCATCGGCCTCGATGCGCTGGCGCGGCTGTTCCGGGCGCTGGATGCAGCGGACGGTGGCGAAGCGGCCACGCAGCTTGCCGTGCTGCGCCAGTTCGTCGAACGCCGGCGCGAAGCGTTGGCCGATCTGGAAGCGCAGTTGGCCACCCTGCCGACCGAGCCGGCACAGCACGCGGAGAGTCTGCCATGAACGGCCCGGAACGCCTGCCGACCAAGACACGCAAGCCGTTCACCGGCTACCTGTGGGGCGCGCTGGCCGTGCTCACCTGTCCCTGCCATTTGCCGATTCTCGCCGTTGTGCTGGCCGGAACGACCGCCGGCGCATTCATCGGGGAGCATTGGGGTATTGCAGCCCTCACGCTGACCGGCTTGTTCGTGCTGTCCGTGACGCGGCTACTGCGGGCCTTCCGGGGCGGATCATGACGACCTCGCACCCCGCCGGATGGACGGCGACCGAGTTGGCGCAGGCGGTTGTGCGCGGGCAACTTGAGCTGCATTACCAGCCGATAGTCGATCTGCGCAGTGACCAGATTGTCGGTGCGGAAGCCCTGTTGCGCTGGCGTCATCCGACGCTCGGGCTGCTGCCGCCCGGCCAGTTCCTGCCTGTGGTCGAATCGTCCGGCCTGATGCCGGAAATCGGTGCCTGGGTGCTGGGCGCAGCCTGCCGCCAGATGCGCGAGTGGCGGAAGCTGGCGTGGCAACCGTTCCGGCTGGCCGTCAATGTTTCGGCGAGCCAAGTGAGACCGGGTTTCGACGGGTGGGTAAAGGACATGCTGGCTGATGCCGAGTTGCCCGCCGAGTCTCTTGAAATCGAGCTGACCGAATCGGTCGCATTCGGTAATCCGGCGATCTTCCCCGCCCTGGAAGCCTTGCGACAGATCGGTGTGCGCTTCGCCGCCGATGACTTCGGCACCGGCTATTCCTGCCTGCAACACCTGAAGTGCTGCCCGATTACTACGCTCAAGATCGACCAGTCCTTCGTCGCCGGACTCGTCGCCGATCACCGCGACCGAACCATCGTGCGCTCCGTGATTCAGCTTGCGCACGGGCTGGGCATGGACGTGGTGGCCGAGGGCGTGGAAACGCCGACCAGTCTCGCACTGTTGCGGCAAGCGGAGTGCGATACGGGACAAGGCTTCCTGTTCGCCAAGCCAATGCCGGCGGCGGCATTCGCCGCCTTTGTCAGTCAATGGAGGGGTGCCACCATGAATGCAAATGATCCGACTGCCACCAGTTGCTGCGTGTGCTGCAAGGAAATCCCGCTCGATGCCGCCTTTACCCCGGAAGGCGTGGAGTATGTCGAGCACTTCTGCGGGCTGGAGTGCTATCAGCGCTTCCAGGCGCGGGCCAAGGCAGAGAACGAAACCGGTGCTGATCCGAACACCTGCGGCTCGCTGCCGTCAGACTCAGGCATACCCTAACCTGGCGTCAGATCGTCCGGCGCGGAAGCGTCAGAATAGAGCCGCCTCGCGAATTGTTTGACACAGCCCGTCAAAGGTCATAGATTTCTTCCTGACACATTTCCCTCAGGAGGATACCTTGCACGGTCAGCGCATCGGTTACGTCCGCGTCAGCACCTTCGACCAGAACCCGGAACGGCAACTGGAACAGATTCCGGTGGACAAGGTGTTCACCGACAAGGCGTCGGGCAAGGATACCCGGCGGCCCGAACTGGAACGGCTGCTCGCCTTCGTGCGCGAAGGCGACACGGTGGTGGTGCACAGCATGGATCGTCTGGCACGCAACCTCGACGACCTGCGCCGCCTGGTGCAGAGCCTCACCCGGCGCGGCGTGCGCATCGAATTCGTGAAAGAGCATTTGACCTTCACCGGCGAGGACTCGCCGATGGCGAACCTGATGCTCTCGGTGATGGGCGCGTTCGCCGAGTTCGAGCGCGCTCTGATCCGCGAGCGTCAGCGCGAGGGTATTGCGCTCGCCAAGCAACGCGGAGCTTACCGTGGCAGGAAGAAATCCCTGTCGTCTGAGCGTATTGCCGAACTGCGCCAACGTGTCGAGGCTGGCGAGCAAAAGACCAAGCTGGCTCGTGAATTCGGAATCAGTCGCGAAACCCTGTATCAATACTTGAGAACGGATCAGTAAATATGCCACGTCGTTCAATCCTGTCCGCCGCCGAGCGGGAAAACCTGCTGGCGTTGCCGGACTCCAAGGACGACCTGATCCGACATTACACATTCAGCGATACCGACCTCTCGATCATCCGACAGCGGCGCGGGCCAGCCAATCGGCTGGGCTTCGCGGTGCAGCTCTGCTACCTGCGCTTTCCAGGCGTCATCCTGGGCGTCGATGAACCGCCGTTCCCGCCCTTGTTGAAGCTGGTCGCCGAGCAGCTCAAGGTCGGCGTCGAAAGCTGGGACGAGTACGGCCAGCGGGAGCAGACCCGGCGCGAGCACCTGGTCGAGCTGCAAACCGTGTTCGATTTCCGGCCCTTCACCATGAGCCATTACCGGCAGGCCGTCCAGATGCTGACCGAGCTGGCGATGCAAACCGACAAGGGCATCGTGCTGGCCAGCGCCTTGATCGAGCACCTGCGGCGGCAGTCGGTCATTCTGCCCGCGCTCAACGCCGTCGAGCGGGCGAGTGCCGAGGCGATCACCCGCGCCAACCGGCGCATCTACGACGCCTTGGCCGAACCATTGGCGGACGTGCATCGCCGTCGCCTTGATGACTTGCTCAAGCGCCGGGACAACGGCAAGGCGACCTGGTTGGCCTGGCTGCGCCAGTCACCGGCCAAGCCGAATTCGCGCCACATGCTGGAGCACATCGAACGCCTCAAGGCGTGGCAGGCACTCGACCTGCCTTCCGGCATCGAGCGGCTGGTTCACCAGAACCGCCTGCTCAAGATCGCCCGCGAAGGCGGCCAGATGACACCCGCTGACCTGGCCAAGTTCGAGCCGCAGCGGCGTTACGCCACCCTCGTTGCGCTGGCCATCGAGGGCATGGCCACCGTCACCGACGAAATTATCGACCTGCATGACCGTATCCTGGGCAAGCTGTTCAACGCCGCCAAGAACAAGCATCAGCAGCAGTTCCAGGCATCGGGCAAAGCCATCAATGCCAAGGTGCGCCTGTACGGGCGCATCGGCCAGGCGCTGATCGACGCCAAGCAATTGGGCCGCGACCCGTTCGCTGCCATCGAGGCCGTCATGTCCTGGGACGCCTTCGCCGAGAGCGTCACCGAGGCGCAGAAACTCGCACAGCCCGAGGACTTCGATTTCCTGCACCGCGTCGGCGAAAGCTACGCCACGCTGCGCCGCTACGCGCCGGAATTCCTTGCCGTGCTCAAGCTGCGGGCCGCGCCCGCCGCCAAGGACGTGTTCGACGCCATCGAAGTGCTGCGCAACATGAACAGCGACAACGCCCGCAAGGTGCCCGCCGATGCGCCGACCGGCTTCATCAAGCCGCGCTGGCAGAAGCTGGTGATGACCGACACCGGAATCGACCGGCGCTACTATGAACTGTGCGCCCTGTCGGAACTCAAGAACTCCCTGCGCTCGGGCGACATCTGGGTGCAGGGTTCGCGCCAGTTCAAGGACTTCGAGGACTACCTGGTGCCGCCCGCGAAATTCGCCAGCCTCAAGCTGGCCAGCGAATTGCCGCTGGCCGTGGCCACCGATTGCGACCAGTACCTGCATGACCGGCTGACGCTGCTGGAAACGCAGCTCGCCACCGTCAACCGCATGGCGACGGCCAACGAGCTGCCCGACGCCATCATCACCGAGTCGGGTCTGAAGATCACGCCACTCGATGCGGCGGTGCCCGACACCGCGCAGGCACTGATCGACCAGACGGCGATGATCCTGCCGCACGTCAAGATCACCGAACTGCTGCTGGAAGTGGACGAGTGGACAGGCTTTACCCGTCACTTCGCGCACCTGAAATCGGGCGACCTGGCCAAGGACAAGAACCTGTTGCTGACCACGATCCTGGCCGACGCGATCAACCTGGGCCTGACCAAGATGGCCGAGTCCTGCCCCGGCACGACCTACGCCAAGCTCGCCTGGCTGCAAGCCTGGCACATCCGCGACGAAACTTACTCGACGGCGCTGGCCGAGCTGGTCAACGCGCAGCTCCGCCACCCGTTCGCCGAGCATTGGGGCGACGGCACCACGTCATCGTCAGACGGCCAGAATTTTCGCACCGGCAGCAAAGCCGAGAGCACCGGCCACATCAACCCGAAATACGGCAGCAGCCCAGGGCGGACGTTCTACACCCACATCTCCGACCAGTACGCGCCGTTCCACACCAAGGTGGTCAACGTCGGCGTGCGCGATTCGACCTACGTGCTCGACGGCCTGCTGTACCACGAATCCGACCTGCGCATCGAGGAGCACTACACCGACACGGCAGGCTTCACCGATCACGTCTTCGCGCTGATGCACCTGCTGGGCTTCCGCTTCGCCCCGCGCATCCGCGACCTGGGCGACACCAAGCTCTACATCCCGAAGGGCGATGCCGCCTACGAGGCATTGAAACCGATGATCGGCGGCACCCTCAACATCAAACACGTCCGCGCCCACTGGGACGAAATCCTGCGGCTGGCCACGTCGATCAAGCAGGGCACGGTGACAGCCTCCCTCATGCTCAGGAAGCTCGGTAGCTACCCGCGCCAGAACGGCCTGGCCGTCGCGCTGCGCGAGTTGGGCCGCATCGAGCGCACGCTGTTCATCCTGGACTGGCTGCAAAGCGTCGAGCTGCGCCGCCGCGTGCATGCCGGGTTGAACAAGGGCGAGGCGCGCAACGCGTTGGCCCGTGCCGTGTTCTTCAACCGCCTGGGCGAAATCCGCGACCGCAGTTTCGAGCAGCAGCGCTACCGGGCCAGCGGCCTCAACCTGGTGACGGCCGCCATCGTGTTGTGGAACACGGTCTATCTGGAACGGGCCGCGAACGCCCTGCGTGGCCACGGTCAGGTCGTCGATGACGCGCTGTTGCAATACCTGTCGCCCCTCGGCTGGGAGCACATCAACCTGACCGGTGATTACCTCTGGCGCAGCAGCGCCAAGATCGGCGCGGGCAAGTTCAGGCCGCTGCGGCCGCTGCAACCGGCTTAGCGTGCTTTATTTTCCGTTTTCTGAGACGACCCCTTGGCAGCGCCCAACGAACCCAATGGGCGAATCTGCGAGCCCTCTGGCATAAGCCATCGCGGGCGGGTGGCGTAGGCGGCTTGCATGGATACATTTTTCACATGGTAAAATGCGGGCATCTGCCATGAACCGCTACCCCGCCACCACCTCTGCCCCATCCCCTGTGCCCCTGGCACCGCTCAAGCCCAGCGTGCAAGTGGTAGAGCGCATGTTTCAACTGCTCGATGTGCTGGCCGCGCACGAAGAGCCCGTGCCCCTCAAGCAGATCAGCGAAAGCACCGGCTTGCACCCCTCGACCGCGCACCGCCTGCTCAACGACTTGGCGCTTGGGCGCTATGTCGAGCGGCCCGAACCTGGGGCCTACCGGCTGGGTATGCGCCTGCTCGAACTCGGCAACTTGGTCAAGGCGCGCCTGAGTGTGCGCGAGGCGGCCTTGCTGCCGATGCGCGAACTGCACAAGGAAATTCGCCAGCCGGTCAACCTCAGCGTGCGCCAAGGCGATGAGATCGTCTATATCGAGCGCGCCTACAGCGAGCGCTCCGGTATGCAGGTGGTGCGCGCCATCGGCGGCCGCGCGCCCTTGCACCTGACCTCGGTGGGCAAGCTCTTTTTGGCCTCCGACGATGCCCAGCGCCTGCGCGCCTACGCCAGCCGCACCGGCCTCATGGGCCAAACCCGCAACAGCATCACGCAGTTGGCGGCGCTCGAGCGCGAACTGGCGCTGTGCCGCCGCCACGGGGTGGCGCGCGACAACGAGGAACTGGAAATCGGGGTGCGCTGCATGGCCGCTGGCATTTACGACGACCAAGGCCGCTTGGTGGCTGGGCTTTCGATCTCGGCCCCGGCCGATCGGCTCGAAGAAAGCTGGCTGCCCAAGCTGCGCAGCACCGCCGAGCACATCAGCGCCACCCTGGGCTGGGGCAATAACCCGGACTAAGTCTGCGCTTTAGCTCTGGCCGCTGCGCCCAACCACGGCGGCGGCGGCCGGCATGGGCCCCGACGAGAACAGGCTCACCGTGACCCAGCGCAGCAGCCGGTCGGCATCGGCGGCACGCGCTTGGCTGCCCGTGGCACCCAGCAGCACCATGATCAGCGAACGCCCGGCCACATCGGCCTGCAGCACCAGCGTGCGCCCGGCCTCGCGGATGAAGCCGGTTTTCTGCAAATTGATGTGCCACTCGCCGTTGCGCACCAGCATATTGCTGTTGCGGTAGGTGAGCACGCGCTGCCCCAGCGCCAACTCATAGCCAGGCGAAACCGACAGCTCGCGCACCAAGGGGCGGTGCGAGCCCGCAGCGGTGAGCATGGCCAGATCGCGCGCACTGGAGCGGTTCTGGCCCGACAAGCCGGTCGGGTCGGCAAAGCGCGTCTCGTGCATGCCCAGCTCAACCGCTTTGCGGTTCATCTGGCGCACGAAATTGGGTACCCCGCCCGGAAAAGTGCGCGCCAAAGCGTGGGCGGCGCGGTTTTCGCTCGACATCAAAGCCAAGTGCAGCGCCTGCCCGCGGGTGAGCTCGGCCCCCACCGGCAAGCGCGAACCGCTGCCGCGCAGCCGGTCCACGTCGTCTTGGGTGATGGTGAGGGTTTGGTTGAGATCCAGCCCGGAATCGACGATCAAAATGGCCGTCATCAGCTTGGTGATGGAGGCAATCGGCAGCACCACGGTGTCGTTCTTTCCCAGCAGGATTTCGCCGGTTTGGGCATCGACGACCAGCGCCACGCCCGAGTCGAGCTGCAGCGGATCGTCGGGCATGCGCAGCCCAAGCCGCTCGGCCTTCATGGGGCTGGAGGGCACGGCTGCATCGGCAGAAGCGCGCAGCATCACAGACTGTGCTTGCGCCTGCGCCTGCACCCCAACCGGGGCTTGGCTGGCTTGGGCACCCTGGCTGCGCCGCGCCTGCTCGATCACCCCGGCCGAGGCCACCGCCACCTTGGCAGCGAAGGCTGGGGCCGAGTCGCGCCCGCCGACCGACTGCGACTGCGACTGCGACTCCAGTTGCACCTGCACCCGCTGCGCTGCGGGTGTGGCCGCAGCCGCTGCACGAGCGGGCGAAGCGGCCGGGCGCTCAGCGGCCAAGCCAATATCGGGTGCCGCCACACGCTGTTTGGCTGCAAAACTGGCTTGGGCCGAAAGCGGCAGCACCGCCGCTGCGCAGAAAATGGCCACCGCATACCCAGGCTGAGCCCAGGCCAACAAACGGTTTCGAATCATGATGGTTTCCTCAGATATGGGGCCGTTGCGCCGCAAGTATAGGGGAAAAAATCAAAATACCAAATTAGTTCATCGGCTTGTGATGAATTTTTAAGCTCAACCCAGAAGATTTCGCAAAAACCAAGGGTAAACCCCGATCAATCAGACGTTCCAACCCTGCGCCGCCAGCCGCTCGGACTTGCTGTGCAGCCGCGTGAGCGCGCTCAGATAGGCCTTGGCCGAAGCGACGACGATGTCCGGGTCGGAGCCGATTCCGTTGACCACCCGGCCGCCGTGCTGCAGCCGCACCGTGACTTCGCCCTGGCTCTCGGTCGAGCCGCTGGTGATGGCGTTGACCGAATACAGCAGCATTTCGGCCCCGCTTTTCACGTGGCTCTCGATGGCTTTGAGCGAGGCATCGACCGGGCCGTTGCCCTCGGCGTGGGCGCTGTACTCCTTGCCGCCGATGGTGAACACCACCCGCGCATGGGGGCGCTCGCCGGTTTCGCTGTGCTGCGCCAGCGCCACCAGGCCGTAGTGCTCGCGCTCGGGTGTGACGCTCTCGTCGCTCACCAGGGCCAGAATGTCTTCGTCGAAAATATCGGACTTGCGGTCGGCCAGCTCTTTGAACTTGGCAAAGGCGGCGTTGAGCTCGCCTTCGCTCTCCAAGTCTATGCCCAAGTCATCGAGCCGCTGCTTGAAGGCGTTGCGCCCGCTGAGCTTGCCCAGCACGATCTTGTTGGCGGCCCAGCCCACGTCTTCGGCGCGCATGATTTCGTAGGTGTCGCGCGCCTTGAGCACGCCGTCTTGGTGGATG
>BBPD01000585.1_pt1 | contig 17882 bp, 13 predicted proteins | sample 1344911 | NCBI WGS metagenome assembly BBPD01 (sample SAMD00019088, study PRJDB2971) | groundwater metagenome | biome: freshwater biome; feature: mineral spring; material: ground water | place: USA: CA, Sonoma | collected 2011-09 | depth surface m
CTGCACCATGGCCGCGCTGATGAGCTGCGGCGCCGGGCGGCCTGGAATCAAAGCGGTGGAGATCACCACATCGGCCTGCGCCACCCGCTTGGCCACCTCGACCTGCTGGCGCGCCAGCCACGAGGGCGGCATGGGCCGGGCGTAGCCGCCCACGCCTTCGGCGGCTTCTTTTTCTTCGGCGGTTTCGTAGGGCACCTCGATGAACTTGGCCCCCAGCGACTCGACCTGCTCCTTCACGCTCGGGCGCACATCGGAGGCTTCGATCACCGCGCCCAGGCGCTTGGCGGTGGCAATGGCCTGCAAACCGGCCACACCCACGCCCAAAATGACGACCCGCGCCGCTTTCACGGTGCCGGCTGCGGTCATGAGCATGGGGAACAGGCGCTGGTACTGGTTGGCCGCCAGCAACACCGCCTTGTAGCCCGCGATGTTGGCCTGCGATGACAGCACGTCCAAACTCTGGGCGCGCGTGGTGCGCGGTGCCGCCTCCAGCGCAAAGGCCGTTAAGCCCGCCTGCGCCAAGGCTTGCAAGCCAGCGGCATCGAAGGGATTGAGCATGCCGACCAAGGCGCTGCCGGGCTGCATCAGGGCCAATTCGGCGGCCGAGGGGCTGCGCACCTTGAGCACCAGCGCGCAGCCTAGGGCGGCGGCGGCATCGACCACTTCGGCACCGGCCGCTTGGTAGGCGGCGTCGGTGGCGCTGGCAGCCAAGCCGGCACCGGCTTGCACCCGCAGCGTGTGGCCCTGCGCCACCAGTTTTTTGACCGTCTCGGGCGTGGCAGCGACCCGGGTTTCGCCTGCCGCGCTTTCGGCGGGTACACCTATCAACATCTGTGACTCCTGCGGTTGGATGTAAAAATTTGCTCTTACCCGTAGCTTACCGCCATTTTGGTGCATTTCTGGCCGGGTGCCGCAACGAAGCCGGGCCCAGATTGCCAGGCACCAGCGCGGCGGCGCTTGCTTGGGCGCGCTGGAGCGCTTTTGTCGTGCCCGGCTTGCCCCGATAATCGAAGCCCAACCAGGCCCTAGCAGGCAGCGCCGGAACCCCTGAGTGACCTTGGGCAACGCAAACCCAGGCGTTGACCCCAAACCGATCAGCGCCCAATATACACCAGCGGGTATCAACCCCAAGCCCATGGCCATCAAGTCCACCATTTTCAAAGCCAGCCTGCAAATCGCCGACATCGACCACGGCTACTACGCCGACCACGCCCTGACGCTGGCGCGGCACCCGAGCGAGACCGATGCGCGCCTGATGGCGCGGCTGGCGGCGCTGGTGCTCAATGCGCACCTGATCAAGGACTGGTGTGGCGGCGACGCCACGCTCAGCTTTGGGGCGGGCTTGTCGGACCCGCAGGACCCGGATGTGCACCTGAGCGACTTCACCGGCCGCAAGCGGCTCTGGGTGGAAGTGGGGCAACCCGAGACCAAACCGCTGTCCAAGGCTTGCAGCCAGGCCGACGCGGTGCGCGTCTATGCCTACGGGCCCGCGGCCGAAGTCTGGTGGCAGGGCGCGCAAGGGGCGCTGGCGCGGCTGGAAAAATTGCAAGTCTGGCGCCTACCCCACACCGAGATGCTGGCGCTGGCGGCCCTGGCCGAGCGCAGCATGACGCTGCAAGCCACCGTGCTCGACGGCCTGCTCACACTCTCCAGCCCCAACGCCACGGTGGCGCTGGAGCCGCTGCGCTGGCAGTGAGGGTGGCGCTTGCGCCGGAGGGCTAGCCCGCTAGCCCGCCAGCGCCAAGGCCAGCGCCACCAGCGCCGCCGTTTCGCTGCGCAGCACCCGCGGCCCCAGGCTGACCGGGGCAAAACCGTTGTCCCGCAGCGCTTGCTCCTCCGCCGCCGCCAGCCCCCCCTCGGGCCCCAGCACCAGACACAGCGGCCGCGTGCCCGGCTGCACCTGCGCCAGCGCGGCCGGCCAGGGCTGGCTGCCTGGGGCCAGCGACAGCACGGCGCGCCAAGGCGATCCCAGGCCCGATTCAGCGGCTGGGGTCTGCGACCACGGCAACAGCGCTTGCACCGGGTGGATGCGCGGCACCCGGTTGCCGCCGCACTGCTCGCAGGCGCTCACCGCCACCGCCTGCCAGTGCGCCACTTTTTTGACGGCGCGCTCGGCCTGCAAGCGCAGCACGCTGCGCTCGGTGTGCAGCGGCTGGATGCTGGCCACACCGAGTTCGGTGGCCTTCTCGACCAGCCAGTCCATGCGTTCGTTGGCCGGCATGCCCACTGCCAGATGCACCGGCCGCTGCGGCTCGCGCCCACCTGCGCGCAGCGCCCGCACCTGCACCTGCACCCGGTTGCGCCCCATTTGCAGCACCTCGGCCAGGCACTCGTCGCCGTGCTCGCCGCCGTGCTCGAAGCCACCAAACAGCGTCAGCGTGTCGCCCGGCTGCAGGCGCAGCACCTGCACGTGGCGCACGGCGGCTGCTTCCAGATCCAGTGTTTGGCCGACTTGCAGCGGCTCGGGGTGGTGAATTCGCGGCATGGTGGTGTAAGAGCAGGCAAAGATCAGACCCGGCCGTAGGCGAAACCGCTGGCCCCCTGCCAGCCTTCGACTTCGTCGATCAGGCGCAGCAGCGGCGTGAGTTCGCGGTAGCGCAAGGCGGTGCTGCGGATGTAGTGGATGAAGCGCGGCGCATCGGCGAGGTATTTGGGCTTGCCGTCGCGCAGGGTCAGGCGCGCAAATATGCCCGCCACTTTGAGGTGCCGCTGCAGCGCCATCCAATCAACCGCGCGGTAAAAACTGCCGAAGTCGCGGCCCCAGTCTTCGAAATCGAGCAAGCCGGTGCGGCGCGCCTGTTCCCAGTAGCGCACCGTCACGTCCAGCACCACGTCTTCGTCCCAGCTCAGAAAGGCGTCGCGCATCAGGCTGGCGATGTCGTAGCTGAGCGGGCCATAGACGGCGTCTTGGAAATCGAGCACACCGAGGCGGCGCTGCGGGTCGCGGGCGTCGAAGCCGGCGTGGGGCAACATCAGGTTGCGCGGCATGTAGTCGCGGTGCACGAAGCCCTGGGGGGCCGCCAGGTTGCGCTGCACGATCAAATCGAAAGTCTGCGCCAGCGTCTGCGTCTGCGCCGCCGTGAGCGTGAACCCCTTGTGCCGCCCCAGGTACCAGTCGGGGAACAGTTGCAGCTCGCGCCGCAGCAAGGCGGTGTCGTAGGCGGGCAGCACGCTCGGCCGGCTGGCTTGCTGCCAGGCCAGCAGGGCGGCGATGGCGTCTTTGAAATAGGGCAGCGCGGCCTCGGGCTGCTGCGCATCGAGCGCGTCGAGCAGGGTCTGCTGGCCCAGGTCACTCAGCAGCATGAAGCCCAGCTCGGGCTGCCAGGCCAGCACCTCGGGCACGCGCACCCCAGCCTCACGCAACAAGGCCGCGACTTGCACAAAGGGGCGGCAGTCTTCCTGCGCCGGTGGGGCGTCCATCACGATCACAAAGCCGCCGACCAAGCGATCGAGGCGCAGATAGCGCCTGAAGCTGGCGTCGGCCGAGGCCAGGCGCAGGCTGGCGGGCACCAGGCCGTGTGCGCTGGCCTGCTCGGCCAGCCAGAGCGCAAAGGCCGCCGCGCGCGCCGGGTCGCTCCACAGCACGGGTTCCTGCGCAGGCGCCGCGCTGGGCTGCTGGGTGGCCAAGGAGGGGGCCACGGCGGCCAGTGCGGCGGCCTGATGTGCGCCAGAGGCAGCGGCAGAGGCAGGAATGGGAGCGGGAGCAGCGTTCATGGGAGGCCTGTGGGCGATGCCTAGGCACCGAGGTGCCTGGGCACCGGGACGAGATGGGGCACCGGGGGATGCTGCGCCGCAGTCGCGTGTAGGCGGCCAGAACAATCCCGGATAATGGGCGCAGATTCTACGCACTGCCTTTTGCCACCCGCAGCGCGTGGCCCCCGATTTTTCTCACCATGCCCGCTCGCTCGCCACCTTTGCACCCACCTGCCGCCCCGCGCGCTGCGCTGCCGTCTGCGGCGGTCGGGGCCTGGGCTGCGCTTGGGGCATCCAGGGTGCCCGTGCCCAGATTGCGGCGGCTGCCCCTGGCTTGCGCCTGCCTGCTGGCCTGCGCCGCGGCACCGGCGCTGGCACAGCAGGCCCACTCCAGCGCCGCGCTGGACTTGCAGCTCAGCGAGCGCTTGCTCACCACCCTGCCTGCCGCCGCGCTGGAGCAGGCACCGCTGCTGCTAGAAGGCGAGCGCCTCACGGGCCGCCAGGGCGAGGAGCTGCACATCGAGGGCGCGGCCACGCTGCGCCGCCACGATCTGGTGCTGCGCGCCGATCAACTGCGCTACCAGCACGGCACCGACACCGTCACTGCGCAAGGCAATGTGCGCATCAACCATCTGGGCGACGTGTTTGAAGGGCCCGCGCTGGAGTTGCAAGTCGAGAGCCGCATAGGCCATTTCGAAACCCCGCGCTTTTCCTTTTTGCGCTCTGGCGGCCACGGCCTAGCGAGCCGGATCGACTTCGATGGGCCTGAGCGCACCGTGGCGCACCAGGTGCGCTACACCACCTGCCCGCGCCCGGCCGATTCGAGCTGGCAGCCCGATTGGTACCTGAGCGCCGACCGGGTCGTGTTCGACCAAGCCGCCGACAGCGGCACCGCCACGGCCGCGGTGCTCAAGTTTCAGGGCCTGCCGATTTTGGCCGCACCGTGGATCAGCTTCCCGCTCTCGGACCGGCGCAAATCCGGGCTGCTGGCCCCGACCTTCAACCTCGACAACGTCAGCGGGGTCGAAATCACCCTGCCCTACTATTTCAACCTGGCCCCAAACCGCGACGCCACCCTGTTCCCAACCCTGATGAGCGATCGCGGGATCGACCTGGCGGGCGAGTTCCGCTACCTGGAGCCGCGTTACGCTGGCCAGGTGCGCGCCGCCTTCATGCCCGACGACCGCCTGCGCAACGCCGACCGCTGGGGCCTGTCGCTGCAACACCAGCACCTGCTGCCCGACTTCGGCGGCCTGAGCGCGCCCAGCTTGCGGCTGGACCTCAACCGCGTGAGCGACGACAACTACTGGCGCGACTTCCCGCGCACCAGCACCTCGCTCACCACGCGCCTGCTGCGCAACGACGTGGTGCTCAACGCGCGCCACGGCAACTGGGCCTTCAACGCCGGGGCCTACACCTGGCAGACGCTGCAAGACCGAGAGGCACCGATCAGCGCACCCTACGACCGCCTGCCCAGCGTGGCGGCCCACTACCGCAGCGGCCCCTTTGCCTGGGCCGGGCTGAGCGGTTGGAGCGCCGACTTCCTGGCCGAGGCCACGCATTTCAGCACCGATCGCCAGCCCGTGGTGGGGGCCTTGAACCAGCTCACCGACGTCAACGGCACGCGCTGGCTCGGGGTGCTGAACCTGAGCCACAACTGGCAGACCCCCGGTTGGTATCTGCGCCCTGGGTTGCAACTGCACGCTCGCCAGTACCAGTTGGAGCACGCGGTGGGGCCGCTGGGCGAGCGGCAACGCAGCCCAGGGCTGCTCATACCCACCACCACGCTCGATGCCGGTCTGGTGCTGGAGCGCGAGACCCGCTACTTTGGCCGCGCCGTGTTGCAAACGCTGGAGCCGCGCGCTTTTCTGGCGCACACCCCGTACCGGCGTCAAGGCTATCTGCCGGTCTATGACAGCTCGGCCTTCGACTTCAACCTGAGCTCGATTTTTGCGCCCAACCCCTTTGGCGGCCACGACCGCATCGCCGACTTGAGCGCGCTCACGCTGGGTGCGACCACGCGCCTGCTGGACCCGGCCAGCGGCACCGAATGGGCCAGCCTGAGCGTGGCGCAGCGGCTGCGGCTGCGCGACCAGCAGGTGCTGCTGCCGGGGCAGTTGCCGATCTCCGAGGGTTTGAGCGACTTGCTGTTCAGCGCCAGCCTCAATTGGGTGCCGGAATGGGGCTTTCACGGCACCGTGCAATACAACCCCGAGCGCCGCGTGAGCGAGCGCACCACCCTGTCGGCGCGCTACAGCCCAGGCGATTACCGGGTGCTCAACGTGGCCTACCGCGTGCAGCGTGGCTCCAGCGAGCAGATCGACTTCGGCTGGCAGTGGCCGCTGAGCGACCTGCGCAGCGGGCCGCGCACAGAGGCGCTCGGGCCGGGGCACGGCCTGGGGCCGGGGCACTGGTACAGCGTGGGCCGCATCAACTACAGCTTCACCGAAGACCGCATCGTCGATCTGATCGCCGGCTTCGAGTACGACGCCGGTTGCTGGATAGGCCGCATCGTGATCGAGCGCCTGCAACAAAGCCGCACCCAGGCCAATCAACGCATTTTGTTTCAATTGGAGTTGACCGGTTTTGCCCGAATCGGAACCAACCCCTTGCAGGTGTTGCAAGACAACATCCCGCGCTACCAACTCCTGCGCCAACAGATCAACCCACCGAGCCGCTTCCAGCGCCATGACTAAACTCCACCGCCCCCGTTTTGTGTCGGCCCGTTCGTCGGCCCGTTTTCTGGGCCTGACGCTGGCCTTGGCCCCCCTGTTCAGCCTGGCGCAGGGCCTGCCCGCTGCGCCCGCGCCCACCGTGGCAGCGCCCGCAGCCAGCCCAGCCGCCGTGGCGCGCGATCTCAACCGCATCGTGGCGCTGGTGAATTCAGAGCCGATCACGGCGCGCGAGCTGCGCACCCGCATCGAGCGGATTCAGGCCGCCCCAGGTGCCAACCTGCCGCCCGCGGCGGAACTGGAGCGCCAGGTGCTGGAAGCGCTGATCGTCGAGCGCACCCAGATCCATTGGGCGCGCGCCTCGGGCATCCGCATCGACGCCGCCACCCTGGCCGATGCCGAAGCCACGGTGGCGCGGCAAAACGGCGTGACCGTGGCGCAACTGCACCAGCGCCTTCAAGCCGACGGCCTGAGCCTGAGCGGCTTTAGAGCCAATCTGGAAAACGAGCTGCTGCTGCAGCGCGTGCGCGAGCGCGAAGTGGCGGCGCGGGTGCGCATCACCGAACTCGAAATCGACGCCTACCTGCGCCAGCACAGCGGGGCGACGGCTCTGGCGCAAACGGCGCTGCATTTGGCGCAAATCGTGCTCGCCCTGCCCGAAGGGGCCGACGCCGCCACGGTAGCCGAGCGCCAGGCACGGGCCGCCGAGCTGGTGCGCCGCGCCCGCGCCGGCGAGGACTTCGCTGCCCTGGCGCGCCAGCACTCCGACGGCCCCGAGCGCGCCGCTGGCGGCCAGATGGGCTTGCGCAGCGCCGACCGCTACCCGGCGCTGTTCGTCGAGGCCGTGCGCGGCCAGCCGCGCGGCGCGGTGCTGGGGCCGCTGCGCAGCGGGGCCGGTTTTCACGTGCTGCAGGTGCTGGAGCAGCGCAACCTCAACCTGCCGCCCACGCACCAGACGCAGACCCGCGTGCGCCACATCCTGCTGCGCCCGACCAGCGCCGCAGAGGAAGCCGCCGCGCTGCAGCGCATGAGCGAATGGCGCGCGCGCTTGGTCGCTGGCACGGCGCGCTTCGAGGATTTGGCCCGCGAGTTCAGCCAAGACGGCTCCGCCCCCGAGGGCGGCGATCTGGGTTGGGCCAGCCCAGGCCAGTTTGTGGCCGAGTTCGAGCAAACCATGAACCGGCTCGCACCCGGTGAGGTGTCGCCGCCCTTGCGCTCGCGCTTTGGCCTGCACCTGATCGAGGTGCAGCAGCGGCGCGAGGTCGAGACCAGCGCGCTGGAGCGGCGCAACTGGGTGCGTGCGCGCTTGCGCGAACAGCGCTCGGAGCAGGCTTACGAGGACTGGGCGCGCGAGTTGCGCGCTCGCGCTTTCGTCGAACTGCGGCCCAACGGTGGCTAAGCACCCCCCTGTGCGCCAGCGGCCCACGGCCGCGCTCGGTGGGCACCAGGCGCGCAAGCGTTTTGGTCAAAATTTCTTGTCGGATCGGGCCATCATCGAGGCGCTGGTGGCGGCCATCGCACCGCAGCCAGGGCAGGCCATGGTCGAGATCGGCCCTGGCCTGGGGGCGCTGACGCAGCCGCTGGTCGAGCGCCTAGCAGCCTGTCGGGCTGGGGCCGCTGCGGTCGATTTGCAGCCGACGACTCCCAAGTCCGACAGGCTGCCAAGCGCTTTGACGGTGATCGAGCTGGACCGCGACTTGGCGCAGCGGCTGCGCGCCCAGCCGCAGTTGCGCGTGATCGAAGCCGATGTGCTGCGCGTGGATTTCGCCGCCTTGGCCGCCGACTGGTCCACCGGCGCTGGCCTGGCAGACCTGGGCCCTGCACCCACCGAGGCCGCGCCGCAGCGGCTGCGCATTGTCGGCAACCTGCCCTACAACATCTCCAGCCCGATTTTGTTTCATCTGCTGCCATGCGCTGCAGTGGTGCAGGACCAGCACTTCATGCTGCAACAGGAGGTGGTCGCGCGCATGGTCGCTGCCCCGTGCAGCGCCGACTACGGCCGCCTGAGCGTGATGCTGCAGTGGCGCTACGCCATGGAGCAGGTGCTGCGCGTGCCGCCGCAGAGCTTTACCCCAGCCCCGCGGGTGGACAGCGCGGTGGTGCGCATGGTGCCGCTGGCGCAACCCGCCGCACTGCACCTGCCCACGCTGGAAAACCTGGTGCGGGCAGCGTTCTCACAGCGGCGCAAGCTGCTGCGCCACAGCCTGGGGCGCTGGCTCGACGAGCAAGGCTACAGCGGGCACTTTGATGTGCAGCGCCGCGCCGAAGAGGTGCCGGTGCCGCAGTATCTGGAGCTGGCGCAGGCGCTGGGGGCAAGGGATGGTGCCCGCACCTAGCCGCCCACAGCAGAGCGGCCCATCGAGCGCTCGAAGCCGCGCGCTCGCACAGCCCAAGGCTCAGGCTGCCGACAACCAGTAACCGGCGTTGAACGGGCTGCTCATGCGCAGCGCCTGCGGGCTGACATCGACCAATTTATCGGTCAAGAGCACCTCATCGCTTGCTTGCAAATCGACCGCCTTGGGCGCGCGTGCCACCGAGAAGGAGTAAAAGCAGCGAAACGGCACCTTGCGCTCGCCCCAGTACTCGGCCACGTCGCGGAAAATGTCGAGCAACTGCTCACGCGCTTCCTTGTCGAACTTCGGGCCGGTGGGAATGTGCTCCAGCACCACCACGAAACCGCTCGGCACACCGACCTTGTGCAGCACATCGGTCAGGCGGTCTTGGAGGGCATCGAAGCTCTTGGCGTTTTGCGCCGGCAAACCCTGCTGCTGGCCGACGAGGTCGAGCACATCCTGGCGGCTCAGGGCCCCGGCCAGATCGGCGTACATGAATTGGTGCCCGAGTTGCTCGGCGGCAGCCCGCAGGTCTTTGACCGTGTGGGCGCGAATCGATTGCACGATATTGGTTCGCACGTGACGAAGTGGATTGTCCATCTCGGCGGAATTTCCCGAATGAAGTGTTAGAAAAGGCAGACACGGGCCAGGGTTCGGGGGCGGGGTTCAACAACATGCGCCCTATACGAAAACCTCAGCCCTAGGTGCTTGGTGTGAAACCGAATGCAGTATTTTGCCCGAAGCGGCCCAAAAAAGCAAGCAAAAACCCTAGCCTCTGGGAAGGCTTGCGCCCGGCACAGCCGCGCCGCCTAGGCCTGGGCTGGCACCGCGCGCGGCCCCACATTGGCCTCGGCCACGCACAGCGCCGTCATGTTGACGATGCGCCGCACCGTGGCGCTGGCGGTGAGCACGTGCACCGGCTTGGCCACCCCGAGCAGCATCGGCCCCACGGCGATGCCGCCACCGGCGGCGGTCTTGAGCAGGTTGTAAGAAATATTGGCTGCGTCCACATTGGGCAGCACCAGCAAATTGGCCTCGCCTTCGAGCGCGTTGCGTGGCATCAGGCGCGCGCGCGCGGCGGCGTCGAGCGCCACATCGCCGTGCATTTCGCCCTCTACTTCGAGCCAGGGCGCGTGCTCGCGCAGCAGCTCCAGCACGCGGCGCATCTTGAGCGCCGAGGGCTGGTCGGAGGAACCAAAGTTGGAATGCGACAGCAGCGCCGCCTTGGGGGTGATGCCAAAGCGCAACATCTTGCGCGCCGCCATCTGGGTGATTTCGGCCAGTTGCTCGGCGCTGGGGTCGTAGTTGATGTGGGTGTCCACCATGAACACCTGGCGCCCCGGCAGCATGAGCGCATTCATGGCCGCGTAGCAACTGGCGTGCGGGCGCTTGCCTATCACTTGGTCGATGTAGTGCAGATGGATTTGCGGCGTGCCCCAGGTGCCGCAAATCAGCCCATGCACATCGCCCCGGCGCAGCAGCATGGCACCGATCAGGGTCAGGCGGCGGCGCATTTCGATTTTGGCGATCTGCTCGGTCACACCGCGGCGCTCCAGCAATTGGTGGTAGGTCTGCCACAGCTCGCGGTAGCGCTCGTCGTGCTCGATGTTGACCACGTCGAGATCGCGCCCGGCTTGCAGGCGCAGGCCAAAGCGCTGGATGCGCTGCTCGATCACGGCCGGGCGGCCGATCAGCGTGGGGCGCGCCAGCCCCTCATCGACCAAAATCTGGCAGGCCCGCAGCACGCGCTCCTCCTCACCCTCGGCGAATGCGATCCGCTTGTTTTGCGCCTGTTTGGCAATCGCATACACCGGCTTCATGATGGTGCCGGAGGCAAAAACGAAACTCTGCAACTTCTCGCGGTAGGCCTCCAGGTCGGCGATCGGGCGCAGCGCCACGCCGGAGCGCGCTGCGGCCTCGGCCACTGCGGGCGCGATTTTGATCATCAGGCGCGGATCGAAAGGTTTGGGAATCAGGTACTGCGGCCCAAAGGACAGTTGCTCGCCCACGTAGGCAGCCGCGACCACCTCGCTTTGCTCGGCCTGGGCCAGTTCGGCGATGGCGTGCACGGCGGCGATTTCCATCTCATCGCTGATGGTGCGCGCGCCGGCATCGAGCGCGCCGCGAAAGATGTAGGGAAAGCACAGGACGTTGTTGACCTGGTTCGGGTAGTCGCTGCGCCCGGTGGCCATGATGGCGTCGGGGCGCACCGCCTGCACCTCGTGGGGCAGGATTTCGGGCGTGGGGTTGGCCAGCGCAAAAATCAGCGGCCGCGCCGCCATGGCCTGCACCATTTCGGGCTTGAGCACACCGCCGGCTGAGAGGCCGAGGAACACGTCGGCGCTCGCTATCACTTCGGCCAGCTTGCGCTGCGCAGTGGGCTGGGCAAACTGGGCTTTGTCGGGGTCCATGAGCTCGGTGCGGCCCTCATAGACCACGCCAGCCAGGTCGGTGACCCAGATGTTTTCGCGCGGCAAGCCGAGCTTGAGCAGCAGCCCCAGACAGGCCAGCGCCGCCGCCCCGGCACCGGAGGTGACGAGCTTGATCTCGTCGATGCGCTTGCCCACCACCTTGAGCCCGTTGAGCAGTGCCGCCCCGACCACGATCGCGGTGCCGTGCTGGTCGTCGTGGAACACCGGAATCTGCATGCGCTCGCGCAAGCGCCGCTCGACATAAAAACAGTCTGGGGCCTTGATGTCTTCGAGGTTGATGCCGCCAAAGGTGGGCTCCAGCGCAGCGATGATTTCGACCAGGCGCTCCGGGTCTTTTTCGTTGATCTCGAGGTCAAAAACGTCGATGTCGGCGAACTTTTTGAACAGCACGCCCTTGCCCTCCATCACCGGCTTGGCCGCCAGCGGCCCGATGTCGCCCAGCCCCAGCACCGCCGTGCCGTTGGTGATGACGGCCACCAGGTTGCCGCGGCTGGTGTATTTGTAGGCGTTGGCCGGATCGGCCACGATCTCTTCGCACGGTGCCGCCACCCCAGGCGAGTAGGCCAGCGCCAGATCGTGCTGGTTCGTGAGCTGCTTGGTGGCACGGATGGCAATCTTGCCGGGCGTGGGGGTTTCGTGGTATTTGAGTGCGGCGCGGCGCAGCTCGGCGCGTTGGTCTGCAGATTGGGGTGACATGGTGTAGCTTTCGTCTTGTGAAAGATCGACCGCCGGGCCAGGCGGCGCAAGGGCATTGTAGGGCGGGCGCACGGTGCGCGCTGCAACGGAACGCTTGGGGTGCGCACCGCCAGCGGCTCAGGCCGGGCCTTCAGCCCGCGGGCAAGGTGTGCAAGGGCAAATCGTGCGCCGCGGCCAGTTGCTCCAATTGCTCGCAGGAGCGTGGGGCCAGGAAGGCCGCCACCGCTTGGTGGGTCTGGGCGCTGCCCCAGTCGGGCAGGGGCTGCGTGCCCAGCCCGACCAACTGCGCCAGCGCGGCGGCAAAGTGCGGCTCCAGCGCCGCCAATGCCACCCGCCCATCGAAGCAGGGGTAAATTCGGTATCCGGCGTGTCCGCCTCCCAGCAGGGCACCCTCAGAGGTCAAGCCCCACTGCCGCGGCAAGGCGAGCCAGTGCGCGGCCTCGGTGAGCGCCACTTCGCGGTGCGCGCCGCTGCCGCTGCGCTGGCGCTGTGCCAGCACCTGCAGCACCGCCTCGCTGGCCAGCAGGGCCCCGGCCATATCGGCCAGCAGGCTCACCGGCATCTGCAAACCGGATACCAGGCCGGCTTCGGCCTGGTAGCTCAAATCGTGGCCGGGCTCGTCGGCCCGCGCGCCCGCTGCCCCCACGATGGCCACGGTGCACAAGGCCGGGTAGCGCGCGCGCATCGACTCGGCATCCAGACCGAGCCGCCGCAGGGCGGCGGGCCTAAAGGAGGTGAGCAACACGTCGGCGCGCGCCAGCAGGGTGTGCAAGCGCCGCTGCCCAGTCGCGCTTTTCAAATCCAGCACCGTCTGCCAAACCCCGAGGCTGAGCTGCTGCTGCGCCTGCGCGCTGTAGTGCGCCATGGGGTCGCCGCTGGGCGGCAGCACCTGGGTGCAGCGCGCGCCCATGGCGTGCAGGCGCTGCAAGGCCGCAGGCCCGGGCAGATTGAGCGCCAGACTGAGCAGGCGGATGCCCTGCAGGGCTTTGAATTTGTGGCTACCGGGCACGGCGCGGCGTCAAAGCGGCTCGTGGCCGGGTTTCCACTTGATGTTGCAACCCAGGCTGGGGCGCTGCTCGGCCGCCGGGGCGCGCCCAGCCAGCACGGCCTCGATGGCGGCGCGCAAGTCCTGGCCGGTGACTGGCACCCCGTTGCCGGGGCGGGCGTCGTCGAATTGGCCGCGATAGACCAATTGATGCGCCGCGTCGTAGAGAAAAAAATCGGGCGTGCAGGCGGCTTGGTAAGCCTGTGCCACCGCCTGGTTTTCGTCGTACAGGTAGGGGAAGGCAAAGCCCTTGCGCTGGGCCAGTTGCGCCATTTTGTCGGGCGCATCGTCTGGGTAGCGCGCCACGTCGTTGGCGTTGATCGCCACCACCGCCAAACCCTGGGCCTGGTAGTGGTTGAGCAGGCGCACCAGTTCGTCTAGGATGTGCAGCACGAAGGGGCAGTGGTTGCACGTGAACAGCACCAACAGCGGCTGGCCGCTGAAATTCGCCAACCGCACCAGCTGCCCGGTGCGGGGCTCGGGCAAGGTGAAATCGGGCGCGGAGCTGCCGAGTGTGCGCATGGTCGAGGGGGTGCGGGCCATGGTGTGGTGCGATGGGGTGAAATGGGAGCCGAATGCGATCGATTCAATTGTATGCCCGTGCCCCGACCTGCACCACGACTGTGAGCCCCAAGCGGCAACCAAACTTCAATACACCGACGCCTGCCCCGGCGGGCGGCTCTTGAAGCGCCGGTGCAGCCAGTGGTACTGGCCCGGGGTCTGGCGCACTGCGGCTTCGAGCGTGGCGTTCATGCGCTGGGCGTCGGCGGCGTCGTCGCCGCTGGGGAAATCGGGCCACAGGGGCGAGACTTCGAGGCTGTAGCCGCTGGGCGTCATGCGGCAGAACAGGCTGGCCACCGGGGCCCGGGCGGCGCTGGCGTAGCGCGACAGCGCCGTCACGGTGGCGGCCGGCACACCAAAGAAGGGCACGAACACGGCGTTGTTCGGGCCCAGGTCCATATCGGGCAGCAGCATCAAAGCGGCCCCGTCGTGCAGGCCGCGCAGCACCGGGCGTATGCTTGCGCGGCGCGAGACCAGGCCCGGCGCACCGAAACGCCCGCGCCCCTGGTTGACCCAGCGCTCCAGCCAAGGCCGCTTTTGCGGCGCATAGACCGTGATCCAAGGCCGCTCGACTTCGAGCGTGATGCGCGTCCAGCAGGCGTCGAGGCCGCTGAAGTGCGGCGCAAAATAGACCATCGGGCCGGGGCGCTGCAGCACCTGCTGCGGGTCGTCGAGCCGCACCCGCTGGCGGATTAGGGCCGCGCTGCCGTGCCAGAGCCAGACCCGGTCCAGCGCCGCTTGCGCCAAGTGCTTGAAGGCTTGCCAGAGCCAGCGCCGCCGCTGCCACGGCGTGGCCTCGGGGAAACACAGTTGCAGGTTGCGCCGGGCGATCTGGCGCCGCCGCTTGGCCAGCAGCAGCAACAGCAGCGCCACCAAGGCCCCGAGCGCACGCCACAGCGGCAAGGGCAGGTGCGCCAGCGCACGCAGCCACAGCGGGCCTGGCGGCTGCGGGGCGGTAGGCTCAGGAGGTGGCACAGAATGTGGCAAAGTGGGCGCAGGGCGGGCGGCGTCGAGCGGGGCCTGGTTGGCAGGGCTGGGCATGGGGGCAGCCGCCGCCCGGCTCAAGCCAGCGGGCTGTCGATGCGCAGCCAGGTGGTTTTGAGCTCGGTGTATTTGTCGAAGGCGTGCAGCGATTTGTCGCGCCCCATGCCGCTTTGCTTGTAGCCGCCAAAGGGCACGGTGATGTCGTCCTCGTCGTACTGGTTCACGTGGACGGTGCCTGCGCGCAGCGCCCGCGCCACGCCGTGGGCGCGGTTGAGGTCGCGGCTCCAGACCGAGGCCTGCAGGCCGTAGATGCTGTCGTTGGCCAGCCGCACCGCTTCGGCGGCGTCGGCAAAGCGCAGCACCGCCAGCACCGGGCCAAAAATTTCTTCGCGCGCGATGCGCATGTGGCTGCGCACGCCGCCAAAAATGGTGGGCTGCAGGTAGCAGCCGCCCGGCACCGGGTGTACGCGCTGGCCGCCAGCGAGCAACTGCGCGCCCTCGCTTTGGCCCACCTCGATGTAGCGCAGCACGGACTCGGTTTGCGCCTCATCCACCAGCGCGCCCTGCACCGTTTGCGGCAGCAGCGGGTGCGCGGGCTGAAACTGCGGCAACAGTTCGAGCGCGCGCGCCACGAAGGCGTCGTGGATGGCATCGTGCAGCAGCAGCCGGGTGGGGGCGTTGCAGCTCTGGCCGCAGTTGAAGAACACGCTGCCCACCACCGCCTGCACCGCGCGCTCAAAGTCGGGGCAGTCGTCAAAGACGATGAAGGGCGACTTGCCGCCCAGCTCGGTCCAGGCGCGCTTGAGGTTGCTCTGCCCGGCCATGATGTGGATCTGCTTGCCCACGCGGGTGCTGCCGGTGAAGGCGATGCAATCCACGTCGGGGTGCAGCGCCAGCGGCGCCCCGGCCTCGGGGCCGTAGCCCGGCACCACGTTGAGCACCCCAGGCGGCAGGCCCGCTTGCAGCCCGAGTTCGGCCAGCCGCAGCGCGCTAAAGGGCGATTTTTCGCTGGGCTTGAGCACCACCGCGTTGCCCGCCGCCAGCGCCGGGGCCACTTTCCAAACCGCCATCAGCAGCGGGTAGTTCCAGGGCACGATCACGCCCACCACCCCGACTGGCTCGCGCTGGATCAGGGCCAGCGCGTTGGCCGGTGTGGGCGCGATCTGGTCATAGACCTTGTCGGTGGCCTCGCCAAACCAGCGCAGGCAGTTGGCGGCCCCGGCCACATCCACGCCCTTGGCGTATTGCAGCGGCTTGCCCATGTCTAGGGTTTCGATCAAAGCCAGCTCGTCGGCGTGCTGCAGCAGCAGCTCGGCCCAGCGCAGCAGCACCCGCTTGCGCTTGGCTGGGGCCTGGCCCGCCCAGCGCCGGTCTTCGAAGGCCGCGCGCGCGGCCGCCACCGCCGCGTCGATGTCCGCCGCTGCACCGCGAGCCACCTCGGGCAGCACGCGGCCGTCAATCGGCGAGGTCTTGCTGAACGTGGCCCCATCCAGCGCCGCCACGCGCTGGCCCGCGATGAAGGCGCGCCCGTCTAGGCGCACATTCTGCTCGGCGGGAAGGGCGGCTGGGGAGGCGGTCGAATTCATGGCAGGTCTCCGAAATCGGGCAGAGGGTCAAAGGCGGCGAGTGCCGTAGCGATTACAGCGTCGCTAGGCGGCTGCACGCAGCGGCCCGCAACGCCCTGGGCCTGCTTTCAAGGCCCGCGCAGCGCCTGCGCCATTTCGCGCTGGCGCTTGCGCGTCGAGCGCGCCACCCACAGCGCGTAGCTGACCACGAACAGCGTCACGGTGAGGATGAGCAGCGTGGCAGCGGCGTAGATGGTCGGGTTGATGCCGCGCACGGCGTAGTTGAAAATCACCTGCGGCAGCGTGCTCACTCCAGGGCCGGAGAGGAACAGGGTGATCACCACGTCGTCGAAGGAGAGCGTGAAGGCCAGCAAAAACGCCGCCAAAATGGCCGGCGCGATATTGGGCAGCGTGACCAGAAAAAACACCTGGTGTGGGCGCGCCCCAAGGTCCATCGCCGCCTCCTCGATGCTGCGGTCCACCTCTTGCAGGCGCGACTGCACCACCACCATGGCAAACGCCATGCCAAACAGGGTGTGGCCGATGATGATGGTGATCAGGCCGCGCTCGGGGCCGCCGAACACGTTTTGCGCCCCCACCATCAGCAGCAGCAGCGACAAGCCGATGATCACCTCGGGCATCACCATCGGGGCCGTGGCCATGCCTGAAAACACGGTGCGGCCCCTAAAACGCTGGTAGCGCACCAGCACGAAAGCGCAAAAGGTGCCCAGCACCGCCGCCAGCAAGCCGGTCACGAACGCCACCTGCAAGGACACGATGAAGCCCTCGACGATGCGCGTATCGGCCAACAGCGCCTCGTACCAGCGCAGCGAAAACCCGGTGAACACCGCGTGCTGGCGCGTGCTGTTGAAAGAAAACAGAATCATGAACGCCAGCGGGGCGTACAAAAACAGGAACACCAGCGCCAGCCAGACTTTGCCTAGGTGCTTGTTGAGCCAATTGGTCATGATGGATCGGGCTCCTGGGTATCAGCGCCCGCCGGCGCTGTCGCGCACGCCGTAGCGGAAGTAGAGCATCATGGGCACGAGGATGAGCACCAGCATCAGCACCGCCAGCGCCGCCGCGCGCGGCCAGTTGTTGGCGATGAACATCTCGTCCCAGACCACGCGCCCGATCATGATGTTGTCGGCCCCGCCCAGCAGCGACGGCACCACGAATTCGCCCATGGCCGGGATGAAAACCAGCATCATGCCGGCGATGATGCCGGGTTTGGACAGCGGCACCGTGATCAACCAAAAGGCCTTGAAAGGCGAGGCCCCAAGGTCGTAAGCCGCTTCCAGCAGGCGAAAATCCATCTTCACCAGATTGGCGTAGAGCGGCAACACCATAAAGGGCAGATAGACATAGACCATGCCGATCAGCATGGAAAAATCGGTGTAGAGCAGGCGCAGCGGCTCCTCGGTCAGGCCGACGAAGATCAAAAACTGATTCAGCACGCCAAAATCGCTCAAAATGCCCTTCCAGGCAAAGACGCGCAGCATGAACGAGGTCCAAAACGGCAGCATCAGCATCATCAGCAGAATCAGCCGAATTTCGGGCTTGCTGCGGGCGATGAAGTAGGCGAAGGGGTAGCCGATGACTAGGCACAGCAGCGCCGTGATGAGCGCATAGACGATCGAGCGCAAATACGATTCGACGTACAGGGTCTGGAACAGCGCGCCGTCGGGGCCGGTGCGGAAAATGCTCCAGTAGTTCTCGAACTTGAGCAGCAGCACGCCTTGCTCGGCGTCCCAGAGCGGCTGAAACGGGTGAACCTCGTTGCCCATATCGACAAAGCTGATGTACAGCAATATCAAAAAAGGCAAAAAGAAAAAGATCAGCAGCCAGGCATAGGGCACGCCGATGACGAAGCGCCGGCCGGGCATGGACAGTTGAAAGGG
>BBPD01002754.1_pt1 | contig 17841 bp, 18 predicted proteins | sample 1344911 | NCBI WGS metagenome assembly BBPD01 (sample SAMD00019088, study PRJDB2971) | groundwater metagenome | biome: freshwater biome; feature: mineral spring; material: ground water | place: USA: CA, Sonoma | collected 2011-09 | depth surface m
GCTGCCGGGCAGGGACTCGAACCCCAATCGACGCCTTCAAAGGGCGCTGTCCTACCATTAGACGACCCGGCAATACTATTCAGTTATACCAATAATATCAACTATTGCAAGCTCCAAGGGAAGTTGAATTATTGAGGCATATCTCATCTTGTTCTGGGCTTCAAGTAATGTGTTTATGGTCTTTATTAAATCCTCTCTTGTAGTCTTTGATACTTGTTCTTGAAGTTTTTGAAAATCCTCTTTAGTCAATCCGGTAAGAATGGAATTAATAACAGAACTATTAGGATTCTTAGCTTCATCTGATCCTACAACTTTTAAGACCAATGCCTTTCTTAAGTAATTAATTAAAGCCTTTAAAAACTCTTGGGGATCCTTTCCCTTATCTAATAAATCATTGATGTAGTTAAGGGCTTCTTTAGCTTTCTTCTCTATTATCAAATCCGTTATACCAGATACTAATCCCGTATCAACCAAACCAAGTAACCCTTCAATATCTTCCCCTTTTATCTCCACATCACTTCCGATAAAGAAAGATGAAATCTGTCCCAAAAGACTTTCTGCATCTCGCAAGGCTCCTTCAGAATTAGAAGCAATTAATCTTAAGGCATCATTACTAATCTTTATCTTCTCTTTCTTGGCTAAAATTTCAAGCCTCTTAACAATCTCAGGAAGAATTAACTTCCTAAAGTCAAACCTTTGACATCTTGAGATAATAGTTGGAATCATCTTATGTGCCTCAGTGGTAGCAAGGATAAAAACAACATGATCCGGTGCTTCTTCAAGCATCTTCAAAAGAGCATTAGATGCTTCTTTTGTTAATTGATGTGATTCATCAATGATATATACTTTTTTCTTAGATCTGGTAGGGGCAAACCTTATCCCCTCTTTTAATTCTCGAATATCATCAATTCCCCTATGAGATGCCGCATCTATTTCCAATAAATCCATTGAAGCACCTCTAGATATCTCAATACAATTAGCACACTTGTTGCAAGGCTCAAATCCGGTCATATCTTCACAGTTGACTGCCTTAGCTAAAAGTCTTGCTACAGTAGTCTTTCCTGATCCCTTGGGACCACAGAAAAGATAAGCGTGAGAAACCTTTTCTGAGGAAATAGCATTAGTAATCGTTTTGATAATATACTCCTGCCCAACAACCTCAGAGAAAGATTTTGGTCTGTATTTTCTATAAAAAACAAGATTATTCATTATTTCTTAAATTATAAATTTAGACTAATACAAATGCCCCGACATTAGCCCACATAACACCATCAATTCCGTATTGAAGAGCAATTATATTAACTACAAAAATGACAGTAGCTACATTAATAATGAAACCAATGAGAGTAACAATAAGAAACTTACTAAACTCACCTGAAGAAAAGATACTATCTTTTTACTTAAAAGTCCAATGTTTATTCCAGAAATAGCTGTTTGTTGCAGCAACTAAGAGAGAAATGGACTTAAATAGAGTATAATATAAGCTGACAGTAATTGAAGTAAGGGCTATTAAAAAATTCAAAACACCCAAATCAATAAAAATATTTAATGTTCCTATTAAATTAGTTAACAATTAAGTTGCAATAGAAACTTGAAACCAAGAGAGATATATTTCTATGGTATTTAGTTAAATTGATTTTGAGAGGTCAATATAGTAAAGTGTAATCATGATTAAGTTATATAACACCCTAACTAGAAAAGAGGAAATATTTGAGCCCATCAAAAAAGATGAGGTCACACTGTACTCTTGTGGACCAACTGTCTACTGGTATGCTCATATCGGAAATTTAAGAGCATATATCTTTGTAGATATTTTAAAAAAGACTCTTGAATACAATGAGTATAAAGTAAAACACGTCATAAATATTACTGATGTTGGTCATTTGACCTCAGATGAAGATACTGGAGAGGATAAGTTAGAAAAAGGAGCTAAAAGAGAAAATAAAACGGTGTGGGAAGTGGCAGAGTATTACACCAAAGCTTTTCAAACAAACTTAAAACAACTCAATATAAAGGACCCTTCAATCTGGACTAAAGTCACTGACTATATCCCTGAACAAATAGATATTATCAAAAAGCTGGAAGAAAAAGGTTTTACATATATCATTGAAGATGGGGTCTACTTTGATACCTCAAAACTTAATAATTATGGAAAACTCTGGGGTAGCGATAAGGTTGAATTAAAGGCTGGAGCGAGGGTTGAAATGGTAGATGGAAAAAAGAATATAACTGACTTTGCTCTATGGAAGTTCAGCCCAAAAAACGAAAAAAGACAAATGGAATGGGAATCCCCTTGGGGCATAGGTTTTCCGGGATGGCATACTGAATGTGTTGCAATGGTAGCCAAAGAACTGGGGGTACCAATTGATATTCATACCGGAGGAATAGATCATATACAAATCCACCATACCAATGAGCTTGCCCAATCAGATGCTATATACAACAAGGAATTAGCTAACTTCTGGCTACATAATGAATTCTTGGCTCTAAAAACTAAGAAAATGTCAAAATCTAAAGGTGAAATCCTTAGAGTTGAGACGTTAATTGAAAAAAACATCAATCCCCTTGCTTACCGATATTTGTGCCTTGGAGCACATTATCGGTCAGAACTAGCTTTTAGCTGGGAATCTATTGAAAATGCCCAGAACAGCCTTTATTCCCTCTATAGTAAGGTAAAAAACTTAAATCAAAGAGAAGGGTTTTCAACTGAAAAGATTGATCAATACAAAAAAGAATTCCTGGATAGTATAAATCATGACCTTGATACACCTAAGGCTTTGGCTCTTCTTTGGAAAATACTTAAATCAAGCGAACTTAACGATAATGAGAAATATATCTTAGCTCTTGAATTTGATAAAATCTTTGGATTAAAGTTAGATCAATTAAAAAAAGATGAAGAAGCGCCAGAAGAGATAAAGAAATTATCAAAAAAGAGAGAGAAATACCGCAAGAATAAAGATTGGCAAAAAGCTGATGAAGTAAGGGAAGAAATAGAAAAATTAGGATATATAGTAGAAGATGCCGGAAGTGATGCTATTATTAAAAAAAGACCTCGTTGATATATCCACTTTTTGCTGTATAATTAAATCGTTATGAGTCAAAACCAATATAAATTACCACCACAAAACGTAGAAGCTGAGCATTCATTGCTTGGGTCTTTAATGATAGATAAAAACGCTATCGTTAAAGTGGTTGATTTTCTTAAAGCTAGGGATTTCTACAAGAGAAACCACCAAGATATATACTCGGCAATTCTAACTCTTTTTGAAAGAAGAGAGCCTATAGATTTACTTTCTGTTTCTTCTTTATTAAAAGAGCGAGGACAATTTGAATCTACTGGAGGTAGTGCTTACCTTTCTGAATTAGTTAATTCTGTTCCAACTGCAAGCCATGTTACAAACTATGCCAAGATAGTCCAGAAGAAAAGAATTTTAAGAGACCTTATTGAATCCAGTCAGGAAATTGGATCACTGGCCTATGAGGATTCAGATGGAGAAGTAGATAACATCCTTGATTTTGCTGAAAGAAAAATATTTAGCATCTCAGAGCATTTAATGAGTCAGAGCTTTGTTTTAGTAAAAGATAGCCTTGAAGAAACTTTTGAACGAATTGATAAGCTTTCCAAGTTTGAAGGATCAATAAGAGGAGTTCCAACTGGATTTCACAGACTGGATAATATGCTTTCAGGGTTTCAAAAATCAGATCTCGTTATCTTGGCAGCACGACCATCCCTTGGTAAATCATCTCTCGCTTTTAATGCTGTTCTTAATGCAGCCATTAATCAAAAAGCTTCAGTTGGCATTTTTAGCCTTGAGATGTCCCGAGATCAAGTCGTTGATAGATTCATTTCATCCATAGCAAATATTGATCTTTGGAGATTAAGAACCGGACAATTATCAGAGAGTGGTGACGATAATGATTTTCAAAGAATACAACGCGCCCTAAGCATTCTTTCTGAAACTAAAATATATGTAGATGATTCTGCAACTTCCGATATACTTCAAATGAGAGCAATGGCTAGAAGACTTCAGGCTGATAAAGGTCTTGATCTTCTTGTTGTTGACTATCTTCAACTAATGGATTCAGGAAGAAATAATTATGAATCAATGGTTCAACAAATGAGCCAAATTTCCAGATCATTAAAAGGACTAGCTAAAGAATTAAATATTCCGGTACTGGCGCTATCTCAATTATCAAGAGCAGTTGAACAAAGAACCCCTCAAATACCAAGACTTTCCGACTTAAGAGAGTCCGGATGTCTTGCGGGAGATACGCTCATTCATCGATCCGACACGGGAGAACTTGTTGCGATAAAAGATTTGGTTGGGCATACCGATGTGCCGATTTACAGCATGAATGAGGATTACCGCGTGGTCGCCAGTAAGATGTCAAAAATATTCCCGACCGGCAAAAAAATGATTTACAGACTAAAAACTAAGAGCGGAAAAGAAATCAAGGCTTCCGCCAATCATCCCTTCTGGAAAGTGAGCGGATGGACTCGACTTGATGAGCTTAAAGTAGGAGATCATATCGCCACCCCCAAAAGGTTGGATATTAAAAGCTCGGAAAATAATATGACCAAAGCCGACATTTTCTGGGATGAAATAGTTTCCATTGAACCTCTTAGTGTTGAAGAGGTTTACGATGCCACAGTACCAGGTCTGCATAATTTCGTTGCTAATGGCATTATCGTTGAAAATTCCATTGAACAAGATGCAGATGTGGTCCTTTTCATTCATAGAGAAGATAAGTATCGCCCTGAATCCTCAAGAAAAAATATCGCTGATATTATTATTGCCAAACACAGAAATGGTCCGGTTGGAAAAGTAGAGCTATTCTTTGATGAGAAAACAGCCAGTTTTAAAAATATGGAAACACATTACGAAGACCAAGAATAATGACTCTACGTCCCAGATCAATACAAAAATTAATTGAGATATTCTCAAAATTCCCAACGATCGGCCCTAGGACAGCAGATCGTTTTTCAACTTATATAATCAATCTTTCTGATGAAGAAATAAATGATTTAGTAAAAAGTATAGAAGATGTAAGAAAAAAGATAAAAACTTGTAGCTTTTGCTTTAATCATTTTGAAATATCATCTGAAGAAGATAGTCTATGCGGTATCTGCCTGAACCCTTCCAGGAATAGAAAAATTTTATGCATTGTTGAGAAAGAAAATGATCTCCTTTCAATTGAGCAAACTAAAAAATATAAAGGACTATACTTCATACTCGGTGGAACTCTTTCACCGCTTAAAAAGGCAATTGTTAAGAAAATCAGAACTCAAGAATTAAATCAGACCCTAAAAGATTCGCCCTTTGAAGAGGTAATTATTGCAACTAACTTTACTCCTGAAGGGGAAACGACCGCCCTATATCTAGAAAGACTGATAAAACCTCATAAAATAAAAACCACCCGCTTAGCTAGAGGCCTTCCAACGGGTGGAGAACTAGAATATATAGATGACGAAACTCTTGGATCTGCTCTTGAGGGAAGAAAATAAAAAACGGCCAATGGCCGTTTTCTCTACTTAACTTTAATCTCGGTGATCTCAACTTCACAAAAAGGTTGTCTGTGTCCTTTCTTAACTCTAGATCTTTTCTTAGACTTATACTTAAAGATAATTACTTTGTCCCTCTTATCATGGGCTAAAACCTTTCCAGTTACTTTGGCTCCCTCAACCAAAGGAGTTCCTACCTTAACATCTTCTCCGTCTCTTACAAGAAGGACTTCATCAAAAGAAACATCCTTCCCCTCTTCAATATCCAGTTTTTCGATTTTTATTTTTTGCCCAGGCAAAACAATGTATTGTTTTCCTCCGGTTCTAATCACTGCTTGAATCATATTTTTCTTCGTTATTTTTTAACTTTTTTAAATTTCCAGGCCCTTCTATTATCCTTCCAACTCTTTGAGAGAGCAAAGAAAGTCTTTTCTCTGCATTCTCATAACTTGATACGGCATTTCTTAAATGAGAACCGGTCTTTCTGAAATCATCCACTAACTTGTTTGAATCCTCTTGAATTCTCTCAAGTCTTTTAAGAATATCTTGAGTTTGCTTTGAAAGCTGAACATCTCTTAACCAATCTATTATCGTTTTTAAAGTCAAATAAATGGTATTGGGAGAAGTCACAATCACTTTATTCTTTAAAGCATAGCTTGCAATATCCTCTTCTTTTAAATTGAACATTACTTCATAGAACACTGCTTCCGCTGGAATATACATTAGTGCCCTATCAAGAGTTCCTTCTGAAGGAAGAATATATTTCGAAGAGATATCTTTTATCTTAAACTTAACATCTTCAATGAACTTCTTTCTAAAAATATCTTTTTCCTCCTTTGACTCTGCTTTCATCATTTTTTCAAAGTTATCGAAAGGAAACTTAGCATCAATCGGAAGCAATCTATCGTTGGGAAGTTTTAATATAGCATCCACCTGCTCTCCGCTAGAAAAAGAATATTGTATTTTATAAAAGTCTTCCGGGAAATATTCTCCTAAAAGATGATTTAAAGAGGCTTCTCCCCACTGCCCTCTTAACTGAGGTTTCTTAAAGATATCCTGAAAAGATGAAATATCACTTACTGTCGCTTGTACCTGTTTTAATCCCTCTATTATTCTTACTGTTTCTTCGGTAAATGAAGAGACTTGGTCGTACATACTCTTTGAAGTATAGTCAACACTACCCCTTATTTCATTTAATTGACCAATCATTAGGTCAGTTATCCTTCTTTCTAAGTCCCTTATTTCTTGACTTTGATTATAATCTATTCTTGACTTTCTTAAAAACAAAATTACCATCGCAAGAAGCAAGACTAAAAATAGCACATTAACAAGGATCAAATAAGTATAATCACCCATATCTGAAAAAATACTAACACTATTTAATCAAAATTTCAAGAACAACAAAAGATATATAGATTGATAACAATATAATTCCTTCTTTGGTTGATATCTTCTTTCCACTTCTAACAAAAAAGAGATAAAGCAATGCACAAATAAGAAGAAATACCCTTGCCACAACAAGAGATGGAATCTCTGCTAGATCAAGATTAATAGGATTAATTATAGCCACTAAGCCTAAAACTAAAGTAGAAGACATTGCAATCGCTCCCATCAGACCACCTAATATCATCCAAGACTGACCCTTTTTAGCTAACATTACAGAAAAGTATGTTTCAGGCAGTCCTACTCCAACTGCTACAATAAGAATTCCGATCATTGGAAGTGAAATTCCTAAAATATCAGAAAAAATAATTGATGACCTAACTATACCTTCAGCGCTAATAACGATAAGAACTAATCCCAAAATCAACCCTCCAAAGTTCTTAAAAACAGCGCATAGCCCCTTTTGTTCTTCAGCTCCCTCATAAATTTTTCTAAATCGCTCTTTCTTTGAAAAAAGCCAAAATATAAAGGCAATGAAAAAGGATAAAAGAATAAATCCATCAGACCTAGAAAGATTTCCATCTAAAATTAGAATGAGGGGCAATATGGCTGCGATTATTGCAAAGGTCGATCCAGATCTTACGGTTTTACTCTCAACCTCTATCCCACCCTTTAGAACCAAGGCACAGACTCCAATGGTAAAACTTAAAAGAAATATGTTCTGGCCTATAATATTACCAAATGCAAGTTCGGGAATATCATTAATGGCTGAACTAATTCCAATAAAAAATTCCGGCGCTACTGCACCCAAAGAAACTGTAAAAAAAGCAACAACAAATTCTTTCCAACCCAAACATTTAGCAATACCAGTTAAAGAATCAATAAACCACTTAGCTGAAAGAACTAAGAATAAGCAAGACAGAAGGAAGATAAATATATGAAGAATCAACATAATTAAATAATATTAGCAGTATATATCAATTCGTATACTATTCCTAAAATTAAACCGACAATCAAGGGATAAGTAATAAATCTTACTTTAGGTGGTTTTATTTTCTGATACATTAAGGTCACCAAGATACCATCTACGGCCAACATAACGGCACCAACAAATCCAACTACTCTAATAAAATCCTTAAATCCTATGGTAAATAGAAAGATTGGAATAAAACAGGCTATAAACCATGAAAGGTTCTTTTGAATCTTTAGGTCAAACCAGAATATTTTCTTAAGAGTTAACCCCAATGCAATAAATGATGTAAATGTAGTTATCACTCCTAAAAATAGTATCATGGCTGTTGTTCCGCTATCAAATATTCCTTGAAGACCCGTTAAGGCTGACTCAGTAGTTGCTTCTCCAGTTATGCCAAGAATAATAAAGGTAAAGAAAATATAAACTATAATCGGGATAATTATCGCTATTGGAATAATTTTCCTTAATAATAACCTTTGTTTGCCCAATAACTCTTCTGTTTCCGGAACTAATGAAAGGCCCCAAAGCGAAAAAAGAACTACTCCATAAGGAAGAAAAATATACGAACGATCAATATCAAAAACTAGAAAATTAGAAACATCAATATGGTCTCTACCCCTAAAGAAAAGACCGACTAAAACTAATAAGAAAAGAACGATACCCCAGAATTGAACTTTATCTATTGCCTTAATTCCCACAAAGATAAGAATTGCTCCGAGGGTAAAGTATAGCCAAGTATACATCTCGACACTACCTCCAAAAATTGGAATTAGAATAGCTGCAAGAAACTCACCTCCTAATATTAAATAAGCTAAGCATGCACCGAGAAGACCAAGGATTCCGGAAATTAAAGCAATTCTATAACCCCACTTACCCAAATATATTTTTGCAAATCCGGGAATTCTAACGAAATCAGGACTTTGTAAAACCACTTCTCCTAAAAAGTAATGGATTAATATTGCAACGATTCCGAGCACAAAAAAATACCCTAACATAACCCAAAGACCGACTTTTAGAGTAAGAAAAGGTATCGCAAAAATACCCACCCCAATAATAGTTCCGACAATTACTGATGTAGCATATATTATTTTAAGCATTTTTGATCAAATAAAGATATGTCAAAATACACATCTTAAATAGTGTGACCCCAACGGGAATCGAACCCGTGTTGCCAGATTGAGAATCTGGAGTCCTAACCGCTAGACGATGGGGCCAAAAAAATAAAGAAGGGGGGTAGTTTATTTTCACTCATTTGCAGTCAGATCGACTACATCCTGCAGCCTTATATAATCCAACTGCAGGACAAGCAATCTCGCCTTCTCAAACTTTTCCGGCAAAATTATAATGCCGGCTTCGTCAGAAGTCTTAATTTGATCAATGATTTTCTCCACTCGTTGATATGCAGAAACACTCTGCATATTGAGTCGGAAATTTGACAAAAAATTGACGTATTTTAAAAAAATACAATCTGACTTGTTTTCCATGATCATTTTTTCAAGATCATGGAAAACCTCCTCCAGATTTATTACCAGAAGAACTTTTTTATTTCTCAATTTTCTAACCTCCTTTTTTTCCCCACCCCTTCTTATATAAATGAGCTATACAAATAATAACAATAATTAGTCTAATTGTAAACTGACTAACCCTTAAATATTTGAGATATTTTAACTAAATTAATACCAGATACCATAGCCGAACCAACAGCAAGTAATGTCGCCATTATCTCCTCTTCGGCCAATTCCCTATCAAACCAAAATGGTATAGCATCACCACCATATCTTAATTTAAAGTTAGTTTCTGTTCCAATATTAATATCACTCGCCCAAACTTCTGATTTCTCATCAAAACCAGTTGATATGAAATTAATATCTCCCAATTCACCTACTCGCTTTAGATTCTTTAGACTATCAAGATCAGTGATAAGATATCCATTTCGAGGAATAGATTTTATAAGAGAATAAAAATCGTTATTATTTTCTGGAATATTATTCAGTAAAAGTATTGGAAAAGATGAATGACGAACCAAAAAACTTATTATCTTTGTTTTTTTTCCATCCCATTTAACAATTAGCGGGTAATTTCTAAACAATCCAAGAATGCTGGTTGACTCAAGAGAAGTTTTACTAATCCCATATTCATTTTCAAAAATGTTAAATAGCAAAGGATTAATCAAAAGGCCTTGATCAAAAACAACGACCACTTTTGGTTTTTTTATTAAAAATAATAGTTTAAAAAATAAATTCATTTTCTTATCTTTCTGGGGGTATTTGATAATAATTCAAGATATACTTACCTAATTCCCTAAAAATAGGTGCTGCCGAAAATTCAGCAGTTTTGGTGCTAGGATTATGTAATTTAACAATTATTATAAAAACAGGATCAAGGGCTGGAGCATATCCAACAAAATTTTGTATAGTCTTATCAGAATAACCTCGCCTAGATTGACCAAGAGCTGCCCAAGAAACCTGAGCAGTTCCAGTTTTTCCAGCCACGTAATAACCTGGTATTCGAGCGCTCTTTGCGGAACCATTTTCAGTCACACTAATCATCATTGATGTAATTTGAGAAGATGTTTTGTTAGAAATAACTCTCTCTCCTTGCTCTACAGAATCACCTCGATAAACAACATGGGGATTAACCAATCTACCGCCATTAGCTAACGCTGAAAAGGCTTTAAGTATTTGAATTGAAGTAAATTCTATTCCCTGACCAAATGAGGCATTGGCATAATTAACTTCATAGCCTCGTTTAAAACTCAAATTTGATGAATAGACCTCTCCCTGAAGATCTATTCCGGTAGGTTTAAATAGTTCAAATTTATCCAAATAATATTTAAAGACATCATGCCCAACTAAACGTTGGGCAAAAATGGCGCCGGTATTAATCGATCTTTCCAACATCTTTGTCATATTAATATTACCCCAAGTTCTTCGGCCAAAATTACGAATAGTAAATCCACCTATCTGAACAAATCCTTGGTCTTGGTAAGTTGTTTCTGGAGTTATTTTGCCTTCTTCTAGGGCAATGGCTAACGTTATTGATTTAAATATTGATCCTGGTTCAAAGATAGTTTGTATGGCCGAATTTTTAAATGTTCTAAAATCGCTTTCTTTTTGATATTCATTTAAGTTAAATTTAGGTAAATTAGCCATGGCTAATATTCTACCATCATGAGGATCACTAACTATTATCGTGCCTCCTTCTATATTTAATTTTTCCTGAGCTTCTTCTAGTAATTTTTCCGCCATAAACTGTATATTATAATCAATGGTCAGAATTAAATCCTCACCTTTATCAGATGATGGACTAAAAATTCTGCTGATTACTCCGCTCGCTGATCTATCAACCTCTTGGAACCGCTTAGATCCCGTCAAAACGCTGTTGTAATAGTTTTCTACTCCGTACTGACCGGAACCCTCTCCTCCAACGAATCCGATAACATGTGATGCAAATTCATCATGAGGGTAATACCTCAAAAGATCTTTCCTGATATAAACTCCGGGGAAATTAGCTTCTCTAATTTCTCTTACTTCTTGTGGGGTTAATCGAACTTTTAATAACTCGTATAAACTATCTCTTTTATTTATTCTTTGAAGTATTGAAGCACTTTCTATTCCTAAAATTTCCCCCAACCTTTGAGAAATTTCTTCAGGATCCCCACCCCCTCTCCATATATCACCGGGGGAAATATAGACATATTCCCAACTCCTATTAGTAGCTACTAGATGAAGATTATTATTTCTATCAGTCACGAATATTTTACCCCTCTCTCCTTGAGTTTGTAAAAACTGCCTTTGTTGACCCCTAGCTATAGCCCTCCAATAATCATTATCAACTATCTGAAATTGAGCTAATCTAAAAAGAATAACAAAACTAAAAAGAATTAAGATTGATAACAAGAAATTTGGTCTGGACTTAATCATCTTTTATTAAAAATAATCGACCGCAACCTAAAAAAAGGCCGGCGATTAAAAGAGTATAATAGCAAAATTTATCTTGCAGCAATCTGAGTACCCGAAATTTGAATATGGTGAACATTATTAACTTTTTGAAAGCCCATAGTCTCTACAAAATCTTCGACACGAGAAAGTGAATTTGCTCTTAAAAAACTGTACTCCGTTTTCCTACTTTTTTCCTGGATTCTTTTCATTTCATTATCATATTCCCGAACTACATGGATTTCTTTAGTCATTTCAGTAACTTGGAACAGATAGAATCCTAACATAAAAAGAACTGTAAAAGCGCCAATCTTTGAAAAGAATGTGACGTTAAAAAATTTCTTTACTTCCTTTGATGATTTTTTAAAAAGGGAGTTTTTTTTCATAATTTTATTGCTACTCTTAATTTTGCCGACCTTGATCTTGGATTATTATTTCTTTCTTCTTCACCGGCAATAACCGGTCTTTTAGTCAATATTTTCAACTTTCCTTCCAATGCTTTCTCTTTAAAGAAATTCTTTATGATTCGGTCTTCAAGGGAATGAAATGATATGACCACTATCCTTCCTCCTCCTTCTAAGACTTCTATTGCTTGAGGCAAGGCTAATTTAACATTCTCAAGCTCTCTGTTTACTGTGATCCTTAAGGCTTGAAAAGTTTTGGTCGCACAATGAATCTTTTTTCTTCTGTAAGAACCGGGAACCGAACTCTCAATTACCTTCACTAAATCAAATGTTGTATTTATTTTCTCTTTTTTCCTTTGATCTATAATTCCCTGGGTAATAGATCTAAAAAATCTTTCTTCTCCATAATCCTTCAATATCTTTTCGATTTCCGGCTTTGGCCAAGAATTAACTATTTCCCAAGCCGTTATCTCATCTTTCTCATCGTATCTCATATCCAGCTTCTCGTTCTTTCTAAATGAAAATCCTCTTCCGCTCTCATCAATATGCCAACTTGAATACCCTAGATCAAATAATATTCCTGAAAATTTATCTATCTTGCTCTTTTTAACTGCCTTATTAACATTGGAATAATTATCATTAAATAATATTATCCTCTCACTAAATCCTTGATTCTTTGCACCTTCTCCTATCTTTGAAATATTTCTGCTATCCTTATCCATTGCTAGAACTTTACCCTTGGGAAAATTCATCTCTATTATCGCAAAGGTGTGACCACCTTCTCCTCCGGTACAATCAATAAAGTTTTCATTAGGTCTAGGGTCTAGGTATTCTAAAACTTCTTTTTTAAGAACCGGCGTATGCATAACTATATTCCTAATTCTTTCAATCTCTCTGCAATATTCTCACCCTCTTTCTCTGTTTTTCCTTTATATTTTTCCCAAGTCTCCTCATCCCATAATTCAACTCTATTCAATACACCAACTAAGGATACTTTCTTTGATAAGTTCGCATACTTCTTAAGATAATCGGGTACCAAAACTCTTCCTGAGCTATCAATGCTAACTTCCATTGCTCCACCTAGCATCAATCTTGAAAATCCTCTAACATCAGCTTGGGACAAAGGAAGCTTGTTTATCTTCTCCGCTAAAGATTCCCATTCCTTAGTCGAAAAGATAAATAAACATTGATCAAGTCCTCTGGTAATTACTGCTTTTTTCCCTAACAGACCACGAAATTTAACAGGCAGAGCCAATCTCTTTTTATCATCTATTGAATATGTGTATTCTCCTATAAACATAGTTATCCCCAGACTTAGATGGTTTTCCCCACTTTTATCCACAATCTACCATCGTGCATTTACTATACCCCACTTTAATACATTTAGTCAACAAATCTAACCACTTAATTTTCCCGTTCAAAATTGACAGTTTTCCACAAATAAAAGCTTCTTGAATAAGAAAAACCACCTTTTACAAGATGGTCTTTTTTGAATCGTTAAATTGGGCTAGTTTAATCCCCCTTTCGCCTTCAACTGAGATCTTATCTTCTCAAGCTTCTTTTTGGCTACAGTATCATGAACTGATACTTTTCTTTGCTCTAACCAATCACTTAGAACAACAAGATGTTTTCTAAATAAAAGGAAAAGAATTAAGGTAGCAAGAAATGGAAGGAAGATGAAGTCTATCAGCTTGTTGTTGGTAATACCTGTTGCCACCATAGTTGCAGCACCGGCTACAATTCCCTTGGTTACAAAAACTCCAGCAGTATCATTTTTAATTAAACTTCCACTAGCAGCACTTGTGCTACTAATTAGATTTGTAGAACCAATACCAAATTCTTCTTCTGAATTGACCTTGGCATCAAAAGTGATAACTTTTGTTGTTCCTGGTAAAAGATCACCTATTTTCAGTCCGCCCTTACCGCCACCTGATACCAAAACTCCATCAACTTTTAAATTTCCTACGTAAGTGATTTTTTTAGGCAAGACGTTAATTATATTAACATCCTTTAATGTTTGATTACCCGTTGATGTAACTGTAATAGAGAATGATATTAATTCATTAGGAGATACAATTACTGATTCTTGCCAAGCGGTATTTCTAGTAATACTTCTCACATATTTCTTGATTGATAGATCAATAGTAGCACTGTGAGTGGTAACTGATGGTGAGATACCGCCAGTTCCAGCAAAGACACTCAAATTCCCAATAAACAGGGAAAAGAGCAGGGCTAATACTAAACCTAGCTTTAAACTTATTTTTTTATTTTTTTTCATTTTTCTATACATTACCTTTTAATATCACTTCCTTTTTAGAAAATTTAATCTTAAAAGATTAAATTCTTTAAAAAAGAGAGAGAAGAGTTAAATTCTCTTTCTTCTTTAAAAAAACTTGCTTACTAGATGATTATATCACTAAAGATTATTTTGTCAATACACCTCTTATCCCTATCCTCTTAATATTTTTACCCGGAGGCCAACAGCTCAAAAGCATAATTTCAGGTTCATTTAATGAGGATGATGAAATATCTTCTCCAACTTCTAAAAATACTTTTTCAGTTATTGTATAGACAAAAAGTCTTTGATTGAAGTATATATCTATTTGATCCCCTACGTTTAACTTTTCAAGATTACTAAAAATCCAATCGTAGTTAATTTTAGGCCAGCCTAAAGGCGCAGAATGACCTAATAATATCAAAACTCCATCTTCTCCGGGAAGAGCCGATCCAGGAAAATGAGTAACTCCCTTATTAAGGGCTATCTCAAAATCTCGATCGCTAATTCCTTGAGATAAAACTATTGGAGCAGTAATATTAATAGCCGCTATATCAATAGAATTTTCTCTTTCAAAATATTCAACCGGCTCTTCTTTTTCTTGAGATTGTGATTGGAGTAACGTCTGTATTCCCTTTGGGGCAACTCTATGATTAAAAATCCAAGATATATCATTCCAATTCAAGAGAATCACATTAAAAATGAATATCAATAAAAAAAACTTCCAAATATTCTTTGATTTTTCACGATTAATTATTTTATCGTCGTATCTCTTATTCTGATCCATATTTTATCCAATTAACGGAGCTCCCGAGATTAGCCTTAATAAAGTTACTTGATCTAAATAGTTAAATAATAAGAATAATCCAAGGAAAAATAAACCCTTAAAAATTAAGTCGGGATGTTGCACATCAAAGCGTATAAATATATTTACTATTAATATAAATATTAGAAAAAGCAATGATATTAATATAATCCTTTGAACTATTCCATCGTACTCTAGCATTAAAAATTCAAACAACCCCATCTTAGCACCTTGAATAGTGCCACCACTAGAAAGATATATGCCCGAATCAAAATATCCTAATATCAATTGCTCTGACTCTTTATTATCTTCATCCGCTGCCACAATCTCTTCTTCAGAAATAATAATATCATCTTCTATTTCAATAGGAACATCTTTAATTATTTCTTCTGTTGGTGGAATTACTGCTATAGGTGCTGGTTTTTGATTCATCTTTCCAAAAACTTGAACAACAATAAAGGTTCTTTGCCCAGTAATAATTCCCTCAACTACGGCTATTCCAATCTCATCATAATTGGAGCTCATAATATTAGCTTTATGAGTAGATGAATTAACCCAAGCTCTGTGTACATCCTTTGCATCTAAAAATCCCATGGCTAAGTTTTCTCCTGCATACTTATAATCATAACCAGCAAGAGTAATCCAGTGCCAAGGCGATTTACCATCGGGACTCCAATGAGAAAAATAATCTTTTGCAATCATATCTTGTGCCTTCATCATGGCAGCTTGATCTAGCTTAGGACTAGTAATTAATGGAGGAAGTCCAAACGATCTCCTCTCTTCATTTGTCATTTGAACTAATGCATTCCTAGTAATACTGGAAAAAAATGGAGTTCCGGGTAACGCCACGAAATATAGGAGACCTATAAACTTAAGAATGATTATAGATAAAGCTAAATAATCAAAAAGTCTTCCATCTAAAAATAATGGCCGATAATTATTGTCCTCACAAGGAAGAATAAATACTATTACTTTTTTGATCCTATTTTTCATTAAGACATATTATATCATCAAAGTTCAAAAAGTCAAAAGGAAGTGCTAAATTAACACCCGAAACACACCACTAAGTTTAAAATGCAAAACCTACGCTGTAAAATAGCAGCAATATCTATACTCGTATTACACTTTTTTAGATAATCTAAAGGCATATGAAAACTATACCTAAATCAACACAAGAGGAAAAAAGAAGCTGTTGAAGTCCAATGCTTAATAAAAAAATGGTAAATATTTTGAAGAAAAAATCGTTCCTTTTCTTCAATTAAAAAGTATAAAAACCGGAAGATAAAAAACAGCAGATATTGCGGTAACAAAAAATACTAGTGGTATCATGTTTCTATATTACTATGTAATATCATTTTGGTTTAAGATAGTGAATAGTAAAAGCCAAGCGGATTGAAACGCTTGGCTTATTTAAATATTTCCAATGACTATTCAGTTGTTACTCCATCAAAATGATCATCTTCGTCTGCCATAGCATCTTCCTTAGTTGCATGTATCACAACATCTTTATGTTCAGGTGGAGAGTAAACAGTATATAGTTTTAATGTTTTATCAGATGATGTATTGATGATATTATGATTTGCTCCAGCTGGAACAACGATAGCAAAATCATCCCTAATATCATGTTCAACACCATCTAGAATTGCTACCCCACGACCTGCTTCAATTCTAATAAATTGGTCTAGGTCATGAACTTCTTCTCCGATTTCTTCACCAGGCTTTATGCTCATTACCACTAACTGACTATTCTTTCCAGTATAAAGAACTTTTCTAAAATTATCATTTTCTTTAGTGACATCTTCGATGTTATCAATATAACCTTTCATGTTTTTTATATTAATTAATAATGTTGTTTAATTCTAACACAATTTTTTAAACGATTCAACTACAAATCCCCTTTCATTTCTTTTTCCATTCTATTAAAAAACTTTTCCATAAAATTTATCCTACCTATGGCTAGCTCCTTAGCTTTTGACGTATAAAGGCGGTCTCCCATTGATTTTAATTTTATCTCAAACTCAAGATTCGGAGCATGAATTGTAATTTCTTTAATTCTGCCACTTGGATCTCCGCCCATAAGATTATCTTTAATATATTCATCAAGGGGAGTTTCTAAAAACATTTTCGTACTGTGTTGGCCTGAAAACATAAAAAGTCTAGCTATCCCCATTGAGCCAAGGATATCAAGCTTATCAGCATCAAAAAGAATCTTGGCTTCTTTAGTCTTTGGCTCATTATTATTCCTAAAACGATGAGTAAATATGGCATGTTTAACCGATTCTATAAATTCTTCAGAATAACCGAAGTCTAGAAGAATATCTCCGGCCATTTCGGCACCTAAAATAGCATGGTCAATATTCCTTGAACTATCCATATCTTCGCGCACTCTTGCAATATCATGCATGAGAGCAGAAACTTGAAGAACTTCTAAATTAACATCGAGATCTCCTTCAGCTAAGTGTAAGCAAAGATTATAGACCCTATCAAGATGCTCCATGTTATGGCCAGAGCAGGATAATTCTTTTTGAACTATTTCTTTAATTTTTTGTATTTTTTCTTC
>BBPD01001019.1_pt1 | contig 17746 bp, 12 predicted proteins | sample 1344911 | NCBI WGS metagenome assembly BBPD01 (sample SAMD00019088, study PRJDB2971) | groundwater metagenome | biome: freshwater biome; feature: mineral spring; material: ground water | place: USA: CA, Sonoma | collected 2011-09 | depth surface m
CGAGCGCCTGCAAATGCCGGTGCTCATGCTCACCGCGCTGGACGGGGTGGAGGACCGGGTCACGGGCTTGCGCTGCGGGGCCGACGACTATCTGGGCAAGCCCTTTGCCTTCGATGAACTGCTGGCGCGCATCGAGGCGCTGCTGCGCCGCCCATCGGTGCTGGCTCAGAGCGCGCGCACGCTGCAGGTGGCCGACTTGCTGTTCGACCGCGACCAGATGCAGTGCTGGCGCGCCGGCCGAACCCTGAACCTGACGGCCAAGGAGCTGGCGCTGCTGGAGCTGCTCATGAGCGCGCCCGGGCGCCTGTTCAGCCGCGAGCGCATATTGGCCAACGTCTGGGGCAGCTACGAAGACCCACTCACCAACGTGGTCGAGGTCTATATCCGGCGCCTGCGCGCCAAGATCGATGAGGGGCACGCACTGGCCCTGATCAAGACCGTGCGCGGTCTGGGCTACCGGCTCGACGCCGTTGCGGCGACAACAGCGCCTAACTCATAAGCAAAACCGGCGTTGTACACTGCCCGCACTGCGCCCGCACCGGGTGCCCTCCTCCTAACCCCCAGCATGCTCACCGACGCCACACCGCACCGATCTTCCATTGCACCCTATGAAGCGCCCTTGGCCCACGTGCCGGGCAGTGTGTATTTCTGGTGGGCGTTTTTCGCCTTGGGCGTGGTGGCCTTGGGCTCGGGTTTGTGGGGGTTGGTGTGGCGCCGCGTGCGCCGGCGCCGTTTGCGCGCCGATCTGGCGCAATGGCCCAGCCAAGCCGATCGGGCCGTTCAAGCGCGTTTTTTGATCGAACTGGTGCGCCACCACCGGCTCAAACCCGCAGCGCAATGGGTCGAGGCGGTGGATCAGGCCGGCCAAAGCGAGGTCTGCACAGACCACGGAGATGATTCCGATCTCAACCCGCTGCTGGCCCTGCGCGACGCCGTCCATGAGATGGAGTACGTGGACTAGGTCCCCACACAAACCAGCCTAGGTCTAAGCCACGCCCGCCCGCACGCTGTTGCGGCCGGCTTTTTTGGCGCGGTACAGGTTGTGGTCGGCTTCGCGCAGCAAATCGTCGGCGCCGTGCATCAGGTCGAGTCGGGCGCAGCCCACGCCGATGCTGACCGTCACCGCCGGCCAGGCGGCCCCAGTAACACCGGGCTGGGTTTCTTGGTGCACGCGCTGGCGCAATAGCTCGGCCAGGTGCAGGGCGCCGTACTCGTCGGTATCGGTCAGCAGGCAGACAAACTCCTCGCCCCCGTAACGGGCTACGAGGTCGGTCGGGCGCTGCAGGCCGCTGGCCAAGGCAGCCGCCACCCGGCGCACACAATCGTCGCCGTTTTGGTGGCCGTGCGTGTCGTTGAAGCGCTTGAAGTGGTCGACGTCGATCAGCAGGGCGCTCAGGGGCGCACCGCTGCGCTGGCTGCGCGCCCACTCGATCGCCAGCCGTTCGTCAAAATGGCGCCGGTTGGCGATGCCGGTCAGACCGTCGAGAAACACCCAGCGGCGCAGCAAATCGCCCTGGCGCTTGAGCGTGAGGTGGGTTTTGACACGCGCGCGCACCACTTTGGTGTTGAACGGTTTGCCGATGAAATCGACCGCCCCCACGTCGAGGCCGTGGGCTTCGGAATCGGGGTCGGAGTTGGCGGTCAGGAAGATCACCGGGATGTCGTGCGTAAGCTCGTCGGCTTGCAGGCGCTGGCAGACCTCGAAGCCGTCCAAGCCCGGCATGACCACGTCGAGCAAGATCAGGTCGGGCTGCTGCTGGCGCGCGATTTCAAGCGCCTTGAGGCCATCGGTGGCGGCAAACACCTGGTGATCCGAAGCGAAGACGCGATAGAGCAGTTGCACGTTGACGGGCTGATCATCGACCACCAGCAGGCGCGGCCGGCGTTCGAGTGCATCCCCCAACGGGGTTCCAGGTGGCAAGGTTTGAGCAAGATCCATTAGGCAGGATTTTCATCCAAGTAAGCGTCGCATATGGCCAAGGCAGCAGAAAAATCAAGGTTCTGTACGGCTTGCAGCAACAGGGGCAGGCGTTCGCCCAAGGCGCCGGCATGTGGTGGGGCCAATTGCTGGGCCAAATCCAGCGCCTGCATATCGAACGCGAGCAAGCAAGCGCGCAGCCGCTGCAAGGCTTGGTGCAGCGCTGGGTCGGGTTGCGCGTTGGCCACGGGGGGCTGCAGCGGCGTTTGCTGCGGCGCAGCCGCGAAGGCGGGCTGTGTCAGGGCCTGCTGCAGCGCGGCAGCGGCGCCATCCAGGGCATCGAGCAAGGCCGCCAAGCTGGGCTCGGCCGCGCCCGGGCGCTGGCCAGCACCGGGCTGGGCCTCGGCAAAGGCCGCTTCGGCACGCGCCGCAGCCTGCGCCAGCGCTTGCGCCCCGACCGTGGCCGCCAAGCCCTTGAGGGTGTGGAGCTCGCGCACCGCCTCTGCTTGCGCGGGCGGCTGCCCTGAGGCCAGCCAGCCGCGCACCGCGTGGGCGTAGCGAGGCAAATCCGCAACCACTTTTTGCGCCACCTGGCTATACAAATCGTGCTGGCGCCCCATGCGCGACAGCGCCGCATCGAGGTCCAGCACCGGGGCGGTGGCGTTGGGTGCTGCTGCAGGTGCCAGCCCCTTGGGCCGCAGACGGGCCTCTGGCACGGCCAGCGCCTCGCCCCCCACCCAGTGGCGCAGCAGGGCCACCAACTGGTCGAGCTCAAACGGCTTGCCGATGTGATCCACCATGCCGGCCTCTAGGCAGGCTTGGCGGTCGCTCTCCATGGCGTTGGCGGTCATGGCGATCAGCGGCGGGCAGTGCGGGCCCAGCCCGGCGCGCAGCAGGCGGCTGGCCGTCAGGCCATCCATTTCGGGCATCTGCAAATCCATCAGCACCGCATCAAAATCGACTGGTGCGGGGTGGGCGGGCGCGCAGTCGTGCTCGTCGAAACCGAGTTGACGCAAGGCGGCGCGGCCGTGATCGGCCAGCGTCACGAGGGCGCCTTCGCCTTGCAAGAGCTCGAGCGCGATCTGCTGATTGATGCGGTTGTCTTCGACCACCAGCAGGCGCAGGCCCGGCAGGCGCTGCGCAGGGTCCGGGCTGGCCACGCTGCTGGGCAGGGGAGCGTGCGCCGCTTGCAGCTGCACCTGCTCCAGTGCCAGGCGCAGCATCGGGGACGTCACGGGTTTGACCAGTTGCACCGCGTGGCCCATATGGTCTGGTGCGCCTGCGGCCCCCCCTGCCCCCAGCAGGTCGCGGCCGTGCGCAGTGAGCCAAATCAGTTTGGGGCATAGCGGGGCCGGCACGGTCTGGCGCAGGCGCTCGATCGGGGCAAGATCGGTGGGTTCAAAAAACGAGCCATCGACCACTGCCACATCAAAGCCCGCAGGGTGGGGGGCGCCTTCTGGAGCGTTTGGATCCAAGGGTTGCAGCAGCAACTGCAAGGCTTGCATGGATTCGGCATCGGCCCCAAAAGCCAAGCAGTCGCAACCCAAATCGGTCAGCATGCGCTGCAGCAAAGCGCGCGCGGGTTGGTAGCTGTGCAGCAGCAGCACGCGCCAGCGGGGCAAGGGTCCCGTGGTAGGCATGGCCTCGGGCGCTTCGGTGGGCAGCGGAAAATGCAGCGTAAAGCTAAAAATGCTGCCGCGCCCGGGCACACTCAAAAGCTGAATATCGCTGCCCATCAGGCGCAGCAAGTGGCGGCTGATGGGCAGCCCCAGTCCGGTGCCGCCAAAGCGGCGCGTGGTCGAGCCTTCGGCTTGGGTAAAGCCGCTGAATATTTTTTCTTGGTGCTCGGTGGCAATGCCGATGCCGGTGTCACGCACCGTGACCTCGAGCGCGACTTGCTGTGCCGTCTGGTGCAACAGCTCGATTTTGAGCCGCACCTCGCCCTGCGGGGTGAACTTGATGGCGTTGCTGATCAGGTTGAGCAGCACTTGGTGCAGGCGCAGGTCGTCGCCCACCAACCGGTCAGGAATTCGCGGATCGACATCGAACAACAGCTCCAGCGGCTTGCTGCCCAGATTGACCGACAGCAGGGTCGAGAGGTTTTGCAGCAACTCGTCCAAAGCAAAAGGACGCGGGTCGAGCGCCATGCGTCCGGCCTCGATTTTGGAGAAGTCCAAAATGTCGTTGATCAAGCCCAACAGCGCCCGGCTGGCCCCTTCGGCCTTGAGGGCGTAATCGGCCTGGCGCGGATTGAGCCCGGTTTTTTTGAGCAAAGCCAGCATGCCCAGAATGGCGTTCATGGGGGTGCGGATTTCATGGCTCATATTGGCCAGAAACTGGCTCTTGGCGGCGCTGTTGGCCTCGGCCATTTCCTTGGCGTGGGTGAGCGCCGCCCGTTGCGCCTGGCGCTGCGCCTCGCGTTCGGTGATGTCTTGGATGGCCCCGATCACCTGCACCACCTGCTCGGCCTGCATCTGCGCCTCGCCCACCACATGCACGCGGCGCGCCTGCCCGCTGGCTGTCAGCAGATCGAGCTCCATGTCGATCGGCTGTGCGGCCTCGAAGGCCTGCTGCAAACCGGCCTCGAACTGCGCCCGTGCAGGCTGCGGACAGTGCGCCAGCGCTTGTTCCAGCGACGGTTGCTGCCCCTCGGGCAGTTCGTGAATGCGAAAGGTCTGCGCCGTCCATTCCAGCCGCATGCCCTCGCGGTGCACCATCCACCCCCCCACGCCAGCAATGCGCCCCGCGTTGTCCAAGAAGGCGCGGCTGGCCAGCAGCTGCGCCTCTTTGCGGCGCAAGTCGGTCACGTCCTGCATGATGCCGACCATGCGGCCGCGCTCGTTGCCCTCGCTCTCGGTCACCAGCCCAACCGATTTGAGGTGACGAATTTCACCCGAGGGCCAGCAGACCCGGAACTCGGCCTCGTAGTGCTTACCCCACTGCATCACATCCACCAGCAGCGCGTGCGTGTGCAACAAGTCGGCCGGGTGTACGCGCTGGCGCCACAGGCGGCGCAGCTCGCTCGAGGGCAGATCCTCCTCGATGGCAAAGTGCTCGCGCATCTGCCGGTTCCAGACCACATCGCCGCTGACCACGTCGATTTCCCAAACCCCGAGCTGCGCGCTGCGCGCCGCCAGCCGAAAGCGCTCGTTGGCGCGTTGCAACTCGACCTCGACCAGCTTGCCCGGCGTCACGTCGGTGTGTGTGCCAGCCATCCAGATCGGGCGCCCGTCTGGGCTGGTGCTGATGACCTTGCCGCGCGAATGCACCCAGACCCAATGCCCAAGGCGGTGGCGCAGGCGAAACTCGGACTCGAAAAACGGGCTGTCGCCGTTGAGGTGGGTTTCGATCAACTGCATGGTGCGCGTGAGGTCGCCTGGCTCCACGCGTTCGCTCCACCAGACCACCGTCAGGTGCTCGCTTTCTTGCCCCTCGTGGCCGATCATGGCCATCCAGTTGCGGTTGACCTGCAACTCCCCCGTTTCCACATTCCAGCGCCAGGTTCCGACTTGGGTGCCTTCGATCACCCCCACCAGTTCTTCGCGCTCGAGCATCAGTTGCTGCTCGATGCCTTTGCGCTGGCTGATGTCGAGCAAAATGCCAGCAATCAGCGCGGCCCGGCCATCGGAGTGGCGGCGCTGAATGCTGCTGCGGCTCAAAACCCAAACCCAGTGCCCTTGGGCGTGGCGCAAGCGAAACTCGACTTCATTGAGCGGCTGCTGCGCCGTCAGTTGCAGTTGCTGTACCTGCTGCACCCGCTGGCGGTCGTCGGGGTGCATGCGCGCCAACAGGTGCTCGGCCGAGCCCTGTAAGCTGCTCGGCCCTTCGCCCAGCATGGCGGCATACTGTTCGTCCACGGCCAGCAAGTCTTGATCGACCTGATAAGTCCAGGTGCCGGCGCCGGTGCCGCTCAAAATCAGGTGCAGCCGCTCGCTTTGTTCGCGCAAGCGCGCCTCGGCCAGTTTGCGCTCGGTAATGTCTTGTTGCAGTGAAATGTAGCCGGTCAAACGGCCCGCGGCATCGCGCACGGGCTGTATTTCCAGCGCCACCCAGTAGCCGCGGCCATCTTTGCGGCGGTTGAGCAGTTCGCCCTTGAACGGCGCCTCGTCGCGCAAGGCCTGCTTGAGTTGCGCCAGCACGGCGGGGTCGGTTTGCCCAAACTGCAACAAGCGGCCCGGGCTCTGGCCCAGGATTTCGGACAGGCTATAGCCCGAAATGCACTCAAAGCCGTGGTTGACCCATTCGATGCGCCCGCGCACATCGGTCACCACCACCGCGGTGTCGGCGTGCGTGGCCAGCATCGACAGGGCGCTGGCGGGATGGGTGGGATCGAGATTCGAAGCCAAATCTAAAAGATCCAAAATGGGGTGGGCGACCCGTTGCAACGGGCACTGGTGCAACGCATTATCGGGCATCGGACGCACGGCCCTAAGCCGTGTGAGCCCAGAACCGCTGCGGCCCCATCGGACCTTCAAACCCCCATGTAGCGGCCAGTTCGGTGGTTGACTGCAATGACCATATTCAGGGCCAGCGCCCCCAGCAGCGACAACAGCACCTGCTTGGGCGGCAGCAGCGTGAAGGCGAGCAGCAGGAGCAACGCATCGAAACCCATCTGCACCACCCCGGCGCGCCAGCCTAGGCGCTTTTGCAGATAGACCGCCAAAATCCCAATGCCGCCCAAACTGGCGTGGTGACGCAACAGCATCAAGATACCGGTTCCGGCCAGCAGCCCCGCCAGCACGGCAGCCAGCACCGGGTGCAGCCGCTCAAAACCCAGCCACAAAGGCAGCCACTGCACCCACAGCGCCAGCAAGGCCACGGCGGCAAAGGTTTTGAGGGTGAACACGGGCCCCAGAGTCAACCAAGCAAAGACATAAAACGGCAGATTGAGCACAAACAACAGCCAGCCCAGCGGCCAAGCGAATGCGTAATGCAGCAAAAATGCCAACCCGGTGGTGCCCCCTGTGAGCAGCAGCGCCTGCTGAAACATGAGCACGGCCAAGGCCACGAACAAACTGGCCACCAGCAGGCCCTGCGCGTCTTCAAAGTGGCTGTGTGGGGCTGCTGCGGCAACCCCGGCCAGTGGCGGCTGGCTCATGGCCCCCCCGCCCAGCCGACTTCAGCCAGCAGCACCCGGTTGCGCCCTTGCGCCTTGGCCGCATAGAGCGCCAGATCGGCCTGATGGATGAGCGCATCGGGTTCACTGGCATGCAAGGGTGCCACCGCCACCCCAACCGAAAGGCTCAGACTCAAACGGGCCCCGTTGACCCAGATCTCCAGCGCCGCAAAAGCCTGTCGCAACACTTGGGCGCGCTCATAGGCCACATCGGCCCCCATGCCGGGCAGCAGCAACAAAAACTCCTCGCCGCCGTAGCGGCAGGCAAGGTCTTCGCGGCGAATCGCATCATTTAGCAACTGCGCCAATCGAATCAGCACCTGATCGCCCGCGCCATGACCGTATCGGTCGTTGATTTGCTTGAAATGATCGATGTCAAGCAGCGCCACGCACAGCGGCAATTTCTCGCGCTGGCAACGCGCCCACTCTCTTTCTAGCGTTGATTGCAGGTAGCGCCGGTTGAACATGCCGGTGAGGGGGTCGCGAATGGCTTGTTCGCGCAGCTCCACCTGCAGCCGCTCGATTTCATGCAAGCGCTCGGACAGCGCGCCGTTGAGCGCTTGCAATTCAGACTCGCGCGCCCGCAGCGACTCCCGGGTTTTACGCAGCGCCAGCGTGCGCCGGTGTGCCAGCACACCGATACTGAGCAAATAAACCGACAAACCCAGCATAAAAATCAGCATCACCACGGTGCTCTCTTGGGGCTGAAATTGCCAGCCACCCAAGGTGCCGCCGAGCAGAGCCCCTGCAGCAAACAGACCGATCGCCCAGAAAATGCCGGAAACACCGCGAAAAATGGCATTATTGACCGCGCTGCTGATAAACAAGGCAAAAGCAATAAAGAATGGAAACCCCAGCCACGCCGCCCACGCACCAAACAAGAAGCTGTCAAGCCACAGATGCTGCAGCTCGGCCTGCCTAGGGTTGCCGGCCCGGCGAGCGCGCAGGTAAATCAGATGCGGGTACAGCAAAAACTGAACACCGAGCAAGACCCAAGCCCAAAGCGGCGGCTCTTGCCCCCACAAGTGAATGGCCAGCAATAGCAGCACGATCGGAAAACCCACGCTGCGAATCACCCAGTGGGTCGTGACGATCCAGTGCAAACGGGGTGCAGGCGTGGTGACAGACATGCCGAAAAATGTGATTTTTATAGTTTGGGTAGCATCTTGTTCAACTGCAAGCGGTTGTGCGTAGCAAGCAAGCGACCCGCATGGGCTGGCAAAAGAACAAGTGCTCGATTTGTATGAGAATAGCATATGCCCATGCAAACCGAACCCCCCTATTCCCATGATCAAAGCCCAAAAACCGGGCTTTTGTTGTGCAACCTCGGCACCCCCACCGCCCCCACCGCCGCGGCGCTGCGCCCTTATCTGGCGCAGTTTTTGAGCGACCCGCGGGTGGTCGAACTGCCGCGCTTGCTCTGGTGGCCGATTTTGCACGGCGTGGTGCTGCGGCTGCGGCCGCGCAAGTCAGCCGCCAAGTACGCCAGCATCTGGCTGCCCGATGGCTCGCCGCTCAAGGTCTGGACCGAACGCCAGGCCAAGCTGCTGCAGGGCTACTTGGGTGAGCGCGGGCACCACGTGCAGGTGCGCTGGGCCATGCGCTACGGCCAGCCGTCGGTGGCCAGCGGGCTCGATGCGCTCAAGGCCGCCGGTTGCACGCGCATTCTGGTGCTGTCCGCCTACCCCCAGTACAGCGCCGCCACCACCGCCAGCGTGGCCGACGCCGTATTTGCTTGGGGGCGCACGGTGCGCAACCTGCCTGAGCTGCGGCTGGTGCGCAACTACCACGACCAGCCCGAATACATAGCCGCGTTGGCGGCCTCGGTGCGCAGGCACTGGCAGGCACACGGACGCCCCAACGTGCTGCTGCTGAGCTTTCACGGCATGCCGGCGCGCACGCTCGAAAAAGGCGACCCCTACCACTGCGAATGCCACAAAACCGCGCGCCTGCTGGCCGAGGCGCTGGGCCTGAGCGCCGACCAGTACCGGGTCACCTTTCAGTCGCGTTTCGGCCGCGCCAAGTGGCTACAACCCTACACCGAACCCACGCTGATCGAACTGGCGCGCAGCGGTGTGGATCGGGTGGACGCGATCTGCCCCGGCTTCTCCTGCGACTGCATCGAGACACTGGAGGAAATCAACCTCGAAGCCCGCAGCGCTTTCCTTCAAGCCGGCGGCAAGGCGTTTCATTACATCCCCTGCCTCAACGACAGCCACGAGGGCATGCAAGCCTTGACCGCATTGTGCGAACAGCATCTGTTGGGCTGGCCCACTCGGCTGCCGCCCGACCCCAGCGCCTGCGCGCACAGCCGCCAGCGCGCTTTGAGCATGGGCGCCAAAAGCTGAGCAGGGCACTCCAATCTTTAACCCAAGGGCTCGCGAAAAGCCTACAATGGTAGAAGTGCTGCGGCGCAGCATGTGCAACCTGTCTGGCGTCCTTGATAGTTTAAGGCCCTCCCTGACCTGCGGTCGGGCTTAGCCGCCGCTGCGGACGCTGCCTTTGTTTTTTGACCCGATCCATTTTTTCCAAGGAGCCTGACCATGTTGACCGCCGAGCAAATGATTGCTGCCCACAAAGCCCAGATCGAAACCCTCTTTGGCCTTACCCAGACCGCCTTTGAGGGCGTCGAGCGCTTGCTGGAGCTCAACCTGCAAGCCACCCGGGCGGCGCTGTCCGAATCGTCCAACAACGCGCAAGCCTTGCTCAGCGTCAAGGACGCCCAGGAGCTGATGGCCTTGCAAGCCGCGCTGATGCAGCCCTTGGCCGAAAAAACCGCTGCCTACAGCCGCCAGTTGGTTGAAATCGCGGCCGGTACCGGCTCGGGCTTGGCGCGCTTGGCGCAAGCCCAAGGTGCCGAGGCCCAACAAAAATTCATGGCCGTGGTGGACAACGTGGCGCGCAACGCGCCGGCTGGCTCTGAAACGGCTGTGGTGGTGATGAAAAATGCCGTGGCCTCGGCCAACACCGCCATGGAAACGGTGCAGCGTGCCGTCAAGCAGGCCACCGAGGTGGCGCAATCCAATTTCCAAAACATGAGCGATTCGGCCTTGGCGACCGCCAAGGCCACCCCGACCCCGGGTGGCACAAAACGCTGATTGCGTCCGTTTAACCAGGGTTACGCCGCCGCAATGGGGCGCAGGTGTTGCCTGAGCTGGGGCAGCATGTGTTCCATGGCGGCGCGCCCGGCGGCAATGGCTTGTTGCCGCACGCCAAAGTCGGCGCTGCCCATGCCCGCCAAATCGGGCCGCACCACGGTATCGGCCCCGGCCAGCGCCAGCCGGTTGATGCTCTGGCCCATGATGGTGAAGGTGCGCAGCAGCACGCGCAGCGCATCGGTGGCATACCCTTCGCTGAGGGCGCTGGAAATGTCCACCGCCAGCACCCGCTCGGCGCCCATGGCGCGCGCCTGCTCCACCGGCACCGGCGCCACCAGCCCGCCATCCACGTAGTCGCGCCCGGCAATTGATACCGGCGTGAACACCCCCGGCACGGCGCTGGAGGCGCGCACCGCCAGCCCGCTGTCGCCACGCCTAAACAGCACCCCGGCGCCGCTGCCCAGGTCGGTGGCCAGCACACCCACCGGCAGCGCCAGCTCCTGCAAGGGCCGGTTTTGCACCATGCGGTTGACCATGCGCGCCAGCGCCTCGCCGCGCAGCAGGCCGCGGTTGAACAGCGGCAGCGACCAGTCGGTGATGGTCACCTCCTCCATCTCCAGTGCGGCCTGTTCCAACTGTTGCCCGTTCATGCCGCTGGCGTAGAGCACCGCCACCAGGCTGCCGGCCGAGGTGCCGGCCACCAGCGCCGGCCGTATGCCCTCGCGCTCCAACACCTGAATCACGCCAATGTGGGCAAAACCGCGTGCCGCGCCACCTCCGAGCGCCAAGCCCAGTCGCGGCGGGCGCAACGGGGCCGGGGTGGGTGGCGCAGGCACGGGCGCCGGGCCCACGCCCAAGGTCCCGCAACCGGCCAGCGCGAGCAGCATCCCGGCAGCCGCAGCGCGCCGGCTCAGGCCACCCAACCGAGTCGCGTCCGCACCCGTCGCGTCATCTGTGAAATTTTCCATCAACCGCCCGTAATTCAAACAGGAATCATTTTCGTTTGTGCTAAGATAGCGCCGCGTCTCTCCCACGCAACAGCAATCCGCCCGATCAACCCACCCACCGCAAACTCACCATGACACTGCGCAAAACCCTGACCTTAGCCTTGAGCGCGCTCACGATCTCAGCCCTTGCCGGCACGGCCATCGCCCAAGATCGGGTGCTCAACCTGTATTCTGCCCGCCACTACCAGTCGGATGAGCTGATCTTCGCCGAGTTCACGCGCACCACCGGCATACGCATCAACCAGGTGCAGGCCGACGACGCCGGCATCATGGCCCGCCTGCGTGCCGAAGGCGCGGCCTCTCCGGCTGACGTGGTGCTGCTGGTCGATGCCGCCCGGCTGGCGCTGGCCGACAGCCAAGGCATGTTCCGCCCGATCCAATCCGCCGCGCTCAACGCCGCCATCCCGCCCAACCTGCGCGCCGCCGCCACCCCGCAAGGCGTGACATGGTACGGCTTTTCGGCCCGGGCGCGCGTGATCGCCTTTGACCCGGCGCGTGTGCGCCCCGAGCAAATCGCCACCTATGAGCAACTGAGCGACCCGGCCCTGCGCGGCATGATCTGCTCGCGCTCGGGCTCGCACCCCTACAACCTGACGCTGTTTGCTGCGATGATCGAGCGCCACGGCGAAGCACGCACCGAAACGTGGCTGCGCGGCGTGGTGGCCAACTTGGGCCGTGCACCGGTGGGCGGCGACACGGATCAGATTCGCGCCGTGGCTTCCGGCGAATGCGCCATCGGCATCACCAACAGCTACTACGCAGCGCGCCTGATGCGCTCGGCCCGCCCCGAAGACCGTGCCGTGATGGAGCGCGTGCGCCTGCTGCATCCCAACCAAGCCACCAGCGGCACGCACATGAACGTGGCCGGCGGTGCCGTGGCACGCCACACCCGCCAGCCTGAAATGGCGCAGCAGTTCATGGAGTTCTTGGCTACGCCGTTTGCGCAGCGCACCTTTGCCGATGCCAACAACGAGTTCCCGGCCGCCCGTGGCGTGACCATCGACAACCCGGCCCTGCGCGCCTTGGGCGGTGCATCCGGCGCCTTTAAGCAAGACGAACTGCCGCTGGGCGACGTGGCGCGGCACCTGACGACGGCGCAGCGTCTGCTGGACCGCACCGGTTTTCGTTAATCGATGCAGTGGGTCGGCCTAGGCCGGCCTAGGCTCCCGACAAACCCGCCCCAAGCTCGCGCTGGGGGCGGGTTTTTTGTCCCATAATTGACGCACACGTCAACTAGGAGCGACGCTCATGCAGATCGAAGGCAAGGTATTCATCGTCACCGGCGGCGCATCGGGCTTGGGTGAAGGCACGGCGCGCCATTTGAGCAGCTTGGGCGGCCGGGTGCTGCTGGCCGACCTGAAGGTCGAAGCCGGCCAGGCGCTGGCAGCCGAAATCGGGGCCGAATTCATGCCCTGCGATGTATCGAGCGAGGCCGACGGCCAGGCGGTGGTGCAGCGCGCCTGCGAGCTGGGCTACTTGGCGGGCTTGGTCAACTGCGCCGGCATCGCTGCAGCCGAAAAAACCGTGGGCAAAAACGGGCCGCACGAATTGGCGCTGTTTGCCAAAACGCTGCAAGTCAACCTGCTGGGCAGCTTCAACATGATCCGCCTGGCCGCCGCCGCCATGAGCCGCAACGCGCCCGAGCCCAGTGGTGAGCGCGGGGTCTTGATCTCTACCGCATCGGTCGCCGCCTACGACGGCCAGATCGGGCAAGCCGCCTACGCCGCCTCCAAAGGCGGGGTGGTGGGCATGACGCTGCCGATCGCGCGCGACCTGGCGCGCAACGGCATCCGCAACATGACGATCGCCCCCGGTATTTTCGGCACTCCGATGCTCTTTGGCATGCCACAAGAGGTGCAAGACGCGCTCGCTGCCAGCGTGCCCTTCCCCTCGCGCCTAGGCCGGCCGCTGGACTACGCCCGGCTGGTGCAGCACATCATCGAAAACGAAATGCTCAACGGCGAAGTGATCCGCCTCGACGGCGCGATCCGGCTGCCGCCGCGCTAACGCAGCCGAACGCCGGGGGCGCTAAGATGGGCGGCTCAAACATGCGAACCCCTCCCCTGCCATGACGGCCTCTACCCCCCAAGACATCGCGCGCGAAGCGGTCAAGCGCCTGACGGCGCGCAAACTGCCGCCCACGCCCGAGAATTTTCAAACCTACTACCACGAGGTGGCCGGCACCCGGCCGCTCAAGCCCTTTCCGCTCGAAAACCTGCGCCAGATCGCGCAGGCACTGCCCGACGCCACCCCGGCGCAGCAACGTTTCAAGACGCAGTTTGGCAAGGCGGTGTCGCTGCACAGTTGGGAAGATCTGGAAAAAGCCCTCACGCAGCAGATCAGGAGCCAAGCCCCCACCGAAGCCCCTGCAACAGCGCCTACCGTCACGCTCCCGGCCCAGGAACGGGAGCGCTTCCCGCCCGACTTGCTCGAACAAATGGCGCGCCTCGTCGGCAACGCCCTGCCCGCCGTGGGCAACGACGACCGCAAAGTGGTGGAGTTGGCCGATGACTTGATGCGCTATCTGCGCCTGCCCGACCAGCATCCGCCTGCGCTGCGCAAGCTCATGGCCGACTTTGCCTTTAGGCTCTCCTTCGTGGCCGAGGAACAGGCCGCCATCCGCGAAACGCTGCTCAAGCTGCTGCACGCCGTGCTCGACAACGTGCGCGCCCTCAACCCGGAGCAGCCGTGGCTGCAAAAGCAGCTCAGCGCCATGATCGCAGTGGCCCAGCCGCCCTTGTCGATCCGCCGCCTCGAGGAAGCGCAGTCGCGCCTCAAAGACCTGACCCGGCTCCAGCTCGAGACGCAAGAGCAAATGCTGGCGGCCCAAAACGCGATGAAAGAGACCTTGGCCGTGTTCATGCAGCGCCTGGGCGAAACCGCCGCCAGCAGCGAGCAGTACCAGCAGCGCTTCGAGCACTTTGCGCACCAACTCGAGCGCTCCACCAGCCTGGCCGAAATGACCCCGGTGTTGCAACAGGCCATTCAGTCGGCGCGCAGCCTGGCGCTGGATAGCCAGCGCACCGGTGCCGATCTGGGGGCGCTGCGCCAACGCGCCAGCCAGGCCGAAGCGCAAGTGGCGCAGTTGCGCGACGAACTGCAACGACTGAGCGAACAGGCCAGCCACGACGCGCTCACCGGCGCCCTGAACCGCAAGGGCATGACCGATGTGCTGGAGCGCGAAACCTCGCGCGCGCAGCGCCTGGGCAGCAGCTTGTGCCTGGCCTTGCTCGACCTGGACGACTTCAAACGCCTCAACGACCGCCTCGGCCACCTCACGGGCGATGCCGCTTTGCAGCATCTGGCCACCGTGGCCAAGGCCGCGCTGCGCCCGCACGACTCGCTGGCGCGCTACGGCGGTGAGGAGTTTTTGATCATCCTGCCCGACATCGAACCCGACGAAGCGCTCGAGGTGGTGCGCCGGGTGCAGCGCGAGCTTTCAACCCAGTTGTTCCTGAGCGGCAGCGAGCGCGTGCTGATCACCTTCAGCGCCGGCGTGACGCAACTGTTCGAGCACGAAACGCTGGCGCAGGCGCTGGAGCGCGCCGACCAAGCCATGTACGCGGCCAAGCGGGCCGGTAAAAACCGCGTCTTGCGTGCTTGAGGTGCTTGCGTTGTTTGAGGCTCCCTCGCCGTGAGCATTCCACAAGCCTTTTTGCAAGAGCTGCTGGCCCGGGTCGATATCGTTGAAGTCGTGGGGCGCCATGTGGCGCTCAAAAAGGGCGGCGCCAACTTTCTTGGTCTGTGCCCTTTTCACGACGAAAAATCGCCCTCCTTCACGGTCAGCCCGACGAAGCAATTTTTTCACTGTTTCGGTTGTGGCAAGAGCGGCAGCGCGCTCGGCTTTTTGATGGAGCACACCGGCGCCGGCTTCATTGAGGCGGTGCAAGACCTGGCGCAGCAAGCCGGGCTGAGCGTGCCGCAAGATGAAGAAACCCCGGAACAAAGGGCGCAGGCGTCGGCCCTGCGGCGCCAGCGCAGCAGCCTCTCGGAGTTGCTGGAGCAGGCCGCGCAAGCCTACCAGCAGCAGCTCAAGGGGGCGCCGCAAGCGGTGGATTACCTCAAGCGCCGCGGCTTGAGTGGCCAAATTGCCAAACAGTATGGGATCGGCTACGCCCCCGGGCAGTGGCGCTTTTTGTCCACCGCAGTGGCCGATTATCAAAACCCGCTGCTGGTCGAGGCCGGGTTGGTGATCGAGGCCCATGCGGCCCATGAAGCGGGTGCCGATGCGGCCGCTGCGCCTGAATCGGGCAGCGGCTCGGGGCGCAGCGGCAAGCGCTACGACCGCTTCCGGGACCGCATCATGTTCCCGATCCGCAACGTCAAAGGCCAGTGCATCGGCTTTGGCGGCCGGGTGCTGGGAGCGGGCGAACCCAAATACCTGAACTCGCCCGAGACGCCCCTGTTTTCCAAGGGGCGCGAGCTCTATGGCCTGTTCGAGGCGCGCAGCGCCATCCGCCACGCCGGCTGCGTGCTGGTCACCGAAGGCTATATGGACGTGGTGGCTCTGGCCCAGCACGGCTTGGGCTATGCGGTGGCCACGCTGGGCACCGCCTGCACGCCGGAGCAGGTGCGGCTGCTGTTTCGCTTCAGCGACACGGTGGTGTTTGCCTTCGATGGCGACAGCGCGGGCCGGCGCGCCGCCCGCAAGGCCCTGCCGGCCGCCCTGCCTTGGGTGGGCGACACGCGCAGCGTCAAGTTTCTTTTTTTGCCGCCCGAACACGACCCCGACAGCTTCATTCGAGCCCACGGCGCGCCGGCATTCGAGCAAGCGCTGGCGCAAGCCCTGCCCTTGAGCCGCTTTTTGCTCGATGTGGCGGCCGAGGGTTGCGCGCTCGACACGCCCGAAGGCCGCGCGCGCCTAGCCAGCCAGGCCGAGCCCCTATGGAGCGCGCTGCCCGAGGGCGCCTTCAAACACCAGATGTTGCTGGAGCTGGCCGATCGGGTGGCCCTAGACGGACGCGACCTGCTCGCGCTGTGGCAACCCAAGCCACCGCACGCATCCAAGGCGCCACGCCGTGTACCCGGGCGAACCGCTGCCGATCCGGGCTACCCTCGGAGCAGCCCATCCAACCCGCCCAACCCGCCCTACCCGCCCACTGCGACGGCTACGGCCTCAGCGGCGCTCGATTTGCCCCCCCCTGCACGGCGGCACGACCTCCAGCCAACCTCGGAGGGCGCACGTGCCAGCGCCCCTTGGCCCGGGTTTGCGCCCCCGCGTGCCCAGCGCCCAACCCGGCGCACGCCGCGCGGTCTGCTCGGGCGCGCCGACCGGGTGGCGCGCATCGTGCTGGCCGCCTCGCAGGCCTGGGACTGGCTCAGCGCCGACGACCACCAGTTGCTGGCCCAGCAAGCGGCGCCACACGGGGCGCTGTTTGCCTGGCTGGAGGGTCAGTGGCTTGAACACGGCCCGCAGCCGTGGGCGGCGCTGCGTGAAGCGCTGCGCGGTCAAGCCTTTGAGGCGCTGGCGCTGGAATTGCACAGCGGCGGCATGGTTCTGGAACAAGCGGCGGCCCCAGCGCATGCGCCCAGCGAAGCCCTTGACCCCACCGACCCCTCCGGCGTGCGCAGCGAACTGCGCGAATTGCTGCGGCTGCTGCACATCGAACGGCTGATGCAGCTCGAAAACGAATTGATCGCCCATGCCGCAGCCGACGCCGGGCAAATGCAGCGCTACCGAGAGGTGACGGCGCAGCGAAAAATCCTGCAAAACAGCAAGACCTGACGCCGCCTTGGGCCAGATCGGGCCGGCCCTTAACCAATCAGGCAAATTTGCAAACCAAGCGGCCTATCGACTGATGGGCTACAATGACCGGTTAGCACAAGTGCGACAGCAGCACCTCCGAACCGGCCAACGCCCATGCATGGGCAACAGGGCTCCAAGCCCCCGGCCACTGGTCATCCAGCCCTCGCAAGGACTGCACCCCAAATGTTCGCCCGCCCAACTTGTGCCGCACTCCCCCTGACGGGGCTTGAGTACCTTTTGTGTTGCCCTTGTTCGCCCCTATTCGTTCCTGTGCGCGTCGGCTGGCTCTATGCCGCTGCCGCCCCACCCATCGCTCGGGTTTTGGCCCGTGCAGAAAGCGCCGTTCGTGAGCTCAAAAAAACCGACTGCCCAAGCCCCCGCCAGTGCCCCAGTGGCCAGCGAAGCAGCTTCCAGCCTAGAGCCGATTGGCGCTGCGGCGCCCGCAGCCCGTAACAAGCCGGCCCGCAGCAGCGCCAGCAAGCCAGCGACGGCACCTCGTGCCAACAAGGCTGCGGCGGCAACGCCTGCACCGCTGGTAGCCGCAGCAGCGCCCGCCGAGCTTGCCGCCGAGGCCGTGGCGCCCGCAAGCAAGCGCAGCCGCAAGCCCAAGGCAAGCCCCAAGTCTGCTCAGGATCCGATCCCGGCGGCGCCTTCGGACAGAGACGAAGTCGACCTGATCGACCTCGAAGAAGAATTCAGCGTCGAGACCGAAGCCGGTGAAGCCGACCACGTCACCGACGCCGCCGATGCCACCGAGCCGGCCGAAAAAGCCAAGCCCTTGCGCATGAAAATCAGCAAGGCCAAAGAGCGCGCCCTGATGAAGGAGTTCGGGCTCGACGACACCGTGCTCACCGAAGAAGA
>BBPD01000847.1_pt1 | contig 17726 bp, 12 predicted proteins | sample 1344911 | NCBI WGS metagenome assembly BBPD01 (sample SAMD00019088, study PRJDB2971) | groundwater metagenome | biome: freshwater biome; feature: mineral spring; material: ground water | place: USA: CA, Sonoma | collected 2011-09 | depth surface m
ACTCTGCTGCGGGGTGGAGCAGTCTGGCAGCTCGTCGGGCTCATAACCCGAAGGTCGCAGGTTCAAATCCTGCCCCCGCTACCAGTTTTGCGTCGAATCCTCTGCTCCGGATTGACGCTTGGCTGGGCCGATCATTCCGTGCTGCGGGATGGTCGGCTCCCGGAAAGTGGATGTACCGGAAAGGGCCTCTTGGCCCTTTTTTGTTTTCGTTTATTCCCCCTAGGCGCATGAGCACGAAGACCGACGAACTCACCGCACTGCTGGCACCCGTTGTGGAAGGGCTTGGTCTCGGCCTTGAGCTGCAGGGTATCGAGTTCGCCGCCTCGCGAAGCCACGGCTTGTTGCGTCTGTACATCGATGTCGCGTCGGGCGAGCGCCACATCACCGTCGAGGACTGCGAGGCGGTCAGCCGCGAAGTCTCGGCGGTGTTGGACGTCAACGACCCGATCGCCAGCGCCTACACGCTCGAAGTCAGCTCGCCGGGTCTCGACCGGCTGCTGTTCACCCCGGCGCAGGCGATGCGCTTTGTCGGGCAGCAGGCCAAGTTGGCCTTGGCACTGCCGCAGGATGGCCGCCGGCGTGTGCAAGGTGCCATCTTGCGAATGGACGGTTCATTGCTGGTCTTGGGTTTGGCGGAAGGCGGCGAGTTTGCCGTGTCCTTCGACAACATCGAAAAAGCGAGGCTGGTGCCGGATTACGCGGCGCTTGGCCTCGAAATGACTGCACCCAAACCGCCGCGCCCGCGTCGGAAGCGCGCCGAATCCCCGAATTGAAGCACCACCACTGAGCCGGCCTGAGGTCGCGCTGTCGCGGAGTCAAACATGAGCAAGGAATTGTTGCTGGTCATCGAAGCGGTCGCCAACGAAAAGGGCGTGCCGCGTCAGGTCATCCTCGAAGCGATGGAGGCCGCATTGGCTTCGGCCGCGAAAAAGCGCTACCCCGAGCAGGATGTCGCCTGTCGAGTGGTGATCAGTCCCAAAGACGGCACCTACGAAACCTTCCGTCGCTGGGAGGTGGTGGCCGACGATGTGGTGATGGAATCACCGGAGCGGATGATCCGCTTGATGGATGCCGTGGACGAGCGCGAGGGCGCACAGGTTGGCGAATTCATCGAGGAACTGATCGAGAATCCCGAGTTCGGCCGGATCAGCGCGCAGGCCGCCAAGCAGGTGATCGTGCAGCGCGTTCGTGAGGCCGAGCGCCAGCAGGTGGTCGATGCTTGGCAGGATCGCGTCGGAGAGCTTGTCACTGGCGTCGTCAAGCGCACCGAGCGCGGCGGTCTCTTCGTCGATCTCGGTGGTAACGCCGAAGCCTTCATCCCGAAGGACAAATCGATCCCGCGTGATGCGCTTCGCCCCGGTGATCGTGTGCGTGGCTTGCTCTGCGAAGTGCGTGCGGAGGCGCGTGGTCCGCAGCTTTTCATCAGTCGCAGCGCGCCCGAGTTCATGATGGAGCTATTCAAGATTGAAGTGCCTGAAGTGGGCCAGGGCATCGTCGAGATCAAAGCGGCGGCGCGCGACCCCGGCGACCGCGCCAAGATCGCTGTGCTCGCGCACGACCACCGCACCGACCCGATCGGCGCTTGCATCGGCATGCGTGGTTCGCGCGTGCAAGCGGTCAGCAACGAGTTGAACGGCGAGCGCATCGACATTGTGCTGTGGTCGGATAATGCCGCGCAGTTCGTCATCAACGCGATGGCGCCTGCCGAAGTGCAGTCGATCATCGTCGATGAGGAGCGTCATTCGATGGATCTCGCCGTGGCTGAGGAGAAGCTCGCTCAGGCCATCGGTAAAGGCGGTCAGAACGTGCGCCTTGCCAGCCGTTTGACCGGCTGGCAACTCAACGTCATGACCCAAGACCAGATCTCGGCGAAGTCGGAAACCGAGCAGGCCAGCGCCCGCAAGCTGTTCATGGACAAATTGGAAGTCGACGAGGAAATCGCTGGTATTTTGGTCGGCGAGGGTTTCAACACGGTCGAGGAAATCGCCTACGTGCCGGTCGCCGAGCTGTTGGCGGTGGATGGCTTCGACGAGGACATCGTCGAGGAGCTCCGCGCTCGCGCTCGCGACGCACTGCTCACCGAAGCGCTTGCGGTCGAGGAGGGCCTCGAAGAGAGCAAGCCGGCAGCCGACCTGCTTTCGCTCGAAGGCATGGACGAAGCCACCGCCTACGCGCTTTCTGGACGCGGCATCGTCACCCGCGATGACCTCGCCGAGCTGGCCGTCGACGAGATTGCAGATATCGAGGGCATGGACGCAGCCCGCGCCGCCACCCTCATCATGGAGGCGCGCAAGCACTGGTTCGTCTGAGCCGTCTTGCCCGCTGCCGCACGTCACATTTCGCGCCGCTTACGGCGCAACGCATCCAAGGAAGCCCTTCCGAATGTCCGAGGTCACCGTCCGTTCCCTGGCCCAGGTGCTGAACCTGCCCGTTGAGAAGCTGCTTGAGCAGCTCTCCGGTGCGGGCATGCAGTTCACCGGGCCGGACCAGGTGGTCAGCAGTACCGAGAAGATGAAGCTTCTCGGGTTTCTGCGCCGCACCCATGGCAAGGATGAAAAGCCGGCCGAAGAGGCTGGCCCGAGCCGCGTCACTTTGCAACGCCGCAAAGTGGAGGAACTCACTGTCGGCGGTGGCAAAACGAAGGCCACCGTTGCCGTCGAGGTGCGCCAGAAGCGTACCTACGTCAAGCGTGCCGACGTGGATGTTGGTGCCAGTGTCGGTGCCAACCAAGAGCGCGAGGACGCGGTGCGAAAGCTGGCCGAATCGCAAGCGCGCTCCGATGCCGAGCGCAAGGCGCTCGACGACACCGACCGCCTTCGTCGCGAAAAAGACGCCAAGGATCGCGCCGCTCGCGACGCCAAGCTTGGTGTCACGCCGCGTGCGACCGAGGCTCCCATCAGTGCTATGCCGTCCGCTTCCGCCGAGTCCGAAGCGGCACCCGCTCGCGTCGGCGCAGCCGATCCCGTAGCTGTAGCCGAAGCCCCCGCAGCCGTCGACGCTAGCGCTGGCGAGCGGCCAGCCATTCAGATGCCCAGCCGCGCCGACACCGAGCTTGCCGCCCGCGCCCGCGAAGCAGCGAATCGCCGTGGCAAGGGTGGTCGCGAAGAACCAGCTCCCGCCAGTGATCGCACCGGCCGTTTCGTCGGTGGCCAGTTGCACTTGAGCGAGGGCGCACATGCGCGCCGCAGCGCCGGCAACAATCGCAAGAAGCCGGGAGGGCGCACGCGCAGTCCCGAGCCGTCACGCGGTGGCGGTAACAACGCCGGCACACACGCCTTCCTGCGCCCTGTCAACCCTGTAACCCGTGAGGTGGCCGTCGGCGATGCGATCAGCGTCGGCGATCTCGCCAACAAGCTGGCGATGAAGGGCGGCGAAGTCGTGAAGGCCCTGTTCAAGATGGGTGTCATGGCCACGTTGAATCAGACCATCGACCACGACACCGCGGTACTCGTCATCGAGGAGCTCGGGCACAAGGCTGTACGTGCCACCGAGGATGACGCGGAACTGGCCTTGGCCGCGCACATCGAGGCTGGCCAAGGCGCGCGCAGCACGCGGCCTCCCGTTGTCACCATCATGGGCCACGTCGATCACGGCAAAACCTCGCTGCTCGACTACATCCGCCGCACCAAGGTTGCATCGGGCGAAGCCGGTGGTATCACCCAGCACATTGGCGCGTACCACGTTGAAACCGGCAAAGGCGTGGTGACATTCCTTGATACTCCGGGCCATTCCGCGTTCACCGCGATGCGTGCGCGTGGCGCCAAGCTCACCGATCTCGTGGTGCTCGTGGTTGCGGCTGACGATGGCGTCATGCCGCAGACCGTCGAAGCCATCAAGCACGCGCGTGCTGCCAAGGTTCCGCTGGTGGTGGCGATGAACAAGATGGATAAGCCGAACATCAATATCGACAACTTGAAAAGTGGCTTGTCGCAGCATGAAGTGACTTCGGAAGAGTGGGGCGGCGATACGCCTTTCATTCCGGTATCGGCCAAGACCGGTATGGGCATCGATGCCTTGCTCGACGCCATCCTCGCGCAGGCGGAAGTGATGGAGCTTGCTGCTCCCGTCGAGGGTAAGGCTGCTGGCACGGTGATCGAGTCCGCGCTGGACAAGGGCCGCGGCCCGATCGCGACGGTGCTGGTGCAGCAGGGCAAGCTCACCAAAGGCGATTACCTCGTCTGCGGTACGCAGTATGGCCGCGTTCGCGCGTTGTTCGACGAAACCGGGAAACAGGTTGATTCGGCGGGCCCGTCCATTCCAGTGGTGTTGCTCGGTTTGTCCGGTGTTCCAAACTCGGGCGACGACTTCGTGGTGGTGGCCGATGAGCGCTTGGCCAAAGACGTCGCGCAGCAGCGCGAGGCCAAGACCCGCGAAGCCAAGCTGGTGCGGCAGGCCAGCCGCATGGAAGACGTCATGGCCCAGATGGGCAAGGGCGAGGGGCAGCAGCAACTCAACTTGGTCATCAAGGCCGATGTGCAGGGTTCGGTCGAGGCGCTGCGCGATTCGCTGGTGGCGCTGTCGAACGACATGATCCGAATCAATGTGGTGCAGTCCGGCGTTGGTGGCATCACCGAGTCGGAAGCCGTACTGGCTGCGGCGGCGAAGGCGGTGGTGATCGGCTTCAACGTTCGTGCCGATGCCGCTGCGCGCAAGGTCATCGAGGGCAATGGTCTCGATCTGCGCTACTTCTCGATCATCTACGACGTCATCGATCAGGTGAAACAGGTCGCTTCGGGTCTGCTCGGCAAGGAGATCCGCGAGGAGATCATCGGCATCGCCGAGGTGCGCGACGTGTTCCGCAGCTCGAAATTCGGTGCGGTCGCTGGCTCGTTGGTGGTCGAAGGCACGGTCAAGAAATCGAAGCCGATCCGCGTGCTCCGCAATCAAGTGGTCATCTTTCAGGGCGAATTGGAGTCGCTGCGTCGCTACAAGGAGAACGTCGAGGAAGTGCGTTCCGGAACCGAGTGTGGCATCGCGGTGAAGGCCTACAACGACGTCAAGCCGGGCGACATGATCGAGTGCTTCGAGCGCATTGAAGTGGCGCGGACACTCTGATGCCGAAGCGGTCCTTCTCGCGTACCGATCGCCTTTCGGCCCAGTTCCGCCGCGAACTGGGCCAGATGGTGCACGAGGCGGTACTCGAGCACTCCTTGCCTTCGGCCAGCGTTTCCGACGTCGAAGTAACGCGAGATCTCTCGCATGCCAAGGTGTTTGTCACCGCGCTGAATCCCGAGCGTTCCACCGAAGTCGTCAAGGCACTGAACGTGCTTTCGAAGGGCTTCCGTCAAACGCTCGGCAAGATGCTGCGCATCCGACAGGTGCCCGAGTTGCATTTCCACTACGACGAATCGGTGGATCGCGGCGAGAAGATCGAGCTATTGCTGCGCGAGGCAGCGCAGCAGGATGCTGCCGCTCGTGTAGCAGCCAGAGAGCTTGACGCTTTGCCGGGCGACTCCGCCGCCGACGCTGCGAAAATCGACACAGTCGACTGATCCGGTGCCCGTCCGGGCACTACGTCGTATCTTTGCCATGCAGCGCCTTCCTCTCCGTTCCATCGATGGCCTGCTGCTGCTGGATAAGCCCGCAGGACTCAGCTCGAATGCGGCGCTGCAAAGGGTGCGCAAGCACTATCGTGCCGAGAAAGCCGGGCACACTGGCAGCCTCGATCCACTCGCCACCGGCCTGCTGCCGATTTGCTTCGGCGAAGCCACCAAAATCGCTGGCTTGTTGCTCGGCGCGCGCAAGGCCTACGAAACCGAAGCACGTTTCGGTGTGGTCACCGATACCGACGATGCCGATGGTCGGGTGTTGCGTGAGCGCGAGGTTCCACTGCTGGACGCGCATGCCGTCGAGCGCGTGCTGAAGCGCTACGTCGGACGTATTTCGCAGCGCCCACCGATTTATTCTGCGCTGAAACAGGGCGGCGAGCCGCTGTATGCCAAGGCGCGCCGTGGCGAAGTCGTCGAAGTCGCCGAGCGCGAAGTCGAAGTTCACGCGCTGGAGTTGCTGGCCATCAATGGTGCCTCGTTGCGCTTGCGCATCACCTGCGGCTCGGGCACCTACGTGCGCAGTCTGGTTCGCGATATTGGCGAGGATCTCGGTTGCGGCGCGCATGTCGTCGCCTTGCGCCGCCTTTGGGCCGAACCTTTCCGCACGCCGAGGATGATCACGCTCGATGAGGTCGAGGCGATCGACCGCAATAGCCCGCCGGGCCTCGCGGCACTGGACAGCCTGCTGATGCCGGTGGAATCTGCGCTGATCGACTGGCCGCGCCTCGATCTCAATGACGCTGAGGTGCTAAGACTCAGTCACGGGCAGAGCCTCGTCGGGCGGTCATCGGTGGCGAATGGCGTCATGGCGGCTTTCGCACCCAGCGGACGCGTCGTCGGTCTTGTCGAAGGCCGCGCTGGCGTCGTGCATCCGCAACGCTTGTTCCGCTGGGCGGCGATGGCCTTGAGCACGGGCAGCCATTAGGCGTGAAAAACTTGTTCAAAGCTGCATTCGGGCTTACAATTCGCGCGCCTCTTTCGAGGCATCCCCCATCAACCGGCGAAGACCGCGGTGCGTCCATAAGCGACGTTCCTGCGCCTTCTGCATCACGAGAACGTCTATGAGCATCGATTCCAGCCAGATCATCAACAACTTCGCGCGTGGCGCCAATGACACCGGTTCGCCGGAAGTGCAGGTCGCTCTGCTGTCGGCCCGTATCGAACACTTGGCCGAGCACTTCAAGGCGCACAAGCAGGATCACCACAGCCGGCGCGGCCTGTTGAAAATGGTGAACACGCGCCGTCGCCTTCTGAGCTATCTGAAGGACAAAGACATGGAGCGCTACAAGACGCTCATCGAGCGCCTCGGCCTGCGCCGTTAATTGATTTCCCGCGCGGCGCAGAAATGCGCCGCGCTGCATTTCGGGGCCCAAGAAGGCCCCCGCTGCGGTAACGCGGCAACCGAGCCAGGGGGCAGGGGCGCCCGGCCGGACCGAATCGAACGACAACCTAAAGAGAATACAACGTGGCGAAACACACCAAGACCTTCCAGTACGGCCAGCACGAAGTGACGCTGGAAACGGGCGAAATTGCTCGCCAGGCCGGTGGCGCCGTCCTCGTCAAGATGGCGGACACCGTCGTCCTCGTGACCGTCGTCGGTAACAAAAGCGTCCGTGAAGGCATGGACTTCTTCCCGCTAACCGTCGACTACCAGGAAAAGTTCTACGCCGGTGGCCGTATCCCGGGTGGCTTTTTCAAGCGCGAAGGCCGCCAGACTGAGCGCGAGACGCTGACCTCGCGCCTGATCGACCGCCCGATCCGCCCGCTGTTCCCGGAAGGCTTCCGTCACGAAGTGCAGGTCATCGCCACGGTTGTCTCGCTGAATCCGGAAGTAGAAGGCGACATCCCCGCCATGATCGGTGCCTCGGCCGCGCTGGCGCTGTCGGGTATTCCCTTCGCTGGTCCAATCGGTGCAGCCAAGGTCGGCTACGCCAATGGCCATTACATCCTCAACCCGACGACCACGCAACTGAAGACCTCGGAGCTTGAGCTCATCGTCGGTGGCACGACCAATGCCGTGTTGATGGTGGAGTCGGAAGCCAAGCTGCTCTCGGAAGAAGTGATGCTCGGCGCGGTGAGCTTCGGCCATAACGCTGGCCGCACGGTCATCAACGCCATCAACGAACTAGTCGCCGCAGCCGGCAAGAAAGATTGGGGCACTTGGGTCGCCCCGGCTCGCAACGAAGCCCTGGTGGCGGTGCTGAACGCCGCTATCGGTGCACGCCTGGCCGATGCCTTCAAAGTGACGGATAAGCTCGCCCGCCGCGATGCGATCTCGGCGCTCAAGAAAGACGTGATGGCAGCCATCGCACCGCAGATCGAAGCCAATGGCTGGTCGGTCGGCGAAGCCTCGAAAGAGTTCGGCGAGCTCGAGTATCAGACCATGCGCGAATCGGTACTCAGCACGAAGATCCGCATCGACGGCCGTGCGCTCGACACCGTCCGCCCGATCACCGTCCGCGTTGGCGTCCTGCCGCGCGTCCACGGCTCGGCCCTGTTCACTCGCGGCGAGACGCAGGCTCTCGTGGTCGCCACCCTCGGCACCGCGCGCGATGGTCAGATCATCGATGCCGCCGAAGGCGAATCGAAGGACCATTTCCTGTTCCACTACAATTTTCCGCCCTATTCCGTGGGTGAGGCGGGTCGCATGATGGGCCCGAAGCGCCGCGAGATCGGCCACGGCCGCCTCGCCAAGCGCGGCGTGCTGGCGGTCATGCCCGACATGGTGAGCTTCCCCTACACCATCCGCGCGGTCTCGGAGATCACCGAGTCGAACGGTTCCTCATCGATGGCTTCGGTGTGTGGTTCCTCGCTCGCCATGATGGATGCGGGCATCCCGCTGAAGGCGCCGGTTGCGGGTATCGCCATGGGTCTTGTCAAGGAAGGTGACCGCTTCGTCGTGCTCTCCGACATCCTCGGTGACGAGGACCACCTCGGCGACATGGACTTCAAGGTCGCGGGTTCGAAGGACGGCATCTCGGCCTTGCAGATGGACATCAAGATCGAAGGTATTACTGAGGAGATCATGAAGATCGCCCTCACGCAGGCCAAGGCCGGCCGCCTGCACATCCTCGGCGAAATGGAGAAGGGCCTCACCGCCCCGCGTGCCGAGTTGTCGGAGTACGCCCCGCGCTTGCTGACGATGAAGATCCACCCGGACAAAATCCGCGAAGTGATCGGCAAGGGTGGCTCGACCATCCAGGCCATCACCAAAGAAACCGGTACCCAGATCGACATCCAAGACGACGGCACTATCGTCATCGCCTCGGTGAATGCCGCTGCGGCCCAGGCTGCGAAGGCACGCATCGAGCAGATCACCTCGGACGTCGAGCCGGGCCGCATCTACGAGGGCAAGGTCGCCAAGATCATGGACTTTGGCGCGTTCGTGACGATCGCTCCGGGCAAGGACGGCTTGGTACACATCTCGCAGATATCCGATGAGCGCGTCGAAACCGTCAGCGACAAATTGAAGGAAGGCGACCTAGTGAAAGTCAAGGTGCTGGAAGTCGACAAGCAGGGCCGAATCCGCCTGTCGATCAAGGCCGTGACCGAGGGCGAAAGCGCCTGAGTCGCTTGCTTTAGCGCCGAGGACTCAAGAAAAACCCGCCGCGAGGCGGGTTTTTTGCTGCTGTTCGCCAAGACTGTTGATCGTCACGAACGCTGAGCCAGGGTAGGTGCGCGGTTTTGCACGGCCCTTTTTCGAGGCATTGCACTCCTCGCGATGGCTGGCTCTGGCCGTTACAAAATTATTTCTTGCAAATCTATTTGCGAGCGATTAGCATTTGCGTCCCTTCCAATGACCTGCGGCCATCGCGCCTCCACTCCGATCATGAATACACAGCCTCCTCGTCTTCGCCCCTTAAGTTTCGCTCTCTCCGTGCTTTTGACGGGCACTGTCTCGGCCGAGCAAATCGGCATCTCCGGTGACCGGATCGTTCTGCCCACCGTGGAAGTCCGAGCCCAAGCAAAACATGCGGCTGATAGCAAGGCACCGCCTGATTTGATTGATGGAATCGTCATCGGTGGCAAGAAAGCCACCCGTATCGAATTGTCCGAACAGCCGGCGATCGTCGACAACAACTACCGGCAGTTGCTGGCGCGCCTTCCCGGGCTGATGATTTCCGAGCAGCCCATCCCCAGTCACCACAACGTCAACTATCGCGGCCTCGGCGACCCGCATGAATCCGAGTTCGTTCTGTTTACTGTTGACGGCATCAATGTCATGGGCGATTGGTTCGGTTACTCGACCCTGTATTTCACGCCGCCGGCGCAACGTATCCAGTCCATCGACTTCATCCGCGGCGGTAGCGGCTTGATGCATGGCCCGCAGCCCGGTCCGGTGATCGACTTTGTGCTGCGTCGTCCGGAAACCGACGCGCCAAACCGCAGGCGTCTCGACGCGCAGATCGGCAGTGATGGTTTTTCCGGTGTCTATGCCGAACTTGCCGGTGGCGAAGGGCGCTTTGGCTGGCTGTTCGATGCCTATCAGAACCGCAGCGATGGCCAGCGCCGCAACAGCGCCTACGAGGTGCAGGGCGGCAGCGCGGCGTTGCTGTTTCAGCCTGACCCGAACCAGAGTTGGGACTTCAATGTCTCGGTGTTCCGCTCGGAATCTCAAGAGCCGGGTCGGCTGAGCTTGGCCCAGTTCCAGGCCGATCCCATGCAGACCACGACCCCCACCAACCTGATCTGGATCGACCGTGCGCAGGTCGACATCCATTACCAGCGCGCTCTGGGCGACAACAGCCAATTGACTGCCAAGCTTTGGCACAGCTATATGGGACGCTTCAGCCGACGCGCCACCAACACCGCGCCGGGCGCGCCCCTGCCGGCATTCACCACCTTCGACAACCACCGCTACCACAACACCAGCGCCGATGCCCGGCTGCTGACCGAGTGGGGGAGTGACCACAGTCTGGTCGTCGGTGCGACGGCCTATGTCGGCGACAGCCCGCGCTCGCAAAAGCGCAGCACGAACCTGTTTGCGGAGGAGGGCGACACCCTGCGTTTCGCCCAGCAGCGGGATAACACCTATGTCGCGCTGTTCGCCGAGAACATTTTCCGCGTCGGTGATTGGACCTTGGTGCCGGCACTGCGCCAGGAGCGCCTGGTGATGCGGATCGAAGAGCCGGTCAAGCTGGCGACCCTGCGCCGCCCGGCGCTGGATCGCGCCTTCATCCGCAACAAGACCCTGCTTGGTTTTGGCGCCTCCCGCGAGCTGGGCGAAAACTGGCGTGCCTACGGCAATGCCTCGCAAGGCTACCGGCCGATGCGCTACGACGATATCGGCAATCCGGCCTTGGAACTGGCTGGCCTCAATAATCCGGAGCTAGGGCATTCGGAGAACTTCGAGATCGGCCTGCGCGGTAGCCCGGTCAACGGCGTGTTTGTCGATGTCAGCCTGTTTCGGGTCGATCTGAATGACAAGATCGAGCGCCGCCTGCTGCCCGGCACCATGGATTTCGAGCACATCAACTCCGGTGATGCCCGTCACCAAGGCTTGGAGTTCGCCGTCGACTGGAATGTGCTGGCCAATTCGGCAACGGGGGATGCGCTGACTCTGTTTGTCAACGGCAGCCTGCTCGACGCTGAAATCGTCCGCACCACCTTGCCGGGGTTTCTCGGCAATACGCCGCAATCGGCACCGGAGCGGATCCTGCGCGCCGGGCTGCTTTGGCAGGGCGCTGCCGGTCAGCGCGCCGCTTTGACCGGCAAGCATGTCTCCGAGCAGTTCTGGCGCGACGACAACCGCGGTACCGGTGTCGGCGCGGCGCGCCTGCCGGCCACCATGGATGCTTACACAGTGTGGGATCTGTCGGCCGAATGGCCGCTTGGCGAGTCCGTCACCGTGCTCGGCGGCGTTACCAACATCGCTGATGAGATTTTCAGCTCTAGGATTCGCACCGACGGTATTGATGTCGCGCCGCGTCGTGCCAGTTACCTTGGCCTGCGGCTGACATTCTGAAGATGCTCAGGACGTGATTTCATCGAAGGTCACGCGGTTCCTGCCGCTGGCCTTCGCGATGTAGAGCAGACGATCCGACTCGTTGAGCAGGGCATGGATGTTCTGCCTCGGGTCGCGGCCTATGCAGACGCCGATGCTGACAGTGGTCTGGATCACCGTGTCACTAGGCAGTTCGATCAACACGGCGGCAATGCGTTCGCGCAGGCTCTCGAAGTAGGCAAGGGCAGTATCGGCGTCAAGATCGGGGGCGAAGACCACGAACTCTTCACCGCCGAAGCGGGCCACGATGTCCTGCGATCTCGTGCTTTCGAGCAGCGTGCGTGCGATGGCCTTCAGTGCAAGGTCGCCGCCGTCGTGGCCGTAGGTGTCGTTGATCCGCTTGAAGTAGTCGATATCGAGGGTGGCGACGGCGTAGGGTTTCGGGTCGGCGCGCAGGGTTTCGAGGCGTTTGCTCACAATGTCGAAGAAGTGCCGACGATTGAACAACCCGGTCAGAAAGTCCTTGGTGGCGAGATCCTGCAGCGTGCCAATGAGGTCGAGGTTGTCGACATTCTGCGAGACGCGGCAAAAGAACTCCTCGCGGGAGAACGGCTTGTGCAGGAAATCGTTGGCACCGCTCTTCAGGAACCGTGCCACCAACTCGCCCCTGTTCGCGCCGCTGACGCCGATGATGGCCAGACGATCACGGTGGAAGCGTTCCCGCAGTTTCGAGCAAAGCTCGATGCCGGTCATGCCGGGCATTTCGTGATCGGTGATGACGAGGCGGATGTCGGGGCTTTGTTCGATCGTTGCGAGAGCCTGTTCGCCGCAAGCGGCTAGCAGCACTCGGAAGCCGTAGGATGAAAGCAGTTCGGCGACCATCAGGCGTGCGGATGGCGAATCGTCGACAACAATAGCGGCGATGTAGCGGTTGCGGTCGAGTCGCCGTACCAGCCATTCGAGGTAGTCGATATGGCCTGGCGCGCTCTTGATGACGTAGTCGACCACCGAGCGGCCGAGCACACGCTCGCGAAGAGCTTCGTCGTACTTGCCCGATACCAAGACGACCGGCAAACCGGTGGACGAGAAACGCTCAATGATGGCGTCTTCGTCGGCATCGGGTAGCACCAATCCGCTGAGCACAAGGAAGATATCCCGATGCGCAGCAAGCGCCGCTTCCGCTTCGGCCATCGTGCGGGCCAGCGCGACGGGAAGGCTGATGCCGCCTTCGATGGCTTCCGCAAGCATGCCGGCATAGCTGCGTGAGTTTTCGACGATCAGGACACGCTGCGGCAGTGGGGTGGGACTCATGGTGCCGACCGCAGCCATTCGAGTCGCGTAGCTGCCGAGGGCTCGCCAATCAGGCGTGCCAGCGCCGGCAATGCGGGTGCCAGTGCCGCATCGAGCTTCCAGGGTGGATGAAACAGCAGCATGCCGCTGCCATTGAGGCGCAGCGGTGAATCATCAGGACGCACATAGAGTTCGGCGCAAAGCAGACCGCGCGGCGCGAGCAGGGCGGCCTGCCGAAAGAAGCCGTGCAGCGTGCGCCGCTGCTTGATCGGATACCACACGGCCACGCCGCCGGTGGGCCAGCGCCCGAGGGCCTCGCGCACGGCGTCGAGAACGCGCGGGTATTCGGCCTCCTGCGCTTCGTAAGGGGGGTCGATCAGCACCAGCCCGCGCTTTTCCTTTGCTGGCAGCAGGGCGCGGATGGCGTCATAGCCGTCGCGCAAATGCACGGTGGCGCGAGTGTCGTGGGTCAGGTTCGCCTTCAGTGCCGCACCTTCTTCCGGGTGTAACTCACAAGCCGCCAAGCGATCCTGCGGGCGCATCGCGGCCAGCGCCAATCGCGGCGATCCCGGGTAGTGGCGCAGCACGCCGTCGGGGTTTTCGGCAGCAACCAATGTGTAGAGCCGTTGCACCGATGCGGGCAGGCCATTGACGCCCCAGAGACGGCCGATGCCGGCCTGGCCTTCGCCGGTACGCTCGGCGGCTGCGGCATCGAGGGCATAGGTGCCGCGGCCGGCGTGGGTGTCGAGCACGAAGATGGCAGCGTCCTTCGACGCAAGGGTATCGATCCAAGCCAACAGCGTGACGTGCTTGAGAACGTCGGCGTGGTTGCCGGCGTGGAAGGCATGGCGATAATTCATACCAGCAGTCTAGCGCTGGCCGGTACCGAACACTGCCACTTGAAGGATGCGCTAACCGCCGGACGCTTTAGTGGAACAGGTTCACCGAGGGCACCAGCCAAAGCGAAAGTCCGGCAAGAGCAGCACCGATGCCGGTCGCAGCCAGCACATCGCTGGGGTAATGCACGCCCAGTACGACGCGCGACGCCGCGATGCTCGCGGTCAGGGGCAGCAACACCCAAGCCAGCACCGGATAGTGCGCGATGGCCACCAATGAAAACGCCACGGCTTGCAGGGTGTGGCCGGACGGAAAGCTGAACTCGTCGAGCGGTGCGACCCAAGCACGGATCCGCACATCAGTGTTGCAGGGTCGTGCGCGGCGTGTCCAGCGCTTGAGGTGCCGATAGAGCAACACGGCCGCGCAGCCAGTGGCGGCGAGATGGGCCGATGCAGCCACGCCCGCCCAGCCGTCGAAGATGACGATCAGGGCCATCAGCCAGTACCAAATCACGCCATCACCCAGACGGCTGACGGCTGCGAAGTATCCGCGCACGAGACCGCGCTCGCCCCACTGATTCGCGCGCAGGCACAAGCGGTGCTCACGTTGAGTCAGGGCGCTGCGAGTCATCATCAGGCGGCTCTCTTTTGTGGCATGGCGAGGTCGGTGAGGAGTTCGGCGAAGTCGAGCGCGACACGCCCGGGCGATAGGCCTTCGACGGCAAGGCGGGCAGCGCGACCGAATTCAGCGAGTTGCGCTGAGCGCGCGATGGTGAGAAAGCGATCAACGAAGGCGTCTTCGTTGCCGAACGGCACGCTCGCACCGTGTACGCCATCGATCAGGTGTTCGCGGGCCGCACCGTAATCGAAGGCGACCGTGGCTAGGCCGGAGGCCATGGCTTCGAGCGTGACGTTGCCAAAGGTCTCGGAAAGACTGGGAAAGCAGAACAAGTCGCCCGATGCGAAGTGCGCCGAGAGCGGATCGCCGCGCAAGGTGCCGGCAAAGAGCAGGTCGGGATGTTCGGCTGACAATGCGGCGCGCGCTGGACCGTCGCCAACCAGCACCAACTTAGTCGAGGGACGCTCTGCTTGCAGTGCGCGCAGGCAGCGCAAAAGCAGTGGGAGATTTTTCTCCGCTGCGAGGCGTCCGACGTGCACCAGCGCGAGGTCATCGGGGCCGATGCCCCAGCTTGCGCGCAGCTTGTCGCAGCGGAAGCGCGGATGGAAGCGATCGGTGTCGACGGCGCGGCCAAGGTGCCGCACCTTCTCAAAACCCTGCGAGCCCAACTGCTCGGCGAGTTCGCGGGTTGGCACCAGTGTGGCATCGGCGCGGTTATGGAAGCGCCGCAGCCAAGCAAAAACCCAAGGCGAGAGAAAGGGCGCGCCGTAGCGACCAACGTAGTCGTCAAAGCGGGTGTGGAAGCCGGTGGCCACGGGAATGCCAAGTCGCTTCGCCGTGCGCAGCGCCGACCAACCCAGTGGGCCTTCCGTAGCGATGTAAATTGCGTCCGGGCGGTCGCGCATCCAGCGCAAAGCGAGTTTGCGGCCGGAGGGTAGGCCGAAGCGCATGCCCGGGTAGCGCGGGATCGGTGCGCCGCTCACCTTGAGCAAAGCGGGGGACTCGCTGATTTCCTCGCCGGAACGCGCTGGCCGCACCAAGCCGACCGCATGACCGAGGGCCTCAAGACCTTCATGCAGCGACTGCACAGTCAACGCAACGCCGTTGATCTCCGGCGGATAAGTTTCCGTGACCAGATCAAAGCGACGAGAATTGATGAGGGGCGTGTCCATGCCGCGAGCCTGACGGAATCGCGCGGCAGGACAATGACAAGCACATGACCGCTGCGTGACCAACCGCAAAACCCGTTCTGTCATACGAAAACCATGACCCAGTAACAATTTTTGCGCAGGGTGTTGCCCCATGTCTCCGCCCGGAGGCCGCATCGATATGGAGCTCCGAATGTCCCCTACGAACCGTCGTTTGTCGTCCTCGCTCTGCTCGCGCCGGCTGCTGGCTTTGGCCGTCGCTACCGCGCTTCTGCCTTTGACTGCGAGCGCTAACCCCGCCGCCGCCCCCAATGCCACCGTGCTCGATGCGGTGAACGTCGTGGGTACTGGCGAAACCCGCCAGGTGCAAGCACTGGGCCGCGAGGAAATTGCGCGCCAGCCCGCCGGTACGAGCCCACTGAAGCTGCTCGGCAAGCTGCCTGGCGTCCATTTCACTTCGGCCGATCCCTGGGGCAATTACGAGTGGTCGACGCGCTTGAACATCCGTGGCTTCAACCAGAATCAGCTTGGTTTCACGCTCGATGGCATTCCGCTCGGCGACATGAGCTACGGCAACCACAACGGCCTGCACATCAGCCGCGCGATCATCGCTGAAAATCTGGGTTTCGTTGAGGTCTCGCAAGGCAGCGGTGCACTCGATACCGCCTCGTCTTCCAATCTCGGCGGCACGGTGCGTTTTGTCTCGCGTGGCCCGCAGGCCGAGCGGGCTTTCACCCTAGCGCAGACCGTCGGTAGCGATGACACCTTCCGCACCTTCGCCCGTTATGACACCGGCGATCTCAATGGTTTCTCTGCCTTCTTCTCAGGGGCGAAGCACGATGCCGAGAAGTGGAAGGGCTACGGGCCGCAAGATACTCGCCAAGTCAACGCGCAGGCTCGCTATTCCACCGAGGCTTGGAGTCTCGGTTTGCTGATGAACACCTCGCGCCGCAACGAGACCGACTACGCCGACCTGTCCCTAGACTCAGCGCGTCGGCTGGGCATGGACTGGGACAACTATGCTCCCGACTGGGTGCGGGCGATCCGCGCCAGAGATGAGGTGTTCAGCGGCGGCGTCACCAGTATTAATGATGCCTACTACTTGGGTCGCGGTCTGCGCGATGACAATCTTTTCGCCCTCGACGCCGATGTCGCTATTGGCGAAGGCTCGTTCCGCGCCCAGGTCTATCGCCATACCAATGAGGGACAGGGGCATTGGGTGACGCCATTTAGGGCGAGCTCGCCGACGCTGCCGCTTAGCATGCGCACCACCGAGTACGACATCGACCGCAATGGCATTCGGGCGGACGTCGAGCTGCCGTTCGACATTCACACGCTCCGTTTTGGTCTGTGGCATGAGGACAACGACCACAACATCCAGCGCAATTTCTATAACCTGAATGCCGATTCGCCTCCGAACCGTGGCTATTTCCTCCGCAGCCCAGATCAGCGGGTTTTTGAGCAGGATTTCGCCACGCGCACGCAGCTTTTCTACGTCGGCAACCGGACGGAACTGATGGACGGCCGTTTCACCGTCGATGCCGGTTTTCGCTCACTCAATGCGGAAAGTGAAGCGATCACTCGCCTTGGCAACCGCGCGCAAGGGAGCGTCGAAGCCTCGGACAACTTCTTGCCGCAGCTAGGCCTGCGTTTTGAACTCGCACCCGGCTTCGAGCTGTTCGGTTCCTATGCTGAAAACATCCTCGCTTTCCGCGCCAGCGTGGTTGGCAGCCCGTTCTCGGTGACCCAGGCGGGTTTCGATGCCATCCGCGCTACCTTGCGCCCGGAGACCTCACAAACCTTCGAAGGTGGCCTGCGCTATGGCAATGATGCTTTCCAGAGCTCGCTGACGCTCTACCGGGTCGACTTCGAGGACCGCCTGCTCACCATCTCGCAGTGCGTTGCCATTCTCGACTGCCCAAGCGCGCTGGCCAACGTGGGCGCTGTCGAGACGATGGGCGCAGAAGCGGCGATCGATTGGACGCTGGGCGAAGGCTTCTCGGTGTTTGGCTCGCTGGCCTTGAATCAATCCGAGTACGCGTCTGATTATTTGGATGGCACCACGGTGGTTCCGACGCGTGGCAAATCGGTGGTCGATTCTCCGGAGATGCTGGCCAACATCGAACTGCGTTATGCCGTAGCGGGCTGGGACGCACGGATCGGCACGAAGTTCACCGATGAGCGCTTCATCACCTTCACCAACGACTCCAAAGTCGACTCTTTTTGGGTGGCGGACGCATCACTCTCGTACAGCTTCGGTGCCTTTGAATGGGCGAGCGACCTCAAGGCTACGTTGAACGTCACCAACCTGTTCGATGAGGAATACTTCTCCACCGTTGG
>BBPD01000708.1_pt1 | contig 17694 bp, 20 predicted proteins | sample 1344911 | NCBI WGS metagenome assembly BBPD01 (sample SAMD00019088, study PRJDB2971) | groundwater metagenome | biome: freshwater biome; feature: mineral spring; material: ground water | place: USA: CA, Sonoma | collected 2011-09 | depth surface m
AGTATCAAGGCCAGACCGGCGTGACGCTGCCCAAGACCTGAGCACGCGCGTGACGGGGTATCGGCCGAGGCGCTAATGCCGCCGATCAGTACTGGATCGAACGCGAAGCGCCCTCGCCAAACTGCAGGTCATGGAAGCGCGGCGGCACCACGCGGATGGTGCCGCGCCGCACGGCGTCGAGTTCCGCGGCGCTGGGATATATCTGTTCCACGCGACCCAGCGCGCGCCATTTACCGTCGGTGCTGCCAAAAACGGTGCAGCTGACCCACGTGGTTTCGGCGATGCAGATCAGCACGTCGTTGCGGCCGTCCACATTCACGTCCACCCATTGGCTGAAGCAAGACGCTCGATCCTTGGGGCATGCACCGCTGTGCCGTGTGATGTCCTTCGCCATATACGCCAGAAGGGCGTCGGGCAGCGGGGGATCGCCTTCGGGGCGCTGGATGCGCATCGCGAGGTTGGCTGCGGTTTCCTTATCGTCCTTCGGTTCACCAACTTGCCAGGAGTAGCGTGCTTTTCGTGCGCGCACCTCGGCCAGGGTTCTCGTGAATTCCGCCGACGCGCCTTCGCGGTTTTCCAGTGACGCCAACGCCGCCATGCCACGGTTTCCGCTTTCGAAGCGCAGGTACTCGATCCGGTCGAGGGTGGCATCGTCCACGACGGCGTGATCGGCGGCGGCTTCGATGTGTGCCATCTGGCTCGCCACGGCGATGCGGTGCGGGTCGAGGACGGGCGAGTTCGCCAGTAGGCCGACGGCGATCAGGGCCAGCGAGATCGCCACGTTGACGCGCGGCAGTTGGCTCATCCAAATACGGCCCGGGCGAAGCACCGCCCAGGCATAGCCCAGCGCGTAGGCGCCCAGCATCAGCACGCCGATGAGGGCCCAGAAGCGGTCCGTCGTCCAGCCGTGCTCGTCGATACGAACAATCACCGCATACAAGGCGATCCCGGCGAACACGGGCAGCGTGAGGATCGCGGCATCGACCAGCCCGCGCAGGGGGCGCGGGTAAGGAGCGGTGCGCCCGCTTTGCACCACCGCATTCAGCAGGAGCACGAGCGCTGCGATCAGCAAGGAGAGGGTGACGGCGGTGCTCGCGGCAAGCTGCAAGGGCGCAAGACCGGTGAACGGCAGGCTGAGCAGGAAGATCACCGCGATGAATGCCGCCACAGGGAGAAAGCCGGTGAAAATGGCGAACAGCACCTGACGAGCGACCCGCATGGCGCGTTGCTGGGTGCGCGCCACCAACACGCCCAATCCGGTCAGCAGACCGGTGACAAGGTAAATGAACGGGTCTTCGCGGAAGAGTTCTTTGAAGAAGGCGATGCCGATCAGTTGGAACAGCTCCTGCCACAGCATCAGCAGCAGCCAGCCAATGCAGACCATCACGCTGACGACTTTCAAGGTGAGGGCGTTCTGCCACGCCCGTTCGACCAGATCGTCGTATGGGGCCTCGAACCGTCCGGTGGCCAGTCGCACCTGCAGGTAGGGGGCGGCAATGAAGGCCGTTACGGCGATCGTTGCGCCAAACGGCCACAGCACCGCCTCGGCGGTGTTGCCCGACGCGCCGGTTACGCTCCACGCGGCCCAGCCCGCAGTGATGCCGAACGCGACGACGGTTAACGCGGTATTGCTCCAGAACCGCCGGTCGTCCAAGCGTTGTAGCGAGAGCTGCATCAGGCTCGGCACCGTGAGCACCAACGTGTACCAAGGCACCTGGCCTTTGAGCTCGGAAAGCAACCACCAATCGTGATCGTCGGCGTACTCAGCCCCATAAAGCAGCAAGCCCTGCAAAAGGGCCAGCAGCACGATGAACGATTTTTCGCGACGGGCCAGCGGCTTTTCGTCGGTGGTGGCGTCATCCATAGCGGTGTCCACGATCAGGGCGAGGGGAGGGGCATTGTGAAGCCTTCCGTCACGGCGTGGGCGAGCTGCGACACCAGCCCAGACGCTTGCTCACCGTAGGGCATTCGGCTGCCCGCGCCCCAAGCGGGCCCCGGCCACGCCGCATCGCCCGCATGGCGCCCCACCACGTGCACATGCAGTTGGCGCACGATGTTGCCGAGCGCGCCGATGTTGAGCTTGTCGATCGGCGCGAAGTGCTGGCGCAGCAGGGCGCTGGCCTGGTTGACCTCGGCTAGCAGCAGGCGCTGCGCAGCGTCGTCGAGGTCGACCCATTCGATAGCCTCGGGCATACGCGGCACCAGAATCAGCCACGGGAAGCGCGCGTCGTCCATCAGCCGCAGTTGCGACAGCGGGCCGTCGGTGATGAACAGTGTTTCGGCGTCCAAACGGGGGTCGAGGATGAAGTGCGAAGTCGCCATAGCCTGAGATTTGCCGAAAATTGGGAGCAGCGCAGGGTGCGTGGGAAGTAGGTCGATATACTTGTCGGACTTTCCCAACTGCGCAATCGGCCTTCCGGCCCGCGCCCGCCATGTCCGCAAAAAACCCCAAAGTCGGCTTCGTCAGCCTTGGCTGCCCGAAGGCCCTCGTCGACTCCGAGCGCATCCTCACGCAGTTGAAGGTGGAGGGCTACGACATCGTCGGCAGTTACGACCGGGCCGACGTGGTGGTGGTGAACACTTGCGGTTTCATCGAGTCGGCGGTCAAAGAATCCTTAGATGCCATCGGCGAGGCCATCGCCGAGAACGGTAAGGTCATTGTGACCGGCTGCTTGGGCAAGCGCCCCGAAGAGATCCGCGCGGCGCATCCGGGCGTGCTGTCGATCAGTGGGCCACAGGATTACGCCAGCGTCATGACTGCGGTGCATGCGGTGTTGCCGCCCAAGCACGACCCGTTCACCGACCTGTTGCCGACGCCGCGCAAGCGCGGCAAGAAGGACGACGGCATGATCGAAGGCGTCGGCGTCAAGCTCACGCCCAAGCACTACGCTTATCTCAAGATTTCCGAAGGCTGCAACCACCGCTGCAGCTTCTGCATCATTCCCTCGATGCGCGGCGACTTGGTGTCGCGCCCGGTGGACGAAGTGCTGCGCGAAGCCGAAAAACTCGCGATGGGCGGCGTCAAGGAATTGCTGGTGGTCTCGCAGGACACCAGCGCTTATGGCGTCGATATCAAGTACGCCGCGCACAACTGGCGCGAGCGCTCCTACCAGACCCGCATGACCGACCTCGCGCGCGGCTTGGGCGAGCTGGGCCTGTGGACGCGTCTGCACTACGTCTACCCGTACCCGCACGTCGACGAGGTCATTCCGCTGATGGCGGAAGGCAAGATTCTTCCGTATCTCGATCTGCCGCTACAGCACGCCAGCCCGCGCATCCTGAAAGCGATGAAGCGTCCGGCCGCGGCCGAGAAGCAGCTCGAGCGCATCCTGCGTTGGCGCGAGATCTGCCCCGAGTTGACCATCCGCAGCACCTTTATCGTCGGGTTCCCGGGCGAAACGGAAGCCGACTTCGAACAACTGCTCGACTTCATTGACGCCGCCGAACTCGATCGTGTCGGAGCGTTCACGTTTTCGCCGGTTACGGGTGCCAAGGCCAACGATCTGCCCGCTGCCGTGCCCGAGGAGGTGAAGCAAGAACGTCTCGCGCGCTTTATGGAATTGCAGGCGCAAATCAGTGCCGAGAAACTGGAGCGCAAGGTGGGCTCAGTGCAGAAGGTCATCATCGACGCCATCGACGGTGAGCTGGCCATCGGCCGCTCGATGGCCGACGCCCCGGAAATCGACGGCACCGTGCAGATCCAAGATGGCGCGGCGAAGAAGCTGAAACCCGGTCAGTTCGTCGAGGTGCGGATCATGGCTGCCGACGAGCACGACCTGTTCGGTCTGGTGGCGTCGAAGGACTGAAGCGCTTGGCGGGTTTCTTGCCAAGGAGCCTGCGTTATCCTTAGACACACACCTTTGAGGAGGCTGCACGCATGAGCGAGTCCACTCCCGCCGCCCGTCTGACCGGCAACCCGATCATCACCGGCATTATCGGCTTCTGTGCCGGCCTCGTCATCGCCTATGGCATCGGCCTGTGGCAACGCTCGACGGCGCTGTCGGCGCAGGCCGAAGCGAATGCCGCCATCATCGCCGCCAAAGATGCCGAGATTGCCGCCGGTGCCGAGCGTCTCGACGAAGCGCAACGCGCCATTGCTGCCGCCGAGAGCCGCGGCGCATTGGTGAAGGTGCGGTTGGCAATTTTCCAAGCACTCAACGACCTCGACCAGCGCAATTTTGGCGTCGCCAGTGAGCGGCTCCGCGATGCAGCAGCAGGCTTCGATGCGATCAATGCGGCGGCCATCGGCCTCGATCCGGCCCTGATCGCGGCCCTGCAGGCGGAAATCGCCGGTACGCAGACGCTCGTGGCCACCGATCTAGAGCAGCAGCGTCTGCATCTTCTGGAGCTTGCGGCGCGTATCGAGGCGCAGTTGGCGATACCCGCGTTGGTTGTTCCAGCGCCCTGAGCGATGGCCGAGTTCGTCCCACTGCCGGAGCACTGAGTCGATGCTGGTGTGGTGGGGCAGCGTCGTCGCGTGGATGCCCTTCTGGGCCTGGCTGATCGTCAGCGCTGCGGCGTTTGCGGCTTTTACGGTTGCATGGGCTTCGGCACTGTTGGTTATTTCTGCTGCCGGTACCAACCACGGCAGTTTGACTCGCCGGCAGCGGCGCATGGCCCGCTATGCGTCGTTCGCCTCGCTCGCGGCCGTTCCGCTCTGCGCTGCCATCGGCCTCCTCGCATTGTTGGCAGCAGCATGGCCGTTGCTCACCTGATCCGCGCCTCGCCACAAGTCAAAAGCGGTGACGCCGCATGGATTTCCGTTGACCGTTCCGGATGGCTGTGAAAGGCTGCGCGCAATTCCGAGTAGTGGCGCGCTCTCGGCGCGCAGGGGCTTCGCTTCGTCTATGACCAATCTAGGGTCGAGTTTTCTTTCAAGGCGTCGCCCAGCGGTGCTTGGGCGTGCGGTATTGTCTCTCGCCGCGGATCGCGTCGCCCTTGCTCTGAAGCGAAACGACAAAAGTGAGGCGCTTGCTTTGGAGCGGGCTGTCACTGGCGACTTGGGCGACACCCTGAAGGCACTGGTGTTGGAAGCCGATGCCGGTGGCCTTCCCTGCGAATGGGTTCTTGATGCCGGCCGCTACAGCCTGCTGCAAGTGGATCGTCCCAACGTACCGCGTGCGGAGTGGATCCCGGCCCTGCGCTGGAAGGTTCGTGACCTGATCGGATTCCCCGTCGAGGACGCGGTGATGGACGCTTTTGAGGTGCCGGTACTCGATGGTCGTGGGCGACCGCCGACGCTCTACCTCGCCGTCGCGCAAAAAGACGCGCTGCGTCCGCTGATTGCGGTGATCGAAGCCGCCGGGCTTTCGCTCTCGCGCATCGGTATCGCCGATCTCGCTTGGGCGGCGGCAGTCCGTGAGCTTGATCCTGGAGATGATAGTCAAGCGGCGTTGGCGCTCGATGCGCGTGGCGGAACGATGCTTGCGCTGCGCGAGCGCAGCCTGTTCGTGGCGCGTCGCTTCGAGTTCGACGCCGAGGATCAGCGTGCGCTCCGCGATCCGCAGGGTGCTCGCAACGAGCGTTTGTTCGAACGTATTGCCCTCGAGCTGCAACGCACACTCGATTATTTCGACCGCACCCACCAGCGTCCGCCGCCGCGCCGCCTGCTCATTCTGGCTGGCATCGATGGCCTCGACGGCCTCGCCGAGGCGCTGCGCAACACCTTGGGCCTTGATGTGCAGATGGGGATGCCAGAGAAGCGTTGGCCAACGCTGGGCGGGTTGCCGGTTGCAGCGCGCGCACGCTTGGCACCCTTGGTCGCGACGGTTGTGGCAGAGTCGCTCGCGTGAACCAGCACGTTGATCTTTACCGGGATGACCTCCGCCCGCGCGAATCCAGTGGCGAGTTCGCCCGCAACGGCGTCATTGTCGGGCTTGCCTTGCTGGCACTCGTCGTCGTGGGTGGCGTCGCGCAATGGCGTGCATCCGGTTCGGCGGCCGAGCTTGCCGGCTTGATCGACGAGCAGGCAGCGATTCAAGCCAGCATGGCCGAGGTCAGCGCGCGTCTCGCCGAACGCCAGCCCGATCTTGCCGTAACGCAGGCTCTGCTTGAGGCTCAGTTCGCCGTGGACAGCCGCGCTTGGCTGGCTTCGCAACTTGCGGCCTCGGGCAATGAAACGGTGGCATTCAGCAGCGTGTTGGCCGGGCTGGGTCGCCAACGCCCGGAGCCGCTCTGGTTAACCGGCATTCGCATCGCCCATGGCGGCGAGGCGCTGGGCTTGTCCGGCCGCGCGCTCCATGCCGATGTCGTTCCGCGCTATCTCGAAGATCTCGCCACCGAGGAAGCCCTCGCTGGCCGCGAGTTCAGTCATTTTCGCATTGCGCGTGCCGTTGATGCCGATGCAGCAGTCCCCGCATTGCTGCACTTCGAGATGGCCACCGACTGCATCGCACTGATCGATGGCTGCGAGCCGGGGTTGCGCACAGAGGGCCAGCCATGAGCAGGCTGGCCGTCTTGGAGCAACGCTTCGATGCTTTGAAGCCGCGCGAGCGCACGCTTCTGAGTGTGGCCGTCGGCGGGCTGCTCGCGATGGCACTTTATGTGCTGTGGATCGAGCCCGTGGCGACGGTTGCGGCCGAACAACGCGAGCAAGTCGACACGCTCGCGCCACAGGTCGCAGCGGAGCGCGAGGCGCTCGCACGGGTTCAACAAGAACTGGCGCGCGACCCCGATGCCGCACGCCGCCTGCTGCTGCAACAGTTGCGCGCCGAGGCCAGCGAACTCGATGAACGCCTGCGCACCGACGAGGCGGTGGTGATCCCGCCGTCGCGTATGCCCGGTGTATTGCGTGATCTGATGGGCCGCGACGGCCGCCTACGAGTGATTGGTGTTGATGCGCTGCCGCCCGAAGTGCTGCGCTGGAGTCCGACGCCCGGCCCTGCCGAGATCGCAGAGCCCTTGAACATAGCCATGCCGGCGCTGTATCGCCATCGTGTTGTCCTGCGTTTCGAGGGCGATTTCGCCGCCACACTCGATTACATCCGCGCGGTGGAGGCTCTGCCGCTGCGCATCCGGCTCGGGGATCTCGAAATTGACGCCACCGACTGGCCGCGGCTGGATATCACGCTGCAAGTCGAAACTTTGGGGCTTGAGGAGGGTTGGATCGGTGTTTGAGATGCATCGTCATCGGCATAAGCCGGTTGTTCTTGCGGCAGTGCTTTCAGTCCTTGTGTTGATCTCGGGCGTGGGCCATGCGGCCCCAGTCCCCGATCCCACGCGCCCGGCCATCGTGGCAGGAGCCGCGACGACCGCAGCGGCGGCGAATGCGCCCGACTCCGCGCTGGTGCTGCAATCCACCATGGTGTCCCCGCGCCAGCGCAGCGCCATCATCAACGGCCGGCGCTTCCGACTGGGCGAACGCATCGGCGACGCTCAGATCGAGGCCATCGGCCCGGGCTGGGTACAGCTTTCCACGCCGACGGGACGCATCGAATTGCGCCTGTCCTTTCCGTTATCGACCCGACCGGTGAACCGCTGATGCTTCGTTTCCTGCCGATTATGCTGGCGCTGTTCGCCTTGACACCCGCCGCCGCCGCGTTGCAGGCCACGCCGACGCCTCCCATGCCGCAGGCTGAGGCCACGCCAGTGCCTGTCACGCCGTCCGCCACGCCTCCGGCGGTCGTCCGTGCGCTGGCGGCACCCGCACCGCGCCAAGTGGCACTGCGCTTCAATGTCGATGTCGATGAAGTACCCGCTCGCGCGTTTTTTATGAGCCTCGTGCAGGACACGCCGATCAATATGGTGGTGCATCCCGATGTCGTAGGGAACATCAGCCTGAGCCTGAAAAATGTGACGGTTCCAGAAGTCCTGGAAGTTGTGCGTGAGGTGTACGGCTACGAATACGAAGCGCGCGGTGGTGGCTTCATCGTGCTTCCGGCGCGCCTGCAGTCGCGGGTATTCGAGGTCGATTACCTGCACCTGCAACGCATCGGCGAATCGCGAACCCGCGTCAATGCCGGCGACCTCACCGGCGGCGGCACCAACACGCAGAACTCGGCTGCCGGCGGTGATGCGGCGGACGGAAGCGCAGCAGGCGGCGATGGTGGGGGTGACGCACAGGGTCGGCGTGAAGCCTTCACCAGTCGAGTGCGTACTCGAACCGAGTCCGACTACTGGCCCGAGCTCTACCGCGCACTGCAATCGATCGTCGGCGATGGGCCGGGGCGCAGTGTCGTGGTGAGTCCGCAGTCGAGCATCGTGGTGGTGCGCGCGCTGCCCTCGGAGTTGCGTGATGTGCAGCACTACATTGAAGCAGTGCAAGGTTCGGTGACGCGCCAAGTCATTCTTGAAGCACGGATTCTCGAAGTCACATTGAATGAACGTTTCCAGGCGGGCATCAATTGGGCTGAGGTGATCGAGAGCGGTGCTGGAGTGATCGCCCAGACAGGCGGCGGCTCGATCTTCGGCCCAGGCGGCCAGTCCGAGATCGTTGGGAATACCGGCACACTGGATCCACGCAATCCTGCGTTGCCAGACGGAACCGCTACCTCGGCCTTTGGCGGCGTATTCACTGCGGCTTGGCAGAATGGAGATTTCACCGCTTTCGTCGAGCTGCTCAAACAGCAGGGCGATGTGCGCGTGATGTCCAGCCCGCGAGTGGCGGCCACCAACAATCAAAAAGCGGTAATCAAAGTCGGCAGCGATGAGTTTTTTGTCACTGGCATTTCCGGTGCCCAGAATCAAACCGTCGGCAATCAGACTCAGCAGACCGACCCGACGCTCGAACTCACTCCGTTCTTTTCGGGCATCTCGCTGAATGTCACTCCTCAAATCTCAGAGGCAGGCGATGTGATGCTGCACGTCCAGCCGACCATCTCCGAAGTCGAGGATCAAACCAAGTTGATCGTCGTGGGCGACCGCGATTACCGCCTGCCGCTGGCGGTTAGCACGGTTCGGCAGAGTGATTCGGTTATTCGCGCGTCGAATGGTCAGTTGGTGGTGATCGGCGGCCTGATGCAGGACAGCGAATCGCGACAGAATGCGCGCACGCCGCTCCTCGGTTCCATTCCTTTGCTTGGCCATCTGTTCCGTCAGACGCGCGATACCGGTCGCAAGACCGAGCTGGTGATCCTGTTGCGCCCGACCGTCATCGAAGGCAGCCAGACTTGGGAACGCGCTGCGCAGTCGCGCCTTGAGGAAATGCGCGCCCTGCAAGCCGAACATCCTTGACCAATGGCCTGGCCGCGGCGATGTACGAAGATCATTTCGGGCTCCGTCAGGCACCATTCTCGCTGACGCCGGACACCGGCTTCTTTTTCCGCAACGAAGCCCATGTCGAGGCTTTGCAGGTGCTGCGCGTCGCGCTCGATGCGGGCGAGGGCTTCATCAAAGTCACGGGCGAGGTAGGTACGGGTAAAACCCTGCTGTGCCGACTGCTATTGAACAGTCTCGACGAAACCTGGGTGACGGCGTGGGTGCCGAACCCCTACCTCGAACCCGATGCACTGCGCCGCGCCATCGCCGATGAGTTGCGCGTGCCGCTGGGCCCCACGCCACGCCAGCACACCGTGGTTAAAAAACTGCAAGAACGCCTGATCGCACTGGCGGTCGAGGGAAAGCGCGTTGCGGTGGTCATCGACGAAGCGCAGGTGCTGTCCGACCAAAGCCTCGAGGCTCTGCGTCTGCTTTCCAACCTCGAGACCGAGACGCGTAAGCTGCTGCATGTGGTCCTTTTCGGCCAGCCCGAATTGGATGAGCGCCTGGCACAGCCGCAGTTGCGTCAGCTTCGGCAGCGTATCGGCTTTGGTTATCGGCTACGGCCGCTGGATGCCGAGGGCGTCGGTTTGTATCTGCAACATCGTCTTGCCATTGCTGGCTACAGCGGACGGCCGCTGTTTGCCGAGGCCGCACTGCGGCGACTGCATCGTGTCAGTGGTGGGATTCCGCGGCTGGTGAATGTGCTCGCGCACAAAGCCTTGCTGCTGGCCTATGGGCGCGGTCTGCGCGAAGTGTCGGTGCTAGAAGTGACGCTGGCCGCACGCGACACCGACGCCGCTGTGAAGCCTGCGAAGCTTCGGGTTCGTCCCGGCTTTCTCATCGCGCTGCTCGGTGTCGTGACCGTGGCTGCTGTCGTGTTTTCCCTGCGGTTTGTTGGGCGCGCTGGCGGCGGCGTATGAGTGTCATCAATCAAATGCTGAAGGATCTCGACGCTCGCGAGCGAGCCGACTCGCCACGCCACGCAGCACTCGCGGCGGTCGGACAGGGCTCGGTGGTGTCGCGGCGGCGCGCCCCTCGCGTTGTATGGCGCGTTGCTGTGATGGCCATGCTCTTGGTCTTGGCCTTGGGTGTACTGATCGTCGAGCGCCTGCAAACGCCGAAGTCCATTCCCGCTCTCGTTCCGGCCCCAATCGCGGTTCCGGTGCCCGTGGTCGATCCCGCACTGGCCATCAACGAAGCGCCGCTCAGCGAAGGCCCCGACGAGAAACCGCGGCGCAGCGCGACGCGCGTCGCCGATGAAAGCGGTGCGGTCGCGGCATCGGCAGCTGAAGTCCCGCCAGATGTTCTTCCCGAGACCCGAACGGCTCGCACGCGCATCGAGCAACTGCCGTCCGCCCATTTCGATCCTTTGGCAGCAGCACGCGCGAGCCTCGCATCGGGCGATGCTGACGCGGCGTTGTCGCACATCGATGCCGTCCGCTTGTCGTCTTCAGCGATGCCGGTCGCGGAAGCCGATGCGCTCTCGGCACTCGCGCTGCAACAGCTTGGTCGGCATGAAGCCGCACTTGCCGCATTCACGCGAGCGCTGCGCGGCGAGCCGGATATCGGTGCTTGGTGGGCCGGGCTGGGCATTTCTCTGGAGGCTCTCGGCCGCTCGGTCGAGGCGCTCGCCGCCTACCGCGAGGCGCAGCGTCGCGGCCCGCTCGATCCAGCTTTGGCAGACTACCTAGGCGAACGGATCGAAGCCCTATCCGCCGACGAACCTTTGAGGTGACCATGTCCACATTACCCAGTGCTGCCGTCAAGAAAATCCGCATCGGCGACCTATTGGTCGAGAACGGACTGATCAGCGCCGAACAGTTACAGCATGCACTGGCCGAACAGCGCAAGCTCGGCTCGAAACTGGGCCGCACGCTGATCGACCTTGGCTTCGTCCGCGAGAACGACATCCTGCAGTTGTTGTCGCGTCAGCTTTCGATCCCGCTCGTTGATCTGCGCAGCTACCGCTTCGAGCCGGCACTGGTGCGTAAGCTGCCGGAAACGCTGGCGCGGCGTTTTCGTAGCATCGTGTTGAAAGAAGAGGCCGGTGGCTACCTTGTCGGCATGGCCGACCCCACCGACCTGTTCGCTTACGACGAATTGGCGCGGGCCTTGGGTGGTCGCGAGATCCGCCTCGCGCTGGTGCGCGAGGACGATGTGCTGCGCACCTTCGATACGGTTTACCGCCGCACCGATGAAATCAGTTCGCTGGCACAGGAACTTAGCGAAGAAGTCAGCACCGACGCCGCGCTCGATGTCAGTCAGTTGGGGCTTGGTGAAGACGCTACCGATGCGCCGGTGGTCAAATTGTTGCAGTCGATGTTCGTTGATGCGGTGCAGGCAGGTGCCTCCGACATCCACATCGAGCCTGATTCTGACTGCCTGCGACTGCGACTGCGCGTCGATGGCGTGCTGAACGAGCAAATCATCCGCGAGCGGCAAATCGCCGCGGCACTGGTGCTGCGCCTGAAGCTGATGGCGGGCTTGAACATTTCCGAAAAGCGCATGCCGCAGGACGGCCGCTTCCAGATCAGCGTTCGCAGCAAGAACATCGACGTGCGTGTGTCGACGATGCCGGTGCAGCACGGCGAGTCGGTGGTGATGCGACTGCTCGACCAATCCGGCGCCATGCTCGACCTCGAACATATTGGCATGCCGGCTCCCATGCTGGCGCGCTTCCGCGATGTTCTACGCTCACCGAGCGGCCTCATCCTCGTCACGGGGCCGACCGGCTCGGGCAAGACCACTTCGCTCTACGCTGCGCTGAGCTCACTGAATCGGCCAGAGAAGAAAATCATCACCGTCGAAGACCCGGTGGAGTACCGGCTGCCGCGCATCAATCAGGTGCAGGTGAACACCAAGATCGGGCTCGATTTCGCCGCTGTCCTGCGTTCGGCGCTGCGCCAAGACCCGGACATCATTCTCGTCGGTGAAATGCGCGATCAGGAGACCGCCGAAATCGGCCTGCGTGCCGCCATGACCGGGCATATCGTGCTTTCGACCCTGCACACCAACGACGCCGTCGGTACCGCCGACCGACTGCTCGACATGGGCGCGCCGGGCTATCTGCTGGCTGCTTCGCTGCGTGTCATCATCGCGCAGCGCCTCGTTCGCCGCATCTGCGATAGCTGTGGCGAACGCTACGCTCCCGACGCCAACGACCTCGCTTGGCTCGCCGCTATGCGCCCCGCCGTGGCGTTCGATGGCTTGCGGCGTGGTCGCGGCTGTCAGCATTGCAACGGCACCGGTTATCGCGGTCGGATCGGTGTCTACGAATACCTTGAGCCAACGCTCGATATGCTGAATGCCTTGCGCCGAAACCAGCGCGACAGTTTTGTGCATGCTGCATCGCGTGCGCCGCTGCACCGTCCCTTGGCGCAAGCGGCTCTCGACGAAGCACTGCTGGGTGTGACCACGCTGGATGAAGCCAAGCGCATCGGCGGCGAGTTGACTCGCGAGTCCGACGTCGGTCGGATGGGTGTGACGTGATCCGTTTCGCCTACAAGGCGCGCGACGCGGGAGGGTCTTTGATCCGCGGAGTGATCGAGGGGCAATCGAAGGACGCCGTCGCTCGCCAGCTCGGTGCTGGTGGCGTGACCCCGCTCGAAATCATCGAGCAGTCCGAATCGGTATCAGCCAGCGAGCAGATCGTCAGCGCGCTCGGCCTCGATCGTCCGAAACGCGCCGAGCTGGTGCTGTTGACCCGTCAGTTGTATGCCTTGAGCCGCGCCGGCGTGCCCATCACCCAGGCGCTGCGACGTCTCGCCCAGACCGCCCGAAACCGCCGTTTGCGCTCGGTGCTGACGTCCATGCTCGAGGATCTGGAAGCGGGCCGCGATCTGGCCACGGCGATGGAACGGCATCGCGATGTGTTCGGCCCACTGATAGTGTCGGTGGTTCGCGTGGGTGAACAAAGTGGCCGAGTCGACGAGGCTTTTTTGCGGCTGAGCGAACATCTGGAACGCGATCAAAAAGTGGTCGATCAGGTCAAAACGGCGATCCGCTACCCGGTGATCGTGATCGTGTTTGTTGTCGCCGCGATGTTTATTTTGATGACTTTCGTCGTCCCCGAGTTTGCCAAGCTCTATAGCGGTTTTGGTATGGAATTGCCCTTGCCGACCCGAATCATTATTGGTGTCGCTAACTTCTTTGCGGCCTGGTGGCTGCTGCTGCTGCTGTTGCTCGGTGGGCTTGGCTATGGCCTTCGCCGATACGTCAAGACCACCAACGGCCGGCTGCGCTGGCATGGTCTGCAGTTGCGTTTGCCGCTGCTCGGAACGATCGTGCAGCGCAGTGCCTTGGCGAGTTTCTCCCGTGCTTTCGCCATGGCGACGCGCTCGGGCGTGCCGGTGTTGCAGGCCTTGACGGTGGTGGCACTCGCGGTCGAGAACGATGTAGTGACGCGGCAGCTACTTGGAATGCGCGCCGCGATCGAGCGTGGTGAGGGCTTGGCTCGGGCCGCTGCCACGCAGCCCTGCTTCACTCCGCTGGTTTTGCAAATGCTCGCGGTCGGCGATGAAACCGGCCAAGTCGACGAGATGCTGGTCGAGGTTGCCGATTTCTACGAGCGCGAGGTCGATTACGATGTGCGCAACCTCAATGATATGTTGCAGCCCTTGCTGACCGTGATCGTCGCGGTGATCGTGTTCGTGCTGGCGCTCGGTGTTCTGCTGCCGATGTGGGATCTGGTGGAATTGGCTCGGCAGTAAACTGCCCTGTCATCGGAGTGTGACGCGCAGCACGGATGTATCGAGTGTTAGGTTCACAGTAATTAACGGCCAACCGCGTTCCAGCTTGCTATTCGGTGCCGTATAGTGCGCTCTGCACCCGGTGATCTTTACTTCGCGCAACCCCCCACCCCCTCTCATGACAGGCCCACTCATGCGTCGTTCCTCTGGCTTCACCCTCATTGAACTCGTCATCGTCGTTGTCGTTCTCGGCGTTCTAGCAGCGATTGCTATTCCACGTTTTATCGGCTTGCAGCGCGAAGCTCGGATCGCTGTGATCGACTCGATGGCGATTTCCCTGCGTTCGGGCGGCACCATCGTAATGGCCAAATCCGCCGTTGCCGGGACGCAGAACCTTGACACCAGTGCCGCCGACATTGGCGCCCCCGGCCCGACCGTCTGGGTCGATACCAACTTCGGCTACCCGCAGGCCGTGCTTGCAAACTTGGCGCGCTTGTTCGATGGCCTGTCGCCACGGTTTACCGCTAGCGCCGGCGGCACCGCGGCGAACAGCACCATTATCCTCAGTCTTGATGGCATCGCCACTTGCAGCGTCGCCTATACCTCGCCGGCAGTTGTGGGTGCAGCGCCGACCATCACACGCAATATCACCGGCTGCTGAGTCTAGTCGATCATCCTTAAGGCCCGGCGCCCACCGCCACCACACCCTTAAACCATAGGCACTAGGATCATGAACAAGCAAAATGGCTTCACTCTGATCGAACTCGTCATCGTCATCGTCCTGCTCGGCGTGCTCGCGGCCATTGCCGTGCCGCGCTTTGTCAATCTGCAAGACGACGCCCTGCTGGCTCAGCGCAACGCCACCGCAGCGGCCATCAGCTCGGCGATGAACATCAACTTCGCGGCTTGCTCCTTGTTGAATCACACGCCCGGTGGTGATTGCATCGCCATCAGCACTTGTGAAGGCGTGACCGGCGCCAACGGCGTGCTGCATAACGCCGCTTCGGCGCTGGTTGGTTACACCATCACCGCAGCCCCTATCGGTGCCGGCAATGGCACCACCGCAGCCTGCGCCTTGGCGCGCACCGGCGTGACCGGCACCACCACCTTTACTGCGGTACGCGCTGGCACTCCCCTCGCCGTAATCCCCTAAGCGCGGCGGCTGGCCCCCGGGTCGACTGGCCCGGATTCGGGGGCGGCAGGGTGACCTGCCGCCTTCTTTCGTTCGCACCGAGGCTTGCATGCTTGTTACTGCCCGCCAGCGCTACGACCAATCCAGACCCGCACCAAAAGTCCAGGCGGGTTTCACCTTGATCGAACTCGTCATCGTCCTCGTCTTGCTCGGCGTGCTCGCGGTGATTGTCGTGCCGCGCTTTGTCAATCTGCAAGACGAGGCCCTGCGCGCGCAGCGCAACGCCACCGCAGCGGCCATCAACTCGGCGATGAACATCAACTTCGCGGCTTGCTCCTTGGTGAATCATGTGCCCGGTGGCGATTGCGTGCGCATCTTCACCTGCAATGGCCCGACCAATGGTGCCCCGGCCTTGCTGGCGGGTGGCTTGCCGGCCGGCTACACCATCTGGCCGATGACCATTCCTGGCGGCAATGGTGCCACCAATAATTGCGTGCTCGAACGCCAGGGCGTGCCCTTTCCCCACGCGGAGTTCACTGGAATCCGCGCTGGATTCCCGGATTCGTGATCACCGTGCGCGCGCCAAGCGCCACGCCGAGCCACCCTTGGCGCCGAGGTGCATCCGGCCTGACCTTGCTCGAACTGGTGGTGGTAATCGTGCTACTCGGAGCGCTTGCCCTGATCGCCGTGCCTCGCCTCACTGATGGCGTGTTCCGCGACCGCGCCTTTTCCGATCAGGTGGCGACCGCCTTTCGCTACGCCCAACGGCTGGCGGTGGCGAGCGGCTGCGAGATCCAAGTGGCGGTGAGCAGCGTCACCCACAGCTACGCTGTTACCCGGCGCAGTGGCGGTAGCGACAGCGCTTGTGGCAGCGGTGCCTTCAGTGTCGAGGTGCCGAATCCACACGCCGGCGGCGCTTTCGCCGCCACCGCCAGCGGCGGCGTACGCGTGACGCAGGGCCTGATACTGGTGTTCGACGCTCAAGGCCTGCCGAACCCGAACGGTGGTGTCGTCGTGATCGGTGCCCGCAGCATCGTCATCGAGGCAGATAGCGGCCATGTCCGCTAAAGCCTTGCGTCGGCGGCGCGGTTTCACCCTGCTCGAAGTGGTGGTCACGCTGGTGATCATCGGCGCGGCACTCGCGGCGATCGCCGGGCTCGTCGCCCAGCTCGGGCGTGGCAGCGCTGCGCCGGTGCTGCATACCCAAGGCTTGTATCTGGCCGAGGGTTATCTGGAAGAGGCGCTGCTGCGCGCCTATCGCGACCCGGACGGCGTGGCCGAGGGCTGCGCTGTGAGCCGCGACCGCTTGGACGACGTTGGCGATTTCAACTGTCTGAACACACCATCGCCGCCGACCGACCCCGGCGGCCTTGCCATGCCCGGCCTCGCGCGCTACCGGGTGAGCATGAACGTCGCGCCGCAAGCCATCGTGGGCGGCACCAGAGTGCGCCGCGTCGAGGTCCGCATCACCCACCTCGACGGCCAGTTGGATCTGCGCTTGTCCGGGCTGCGGGCGGATTACTGATATGGCCACCGGTCGTCGCCAGCGTGGTTTCACCCTGCTCGAGCTGGTCGTGGTGCTGGTGCTGGTCGGGATCCTCGCTGCGTTCAGCGTGCAACTGCTGCGCCAGCCGATCGACGTCAGTCTGGCGGTGCAGCGCCGCGCCGCGCTGGCCGACGACGCCGATCAGGCGATGGCGCGGATCAGCCGCGATCTGCGCCTGGCCCTGCCGAACAGCGTGCGGGTCAGTAGCGATGGCCGTGCCATCGAGATGCTGCTGGCGCCAGCCGCAGGACGCTATCGGGCGCGGCCGATGGCCTCCGGGGCTGGCGATGTTCTCGAATTCGCCAGCGCCGACAGCTCCTTCGACCTGCTGGCACCGCTGCCTATCATCCCGGCGAGCGGGCAGTGGGCGGTGGTCTACAACCTCGCCGCCGAGGGCAACCTTGCCAATGCCTGGGTTGGCGACAACCGCGCCAGCATCGGTGCCGGCAGCAGCGCCAGCCGGATCGTGCTCAGCCCCGCGTTTGCCTTTCCTCATCCATCGCCGGGCCAGCGCGTCTATATCGTCGATCGGGCGGTGCAATATCGCTGCATGGCCGATGGCCGCCTGCTGCGTTACAGCGGCTACGCCCCGAGCGCAACACTCGCGCTACCCGCAGGCACCCCCGCTTTGCTCGCCGAAGGCGTCAGCCTGTGCAGCTTTCGCTTTGTGCCCGGCACCGCCAGTCGCGTCGCCCTGACCTCGCTATCGCTGGCATTGACCCGCGACGGCGAGTCGGTGAGCCTGTTGCGCTCCGTCCACCTGCCGAATCTGCCATGAGTGCCGCGCTATCGAATCGCCTCCCGGTCCGCCAGCGCGGCTTTGGCTTGATCGCGGCGGTGTTTTTGATCGCGCTGGCGCTGCTCGTGGTGTTGGCCGCAGCCCTAGCCCTGAGCGCCCGGAGCCGCAGCACGGTACAGGCGCTGGACGCCAGCCGGGCCTTGTTCGCCGCGCAATCCGGCCTCGAAGTGGCGATTGCCCGCAGTCTTGGCGCGGGCGCGGGCAGCGGCTGCGCGGCGGTGCCCGGCACGCTGACGATCGAGGGCTTTAATGTGGTATTAACTTGCACTGCCACCGTGGTCGACGAAGCTCCGCAGAATTACAGCATTTTCGCCCTCGAGGCCCATGCCAG